>Ga0070667_100000249_pt1 | contig 61169 bp, 59 predicted proteins | sample KBSS33metaG_FD_64659 | JGI IMG/M metagenome (GOLD analysis project Ga0070667, IMG submission 64659) | Switchgrass rhizosphere microbial communities from Kellogg Biological Station, Michigan, USA - KBS S3-3 metaG | ecosystem: Host-associated > Plants > Roots > Rhizosphere > Soil ...
GCCCGCAGACCCGCCTCGACCAGATAAGTGGTGGTGGTCTTGCCCGACGTACCGGTCACCCCGATCACCCGGAGGTGTTGCGCCGGGTTGCCGTACACGGTGGCCGCAAGCCCGCCGAGCACCGACCGCGGATCGGCGCGGACCAGTACCGGCACCGGCACGGCGCCGCCCATGTACGCCAGGCCGTCCGAATCGGTGAGCACGGCGACCGCGCCGCGCTCGATGGCGTCAGCCGCGTGCCGTCCGCCGTGCGACGACGCGCCGGGCAGCGCTGCGAACAGATCGCCCGGCTGGGCGTCCTGGCTGCGCAACGTGACACCGGTAACGACCGTATGCCGCCCTCCGTTGGCAGGCTCGACGACCGCGCCTATCCGATCGGCCAGTGGCCCGAGCGCCTGGCCGGCGGGATGCGAGGGACGCAGCTTCATGGCGATGACACAGTACCGGCCCGCCTCGCGGCCGCTCCGCGGTCAGGTGGCCTGCAGCGTCAGCGGCGGACCGGGATCCGGCGAGAGCGGAATGTTCTCCCGCTGCAACAGCCAGCTGGCGATGTTGTGAAACAGCGGCGCCATCGTCGTGCCTGGCTGGCCGTCCGCGGTGCGGTGCGGGTTGTCGGCCATGATGCCGATGACATAGCGGGGATTGTCGGTGGTGACCATGCCTGCGAAGGTGATCCAGTAGACGTCGCTGTAATAGCACCCGCACGCCGGGTTGATCTTCTGGGCGGTGCCGGTCTTGCCGGAAAGCTGATAGCCCTCGACCGCGCCCGTCGACCCAGTGCCCTGCTGTGTGCCCATCGGGTCGCGTTGCAGAACCGCGCGAAGCATGTTTCGTACCGTCTGCGCGGTCTGCGGGGACACCACCCGGACGCCGTCCGGCCTTGGCTCGGGTGTTCGTGTGCCGTCGGGTGCGATGGTCGCCTTGACGATGCGCGGCGGAATGCGCATCCCGTCGTTGGCGATGGCCTGGTACATGCCGGTCATCTGCAGCAGCGTCATCGAAAGACCTTGGCCGATGGGCAGGTTCGCGAACGAGCTGCCCGACCACTGATCGATCGGCGGCACCAGGCCCGCGCTCTCACCCGGTAGGCCCGAACCCGTGCGCTGGCCGAGGCCGAACTTCGTCAGCATGTCGGCGAAGCGCTCCGGGCCGACCCGCTGGGCCAGCATCAGAGTGCCGATGTTCGAGGACTTCCCGAAGACACCGGTGGTTGTGTACGGCTCGACGCCGTGACCCCAGGCGTCGCGGATGGTGACGCCACCCATGTTGTAACTGCCCGGAACCTGCAACACCTCATCGGGATTCGACAGGCCGAACTCGATGACCGACGCCGCGGTGACGATCTTGTTGACCGAGCCCGGTTCGAACGGTGACGTCGCGGGGAGGTTGCCCATCTGCTTGTCGTCCTGCCGGTTCAGTTCCTGCGCCGGGTCGAACGTGTTGTCGTTCGTCATGGCCAGAATCTCGCCGGTCTTCGCATCCAGGACCACCGCGGACACGTCGTGCGCGCCCGAGACGTCCTTGGCCTGCTGCACCTGCTGCTGGACGTAGTACTGGATGTCGTTGTCGAGGGTGAGCTGCACGGTGGCGCCGTTGATGGCGTCGTGCCGGTCGCGGTAGCTGCCGGGGATCACCACACCATCCGAGCCGCGGTCGTAGGTGACGGAGCCATCGGTGCCGGAGAGCTTTGCGTCGAAGGAATCTTCGAGGCCGAGCAGGCCGTGGCCGTCCCAGCCGATGTCGCCGACGACGTTAGCGGCCAGCGACCCGCCGGGATACTGCCGGATGTCCTGCCGCTCTGCGCCGACCTCGGGGTATTTCTTGGTGATGGCGTCGGAGATCGCCGGATCGACGGCCCGCGCGAGGTAGACGAACGAGTCCCTGCCGGTGATCTTCTTGGCCAGGGTCGCGGCGTCGGGCTTGTTGTTCAGCAGGCCTGCCACGCCGACGGCGATCTCGTTGAGCCGCTTGTCGGGGTCCGGTGCCGCCGGGGTCTTGGCCTTCGCCTCGGTCAGCTGCTGGCGGATCCGGTTCGGCTGGAAGGTCAGCGCGCGGGCCTCGATGGTGAATGCCAGCTTGGCGCTGTTGCGGTCGACGATGCTGCCCCGCACCGCCTTCTGCACGTCGGTGACCTTGAGCTGGCTGGCCGCCTCGGCACGCAGACCCGCGGCCCGGGGGCCTTGCAGGAAGAACAGCTGCACTCCCGCCGTGACCAGCACCAGCGCGATGACGATATTGCCGGTCTTGTGCCGGAACCCGAACGAGCCGGTGCGGCCCTCGGGTACGACGGCTTCACGGGTGCGCCGGTCGTGGGCCGAATGCGGTTGTGCGGTACGCGGTTTGGCGGCGGGTTGCCGCTTGCGCGGCGCGCCCGACCCACGTGAACCCGGAGCGCCCTTCATTCGCGGACCGCTCATGCGGGGAGGCCGGGGGCGGGCTGTGCCGGGAGCGGGGCCGGGGCAGGCGCCAGAGCCGGAGCGGGTGCCAGAGCCGGTGCCTGAGCCGGTGCCTGAGCCGGGAGCACGCTCTCAGGCTGCAGGGCCGGGCCGGGCAGTGTGCCGAGCCCGGGCACCGGGAGTGCCGGGGCCGCAGGAACGGGCGCTGCGAGGGCGGGAGCCGGGACCGCCGGAGCCGCGGGCACCGGCGCATGCACGACCTGCTCGCGCGGGTCGACCACGACGGGTGCCGGTGCAGCGCCCGGAACCGGAACACCGAGCGGCGCTGGGACACCGACCGGAGCCGGGACGGGAGCGGCCGCAGGTGCCGGAACCGGTGCGGGCGCCGCGGCGGGAGCCGGAGCCGGGCGTGGAGCGGCAGCCGGGGCCGCCTCAGGTAGCGGCGTGTTCAGCGGTGGCGGCGGAACCCCCTGCGCCGGCTTGGGACTGCCGACCAGCAGCCAGTTGCCCGTCGGATCCTGCACCAGGTGCGCGGTGTCGCGCGACGGAATCATGCCGAGGCTGCGGGCCGCGTCGGCCAGCGCCGGCGCGGCCTGTGCGACCAGCACGTCCCGCTCGAGCGCTTCTTTCTGTTGCTGCAGAGCCTGATTGATCTCCTTGGCCCGGCCCAACTCGTAGGACCGCTCGGCCGCGGACGTCGACAGCCACAGGGTGACACCGAGACCCATGCCCAGCGCCCCGATGATCAGCACGACGAACGGGACCCGCGCGATCAGGTGCCGCGGGTTCAGGTCCATCTCGGCGATGCGGATCAGCAGCCGCTCCCGCAGCGGGGTGCGAACAACCTTGGGCGCCTTGGCCTTGCGCGCCTTGGCCCGGGCCTTGGCCTGCGAAGCGCTCTTGGGGCGCGACGGGGCCGCAGTCGGCCGGGCGAACGGCGTGGTCTGCGGGCCGGCGCCCGCGGGCTTGGCCCGCTGCGGCCGGACGTCGCGCTTGCCGCGCTTGACGCGTGCGTCAGTCTTGTTGTCGCGCTTGGCTTCCCGCTTGCCCCCATCGCGTCGGGCCGCGGGGTCGTCACCACCCCGGCGAGCCGCCACAGCGCCACCGCGGACGGTGCGCCGGCGCGGGTCCGGGTCGGTGTCCCGTCGAGTGCTGCCGCCGCGTACCGGTGCTGGCCGCTTTGCCATCACAGACCTCCCCTTGTGACAACTTTTTCCAGTGCACGCAGGCGGACCGAAGCGCTGCGCGGATTCAATTCGAGTTCGTGTTCGTCGGCCCGCTCGGCACCCCGCGTCAACGAGGTGAAGAGCGGCTCATAGCCCGGCAGCTCCATCGGCAGACCCTCCGGGGTACGCGATGCGATGGCTTCGGTGAAGTACCCCTTGACGATTCGGTCTTCCAGCGACTGATAGGCCTCGACCGCGATGCGGCCGCCGGGACGCAGCGCGTTCAGCGCGGCGGGTATCGCGGCACGCAGACAGTCCAGCTCGCCGTTGACCTCGGTGCGCAGCGCCTGGAACGTCCGCTTGGCCGGATGACCACCGGTGCGCCGCGCCGGGGCCGGGATCACCGCGTAGAGCAGCTCGACCAGCTCGGTCGTCGTGGTGAAGGGGCGGCGGGCCCGTTCCCGGACGATCTCCTTGGCGATGCGGGAGGCGAACTTCTCCTCGCCGTATTCGCGCAGCACGCGGGCCAGCGTCCGGGCGTCGTAGGTGTTCAGGATGTCCGCGGCCGTCAGCCCGGCGCTCTGGTCCATCCGCATGTCCAGCGGCGCGTCCTGAGCGTAGGCGAAACCGCGCTCGGCCTGGTCGAGCTGCATCGAGGAAACCCCGAGGTCGAACAGGATGGCATCCAATTCACCTGGGCGATAACCGGATTGGGTCAGTGCGTCATCGATGCCGTCGTACGGGGTATGCACGGGACGGAACCGGTCACCGAACGGGGCGAGCCGCTCCCCCGCGAGCCGCAGCGCGGTCTGGTCGCGGTCCAGGCCGATGAGCGTCAGACCGGGGAATCGGGTGAGAAAGGCTTCGGAGTGGCCACCGGCGCCCAACGTCGCGTCGATCATGACGGCGCCGGCACCGTCGGCGCTGTTGCGGGTGAGGGCCGGGGCCAGCAGCTCGACGCAGCGGTCCAGCAGCACCGGAATGTGCGGCCGACGATCGGTCAACGCAACACCCCCAAAAGGCTTCAGCTGGTGGATTTGTGCGGCCCCTGCAGCGAGGTCTCTGTCCGAGTTCGCGAACCTGACGTTGGGGAAGTACGCCAGGGCCGGTTCGGGCAGAGGCCACGCTGCACGGGCCTGCAGGTCAAAGGGTGCTGCCGAGCGCTTCATCGCTTGCCGCGGAGAAGTTCTCTTCGTGAGTTTCTTGGTAGGTCTGCCAGGCCGCGGCATCCCAGATTTCGAGGTAGTCCACCGCGCCGATCACGACGCACTCCTTGGTCAGGCTCGCGTAGCGGCGGTGGTCACCGGACAGGGTGATGCGGCCCTGAGCGTCGGGGTGCTGCTCGTCGGCGCCCGCGGCGAAAACGCGCAGGTCGGCACGAGCGGCGGGGTCATTGCGGGGAGTGCTCGCCACACGGCGGGCGATCTCTTCTTCGAACTCGGCCCTCGGGTACACGGCGAGGCTGTGATCTGGACTTTTGGCGACCATCAACCCTCCTGCCAGTGCATCGCGGAACTTGGCGGGCAACGTCAGTCGCCCCTTGTCGTCGAGCTTCGGCGTGTAGGTACCCAGGAACATCAGGCACCTCCCACCACTCCGGAGTCCGGTCTCTCCGATGTCCGCCACATTACCCCACAATCCCCCACTTCTCTCCATTCAAAGTCTAAAAATGGCCTTATCCGCCCCACCTGACGCAGCAATCACCCGAACTCAGGAGTGAAGGACGGCCGCAAACGACCTGAATGGACGCCGAAATCCCAGCTGAGCGGCCATGCGGGAGATCAGTGGGGCGTTGTGGGGAGCCGCGGAGCGCAGCCCCTGAAAAAGAGCGGCACGCGCCGCGCCGGCAAATTTCGCTACCGACCCGGCGTGTCGCCCGTCACACCGGCACTGGACCGGTCAACAAATAAAAACAGGGGCAGCCGAATCGGCTACCCCTGTGTCACGCGTCAGCGACTATTCGTCGAACCTGCGACGGAACCGGTCTTCCATGCGGTTGGTGAACGAGTTACCGGCACGCGCCCGCTTGGACTTGCCCGACGACGGCGCCGACTTCTCTTTGGACAGCACCCGGGGGCCGGTCACCGCGAACACCGCACCGGCAAACATCACCACGAAACCGATGACGCTGAGGATCGGCAGCTGGTTGATCCACAGAATCCGAAAGGCCACGCCCAGCACCAGCAACGCCAGACCCAGGACGAACAGCCCCGCGCCTTGCAGCCGTCGTCGCGCCGACGGCGCGTGCAGTGTGCCGCCCCGGACACTCGAAGCGAACTTCGGGTCCTCGGCGTACAGCGCACTCTCGATCTGGTCGAGCATGCGCTGCTCATGATCGGAGAGTGGCATCCGCGCCTCCCAACTCACACCGCTGCCGACAGCGGCTCCTGACGTCTGCACCCGTGGTCACGGATCCCTAACAGTCATGATACGAGGTCACACAGACACGTACCACATACTTCAGACTCCCGAATTGTAAGACTGGGACGTCGGCCGGGCGACAGCGCCTGTTCAGCAACCCGACACCAACGTTCCCTGCCGCACCGAAAGGCTCACACCGTGGCGACGCTCCTGACCGATCTGTCGCCGGCTGACATGCAGCATCGACTCGACGACGCGTTGTCCGTCTACGTCGATGCCATGCGGTACCCGCGGGGTACCGAACGCCAGCGCGCCGCGATGTGGCTCGAACACACCCGCCGCGAGGGCTGGACCGGCGTCGCCGCGTTCGACGTGACCACACCCGACGACGAGGACCCCGAGGCGGCGCTTCGGTCCGCACCCATGCTCGGCGTCGCCTACGGGTACCGCGGCGCACCCGATCAGTGGTGGTACCAACAGGTTGCGACGGGCCTTCGGCACGTCGGTACCCCCAGCGAACGCATCGACCAGATGATGAACGGGTACTTCGAACTCACCGAGCTGCACATCGATCCGCGGGCACAGGGGCAAGGACTCGGTGAGGCACTCACCCGCCGGCTGCTCGCCGGCGCCACGCAATCCCACGTCCTGCTCTCCACTCCGGAGGTCATCGGCGAAGGCAACCGGGCCTGGCGGCTGTACCGCCGGCTGGGTTTCCACGACGTCATGCGCAGCTACTTCTTCCCCGGCGACCCGCGGCCATTCGCCATTTTGGGCCGAGCCTTACCACTCTGAACCGCTACGACCGCCCCGATCTGGCACGATAACGGCGTGAACCGCCGCCGCCACCTGCGTGCCTTGCTGCTGTTTCTGATGCTGCTCCCCCTGGCGGTCGGCTGCGTGCGCGTCCACACCTCGCTCACCGTCTCGCCCGACGACCGGGTGTCCGGCCAGATCGTCGCCTCCGCGAAGGCCAAGGACGCCGACGACAAGGGCCCGCAGCTGACCAACAACCTGCCGTTCGCGCAGAAGGTCGCGGTCTCGGACTACCGCAAGGACGACTACGTCGGCTCCGAGGCCGTGTTCTCGGACCTGAGCTTCTCCGAGGTGCCCCAGCTGGCCAACCTGAGCCGCGACTCGGCCGGCGCCGACATCTCCCTGCGCCGCGCCGGTGACCTCGTGATCCTCGAAGGCCGCGTCGACCTGACCACGGTGGCCGATCCGGATTCCGACGTCACGTTGTCGGTGGCCTTCCCCGGCGACGTCACGTCGACCAACGGCGAGCGGGTGGCCAGTGACATCGTCCAATGGAAGCTCAAGCCCGGCGTCGTGAGCACCATGAAAGCCCAGGCTCGCTACACCGATCCGAGCGCGCGCTCGTTCACCACGGCCGCGATCTGGATGGCCGTCCTGGCCTTCGCGATCGCCGGCGTCATCGGTGGCCTCGCCTACTGGAGTCGCGACCGGTCCCCCAAGTTCGCCGCGGTGTCCGATGAGTGACTTTGTCACTGTGTCCGAGCGCCGACTCGGCACCCTCTAATCTGAATGCACGATTTCGGGGTCAGGAGAGGGGACGCGCGCTGAGCGTCGATGCCGCAGGTCCGTCGGCTGGCGAGCTGGCGAATGCCATCACAGATCAACTGCGCGAATATCTCGCCGAGCGTCGGCGGGACAGCGCCTACATCGGCGACGCCTATGCCGATGTGACGGGGGCACTCGAAGAATTCGTGCTCCGCGGCGGCAAGCGGGTCCGCCCGGCGTTCGCCTACTGGGGCTGGCGCGCCGTCGCACCCGACCCCGGCCACCCCGCCGACCCGGGGGTGCTGCGCCTGTTCTCGGCCCTCGAGCTGCTGCAGGCCTGCGCCCTCGTCCACGACGACGTCATCGACTGCTCAGCGACGCGACGTGGTCTGCCGACAGTGCACCGACTGTTCGCCGAACGGCATCGCCAGCAGGGCTGGCGCGGCTCGTCCGAGCAGTTCGGACTGTCCGCAGCCATCCTGCTCGGCGACCTCGCACTGTCCTGGGCCGACGACGTGATCTCGAACGCCGACCTGTCCGCCGGCGCAAGGCGGCGGGTCAACGAGGTGTGGGCGCACATCCGCACCGAGGTCCTCGGCGGGCAGTACCTCGACATCGTCGCCGAATCCAGCGGCGCCGACACCGTGGCCTCGGCCATGAACGTCAACCTCTACAAGACCGCGTCGTACACCGTCACCCGGCCATTGCAGCTGGGCGCCGCGGCGGCCGCCGACCGGCCCGACGTGCAGAAGATCTTCCACGCGGTCGGCACCGACCTGGGCATCGCGTTCCAGCTGCGTGATGACGTGCTCGGGGTCTTCGGCGACCCGGCGGTCACCGGCAAGCCGTCGGGCGACGACCTGCGGTCCGGCAAGCGGACCGTGCTGCTGGCCGAGGCCGTCGAACTGGCCGAGACCTCGGACCCGGCCGCGGCAGACCTGCTGCGCAACTCGATCGGCACCGATCTGACGGACGGCCAGGTGGGTGAACTCTGCGGCGTGATCGAGGCCGTGGGCGCGCTGAGCGCCGTCGAACAGCGCATCGCGCTGCTCACCGAACGGGGACTGGACGCGCTCGCCGCGGCGCCCATCGACGAGGGCGCCAAGGCCGGACTCACCGAACTCGCCCGGCGGGCGTCGAACCGGTCCGCGTAGTTGGCCACGATGCCGACCTCGACCACGGCTCCCGGAGCGCTGGCCCGGCTGACCGCCTTCGGGCGGTCCGACGAAGGCCGCCCAGCTCTGCTCGGCTTCGCCGGCGCCATCCTGATCGCCCTCGGTGGGCTGGGCGCCGGCAGCACCCGGCAGCACGACCCCCTGCTCGAGTCGATGCACCTGTCCTGGTTCCGGTTCGGGCACGGGCTGGTGTTGTCGTCGATCCTGCTATGGACCGGCGTGGCACTGATGCTGATCGCCTGGCTGGCGCTGGGACGGCGCGTCGTGGACCGCACGGCAACCGAATACACGATGATCGCGACGACGGGCTTCTGGCTGGCGCCGCTGCTGCTGAGCGTGCCGGTGTTCAGCCGCGACACGTATTCGTACCTCGCGCAGGGCGCGCTGCTGCGCGACGGCCTGGACCCCTACCTCGTCGGGCCGGTGGACAACCCGAACTCATTGCTGGACAACGTGAGTCCGATCTGGACCACCACCACCGCACCGTACGGACCGGCCTTCATCCTGGTGGCCAAATTCGTCACCATGATCGTCGGCGACCACGTGGTGCAGGGCACCATGCTGCTGCGGCTGTGCATGCTGCCCGGCCTGATCATGCTGATCTGGGCGGCGCCCCGCGTGGCCCGGCACGTCGGTGCCAATAGCGCTGCGGCCCTGTGGATTTGCGTCCTCAACCCGCTGGTGATCATCCATCTGATGGGCGGCGTCCACAACGAGATGCTGATGGTCGGGCTGATGATGGCCGCCATCGCGCTGACCTTCGAGCGCCACCCCATCGCCGGCGTCAGCCTGATCGCCCTCGCAGTGGCGGTGAAAGCCACCGCGGGACTGGCACTTCCATTCATGGTGTGGGTCTGGATGCGGCAGTTGCGGGAACGGCATCCGTGGGGCGCGGTCCGCACGTGGGTGATCGCCACCGCGGCTTCGGGGGCGATCTTCACGGTGGTATTCGCCGTGGTGACGGTGGCGGCAGGCGTCGGACTCGGCTGGCTGACCGCGTTGGCCGGCTCGGTCAAGATCGTCAACTGGCTGACCATCCCGACGGCCGTGGCCAACCTGATCCACGCCATCGGCGGGCTGTTCACCACCGTCAGTTTCTACGCGGTGCTCGACGTCACCCGGATCATCGGCATCGCGATCATCGCGATCTCACTGCCCTTGCTGTGGTGGCGATTCCGGCACACCGACCGGGAAGCGCTGATCGGCATCGCGCTGGTGATGGCCGTCGTGGTGCTGTTCGTGCCCGCCGCACTGCCCTGGTACTACACCTGGCCGCTGGCGATCGTCTCGGCACTGGCACAGAGCCGGTCCGCGATCGCCGCGATCGCCGGGTTCTCGACCTGGATCATGGTGATCTTCAAACCCGACGGATCGCACGGCATGTACTCCTTGCTGCACGTCATCCTCGCGACGGGAGTTGCTGTGGCAGCGTGGTATTCGCTGGCGCACGCACCCGAGCCTGCGGCGGAGCCGGAGCCCGCGAAGCCCGCCGACACCGCCGCCTAGACGTTTCGGGCCGAGACGGCCCAGAACTTCCTGCAGGGCATACTCACCGCCTGTGCCGCCGACCCCGACGGCCCCATCGCGGTCCTGCTGCACACCTCGGTGACGAGCCCGGACGCCCTGGAGTCACTACGGAGCCAGGTGACCGATCAGGCCGTCACGTCGGTTGCGGCCGACCATCGACGGACCCGACGCCCAGCTCGGGCGGCCCTACTGAGCGCGGTGCTGACGGACATCGCGAGCCAGCGCTACCTGCTGCAGTTCCCCGACCTGGCCACCGCCTCCGACGACGACATCGTGCGGATCATGGCGCCGGTACTGAGTGGGTTGTTGTCGCCCGACCGGGGCTAGTAGCCCGTCGACGACGGTGCCGTCAGTAGCCCATCGCCTGGGCGCGCCGCAGCACTTCCCTGGCCTGGTGCGAGTGCAGCGCGTCGACCGGACGCGCGTTGGCGGTGCGTTCGGTGCTGCCGTCGCGGGTCAGCGTCAGCGACTCGTCGGCAGTGAACAACCAACGCACGATGTCGGTTTCGTGGTAGCCACCGTCGCGCAGCACGACCAGTAGGCCCGGCAGCTGCTTGATCACCTGGCCCTTGTCGTCGAAGAAGATTTTGGGCACGACGATGGCACCGTTCCGGCGCACCCCGAGGAGGTGCCCGTCCCGCAACTGCTGATGCACCTTGGTCACCGGGATACCCAGCATGGATGCCACTGCGGGAAGGTCGTAGACCGCTTCTTCGGGATCGATAACGTCCTCGGCGGCCGGAATGCTGCTCACGCAGGAGATTCTAGAGCCGTACGATTGCCACGTGCAGCCATCCCGACAACCGGACCCACTGATCGGTGCGGTGCTGGACGGGCGCTACCGCGTGGATGCACCGATTGCCAGTGGCGGCATGTCGACTGTGTACCGCGGTCTGGACACCCGACTCGACCGCCTGGTGGCACTCAAGGTCATGGATTCGCGGTACTCGGGCGATCAGCAGTTCCTGACCCGGTTCCAGCGCGAGGCCCGGGCCGCCGCCGGCCTGAAAAGCCCTGGGCTGGTAGCGGTCTACGACCAGGGATTCGACGGCCGGCACCCATTTTTGGTCATGGAGCTCGTCGAGGGCGGCACGCTGCGCGAGTTGCTGCGCGAGCGCGGCCCGATGCCCCCGCACGCGGTGGCGGCCGTGCTGGCCCCGATGCTCGACGGCCTCGCCGTGGCCCACCAGGCGGGTCTGGTGCACCGCGACATCAAGCCCGAAAATGTCCTGATCTCCGACAGCGGCGACGTCAAGATCGCCGACTTCGGGCTCGTGCGTGCCGTCGCTGAGGCGAAGATCACGTCCACGAGCGTCATCCTCGGGACCGCGGCGTACCTCTCCCCCGAACAGGTCAGCACCGGTGACGCCGACCCCCGCAGCGACGTCTACTCCGTCGGCATCCTGGCCTACGAACTCCTGACCGGCACCACACCATTCACCGGCGACAATCCCCTCAGCGTTGCCTATCAACGGCTGGATCAGGACGTGCCGCCGCCCAGCTCGGCAATCGCGGGTGTCCCAAAGCAATTCGATGATCTGGTGGCCTGCGCGACAGCCCGTGGCGTGGACGATCGCTACCACGACGCCGGCGACATGGCAGCCGAGCTGGCCGCCATCGTCACCGATCTGGATCTGCCCGAATTCCGGGTGCCGGCGCCGACGAACTCGGCGCAGCACACTGCGGCGGCCGCTCAGCGTGGCCCCGCGGAGCGCACCACGGTGGCGACGGGCCGGGCGGCAGCGCAGAAACCGGCGCCGCAGCACACGCTGCAGTTCACGATGGATCCGGCGATGGATCCCGCGTTACTCGAATCACCGTTGGTGGCAAAGCAATTCGCGGGCATCGACCTCGAGGACTTCGCGTGGGCCCGGCACCGGTCGCGGCGCGCCGTGCTGTTCTGGGTCATTGCGATCCTGACGCTGACGGCGTTGGTCGCCGCCGGCGCCTGGACGCTCGGCACCAACATCAACGGGCTGTTCTAACCCGAATCGGGGGTACCGCCCGCTTGCGGGGGGAACGCAAAACTGCCCCTCTTCCAACGAAAAGGGGCAGTTTTACTGGGGCACGTCCCGCTCGCGGGAAGACCTAGTCGCGCAGCATCTCCGCGACGAGGAACGCCAGCTCCAGGCTCTGCTGGGTGTTCAGGCGCGGGTCGCACGCCGTCTCGTAACGGCCGGCCAGGTCGTCGTCGGAGATATCCTGCGCGCCACCAAGACATTCGGTGACGTTCTCGCCGGTGATCTCGACGTGGATACCACCCGGGTGGGTGCCAAGCGCGCGGTGCACCTCGAAGAAGCCCTGCACCTCGTCGACGATGCGGTCGAAGTGCCGGGTCTTGTAGCCCGTCGAGCTCTCGTGGGTGTTGCCGTGCATGGGGTCGCACTGCCAGATGACCTGGTGGCCGGAGGCCTCGACCTTCTGGATGATGCCCGGCAGCACGTCGCGCACCTTGCCGTTACCCATCCGGCTGACCAGCGTGAGCCGGCCCGGGATGTTGTGCGGGTCAAGGCGTTCCACGTATTCGACAGCCATCTCGGGCGTCGTCGTCGGACCGATCTTGATGCCGATCGGGTTGGCGATGGTCTCGACGAAAGCGATGTGGGCATGGTCGAGCTGACGCGTGCGCTCGCCGATCCAGACGTAGTGCGCCGACAGGTCGTACAGGCGCGGCTCGTCGAATTCTGTGGACAGCCGCAGCATGGCCCGCTCGTAGTCGAGCACCAGTGCCTCGTGGCTGGCGTAGATCTCGGCGGTCTGCAGGTTGCGGTCATTGACACCGCAGGCCGTCATGAAGTTCAGGCCACGGTCGATCTCGCCCGCCAGCGCCTCGTACCGGGCACCCGCCGGCGAGGTCCGGACGAACTCGCGGTTCCACTCGTGCACCTGCTGCAGCGACGCCAGACCCGATGACGTCAGCGCGCGCACCAGGTTCATCGCGGCGCTGGCGTTGGCATAGGCGCGCACCAGGCGCGACGCGTCATGCACGCGCACGGCCTGGTCCGGGTCGAAACCGTTGACCATGTCGCCGCGGTACGACGTCAGGCCCAGCGCGTCGATGTCCGACGACCGCGGCTTGGCGTACTGCCCCGCGATGCGGGCCACCTTGACCACCGGCATGCTGGCGCCGTAGGTCAGCACGACGGCCATCTGCAGCAGCGTCCGGATGTTGGCCCGGATGTGCGGCTCGGTGTTGTCGACGAACGTCTCGGCGCAGTCGCCGCCCTGCAGCAGGAACGCCCGGCCCTGGGCAACCTCGGCCAGCTGGAGCTTGAGCTTCTCGATCTCGGACGGCACGGTGATGGGCGGCACGCTTTCGAGCACCTTGCGCATCGCAGCAGCCTGGTCCGCGGGCCAGCTGGGCTGCTGCGCCGCCGGACGGGACAGCGCGTCGGCAAGGCGCGCGCGCAGGTCCTCGGGCAGCGGGGGCAGCTCGGGCAGCTGGTCGATGGGTACGTCGACGGTCCAGTTCACGTGTCTATGGTACCGGCGCCGACCAGCGGGTATTTACCCGCCAATATGGCACCGATCGACGGATTTGGGACCACCGGGAGAAAACCTGGCCCGGTGCGCGACTATTGACGATGTGGAGTGCGAGATTGCCCGGGAGGCGCTGTCCGCGCGGATGGACGGCGAGCACGAACCCGTCCCCGCGCGCCGCGTCGACGAGCACCTGGCGTCCTGCGCCGAGTGCCGGCAGTGGCAGGACGAGATGAACAGCCAGATGCAGCTGCTGCGCGGGCTGATCGCCTCCGATCGCACCCGGATCACCGCGGTGGCCGACTCCGTCGCGCCACCCGCCGCAGCGGCAGTGCCGAGCAATCCCGCCGGTATCGACTGGCTGCGCGGCGGCCTCGCGGCGGTGGGTGCCGTCCAGATCGTCCTCGCAGTGCTGCAGGCGGCGGGCGTCAGCATCGGCGTGCATGTCGGACATTCGATGGGCGGGCACGTGGTCAACGAGTCGACAGCCTGGTCCGTCGCGCTCGGCGTCGGCATGCTGGTCGCCGCCGCCCGGCCCGCCGCGGCGCTGGGCCTGGCAATCGTCGGCGGGGTGTTCACCCTGGTACTCACCGGCTACGTCGTCGTCGACGGTCTGACCGGCGCGGTGGGCACGGTCCGGATGCTGAGCCACCTGCCGGCGCTGGCCGGTGTGGTGCTGACGGTGCTGGTGTGGCGCCGCCACACCCTCGAGCCGCCGCGCCCGGACCGCGACGCGGCACCCACCCTGGACGACATCACGCTGCCGGACAATGCGTCCCGCGGCCGCCGCCGGGGCCACCTGTGGCCCACCGACGGCAACGCGGCCTGAACAGCTAAACCAGTACGGCGAACATGATCGCCATCCCCGCGGCCGCCATGGCCTGACAGGCCACGGCGAACCACAGACGGGCCGGGGCGACGGGGCGCTCCTGCCGCACGGTGACGTAGCGGATCGCCCACCACAACGCGGCGACCCCGAACAGCGCGGTGACCGCCCAGTTCACGGCGCCAACCCATGCCGACGGATGCCCGCAGGCACCCGTCGCGCCGGAATGCGCCGTCGTCGCCGACATGTCCATGCCCGGCATCGACGGCATCGAGGACGCCGACTGCGGCGCATCGACGGCGGTCCCGGCGCACTGCCCGGGCAGCACCTGCCCGTCCATGACGGCGTACATCCACGCCATCGCCAGCATCATCACCACGTGGTAGCCGTCGGCAACCCGGTGGCCGGCACGCCGCACCAACACCGCGGCAAACCAGCCCGCGGCCAGCAGGAAGAACACCATCGGGGGCCGGTTCGGCACAGCCATCCCCGCCGGCCATGCCATGACCAGCATCGCCACGGCCATCAGCAGATGCAGCGCACGGCTGGTCTGGTCGACCCAGGTCCGGTCCTCGCGCGCCGTGACCAGGGCGTAGACGCACTGCGCCGCGCTCAGCAGGAACAGACCGGTCACGAACAACCGGAGCCAGATGTCGGCGATCACCGGGCTGCCTTCCCGCGCTGACGCCAGCCGAGGGCGACGTCGACCGCGACGAACAGGGCCAGCGTGAGACCGAACAGCGGCGCGAAGTAGCCGACGCCGGCAAGAACCAGCACCAGCAGCGCGGCCTCGTAGGGACGCAGCGCCGACAACGCGCCGCGACGCTGACCAGTGGGCAGGCCTCCCCGAGTGGGCCGCCGTCGCCACCACATCCGGTACCCCAGCAGGATCGCGACGATCATCGCGACGGCGACCGCGATCAGAGCCAGCTGGTTGACGAGGCCGAACAGGATGCCCATGTGCAGGTCGATGACCCAATCGGTCATCTTGGCCATCAATGGCCACTCGGCGAAGTCCAGCCGCGACGTCACCTTGCCGGTGGCGGGATCGACGACGATCGCGTCGTACTGCGTCGGCCAATCACGTTTGCGCTCGGCGACCTGCCAGCCCTGGCCCGTCGTCGTCGGCGGATACATCCACATCGGGGTCCGCAGGTGCGCGTCGCGGGCGACCTGCAGCGTCGCGTCGGCACCGCGCAACGCGGTGGCCTCGTCGAGGGGCGCGCCCGCAGCCTGCCCCGGCAATGAGGTGTCCACGGACGGGCTGGTCCAGCTCAGCTGCGTCCGCAGCTGGGCGACGTTCTCCCCCGCGAACCGCGACCACGTCATCCCCGACACCGCCAGCAGCGCCACCGCCGCGAGGATCCAGACCCCGAGCGTGCCGTGCCACGACAGCAGGCGGCGCCGTCCGGACGCGCGCACGTCCGGGACGACCAGACGGCGCGGTTGCCCCCTGTGGTGTCCGGCCCACAGCAGCAGCCCCACCCCGGCAATCACCCACGACCAGCTGGCGGCCAGTTCGCTGTAGTTCCGCCCGGCCGCCCCGAGGTGCAGGTTGCGGTGCAATTCGTCGAACCAGGCCCGGACCGGCAGCCACTGGCCGTAGGTGGTCAGAGCGCCGCGGACCGCGCCGGTGTACGGGTCGACGAACACCGTGCGCGCGTAGTCGGCCGGCACATCGTCGACCGCCAGCGTCACCTGTGTGGTCTCGTCGGGCGCGGCCGGCGGCCGGATGCTGGTGACGGTGCCCTCCGGATGGGCGGCGCGGACGGCGGCCAGCTGACCGGCCAGGGGCAACTGCCGTTCGCCGACCCGGTCGACGGTGAGCTCGTGCCGGTACACCGCGCTGTCGATCTGCGGGATCACCGCGTACAGCAGTCCGGTGACGGCCGCGATGAGGATGAACGGCGCGACGAACAGGCCGGCATAGAAGTGCAGTCGCAGTAATGCCGGGCGAAAGCGCTTCCACACCGATGGATCGGACGCGGCGAGAACGTCCGATTCGGGCAGTTGGGTATGACTCACAACTTGTATTGGTCGGCCCGCGGCGCCAGGAGTTCCTGCGCGCGGAAAATTCCTACGACGCCTGGTCGTAGACTGAGCGTGATCAGTTCTCAGGTGGAAGGCCGGTATTTCGATGGGCTCGGACCGGGCGGGCAGGTTGGCTACTGGGCGAGCGAAGCGACGGGGCCAACTCTTGCCGCTGTTGGGTTATCTGGCCGCGGTCGCCGCCCTGGTCACCTACGCGCTCATCTCGGGCGCCGAGCGCTTCACCGCCACGGGCGACAGTTACCCCGGAACGTTCACCTCGTGCGCCGAGCCGGTGGGGTACTTCACGGCCGTCCTTGCCGCCGCGGTCTGTCTCGGCGGCCTGGCCTACGTCGTCACCACCGCCCGACCTGATCCGAGCGGCATCATCGACCCGCCGGCCTTCCGCATCCACCTTGTGCTGGAACGGGTTTCGCTGGTCTGGCTGGTCGCCTCGGCGTTCATGGTGATCGTGCAGGCCGCGACCGACGCCGGCGCGCCCGCGCTGCGGCTCGTGGAAAGCGGCCGGCTGGGTGAGGCCATCGGCGCATCCGAGATGGCCCGTGGCTGGATCGTCGCCACCCTGTGTGCCGCGGTCGTGGCGGTGACGCTCCGGTTCAGCGTGCGGTGGATCGCCATCGTCGTGCTGCTGCTGCCCAGCGTGATCGGCGTGCTGGCGTTGCCGGTCACCGGCAACGCGAGCGAAGGTCCTGACCACGACTACACAACCAGCGCGGTGATCGTTTTCGCCGTGGCGCTGGCCGTGCTGGCCGGCACGAAGATCGCGGCCGTGGTCAGTCCGCCGGCTGCCGACCTCTACCGACGGGTGCTGATCATCCAGGTGGCGAGCGGAACCGCGGCGCTGATCTACGGTGTGCTGCTACTGGCCGAGCAGCTGGGCCCGACCGGTCTGACGGGCAGCGGATACGGCCGCTGGGCCATCGTCGCCGCGGTCGCGCTGGCCGCGTCCTGGATCACCGACGCCGCGGCGTTGCGCCGCGGCAAACCGTCCCGGTTGGCCACCTGCCTGCCCGCCATAACCGCGTTCGCCGCGGTGTCCGCCATGGCCGTGCAGACGGCGCCGCGCCTGCTGCACCACAAGTACACGACCTGGGACGTCTTCCTCGGCTACGAACTGCCCGACCCGCCGAATGTGGTTCGGCTGCTGACGGTCTGGCGGTTCGACACGTTCATCGGCGTCGGCGCGATCGCGCTCGCGGGGCTGTATGTCTACGGGTACCTGAAGCTGCGTCGCCGCGGCGACGAGTGGCCCGTGGGCCGGTTGATCGCATGGCTGATCGGCTGCGGCGCACTGCTTTTCACCAGCAGCTCGGGTGTTCGCGCCTACGGCTCGGCGATGTTCAGCGTGCACATGGGCGAGCACATGACCCTCAACATGTTCGTCCCGGTGCTGCTGGTGCTGGGCGGCCCGGTAACCCTGGCGTTGCGGGCCCTACCGCCCGCCGGCGAGGGCGCCCCGCCTGGGCCACGCGAATGGATTCTGTGGCTGGTGCACTCGAAAGTCACGGCCGCACTGTCGAATCCGATCGTGGCGTTCGTGCTCTTCGTGGCGTCGCTGTACGCGGTGTACTTCACCCCGATCTTCAACACGCTGGTCCGCTACCACTGGGGCCACGAGTTGATGAGCGTGCACTTCCTGCTGGTCGGCTACCTCTTCTACTGGGGCATCATCGGCATCGACCCGGGCCCCAAGCGTCTGCCGTTCCTGGGCCGGCTCGGATTGTTGTTCGCGGTCATGCCTTTTCACGCGTTCTTCGGCATCGCGACCATGACCATGACCGACACCATCGGCGGGCCGTTCTACAAGTTCGTCGGCCTGCCATGGCTGTCGAGCATCGGCGCGGATCAGCACCTCGGCGGCGCGATCGCCTGGGGCTCGAGCGAACTGCCGGTGATCCTGGTGGTCATCGCCCTGGTGGCGCAATGGGCCAAGCAGGATCGCCGCGCCGCATCGCGCTCGGACCGGCACTCCGACTCCAACTACGGCGACGACGACCTGGACGCCTACAACGCCATGCTGCGCGAACTGGCCCGTCAGCGCGGCCAGCAGTAACGCGTTCGGTTACCCGGTTCAGCGGCCGAAGTTACGCAGCCGCAGGCTGTTCGACACCACGAAGAACGACGAGAAGGCCATGGCCCCACCCGCGATCAGCGGGTTGAGCAGGCCGGCCGCCGCCACCGGGATGGCGGCGATGTTGTAGCCGAACGCCCACACCAGGTTCATCTGGATGGTGCGCATGGTCGCCTTCGCCAGGTCCAGGGCCTGCGGCACCGAATCGAGGCTGTCGCGGACCAGGATGATGTCCGCCGCGCCGATCGCGACGTCCGTGCCACGGCCGATCGCCAGACCCAGGTCGGAGCAGGCCAGCGCGGGGCCGTCGTTGATGCCGTCACCGACCATCGCCACCATGCGACCGCGGTCGCGCAGCTGCTGGATGACGTCGACCTTGCCGTCCGGGAGCACGTCGGCGATGACATCGTCGATCCCCACCGCGGCACCCACCGCAGCGGCGGCCGCCGGGTTATCGCCGGTCAGCAGGATGGTCTTCAGCCCGCGCTCGTGCAGCGCGGCGATGGCACCGGCGGCCGAATCCCGGACTGCGTCAGCGACCGCGACGGCTCCGCACAGCCGGTCGTCGACGGCCATGAAAATCACCGTCTCGCCGCGAGATTCGGCGCCTCGGCGCGCTTCGGCGAGGGCCACCGGCACCGCGGCCCGACCGGCCGCCCACGACGGCTTGCCGATGCGTACCTCGCGCTCCCCCACGGTCCCGACGACGCCGCGACCCGGAACAGCCTGAAAATCGCTGACATCCGCATGCTCGGGCGCCGCCGTGGTGATCGCCACCGCCACGGCGTGTTCGGAAGCCGACTCCACCGCGGCGGCGAGAGCCAGCACCTCATCGGACTCCCAACCGTCCACCGCGGTGACCGCGGTGACGGCCAGGTGCCCGGTGGTCAGGGTGCCGGTCTTGTCGAAGACGACGGTGTCGACGGCCCGGATCGCCTCGAGCGACCGGTGCCCCTTGAGGAAGATGCCGAGCTGGGCGCCGCGTCCGGACGCCACCATCATCGCCGTCGGCGTGGCCAGGCCCAGCGCACAGGGGCACGCGATGACCAGGACCGCCAGCGCGGAGGCGAACACCTTGTCGGGGCCTGCACCGGCCAGGGCCCAGCCCAGCGCGGTGAGAGCGGCAATACCGAAGACGCACGGTACGAACACCGAAGCGATGCGGTCGGCCAGCCGCTGCGACTCGGCCTTCTGCGCCTGCGCTTCCTCCACCAGCCGCACCATGCCGGCGAACTGGGTATCGGAACCGACCGCCGCCGCCTCGACCACCAACCGGCCGTCGAGCACGATCGTGCCGCCGATGACGCTGCTGCCCGGCGTCGCCCGGACGGGCTTGGCCTCGCCCGTCATCACGCTGGTGTCGACGGCGGCCGAACCCTCGACGACGAGTCCGTCGGCCGCGATCGTCTGGCCGGGGCGCACCACGAACTTCTGCTGCTCGGCGAGTTCCTCGGCCGGGATCACCATTTCGGTGCCGTCGGCGAGCAGGACCGTGACGTTCTTGGCGCTCAGCGCCGCGAGCGCCCGCAGCGCACTGCCCGCCTTGGACTTGGCGCGGGCCTCGAAATAGCGGCCGGCCAGCACGAACACCGTGACGCCTGCGGCGACCTCGAAGTAGATCGCGTCGCTGCCGACCAGGGCCTGCCAGATGCCGGTGGCCTCGGTGGCGTGGTGCCCGAAGAACACCGTGTAGAGCGACCAGATCGTGGCCGCGGACACGCCGACCGAGATCAGGGTCTCCATGGAGACCGCGCGATTGCGCGCATTACGCAGCGCGACGCGGTGGAACGGCCAGGCGGCCCAGGTGACGACGGGCAGGGCCAGCGCCGTGAGCACCCACTGCCAGCCGGTGAAACGGGTGCTGGGGACCACTGCGAACATCACCGACAGATCGGCGAGGGGGACGAACAGCACCGCGGCCACCAGCAGGCGGCGCAGCAGATAGTGGGCGTGCGACAGGTCCTCGTCGTCGCGGTCGCCGGCGATCACCCCGGAGCGGGGCTCGGCTTCGTAGCCGGCCTTGCGAATCGCGTCACACAGATCGGAATCTGCGACCTCGGGAACGACATCGACCGTGGCCACGCGGGTGCCGAAGTTCACTGAGGCGCGGACACCAGGCATCTTGTTGAGCGTCCGCTCGACTCGCGCGGAGCAGGCGCCACACGACATGCCGGTCACGTCGAGCTGCACGCGACGAGCAGCCGCGCTGTCGTCGGCGGCGGCGTCAGCGTCGACCGCGGCGCCAACCACTGTGCTGACCGAACTGGCCGTCATCATCCTCCTATTGTCCCTGCGCGAGCGGACCTACCCAAAACATTGGTCGGACGTGCCCGGCTGTGAGTTCCCGGCACTCGTCGCATATGGTCGGGCCGTGAACAGCCGCGGCGACGACGACGAGGTGACCCGCCTCGCACTGGCGGCCGGTCGGGGTGATCGCGCCGCATTGGAGCAGTTCATCAAGGCTACCCAGCGCGATGTGTGGCGCACCGTCGCCTATCTCGACGAGCCCGGCAGCGCCGACGACCTGACGCAGGAGACCTACCTGCGGGCGCTCGGCTCGCTGCCCCGGTTCCGTGGCCGTTCGACCGCCCGCACCTGGCTGTTGTCGATCGCTCGGCGCGTCGTCGTCGACCACATCCGGCGTAAGCAGTGCCGCCCGCGCAGCAGCGCCGCCATCGAACCCGAGACCGTCGTCGATTCGCACCAGCCGACCGCCCGGTTCGAGGACATCGTCGAAATCCGCATGCTGCTCGACGGCGTGGACGCCGACCGCCGCGAAGCGCTCCTGCTGACCCAGGTGCTGGGCCTGTCCTACGCTGAGGCCGCCGAAATCTGTGGTTGCCCCGTCGGCACCATCCGCTCCCGGGTCGCCCGGGCCCGCGACGACCTCCTGCGAGCGGGGAACCAGGACCAGAGCGCGGGCTGAGCCGCCCCGGAACCCGCGCCGCCGATCGTCCGACCAAGTCTGCGAAACTGTTCTGCAGACTGAACGGAGTTCGGCTTGTCCACCCGCCACACCATCGACCTCGAACACACCCTGAGCGCCATCGGGCGACGGGTGTTCGACGAAGTCTGGATCGGTCCCGCGCGCCGCTATCCCACCGCCGTCGCAGTCGTCGTGCTCGCGGTGTCCGCCGGCGTCTGCTGGTCGGAAACTCATCGGTGGGTGTTGAAAGTCGTCGCTGTGCTGTTCACTCTCGCAGCTGTAGCGTCGGCAGCAGCGCTGTGGCGCAAGCGGTTTCGCGTGTGTTGTGCGGCGCTGTACCTGTCGGGTGTGGCCACTGCGGCGGGGTTCGGCGCGGTCTGGTGGTGCCAGACGTCACCGGCCCGCGTGGCCGTATGGTGGCCGCTGGCCGGCTTCGCGTCAGCCGCGACGCTGGCCGTGTGCTGGCTGGGTGTGGTGCTGACGCCGTTGGAGCGGTCGCAACCCGACATGCGGTTCAAGCCTTCCGGGAACTGAACACCGGTTCCGTACGACTAATTACAGCGTGATCGCCGACTCTGCCCTGCGCTGGGCGCTGACCGCCGTGTTCGCGGTGGCTGCGCTGCTGTTCGTGGGCGCCGGACGGCAGGTACCGGGCCAGCGCGGCGTGGGGGTCCTGCATGCGCTGGCTTCAGTGGGCATGATCGCGATGCTCTGGCCGGTCGGCATGCAGGTGTCGCCGCTGCTGTATGTGCTGGTGTTCACCGCCGGCGCGCTGTACTTCGCCTATCTCGCCCTGTTCGGCTTCGAGCTGCCGCACCCGGTCTACCACTGCACGATGATGGCCGCGATGGCGTTGATGGGCCTGCTGATGGCGCCGAACGCCGGGATTCCAGTGGCCGTGGCGGGTTCCGGGGCGCAAGCTTCCGGTCATCACAGCGCGCATCTCGGTCACGGCGCCGTTGCCGTGACTCCCCCGGGCTGGTTCACGGTGGTGTGCGCCGTGCTCGCGGCCGGATTCTGCGTCGCCGCACTGTGGTGGTTCTATCTGCTGGTGCGCGGGCCGAAGCGCCCGTACGCCGACCTGCTCATGGCGCTCGGTATGAGCGCCGCCTTCGCCGTCATGGCCGCCTGACTCTCTCGATATCTCGCCGCCCCCGAAAGGACAACATGCCCAAGCTGTTTCAGACCGTCGCCGCCGTCACCGCGACGGCCGCCTGCACGATCGCCCTGGCCGCACCGGCCGCCGCCCACGTCAAGGTCACCGGCGACGCCACCCAGGGCGGCTGGGGCGTACTGAACTTCCGGGTGCCGACCGAGTCGGACACCACGTCGACCACTTCTCTGTTGGTCGTCCTGCCCGACGATCAGCCGATCATCTCGGTCAGCACCCAGCAGAAGGCGGGCTGGACCGCCACGATCACGAAGAAGAAACTGCCCGCGCCGCAGAAGGACGACGACGGCGCCGAGGTCACCGACTACGTCTCGGCCGTCGAGTGGAAGGCCACCGCCCCTGACGCGCCCATCCCGCCGCATCAGTTCAACGTTTTCGCCATCTCGGCCGGCCCGCTGCCCAAGGTCAACACCCTGACGCTGCCGGCGGTGCAGACCTACAGCGACGGCAAGACCGTGAACTGGAACGAGAAGACGACCCCGGGGCAGCCCGAGCCTGAGCACCCGGCGCCCAGCCTGCATCTGAAGCCCGCCGACGGCGGCCACGACCGCCCGGCAGCCGCCGCACCGGCGTCCACGACACCAGCCTGGCCGGGGCTGACGGCACTGGCCGTGTCGGTGGTCGCACTGCTGCTGAGCATCGCTAACCTGGCGATGTCACGACGAAAGAATTGAGATCGGTCGCAGGGCTGCCCGCCGTCCTGTTGGCAGCTCTGCTCGCGCTCCTGCTGCCGGCGCCCCTGGCGCAGGCGCACGCTGTCCTGGTCTCCAGCGATCCGGTCGACGGCGCCACCCTGCCGGTCGCACCCAGCCGGGTCACGCTGACCTTCGATGAACCGGTTCGCCTGATTTCGGGTGCAGTGCAGGTGATTTCGGCAACCGGGACGCGGGTCGACCAGGCTGTGCGGCAGCAGTCGGGTAACACCATCGTCGAATTCGGCCTGCCGCCGCACCTGCCGCGCGGCAGTTACACCGCCACCTGGCGGCTGATGTCGGCCGACGGGCACGAGGTGGCCGGCTCGGTGAGCTTCGGCGTGCAGCAGGCGCCGGACGCCCCGCCCGAGGTCCATCCGGTCGCGTCATCGTCGTTGGCGGCCGACGTGGCCCGCGGCCTCACGTACACCGGCCTGGTGCTGTGCGTCGGTGTACTGGCGGCGGCCCGCTTGGTGTGGGGGTGGGCGCTGACACTGCGCCGGACCCGCGCGCTGGCCGGCGTCGGATGGGTGCTGCTGGCCGCGGCGACCGTGATCGACGCCGTCAGCACCGGAGCCGACGTCCGGCTCTACGTTCAGGCGGGCCTACTCGTCCTGCTTGCGGCGGCCACCCGCGCCGGCGCTGCGGTGTTCCTCTCGATTGCCACGGCGCTCACTGCCACCGTCGCGGCCTCGGGGCACGCCTCGGCCGGACCCGACCCGTGGCTGGCCACCACCGTCACCACCGTCCACCTACTGGCCATGGCGCTGTGGCTGGGCGGGCTGTGTGTACTGACGCTGGTGGTCCTGCCCGCCCGCCGCAGCGACGAACTGCAGCGGTGGTCGCGGGTGGCGTTCGGCTGTGTCGCGGCGGTCCTGCTCAGCGGCGAGTACCAGGCCTGGCGGCAGGTATCGCCCATCGAGTCGCTATGGTCGACCGGCTACGGAACGGCCTTGTGCGCCAAGGTTTTTCTGGTGATACTCATGGCGGCCCTGGCGTATCTGGGCCGGCGTCGGCTCACTCCGGAGCGGTTGCGTCGCACCGTGCCCGTGGAAACTGTGCTCGCCGTGTCGGTCCTACTCGTAACCACGGTCCTGACCGGCGAGCCGCCGGCCCGCACCACCTACGGCCCCGAATTCACCGCCACCGCCGCGCTGGATCAGGACCGCGAGGCGCGGGTACATCTCGACAGCACCCGGCACGGCCCCATCCCGATCGATGTCACTGTCCGCGGCGCGACGGCGCTGCGCGGCACTTTGTCGAGCGCCGAGATCGCCTCCCTGCCGGTACGTTTCATCGCGGGCCCCGACGGCCGCTGGCACAGCACCTACGCGACGGCGCCGCGGCCGGGACTCTGGACGCTGCAGCTGACGGTGCAGTTCGGCCCGAACGACGGGGCCGTCACCAGCGTGCCGTTCCGAGCCTGGTGAATTTCAGCGGATGAGCTAGCTGGGTCGAATTATCTGGGCGCCGTCATCATCTCGGCGATCAGCCGGTAGCGGTCCAGGTTGTGCCGCGCGTCGACCAGCGCGTCGTGCGAATCGCGCGGCCGCGGTGGCATCCGCGGGCTGCCGCAGTCCTCCCAGAACTGCCGTAGTTCCCGGGTGAAGCGCGGCATGGCCGGCGGCAGGTCGGCCATCGGCCCCCACAACTGGCACAGCACCACGTGGTCATAGGCGCCGACCCAGGCCCACAGCTCGATCGGCTCGTCGCCGTCGATGTTGAAGAAGTCCTCGAGCTCCGAGCGGATCTGCCGGCGCGACCGCCATACCTTCGACGACGGCGACGGCAGCTTCGGCAGCACGTTCCTACGCACCCAGGAGCCGGCCCGGTCGGGGTCGAACTCCGAGGAGACGGCGTAGTACTCGCGCCCGTCCTCGGCAGCCACGCCGATCGAGATCAGGTCGATGGTGCGACCGTCGTCGATGAACTCGGTGTCGTAGAAGTACTTCATTCAGGCAACCACTTCACTAGCTTCAGAGGGCGTTCGGTCCGGCGGCGCGGGTGCCGCGTGGATCTCACGGTCGAGTTGTTGGTCGACGGCCGCGTCGTCGGGAAACTTTGGCATACCGGCGATCGCATCCTGTAACCACAGCTTGACCCGCACCACCGGCCGGCGCAGCCACCGCTCGCGTTCCAGCGCCTTGTGCATCTTGCGGGGCCGGCTCGTGTACCGCCAGCGGGCCCACGGCGCGTGCGGCCTGGACAGCCGAATCGCACCGATGACCAGCAGCGGTGTGATGAACATCCCAACCAGCCCGGTCCACACCTTGCCCTTGAGCAGCACGATCACCGCCATCCCCAGCGTGACGAGCGCCAGCGCCACCACCAGGATGCGGGCGACCACATCCTGGTCGTCGCGCCAGACCGTGATGTCGAAGAACGACAGCGGATTGAAACCCAGGACCAGCAGCCCCGCCACCGCCACCGCGACGAACACCGCGTCGACCGAAGTCCGGCCATCCTCGGCCCAGTACACGTCCGACAGATGCAGGATCAACGCGAACTCGTCCAGGACCAGGGCCGCACCGATACCGAAAAAGATTGCCGCCACCGTGAATTCGGTGACGCCGCCGTCGACCGCCAGGGTCACCATCGTCACCCCGGACACCATCACCAGCACCACACCGATCACCACGTGGTGGATGTGCAGGCTGCCATGACCGATGTTGCGCGGCTGCCACCATTTGCGCGGGGCCGGGTTGTCGGCGTGCGCGCGGATGTACCGCACCACGGTGCGCGTCACGAAAAACGTCAGGATGAACGCAATCAGGCACCACAACAACGGCAGCCGGCCACTGGACACGAACTCCGTAGGTAAGGGCGAGTGCACGGCCAGAAACTTACGCCCGAGTATGCGTGTCACTGCCCCGCAGGGCACCGGCGCGCCGGTGCCCCCGATAGGCTGTCCGGCGAGATGCGTATCAGACCCGGGGTGCTGCCTACCTCCGCAGGACCGCTGGCCTGGCGGCTGTTGCAGTTGCTGGCCACGTTGACGTTGGTATGGGGCGCCTGGCGGCTGCTGGGTCATACGCCGTACCGGATCGACATCGACGTGTACCGGATGGGCGGCCGCGCCTGGCTGAACAACACCCCGCTGTACAGCGAGAGCACGATCTTCCGTACCGAGGCAGGCGTCGACCTGCCGTTCACCTACCCGCCGCTGGCCGCGATCATGTTCGCACCTTTCGCGTGGCTCCCCCTGCCCGGAGCCAGCATTGCCATCACGGTGACGACGTTCGTGTTGTTGCTGGTGTCCATCATGATCGTGCTGACCCGGCTGGACGTCTGGCCGCAGTCGCGCCTCGGCGGCTCGGCCCTGGCGCGCCGCTGCTGGCTGGCCGTCGCCATCGTCGGACCGGCCGTGCTCTATCTGGAACCGGTGCGGGCCAACTTCAATTTCGGTCAGATCAACGTCGTCCTGATGACGCTGGTGATCGCCGACTGCGTTCCGCGCCGCACCCCGTGGCCACGCGGCATTCTGCTCGGCGTGGCGATCGCCCTCAAGCTGACCCCCGCCGTGTTCCTGCTGTATTTCCTGCTGCGTCGCGATTTCCGGGCGCTGCTGACGACGGTGGCGTCGTCGGTCGTGGTCACGCTCGCCGCGTTCGCGCTGGCGTGGGGCGACTCGTGGGAGTACTGGACCAAGACGGTACGCAACACCGACCGCATCGGCACCGCGACGCTGAACACCAACCAGAACATCTCCGGCACGCTGGCCCGCTTCGGGATGTCGGCGACGCCGCGATTCCTGCTCTGGGTGCTGCTGTGCTTCGCGGTGCTGGCGCTGACGGTGTGGGCAGCGCATCGGGTGCTGCGCGCGGGACAGCCGGTGCTGGCCTTGATGTGCGTGGCGATGTTCGGCCTGGTGGTGTCGCCGGTGTCGTGGTCACACCACTGGGTGTGGGCCCTGCCGACCATGGTGACCATCACCGTCGCCGCCTACCGGGAGCGCAGTGCCGCCCTCGCCATGGTGAGCGCGGTCGGCGCCTTCCTGCTGGTTTTCACCCCGATCCGGCTGCTACCCGAGCACCACGAGATCGACGCGACGCTGTGGCGTCAGGTGATCGGCAGCTCGTACGTGTGGTGGGCACTGGCCGTTATCACCGCTGCGGGCACCATCACCGGCCGCGGCACGCCCTCGACCGACGCGACCGAACACATCGCGCCCGTCTCTGCGACGAACTGACCCGCGGGACGGGCCCGGAGTCGGCGCGACGGTAACCACACGGCGATCCGAGAGGCGATTATCCGCCGCCGCGTTACGTTCGCGAAGCGGTGAGCTGACTGAGGGAAATCACGTAAGCCGGGGATTGCGGCCACATGGTGACGGCAATCCCCGGCTTATCGTTCTGGCGTTCAGCCCGCTTTGATCGCGGGCGGCGGCGTCTTGCCCTCTTTGACGTCGGCCGCGTAGAGGTCGACGTACTCCTGCCCCGACAGCCGCATGAGCTCGTACATGACCTCATCGATCACGGCGCGCTCGATGAACCGGTTGCCGGCCAGCCCCTCGAAGCGGCGGAAGTCCATCGGCTTGCCGAACTTCACCTCGACGCGGGCGCGGTGCCACATCTTGCTGCCCGGCGGGTTCACCACGTCCGTATTGATCATCGCGACCGGGATGACGGGGATGCCGGTCTCCAGCGCGATGCGGGCCAGGCCCGTCTTGCCCTTGTAGAGCTTGCCGTCCGGCGACCGCGTGCCCTCGGGGTACATGCCGAGGAGCTTGCCCTGATCCAGGATCTTGGCGGCGGCAGTCAGCGCGTCGGCGGCCGAGTCGGCGTTGGTGCGGTCGATCGGCACCTGGCCGGTCGACGAATAGAAGAACTTGATCAGCTTGCCCTTGATGCCGGTGCCGGTGAAGTACTCGGCCTTGGCCAGGAAGAAGATCCGCCGGCGCAGCACCAGCGGCAGGTAGAAGCTGTCGACGACGGCCAGGTGGTTACTGGCGAGCAGGACGGGCCCCTGGTCGGGAACGTATTCCAGCCCCGTGACTTTCGGACGACCCAGAAAACGCAGCAACGGGCCCATCAAGATGTACTTGTAGAACCAGAAGAACATGGAACCTCCCGCTGAGGGCCCCCGGACGGTGCCCCCGACAACTTTACCCACCGACTGTCGGCCCGACCACAGCGCGCAGCGGACTGGTCATTCCTCCACAGATACCGGAATGGACTGGTAGCGCCCCGGACCTGGTGGACCCTCCGGATCGTCGGGCTGACGGTGTTTGCCACCGGGACCGGACGGATCCGTCGGCGGCTCCGGAGTCGGGCCGGCAGGCCCCTGGTCGGCGAGCGCGGCGCGGACCGCGTCGAGAAACGTGGTGCTGTGTTCGGCGATGGCCGTCAGCATCGGATGCTGCTCGTCGTTGGCCAGCGCGACCAGCGCGCACACCGGGCACCACACCTGGTTGCAGCCGCTCGGGTTCTCGCCGTCGGCGAGCATGGCCACGGACAGCCGTACCACGGGATCGATCTTGTCGATGAGGGCCTGGGCCAGCAGCCGCAGGTCCGCCGGTAGGTCGCCGAGGGATTCAGCCCCGAAATTGGTGTGCGTCACTTGGGCCACACCTCCGGGTCAGGGCGAAAACGGACGGTCAGTTCGCAGCCGCGCAATGACGCGCCGGTCACGATGCAACGGCGCAGAACAGACGCCAACTGGACCCGGCGCCGGGTGCCACCCGAGCCGATGATCAGGTCGTCGTCGACGCGCCCCAGGGTCAGAGACTCCGGGTCGATTTGCGGCAATTCTATCCGCAGCCGGTAGACAGCGGCCAATCCTGAGCCCGATTCGCGGTCGACGATCGGCCGCGGTGGGGCGGGTGGCGGGGCACCGTGCCGCAGCCGCGACGCCTCCAGCAGCTCCCCCAGCGCCTTCGGCCCGATGGGCTCGCCGGCCAGGTGCGGCACCAGCACCAGTCGCACATCGCCGACGGCAGCATCCAGGTCGCAGAGCATGCTGCGCTGCTCGGCGATGCGCTCGGCGTACCAGTCGAAGGCGGGGTGCGCGGGCAGGTTCACGTACTCGTACGAATCGTCTTGGATCAGAACCTGATTCACGATCAGCTCGGACACGTGCACGCCCATCAGGGTGAGCGAGGCCAATGTCCGCACCGCCTCGGCGACCACGACCCGTTCTGGGGTGAGCACGAGGTGCGCGGTGACGTCCGGCTGGTCCAGCAACTCACCGAGCGCCTCGGTGGCGGCGGCGAGGCGCTCGACGAGGACGACCATGGCGGCGGTCTTCGCATCGGCCAGGCCCACCGACAGGCGCCGGTGCCGCGGCCACGCCTTCTCCAGGTAGAGAGCGAACGCCGCGGGCAGGGTCAGCATCCGCATGGCGTCGGCGGTCGAGGCGCAGTCGACGATCACGTGGTCCCAGTTGCCCGACGCCGCGAGCTCGGCGACCTCGTGCAGCCCGAGCACCTCCTGAATCCCGGGCAGTGCCGAAAGTTCTTCCGGTGCAACGTCTCCCACATCGGATTCCGGGAAACGCGCGACCAGCACCGCGGCCACCTCACGCCACCGGGCCTCCAGCAGTGCCAGGGTGTCGAGCGCCAGGGCATCCAGCACGACGCCGGCGCCGTCGTCGACGGGCACCTGTGTGGGCACCCGCAGGCCGGTCGGCGGGACGTCCGCGCCGAGGACATCGCCCGTGGAGTGGGCCTGGTCCGTCGACACGATCAGCACCCGCTGCCCGGCCCGGGCATCACGCACCGCGGTGGCCGTGGCCACCGTCGACTTGCCTACTCCACCCTTACCGACGAACAGACTGATCCTGGCACGCCCAGCAGGGTCCGCGTCACTCAGACTCGACTCGCTTCTTCAGGTCCTTGAGCGCCGTGTCGGTCAGGCGGCGCTCAGCCTTGCGTTTGAGCAATCCGATCATCGGAATCATCAGGTCGACCGACAGCTCGTACGTCACCTCGGTGCCAGAACCCTTGGGCAACAAGCGGTATGTGCCTTCGAGCGCCTTCAGCAGGGTGCTGGACACCAGGGACCAGCTCACCGACGTGCGGTCGGCGGGCCACCGGTAGGTGAACACCATGGTGTCCTTGAGCACCGTGGCGTCGAGGACCATCCGGGCCGTCTTCGGATAACCGTCGGCGTAGACGTCCAGGACCTCGGTCTCCGGGTACTCGGCGACCCAGTCGGGGTACGAGCCGATATCGGCGATAACGTCCATCACGGTCGCCGGGTCGGCGTCGATGTAGATGGTCTGCGCAGTCTTGTCCGCCACGTGTCCACTTCCCGAGTTGACGATGCCGGCGCAGGCGTCAGGCGCCCGGCTGCCGAGCTCTCAATGTACCGCCAGCACCCAGCGCCGGTCGGGTGATACGGGCCTCAAGCCAACCGGGACACGCCCACCGGGCGGGTCCGCTCGAGGTCGGTCTTGATCTCAAAAGCCATGTTCTTCCCGGCCACCCGGCGACGATGGTTGAGCTCGGCCAGGTTGAGGTCGGCCAACGCCGCGCCGGACACGCCCGTCGGCTCGGCGTGCAGAAAGTAATGCAGCACGACACCGTCCATGACGGCCTCCAGCCAGACCTCCATGGTGCCGGTCAGCGCGCCGGTGACGGTCCACCGCTGCCCCGCCGGACCACGGTCTTCGACGACCGTCAGCTTGAGGTCCGGCCACCAGCGCCGCCAGCTGCTCGGGTTCGCGACGGCGGCACCGACAGCGGCTGGGTCGGCGCACACGAAGGTCTCGTCGGCGATCTGGATGCTGTTCATCCCCACCAGCTTCACATACGCCCCCACAGTGTGATGAACCACCCGACTACGCTGAGCACGGCATTGCTGTCACGGCACTGCTGCCAGTACTGCCTTGCCCTGACCCGAAAGGCCACACCGTGCGTGAGTTCAGCGTTCCCGCATCGTTCACCATCGGCGAATACGACAACGTCGTCGCCCCGGTGTACTCCCTCGAGCGCGACGACCCCAACCACGTAGCCATCCAGCGCTTGGTCGGAGACAGCTGGACCGATGTGACGAGCGCCGAGGTCGCCGCACAGGTTCGGGCCACCGCACTCGGCCTGATCGCCAAGGGCGTCAAGGCCGGCGACCGCGTCGTGCTGCTGTCGGCGACCCGCTATGAGTGGCCGATCATCGACTTCGCGATCCTGTCGATCGGCGCGGTGACGGTGCCCATCTACGAGACCTCCGCCGCCGACCAGATCCGGCATGTGCTGGCCGACTCCGGCGCCGTCCTGGCCTTCGCTGAGGCCGACGCCCACGCCGCCAAGATCGAGTCGATCCGGGCCGAGGTGCCCGCGCTCGGTGAGGTGCTGGTGATCGACGGCGGTGCCCTCGATCAGCTGGCCGCCGCCGGCGCCGGGGTGGACCGCGCCGAGCTGGACGCCCGCCTGGCCGCGATCAAGTCGAGCGACCCGGCCACCCTGATCTACACGTCCGGCACCACCGGTCGCCCCAAGGGCTGCCAGCTGACCCACGCCAACCTGCTTTCGGAACTGCGCGGCGTCAAGGCCTGCTTCCCCGACCTGCTGGCCAAGGGCCAGAAGCTGCTGGTGTTCCTGCCGCTGGCCCACGTGCTGGCCCGCGCCGTCGCGGTGGCCGGCTTCAGCAACCAGGTGACCCTCGGCTTCACCAGCGACATCAAGAATCTCGTGCCGATCCTCGGGGTGTTCAAGCCGACGCTCGTGGTGTCGGTGCCGCGCGTGTTCGAGAAGGTTTACAACACCGCCGAGCAGAACGCTCGCAACGATGGCAAGGGCAAGATCTTCCAGATCGCCGCCGACACCGCCATCGAATGGAGCAAGGCCCAGGACACCCCCGGTGGTGCCGGCCTGCTGCTGGGCCTCAAGCACACGGTGTTCGACAAGCTGGTCTACGGCAAGCTCAAGGCCGCCCTGGGCGGCAACTGCGTCGGTGCGATCTCCGGCGGCGCCCCGCTCGGCGCGCGTCTCGGCCACTTCTATCGCGGCGTCGGCGTCACGATCTACGAGGGCTACGGCCTGACCGAGTCCAGCGCCGCCATCACCGTCAACCGAGTCGGCGAGTTGAAGGTCGGCACGGTCGGCAAGTTGGTGCCCGGCAACAGCATGCGCATCGCCGAGGACGGCGAGCTGCTGCTCACCGGCGGCGTGGTGTTCAGCGGCTACTGGAACAACCCCACCGCCACCGGCGAAGCGTTCACCGACGAGTGGTTCCACACCGGTGATCTCGGCGCCATCGACGACGACGGCTACCTGTCGATCGTCGGGCGCAAGAAGGAGATCATCGTGACCGCCGGCGGCAAGAACGTCGCCCCGGCCCCTCTGGAAGACGTCATGCGCGCGCACCCGCTGATCAGCCAGGCCATGTGCGTCGGCGATCAGGAGCCGTTCATCGCCGCGCTCATCACCATCGACCCCGAGGCGTTCGAAGGCTGGAAGCAGCGCAACGGCAAGGACGCCGGCGCCTCGGTGGGCGACCTCGCCGCGGACCCGGCACTCGTCGCCGAGATCCAGAAGGCCGTCGACGACGCCAACCAGACGGTGTCCAAGGCCGAGGCCATCCGGAAGTTCCAGATTCTCCCGGTCGACTTCACCGAGGACACCGGCGAGCTGACGCCGACGCTGAAGGTGAAGCGCAAGGTCGTCGCCGAGAAGTTCGCGGCCGAGATCGCAGCGCTGTACAGCTAGAGAATTCCCCGCGAGCAGACGCAAAACTGTCGTTTTACCAGTGAATACAACAGTTTTGCGTCTGCTCGTCGGAGAAACTAGAGCAGCTCGGCGAGCCGCTTACCCTTGAGCTTCCACTGCCAGTTGTCGACGACGAACTGACGGCCGGCGGCGCCCATTGCGGCGCCCCGGTCGGGGTCGGCCAGGACGTCACCGATGGCGGCGGCGATCGCGGCGACGTCGCGACCGTCGACCACGTGGCCGGTCTTGCCCTCGACCACGGTTTCCGGTGCGCCACCGGAATCGCCCGCGATCACCGGCACACCACACGCGGAAGCCTCGAGGAAGACGATGCCGAGCCCCTCGACGTCGAGGCCACTCCCCCGGGTACGGCACGGCATGGCGAAGACGTCGGCCATCGTGTGGTGCGCCGGTAGCTCGTCGCCGGGCACCCCGCCGGTGAACACCACATGGTCGGTGACGTCGTAGCGCTTCGCCAGCTTCTGCAGATCGTCGCGGTACGGCCCGTTGCCGACGATCACCAGCGCGGCGCCGTCGATCCGTGCCCGGATGGTGGGCAGGGCCCGGATCAGCATGTCCTGTCCCTTGCGCGGGACCAGGCGCGACAGACAGACGATCACCGGCCGCTGCCCCAGCCCGTAGCGGGCCCGCAACTCCGCCCGGGCCACCTCGTCGGGGACGAAGCGATCGATGTCCACCCCGGGCGACAGGTACTCCAGTGCCGCGTCCGGTCCGAACGCCGCGGCAAACCGGTTGCGCGTGTAGTGGCTGACGAACGTCACCACGTCCGTGTTGTTTCCGATGTGGCGCAACGCGTTTCGTGCGACGGGCAGCATCGACCAACCCACCTCGTGTCCGTGCGTGCTGGCCACCACCCGGGTCGCCCCGGCCTCGCGGGCCAGCGGCGCCAGCAGCGCCAGCGGCGCCGCTGCGCCGAACCAGACCGTATCGATGTCGTGCTCGGCGATCAGGCGGCGCATCCGCAGCGCGACGGTCGGTTCGGGCACCATCAGCGTGGTCGGATGGCGGACCACCTCATATCCGGCGGCCGCGGCGGCCTTGTCGTATTCCGGTGCGCCCCTCCATTTCGGGGCGTACACCGTCAGCTCGTGCGACCCGCGGCCGAGCAACTCGCCGACGAGGCTCTCCAGATACGACTGGATGCCGCCGCGGCGGGGCGGAAAGTCGTTGGTCAGCAGCAGCACCCGGGATGACATCGCGGTCAGGCTATCGCGTCAGCCCGGGGTCGCGAGCCACTGCCGCCATGCGGTGGTCAACGCGTCGCCATCCAGGCCGAGGGTGGTGGCCAGCGCGGTATCGAGGTCGGGGTGCCCGATGCCGCACGCGGCCAGGTACAGCCGCCGCAGCACCGGATCGCCGAACTTCGCACCGACGAACCGCGCGAACCACCAGGCGCGGTCATAGGCCAACGACAGCGCCGGCCCGGTGACCTGGAAATCGGCGTCGCTGGGCAGCACCGCCAGGTCGTCGGGCGCAGGCCGCGGAGTGCGTGGGCGGCTGACGTAGTCGGCGACGCCTTCGGTCAGGCACCAGGGCGCGTCGGCAGCCGTGACGGGTCGGGAGGCGTAGTGGAAAAGCTCGTGGCGCAACACGATTCGCAGCGCGCCGGGACCCATCGCGGCGGCACCGGGCGCGAACACGATGCGGTCGACGGTGGTGGCTGCGGCGAACTCCTCTTTTCCACCGGCCAGCGCGCGGAATTCCTCGTCGGTGCCGGTGGTCACGATGGTGATCTGACGGCGCCAGTCGTCGCCCCAGAAGGCGGTGATCGCGGCGGCCGCGCCGTCGAGTTCACGGGTGATTCGTCCGGGCAGGGTCGAGCCGGGATCCAGGACGAGGAGGTCGACGGTGCGGCCGTCAGCGAGCCGGAGGGTGGTCGGGGGCGCGGGCGGAGGGAGCCCCGGCCGCGACGGATCGGCCGGAACGTCAACTGCGTGGCCGCGCCTCAGTACGAATGCGGCGGCAGCCGCCTCCGCGGCGAATACGCCGAGAACTACGCGACGGGAGAGGCTCAGTAGCGACGCACGTTGTAGATGGGCGCGTTGTCGACCGGCGCCACCCGCACGGGCACTCCGAATGTCGAGGCGTGGACCATCATGCCGTCGCCGATGTAGATGCCGACGTGCGAGGCGTCGGAGTAGTAGCTGACGACGTCACCGGGCTGCATCTGGTCCCGGGAGACGGCCTGTCCGCCCGCGGCCTGCGCGTAGCTGGAGTGCGGCAGCGAGATGCCGGCCTGCTGGAAGGCCCACATGACCAGGCCTGAGCAGTCGAACTGGCCTGGGCCGGCGGCACCCCACACATACGGGTCCCCGATGCGGGTGAGGGCGGCCTGCACCGCGATCTGACCGGCAGCGGTACCGCCGTTGTCCGAGGGCACCGGCAGCCCCTCGGCCGGCGGGTTGGGGCCCGCGGCGTTGATGGCGGGATCGTCACCCGGGGCGGGCGGGACCGCATCCGGAGCGGGCACCGGCGGGGCGGCCGGGGCCGGCGGCAGTGCCGCGAGGGCCTCCCGCTGGCTCGGCGTCAGCGCGGTGTAGCGGGACTTGACGATGGCGATCTGCACCTGCAGCTTGCTTTGCTTGGACTGCAGGTCGGCTCGCACCGCGGCGGCTTGCTCGGCTGCGGTCTTGGCTTCGGACGCCGACTTGGCCGAGTCAGCCTCGGCCTTGGTGGCGGAGTCGGAGGCGCTGTGGAAGTTGGCCATCTGCGCGGACATCTCGCTGGCCATCACGCGCTGGACCGAGAGCTGGTCAATCAAGCCCTGCGGGGAATCGGCAGTCAGGATGGCGTCGATGCCGTCGGTGCGGCCGCCCATGTACTGCGCCGCAGCAATCTGGTCGACAGACGTCTGATAGGTAGCCAGGTCACCCTTGGCGACCTCCGCGGCCGCAGCGGCGGCATCGTGCTTGGCGTCGGCGGCCTTCGCGGCAGCCAGCTTCTTGTCCAGATCGAGCTGGGCGGCGTGCATGGCCTCGGTGGTCTGCTCAGCCTGGCGCGAGAGCTCGTTGAGCTTTGCTACGGCGTCGTCCGCCGGCTCGGCCAGGACGTTGCCCGCAAATGCGCTACCAAGTATGGTGAGCCCCGCGATCGCACCGGCTACTGGTCGTTTAAGACCGCATATGGTGCGGTATGTGCGGTGGAGACTCAAGATTTCGCGTCCTTCAACTGCGGGTTCGAGCCGCTTCGAACTCAGTGAGGTCTCGAATAGGTTACGAAACGGCATCGGCGTTGTCCAACGGGAATGGCCAATCTATCAGCACGCCCCCCGTTCCTGTTAACCAGCATCACAATGTGAGCGTCGTCACGCTACGCCCGTAGTGCTTGACTTCGGCCCGAATCGACTATCGGCCTCACCCTTCGGCCGGCCGATCGGCACCAGCCGCAGACGCGGCGCCAGACCGGCATCGGCGAGCACCTCCAGTGCCCGCCGCTCGTCGTCCATCAACGTCTCGGGCACGCCCAGCAAAACACTGACCACACAGTCACCGCAGCCGGGACCGCGCACTGCGCAGTCGTCGCAGTCGATCTTCACTGGCCCGTTTTCGAACTTCATCTCTGGCTCCTTCATCGGTTGAGGCGCACGCTAGCGACGTCCACCGACAAAAAAGTGCGGGTGATCAGCAACCGGATAACGGAATGACATCGATGGGATTTCTTGTCGGTGGCGGCCCCTACTGTCGCGTCATGGGCTCCGGCAGCGCCACCGATCAGCTGGCTTTCGATCTTGACGAGGCGTTGCTGCGCGACACCACGTTCGTGGTGGTCGACCTGGAAACCACCGGCGGCCGGGCCCGGGCGGACGACACCGGAGGCGGCTGGGACGCCATCACCGAGATCGGCGCGGTCAAGGTGCGCGGTGGCGAGATCATCGGCGAACTGGCCACCCTGATCGACCCCGGCCGCGCCATCCCACCCCAGATCGTGCAGCTGACCGGGATCACCACGGCGATGGTCTGCGACGCCCCGCGCATCGAATCGGTGCTGCCCGCTTTTCTGGAGTTCTGCCGCGGCGCCGTCCTGGTCGCCCACAACGCGGGCTTCGATATCGGCTTCCTGCGGGCCGCGGCCGAGCGGGCGCAGCTGCCCTGGCCCGGCCCACCGGTGCTGTGCACGGTCAAGCTGGCCCGCCGCGTTCTGACCCGTGACGAAGCGCCGAGCGTCCGGCTCTCGGAGCTGGCCCGACTGTTCCGCGCCACCACCACTCCTACCCACCGCGCCCTCGACGACGCCCGCGCCACCGTCGACGTGCTGCACGGACTGTTGGAGCGCATCGGCAACCAGGGCGTGCACACGCTGGCCGAACTCCGCGGCTACCTGCCCGACGTCACCACCGCGCAGCGCCGCAACCGCAAGCTCGCCGACGCACTGCCGAACTCCCCTGGCGTCTATCTGTTCCGCGGGCCGTCCGAGGAGGTGCTGTACGTCGGCACCGCGGTCGATCTGCGCCGACGGGTCCGGCAGTACTTCACCGGCGCCGACCCGCGCGCCCGCATGAAAGAGATGGCGTCACTGGCCATCCGCGTCGATCACGTGGAGTGTGCCCACGAGCTGGAGGCCGGGGTGCGCGAACTTCGGCTGCTCGCCGCGCACGCGCCGCCTTACAACCGGCGCTCGAAGGCGCCGCACAAATGGTGGTGGGTGGTGCTGACCGACGAAGCATTCCCCCGCTTCAGCGTGGTGCGGGCACCGCGGCACGATCGGGCAGTCGGCCCGATCCGGGCCCATGCCGACGCGGTCGACGCAGCGCTGCTGCTGGCCCGCTTCACGGGCGTGCGGACCTGCACGACGCGGCTGGCGCGGGCGGCCGAACACGGGCCGCAGTGCCCGGAGCGTGAACTCTCGCCATGTCCGGCACCCCGCGGCATCACCGCGGGCGCCTACGCCGAATTCTCCGGGCGGGCCGCGGAAAACATTGCCGGCGTTGATGATTCCGCGCTCAGCACGGCGCTGAAACATATCGAAGAGCTGGCGGTCGAGGGCCGCTACGAGTCCGCGGCGCGGCTGCGCGACCACGCCGCGACCGTCATCGACGGACTGTGGCGCGGGCAACGCCTGCGGGCGCTGACCGCACTGCCGGAACTGGTGGCCGCCCGGCCAGACGGCACCGGCGGCTGGCATCTCATCGTGGTGCGGTACGGGCAGCTGGCGGCCGCCGGTAACGCACCGCGGCGGGTGCCGCCGATGCCAGTTGTCGAAGCGATATCCGCTGCGGCACAAGTGATCCTGACATCGGAGCGGCCGCTGGGCGGCGCGCCGGTCGAAGAGGTGGCGCTGATTGTGCGCTGGCTCGCCGCCCCCGGAGTACGGATCGTCCGCACCGAGTCCGGCATCGGATCGGGGGCCGGCTACTGCCTGCCGATCACCGCGGCCGGACGGTGGGCCGAGTGGGCCGCCGCCGCCCGGTCAGCCCGGGCGGCGGCCCAACAGGCGGAGCGATCAGACCTTCTGGGTGAACCGAGCCCACCGCGCGAGCAATTGCTCGGCCGCACCCGAATCGATCGCCTCGGTGGCGCGGGTCAGGCCCCGCTCCCACGCCGGCACCCACTGGGCGTCGCTGGATAGGCCCGCATGAGCCACCATGGCCCCCGCGGCATTGAGCACCACGGCATCCCGGACCGGGCCGGTCTGGCCCGCCAGTACCGCACGCACCGCCTCCGCATTGGCCGTGGCGTCACCGCCCCGCAGCTCGCTCAGGTCGGCGCGCGCGAACCCGAATGCCTTCGGGTCCAGCGTCAGCCGCTCGACGGTGCCGGCCTGCACGCGCCAGATGGTGCTCGTCGTCGTGGTGGTCAGCTCGTCGAGCCCGTCGTCGCCGTGGACGACCAGGACGCTGGACCCGCGCGCGGCGAACACGCCGGCCATCACCTCGGCCAGTTCCGCCCAGGCGCAGCCGATCAGGCCGGCCCGCGGCATCGCCGGATTCGTAAGCGGCCCCAGGAGATTGAAGACCGTCGGCACCCCGATCTCGCGCCGCACGGAGGACGCGTGCCGGTAGGACTGGTGGAACTGCGGGGCGAACGCGAACCCGATACCCACTTCGGCGACCGAGCGGGCCACGTCGCCCGGCGACAGGTCGATCCGGACGCCCAGGGCTTCCAGGGTGTCGGCACCACCGGACAACGACGACGCGGCCCGGTTCCCGTGTTTGATCACCGGCACCCCGCACGCGGCGACGACGATCGACGCCATCGTCGACAGGTTGACGGTATTGGAGCCGTCCCCTCCGGTCCCCACGATGTCGACCACATCGTTACCGATCGCGGCGAGCGCGTCGGCAGGCACTTTTCGGGCGTGTCGCAACATCACATCGGCAAGCTCGGACACCTCGGCGGACGTCGGCCGCTTCATCTTCATCGCAATGGCGAATGCAGCGATCTGCGCCGGGGTGGCAGTACCGGTCATGACCTGGTCCATTGCCCACCCCGCTTGACCCGCGGCAAGGTTCTGACCGGTGGTCAGCCGGCCGAGGATCTGGGGCCACAGCGGCCCGTCGGTGGTCGGTTCCTGATGAGGATCGGTGGTTGGCACGGACCTGATTATGGCCAATGTCGGCACCCGGGTGGAGTTCAACAACTACAAAGCGTCATACTTACCGCTGTGACGAGCGCTGTAGGTACCTCCGGAACCGCGATCACGTCGCGGGTGCATTCGCTGAACCGGCCGAATATGGTCAGTGTCGGCACCATTGTGTGGCTTTCCAGTGAGTTGATGTTCTTTGCTGGACTGTTCGCAATGTATTTCACCGCGCGCGCCCAGGCAGGCGGCGTATGGCCGCCTCCCCCCACGCACCTGAATCTGGCTGAGGCCGTGCCGGTGACGTTGGTGCTGATCGCGTCGTCGTTCACCTGCCAGATGGGCGTGTTCGCCGCCGAGCGCGGCGACGTCTTCGGCCTGCGCCGGTGGTACGTCATCACGCTGATCATGGGCACGTTCTTCGTCGGTGGCCAGGCGTTCGAGTACTACATGCTCGTCAGCGAGGGCACCACGATCCCGAGCAGCGCCTACGGTTCGGTGTTCTACCTGGCGACCGGTTTCCACGGTCTGCACGTCATCGGCGGTCTGGTGGCGTTCATCTACCTGCTGGCCCGCACGAAGATGAGCAAGTTCACCCCGGCCCAGGCCACCGCTGCCATCGTTGTGTCGTACTACTGGCACTTCGTCGACATCGTGTGGATCGCCCTGTTCGCCACCATCTACTTCGTTCGCTGATCGGCTCGCCGATGCTTCCTATGAGAAGGGGTTCGATGACCAGCAAGTCCCGCGGAGCCGGGAGGCCGGCGACAATGCGCCAGCGCCGGTTGCGACGACGTTTGTCAGCAGCGATGCTGCTGCTGCTCGGACTTCTAGTCGCTGGTGGTCTGGCGGCCACCCTGACTCCGCGGCCCCAGGTCGCGAAGGCCGACGAGTCGCAGCTGGCTCTGCTGCGCACAGGCAAGCAGTTGTTCGAAACGTCGTGCGTCTCCTGCCACGGCGCCAACCTGCAGGGTGTGACCGACCGCGGTCCGAGCCTGATCGGCGTCGGCGACGCGGCCGTCTACTTCCAGGTGTCCACCGGCCGCATGCCTGCCATGCGCGGTGAGGCCCAGGCGCCCCGCAAGGACCCGGCGTTCGACGAGCACCAGATCGACGCCCTCGGTGCCTACATCCAGGCCAACGGCGGCGGCCCGCAGGTCCCCCGTGACGCCAACGGCCAGATCAACCAGCACTCGTTCCTCGGTGAGAACGTCGCCCGCGGTGGCGACCTCTTCCGCCTGAACTGCGCGTCCTGCCACAACTTCACCGGCAAGGGTGGCGCGCTGTCGTCGGGCAAGTACGCGCCCGACCTCGGCAAGGCCGCCGAAGTGCCGGCGCAGGTGTACACCGCCATGCTCACCGGCCCGCAGAACATGCCCAAGTTCTCGGATCGTCAGCTGACCCCGGAAGAGAAGCGCGACATCGTCGCCTACGTCCACGAGTCGGCGAACGCCCGCAGCCAGGGCGGCTACGGCCTCGGCGGCTTCGGCCCCGCGCCCGAGGGCATGGCGATGTGGATTATCGGGATGGTCGCCGTGATCGGCGCGGCTATGTGGATCGGAGCTCGCGCATGAGCGAGAACGTGAACACTCCCAGCGACGCTGAACTGCGCGAGATGTCGCGCGAGGAACTCGTCGAACTGGGCGGAAAGATCGACGGCGTCACGACCGTCTTCAAGGAACCGCGCTGGCCCGTCGAGGGCACCAAGGCGGAGAAGCGCGCCGAGCGTCAGGTCGCGGCCTGGTTGCTGCTCGGTGGCCTGTCCGGCCTGGCCCTGCTGCTCGTGTTCCTGTTCTGGCCGTGGGAGTACAAGCCGTTCGAGTCGGAGGGCGAGTTCATCTACTCGCTGGCCACTCCGCTGTACGGCCTGACCTTCGGTCTGTCGATCCTGGCGATCGGCATCGGCGCGGTGCTCTTCCAGAAGAAGTTCATCCCCGAGGAGATCTCGATCCAGGACCGCCACGACGGTGCGTCCCCCGAGGTCCACCGCGCCACCGTCGCAGCCAACCTGACCGACGCGCTCGAGGGCTCGACCCTCAAGCGCCGCAAGCTGATCGGCCTTTCGCTCGGCGTCGGCCTGGGTGCCTTCGGCCTGGGCACCGCGGTCGCCTTCATCGGCGGTCTGATCAAGAACCCGTGGAAGCCGGTCGTGCCGACCGCCGAGGGCAAGAAGGCCGTCCTGTGGACGTCCGGCTGGACCCCGCGTTTCCACGGCGAGACGATCTACCTGGCGCGGGCCACCGGCCTGCCGGGTGAGTCCCCTTTCGTGAAGATGCGTCCCGAGGACCTCGACGCGGGCGGCATGGAGACCGTGTTCCCGTGGCGCGAGTCCGACGGCGACGGCACCACCATCGAGTCGCACGAGAAGCTGTCCGAGATCGCGCTGGGCGTGCGTAACCCGGTGATGCTCATCCGCATCAAGCCCGAGGATCTGACCCGTGTGGTCAAGCGCAAGGGCCAGGAGAGCTTCAACTTCGGTGACTTCTTCGCGTACACCAAGGTGTGCTCGCACCTGGGCTGCCCCTCGTCGCTGTACGAGCAGCAGACCTACCGCATCCTGTGCCCCTGCCATCAGTCGCAGTTCGACGCGCTGCACTTCGCGCGGCCGATCTTCGGTCCGGCGGCCCGCGCCCTGGCGCAGCTGCCGATCACGATTGACAAAGAGGGCTACCTGGTCGCCAACGGCGACTTCATCGAACCCGTCGGACCGGCATTCTGGGAGCGCAAATCATGAGTCCCAAGCTCGCTGACATCGCCGCCGCCCAAGGCGACGCGATCGACTCGCGGTACCACCCGTCGGCCGCCGTACGTCGGCAGCTGAACAAGGTCTTCCCGACGCACTGGTCGTTCATGCTCGGTGAGATCGCGCTGTACAGCTTCCTCGTGCTGCTGCTCACCGGCGTGTACCTGACGCTGTTCTTCGACCCGTCGATGACCGAGGTCATCTACAACGGCGTCTACCAGCCGCTGCGCGGTGTGCAGATGTCGCGCGCTTACGAATCGGCCCTGGAGATCTCGTTCGAGGTCCGCGGCGGTCTGTTCGTCCGCCAGATTCACCACTGGGCTGCCCTGATGTTCGCCGCGTCGATCATGGTGCACCTGGCGCGCATCTTCTTCACCGGCGCGTTCCGCCGCCCGCGTGAGGCCAACTGGATGATCGGCTCGCTGCTGCTGATCCTGGCCATGTTCGAGGGTTACTTCGGCTACTCGCTGCCCGACGACCTGCTGTCCGGTATCGGTCTGCGCGCCGCGCTGTCCTCGATCACCCTGGGTATCCCGGTCATCGGCACCTGGATGCACTGGGCACTGTTCGGTGGCGACTTCCCCGGCAACATCATCATCCCGCGCATGTACGCCCTGCACATCTTGCTGATCCCGGGCATCATCCTGGCCCTGATCGGCGCGCACCTGGCGCTGGTGTGGTTCCAGAAGCACACGCAGTTCCCCGGTCCCGGCCGTACCGAGAAGAACGTCGTCGGCGTGCGCGTCATGCCGGTGTTCGCAATCAAGGGTGGCGCGTTCTTCGCGCTGGTCACCGGTGTCCTGGGCATCATGGGCGGTCTGCTGCAGATCAACCCGATCTGGGAGCTGGGCCCCTACAAGCCCTCGCAGGTGTCTGCCGGTAGCCAGCCCGACTTCTACATGATGTGGACCGAAGGCCTGGCCCGTATCTGGCCGGCGTGGGAGTTCTACCCCTTCGGCCACACCATCCCGGCCGTCATGGGTGTTGCCCTGCTCATGGGCGTGGTGTTCGGCCTGCTGATCGCGTGGCCGTTCCTGGAGAAGAAGTTCACCGGCGACGACGCCCACCACAACCTGCTGCAGCGTCCGCGTGACGTACCGGTCCGCACCGCCATCGGTGCCATGGCCATCGCGTTCTACATGGTGCTCACCCTGGCCGCGATGAACGACATCATCGCGCTCAAGTTCGACATCTCCCTGAACGCCACCACCTGGATCGGCCGCATCGGCATGGTCGTCCTGCCCGCAGTGGTCTATTACCTGACCTACCGCTGGTGTGTGGGCCTGCAGCGCAGCGACCGGGCGGTGCTTGAGCACGGCATCGAGACCGGCATCATCAAGCGGCTGCCGCACGGCGCGTACGTCGAGCTGCACCAGCCGCTGGGCCCGGTCGACGACCACGGCCACCCGCTCCCGCTGGAGTACCAGGGTGCCGCGCTGCCCAAGCGCATGAACAAGCTTGGATCGGCCGGCTCGCCCGGTACCGGCAGCTTCCTGTTCGCCGACTCGGCTGCCGAGCAGGCCGCCCTGGCCGACGCGGAGCACGCCGCCGAGCACAAGGCGCTCACCGCCATCAAGGAGTACCAGGACGAAATCTCGCCCAACGGCTCCAACGGGCACCACTAGTTCGATCTACGACTTCGGCCCGGTCTGGTTTCCACCAGACCGGGCCGAAGTCGTTTTGGGGTCCACTCCCCTACCCCGGCGTCAAACGCCGCGCTATCCCAGCGCGGCGAACGCCGCGGTGATCCAGTTGCTGAACTCGCACGCCAGGTGCCACCGGTGCGCGGCGATCATGGGCGGCGCCGCCAGGTGGCCGGTCCCCACGCGTCGTAACCGACGAAGGCCACACTGGTCGCCGATCTGCTGGCGAGCTTCACCAGAACCAACGTGGCGACACCTGACACCGGGTCACTGCAGGGCGACCTCGAACAGCTGCTCTGCGACATCGTCTCGACATTGGCCAACCGGGCCGTCCTCTACGGCGCGCTGACCGCCGCCGACGACGGCGACGACGTCCGGACCACCCGGACCAGGTTCTGAGAGGAACGCTTCCGGCGCAGTGGCGCGGTCGTCGAACGCGCGATCACCCGCGGTGAAATCCCACCCGGCACCGACCCGCGCGCACTGCTGGAGATGGCCGCCAGCCCGTTCTATTTCCGCACCCTGTTCACCGCGGATGCGGTGCCGCCCGCGTATCTCAGTGAGACCGCACGGCACGCCATCCGCACCTTCGCGTAGCGCCGAGCGCTGGGCCTATGCCGCCCGGGCTTCCTCGGCCGACGCTTCCAGCACGGCATGCAGACCACGCAGGCAGTACCACGGAATGGCCACCATGGCGGCGGTGATGAGGACTGCGAGGCCGTACAGAATCCACGCCAACTCGTCGTGGCGGTCGGCCAGCATGTACGCGCCCAGGAAGACGAACAGCGTCGCGCCGCCCATGGCGGCGGCGATCCCGAGCGTGCAGCGCAGCCACAGCTGATCGACTGCCGCAATCGGAAAGCCAACCATGCTGGTCGCCGGCGAGGCCGAATAGCGGCGCACCACCGGATCGTCGAAGGACCGTAGCGCGCTCTGCGGGACTTCACCTGCGGGACGACGGTCGTCCGCGGAAAACCCGCCGCCGAGCAGCGGCAGCGGCGCTGCCCCACCACGACGGGCGCGCAACAACAGCGGGATGGCGCCCACGATGACCGCGGCGGACACCCCGATGACCGAGTACAGCAGCCACGGCGTGTGCGACGACGCAGCACCCGACGGGTGCCGGGTGCCGAGGTCCACCAGCGCGACGACAGCGGCCACCCCGGCGCCCAGCGCTGCCAGCCACAGAGCCACACAACCGCCGAGCAGAAGACGGTCCAGCTGCTCGGGGCTGCCGCCGGTCACTCGCGACCGGGTTGAAGTCTCAGCGTTGTACGGCATTTAACAGCTCGTCTGCCAATCATCGTTTGTCTGCGAGGCCAGGGTCTGGCCGTCGCTGGTCACAATCGAACAGTTCAGGTGGCTCAGTCGCAGGAGACTGGAGGCCTGCACCGAGCCCACGTCGGACATCGAGATCGGTGTCAGAGTGATCATCCACGGGATGTAGACGTTCTGCTGGGTTCGCTGGCGTCCCGCGGCGTCGGTGTATGTCACCGAAATGCGGTCCAGTGGCGCCTTTGTGCCCCAAATCCGGTACGTGACATACCGGGGCCCGGTCGGCGGCGCTGACGTCGTTGCCGGCGGTGCGGCCGCCGCGGTGCTGGGCGGCGGAGGCGGTGGCTCTTCCGACGGGGGTGGTGGCGGCGGCTGGGTCACCGTCACCGTCGACGGGGGCGGCGGCGGTGGTGGCGGCGGAGGCGCCTCGGTCGTCGTGGACGGAGGCGGCGGCGTGGTCGTGGTGGTGAACTCGTCCTGGAACGGCGGGGCCGACGTGGTGCTCGTCGACGGCGTCGCCACGTTCTCCGAACTGGTATTGCGAGTCACCAGGATGGCGACGGACGCCACCAGCGAGATGGCGGCGATGATCGCCACGACGCCGACGACCCACGGCCACCGCGGCGGCGGGGCGTCGTCAGTGTCGGTTTTGGCCTCGTAGCTGTCGTAGTCGTACAGCCCAGGCTCTGGCGGCACGTACGGAGCAACGGTGAAGTGCTCGGACTCGGGCGCAGAGTAGGCCTGCGAATAGATCTCGGTTTCTCCGGTGCCTTCACCGACGCCCGATGACTCCCGGGCCGCATCATCCGAGCCCGGGGAATGTGACCCGCTCACGTACGCCTATCCCTCTCGACCACTGTGTCGCTGCAGCTGAGGAACACCGCTTACGGCGACATTCCAGCGCTTCGGCAGACATTACCCAACATGGGCCCGGCATGGCCGTACCGGACGGCGCCAGAGAACCATCTGACATACGGTTGTGACCTGACCGCAGAGCGATCAGGTCACAGGAGCCGTATGTGTCAGTGCTTCTCGGGGCCGGTGTAGTACTCGAACACCAGGCCGGCGACGGTGGCCAGCACGAAGCAGACGCCGGCGACGATCAGCCAGGGCAGCCACAGGCCGATACCGACCGCGGTGGTCGAGGCCGACAGCGCGATCAGCAACGGCCACCAGCTGTGCGGGCTGAAGAAGCCCAGCTCGCCTGCGCCATCGGAGACCTCGGCGTCTTCGTAGTCCTCGGGCCGGGTGTCGAGGCGACGGGCCACGAACCGGAAGAATGTGCCGATGATCAGCGACAGACCGGTGGTCAGCACCAGCGCGGTGGTGCCGGCCCACTCGATGCCGCCGTTGGCGTACAGCGCGGTCAGCGCGCCGTAGCCGACGGTCGCCAACGCGAAGAAGGCAGTCAGAATCTCGAAAAGTCGGGCTTCGATATGCATTGCGTATCCCCTACTTGCTCGCCTGGGCCGGTGAGCCGGCCTGCTCGCCGCGGCGAGAGTCGAACGGATGCGTCGTCTGGGCCACCGGGGGCAGACCGATCGACACCAGCGCGTCGGCGTTGGTCGCCTTCGGGTGGTCGATGCGGTACTGCAGGTAAGCCTTGAACTGCTCCGGCTCCACCACGCGCACCTCGAAGTTCATCATCGAGTGGTACGTGCCGCACATCTCGGTGCAGCGGCCGACGAACGGACCGGTCTTCTCGATCTCGGTGACCTGGAAGATGTTGTCCGAGTGGTTGGCCTCGGGGTTCGGGATGACGTCCCGCTTGAACAGGAACTCCGGCACCCAGAAGCCGTGGATCACGTCGGCCGAGGCGATCTGGAACTCGATGCGCTTGCCCTTCGGCAGCACCAGGATCGGAATCTCGGTGCTGGTGCCGATGGTCTCGACCTTGTCGAAGTTGAGGTAGCTGCGGTCCTCGGGGTTCTCGCCGCGGATCGGGCCGACCTTCTCCTCGCCGTGCTCGTCCTTGCCCTCGGGCTTGGACTTCATGGCTTCCTTGCGGGCGGCGTCAGCGCCGTCGTAAGAGAAGGTGTTGTCCTTGAAGGCGACCTTCTGGTAGCCGAACTTCCAGTTCCACTGGAACGCGGTGACGTCGATGGTGACCTCAGCAGGCTTGCTGTGATCCATCATCTTCTCCTGCACCACGACGGTGAAGTAGAAGAGCACCGAGATGATGAGGAACGGCACGACCGTCAACACCAGCTCCAGCGGCATGTTGTAGCCGAACTGACGCGGCAGCTCGGTGTCGGTCTTCTTCTTGCGGTGGAACGCCATCGCCCAGAAGATCAGCGCCCACACGATGGCGCCGACCACGAACGAGGCGATGACCGACCACACCCAGAGATCACGGTTTGCGTGAGCTTCTGGGGTGATGCCGGTCGGCCAACCCAGGCCGAAGACTTCCTGCCAGCTGCATCCGCTGAGCAGCAGCGTCGACGCGCCGAGAATGGCGGACAACGCCACCAAACGGAGCCCGCGAGCGGTCACGTTGAGGCCCTCCTAGAGGTCGGTCAAGCCGGTCGAATACTACGCAGCGTAGACCACGCCCGCAGCGCCGAGCGAAGCGACCGGCCAATCGGCAGCGCCGGTTCTGAGTTCACCTGCCTGAACAGGCATACTGGCGCCGTGTGCGGACTGCTGGCCTACTTGGCCGACCCTCTTGCCGACCATTCCTCTGACCTGGTGAACGCGGTTTCGGATGCCACGCATCCGATGCGCCACCGGGGTCCGGACGAGTCGGGCGCCTGGGCCGACGACAGCGATCCGACCGACGGACACCACACCGTCGTATTCGGCTTCAACCGGCTCTCCATCATCGATATCGCGCACAGCCATCAGCCGCTGCGCTGGGGTCCGCCCGAGTCGCTCAACCGCTACGCGCTGGTGTTCAACGGCGAGATCTACAACTACCTGGAACTGCGCGAGGAACTGCGGAGCGAGTTCGGGGCCGAATTCGCCACCGAGGGCGACAGCGAGGCGATCGTCGCCGCGTACCACTACTGGGGCACCGCGGCCCTCGGCCGCTTGCGTGGAATGTTCGCCTTCGCACTGTGGGACACCGAGATGCGTGAGTTGTTCTGCGCGCGCGACCCGTTCGGCATCAAGCCGCTGTATCTGGCGACGGGCCCCGGCGGCACCATCGTGGGCAGTGAGAAGAAGTGCATTCTCGACCTGGCGGCCCGCGCCGGCGTCGACCTGAGCATCGATGAGCGCGCCGTCCAGCACTACACCGTCCTGCAGTACGTACCCGAGCCCGAGACGCTGCAGCGCGGCATCCGGCGACTGGAGTCGGGCAGTTACGCCCGCATCCGGCCGGGCCAGCAGCCCGAGGTGACGCGCTACTTCAAGCCGAAGTTCGCGGCTGTGCCGTTTGTCACAGGGCAGGAGCAGGCCCGGTACGACGAGATCACCGCGGTTCTGGAGGATTCCGTCGCCAAGCACATGCGGGCCGACGTGACCGTCGGCGCGTTCCTGTCCGGCGGTATCGACTCCACCGCGATCGCCGCGCTGGCGATGCGCCACAATCCCAAACTCATCACGTTCACCACAGGCTTTGAGCGCGAAGGCTTTTCGGAGGTCGACGTGGCCGTCGCCTCCGCCGAGGCCATCGGGGCGCGGCATGTGACCAAGGTGGTCAGCCAGGCCGAGTTCGTCGAGGCGCTGCCGGAGATCGTCTGGTATCTCGACGAGCCGGTGGCCGACCCGGCGCTGGTGCCGCTGTTCTTCATCGCCCGCGAAGCCCGCAAGCACGTCAAGGTGGTGCTCTCCGGCGAGGGCGCCGACGAGCTGTTCGGCGGTTACACCATCTACCGGGAACCGTTGTCGCTCAAGGCGTTTGACCGCGTCCCGCGCGGACTGCGGCGCGGGCTCGGCAAGGCGTCCAAGTCGTTGCCGGACGGTATGCGTGGCAAGAGCCTGCTGCACCGTGGGTCGTTGACGCTCGAGGAGCGTTACTACGGCAACGCCCGCAGCTTCTCCGACGAGCAGCTGCAGGCGACCCTCGCGCAGTTCAATCCGGAGTGGACCCACACCGATGTGACGGCGCCGATCTACGCCGAGTCCGCCGGCTGGGACCCGGTGGCGCGCATGCAGCACCTGGACCTGTTCACCTGGTTGCGCGGCGACATCCTGGTCAAGGCCGACAAGATGACCATGGCCAACTCCCTCGAACTGCGGGTGCCGTTCCTGGATCCCGAGGTGTTCTTGGTCGCGTCGAAGCTGCCGTACGACCAGAAGATCACCCGGACCACGACCAAGTACGCGCTGCGCCGGGCACTCGAGCCCATCGTGCCCGCCCATGTGCTGCACCGCGCGAAGCTGGGCTTCCCGGTGCCGATCCGGCACTGGCTGCGCTCCGGCGAGCTGCTGGAGTGGGCGTACGCGACGGTCAACGCCTCACAGACCGGGGACCTGATCGACCTCGACGCCGTTCGCCAGATGCTCGAGGAGCACCGCAACGGCGTCAGCGATCACAGCCGCCGGTTGTGGACTGTCCTCATCTTCATGCTGTGGCACGCCATCTTCATCGAGGGCAGCGTCACGCCCCAGATCAGCGAGCCCGTCTACCCCGTCGAACTCTGACCACTACGACGAAAGTGCGGGAAACAACCGCGAATTCGACGTGAATTCGGTCGTTTCCCGCACTCTCGGCGGTGATCAGCCCAGGGCTGAGGCAATCTCGTCGGCAGCCTCGGCCCCGAACGCAGCCGACAGACGCGGCAGCGCGGTGGCCTTGTCCCAGGTCCACTCCTGCGGACCCGGCGCTTCGAGCACCAGGGTGGCGACGAGCGAGGCCAGCTGAGCGGCCCTCTCCAGGCTCAGGCCGGCGCCACGGCCGGTGAGGAAGCCGGCGCGGAACGCGTCACCGATACCGGTCGGGTCGACCTTCTCGTTCTCGGGCACGACGTCGACGTGCACGAACGTGCCGTCGCGGCCGACGATGTCGACGCCCTTCTCCCCCAGCGTGGTGACGCGCAGCTCGATCTGGCTCATCACCTGGGCCTCGGACCAGCCGGACTTCTGCAGCAGCAGGTCCCACTCGTAGTCGTTGGTGAACAGGTACGAGGCACCGTCGATGAGCCGGCGGATTTCGTCGCCGGACAACCGGGCCAGCTGCTGGCTGGGGTCGGCGGCGAAGGCCAGACCCAGCTTCCGGCATTCCTCGGTGTGCAGGAACATGGCCTCTGGGTCGTTGGCCCCGATGATGACGAGCTCGGGCTCGCCCTGGGCGGCGACGACATCGGCCAACTTGATGTTCCGCGCCTCGGACATGGCACCGGGATAGAACGACGCCAGCTGCGCCATGTCCTCGTCCGTGGTGCAAACGAATCGTGCCGTGTAGGCGGACTCGGACACCAGCACCTGCGAGCAGTCGACGCCGTGTGCCGTCAGCCAGCCGCGGTATTCGTCGAAGTCCTTGCCCACCGCGCCGACCAGTGCCGGGCTGCCGCCCAGGATGCCGATGGCGTACGCGATGTTGCCGGCGACGCCGCCGCGGTGCACCACCAGGTCGTCGACCAGGAAGCTCAGCGACACCTTCTGCAGGTGTTCGGCCAGCAACTGCTCGGCGAATCGGCCGGGGAAGCGCATCAAATGGTCGGTCGCGATCGATCCGGTCACGGCAATGGTCATTCGGCGAGCTTACCCAGCGCAGCCGTAGTAGCCGGACCGGTCCACCCGTGTAGGTGCGCTAGCCTGTGAACAACATGGACGGCGCATATCCGTACCCGGAATCGATCCCCCCGCAGCCGGGTCCGGGGAACTCCACCTACGGTGCCTCCTACGGCCCGCCACCCTCCTACCCGACGACACTCCCCCCAGCTGTGGAGTACCCGTCGGGCGGCAGTAACAACACCAAACGCGTCCTGCTGGTAGTCGGCGCCATTCTGGCGGTCGTCGCGGTCATCGGCGGCATCATCTTCGCGGTGCGCAGCACCAGCGACCGCGGCCTGACCGATGCTTCCGCCAAGTCTGCGATCCAGAACTACCTGAACGCGCTTCTGCAGCAGGACAAGCAGACGGTGGCGCGGCACGCGCTGTGCGGCCTGTATGAGGGCGTCAAGGACCACGCCACGGACTACACCGTGGCGAATCTGGCCAGTGATGCGTTCCGCAAGCAGTTCGGGCAGGCGGATGTGACGTCGATCGACAAGATCGTGATGCTGTCGCCGAATCAGGCGCAGGTGCTGTTCACCATGAAGGTGGCGCCGTCAGGCCGGCTGCCGCGCGGTTCAGGACCGAAGAACAACGAATTCCAGGCGGTCGCCCAGCTGTTGGTGCAGCCGCGCGAAACCCTGGTCTGCTCGTACCTGCCGCGTCCGGCGGACTCCCTGTAGGAGGCCGCCGGACCAGCACGGTAGCGGTTAAATCAGTTGAACGAATCGCCGCAGGCGCAGGAGCCGGTGGCGTTCGGGTTGTCGATGGTGAAGCCCTGCTTCTCGATGGTGTCCACGAAGTCGATGGTGGCGCCCTGTACGTAGGGGGCACTCATCCGGTCGACGGTGAGGTTGACGCCGCCGACGTTGGTGGTGAGGTCACCGTCGAGGGTGCGGTCATCGAAGAACAGGTTGTAACGCAGGCCGGCGCAGCCGCCCGGTTGCACGGCGATACGCAGCGCGAGGTCGTCACGGCCTTCCTGGTCCAGCAGAGCCTTGGCCTTGGTGGCCGCAGCGTCCGACAAGATCACGCCGTGGGTCTCGGTCGAGGTACCGGTGGTGGTCGTGTCCTCAACAGTCATTGCTTCTCCCTGGTGCACACTCGATTGCCTGGCACTATCCAGGCACCATCAACGGTACCTTGTCCGGCCGTTATTCCCGAGTTCAGCGGCTACGCCGGTAGCTAATCCGGTCAGCTGGTGGGCCGCGTCGCTGATGGCCAGCTCCACCGAACCGGCATGGTCGGCGATCGAATACGCGGCCGCGACCCCGGCATCGGCCAGCACGGACGGGTCCAGCGTCACCTGCCCGGCCAGCACCAGGACCGGCGAGCCGTGCGCCCGGGCCCCCGCGGCGAGGGCGCTGATCACCTTGCCGTGCAGCGACTGATCGTCGAACCGGCCCTCGCCGGTGACGATCAGATCGGCAGCGGCCAGGTCATCGGCCAGCGCGGTGTGCGCTGCGATCACCGTCGCGCCCGATTCGCGCCGTCCGCCCAGCGCCAGCAGCGCGGCGCCCAATCCGCCGGCCGCGCCGGCTCCGGGTTCGACGGCGACGTCGCGGCCGGCCACCGATTCGAGGTCGCGGGCCCAGTCCGTGAGCCGCTGCTCCAGAACTGCCACCGTCGCGGGATCGGCACCTTTCTGCGGGCCGAAGACCGCCGCGGCACCCATCGGTCCCAGCAGCGGGTGCTCGACGTCCGAGGCGACGATCAGGTCGCAAGCGGCCAGCCTGCGGTGCGCGGACGCCAGCCCGCCCAGTGCTTCGACCAGCCCGCGTCCGCCGTCGGTGCAGGCACTGCCGCCGAGGCCCACAACCACCCGGCGCGCACCCGCCACCAGCGCGGCGTCCACCAGTTGCCCCACCCCGAAACTGCCGGCGTCCAGGGCGGTCCGCACCGTAGGCGGCCCACCCAGCAGGGCCAACCCGCAGGCCTGCGCGCATTCGATGTACGCGGTGTCCTGGTGCAGGACCCAGTGCGCGGTGACGTCGCGCTCCAGGGGCCCGCGCACGGTGGCCGTCCGCAGACCGCCCAACCGTTCGGCCAGGACGTCGACGAAGCCGGGACCGCCGTCGGACTGCGGGGCGAGCACGAGGGTGTCGGCCGGCCGCGCGGCAGCCCAGCCCGCGGCGATCGCCGCCGCGGCCTGTACCGCGGTGAGGCTGTCGCCATAACAGTCGGGGGCGACGAGGACTCTCATCGGAGCAGGTTAAGCCGCCCACGGCTCGGGTGCATGACGGCCGGCCGCGGCCACCGAAGTAACCTGGCAGCGTGAATCTGCTGGGCCGCAAGAAGGACAACGCCGACTCCGGAGACGAGAGCGGCAACGCTGACGACGTCGCCGTGACCGGCAACTCGGACGTCGACGCCGCTGGGGGCACCACCGCGCCCAAGGGCCGCCCGACGCCCAAGCAGAGCGCCTCGGCCCGCAAACGCGGCCCGGTCGCTCCCGCGCCGATGACGACGGCCGAGGCGCGCAAGCGCCGCAAAGAACTTCGCAACTCCCAGACCAAGGAAGAGCGCAAGGCCGAACGTCAGTCGCGTCGAGCCGACATGGACGCGCGCCGCGCCAAGATGATGTCCGGCGACGAGGCCTACCTGCTGCCCCGTGACAAGGGGCCGGTCAAGCGTTACGTCCGCGACCTCGTCGATTCCCGGCGCAACGTGCTGGGCCTGTTCATGCCGTCGGCCCTGGCGCTGGTGTTCTTCATGATGGCGCTGCCGCCGGTGCAGACCCAGGGTCTGCTGTCTGTCGCGATGCTGGGCCTGATGGTGATCATGGCCATCGACGGCGTCCTGCTCAGCCGGCGCATCAACAAGCGAGTGGACGCGAAGTTCCCGGACAACACCGAAAGCGGTTGGAAGCTGGGCTTTTACGCGTCCAGCCGGGCTTCGCAGCTGCGCCGGATGCGCGTGCCGAAGCCGCAGGTCACCCGCGGAGCCAAGGTCGACTGAGCCCGGTGCGCACGCTGGTGCTCGGCGGCATCCGGTCGGGAAAGTCGCAGTGGGCCGAGGATTGGATCGGCCAGGCGGCGGGTCCGAGCGAACCGGTGCGGTATGTCGCGACCGGCGCCGTCAACGGCGACGACGACTTCGCGGCCCGGGTTTCGGCCCATCGGAGCCGCCGGCCGGTGTCCTGGTCGACCGTCGAATCCGCCGACGTGGCAAGCACTTTGCGTGATTCGGCGGCCGCCACGATGGTGGATGACATCGGTAGCTGGCTGGTCGCCGCGATGGACCGGCGCGCCGCCTGGACCGGCGGATCGATCCGGGCCGAGATCGACGAATTGACTTCGGCGGTCGGCGAATTCACCGCGCCGCTGGCCCTGGTCAGCCCGGAGGTGGGCCTGACCGTCGTCCCGGCCACCGAGTCGGGCCGCCGTTTCGCCGACGAATTGGGCTCGCTCAACCAGCGACTGGCCGCGGTCTGTGACCGCGTGGTGCTGGTGGTGGCCGGCCAGCCTCTCACCGTCAAGGAGCCCCGATGAGCGATCCCCGTGCCCAGTTTCCCGATCTGACGAAACCCGATGCCGATGTGCGGGAGGCCGCCCTCGCGCGCCAGCGCACCCTGACGAAACCGCCGGGCTCCCTGGGACGCCTGGAGGATCTGTCGGTCTGGGTATCAGCCTGCCAAGGCGCCTGTCCACCAAAGCAATTCGAGCGGGCGCGGGTCGTGGTGTTCGCCGGCGATCACGGGGTGACGGCATCGGGTGTTTCCGCCTTCCCTTCGGAGGTCACCGCACAGATGGTGGCGAACTTCGACGCCGGCGGCGCGGCCATCAACGTACTGGCCGAGGTGGCCGGCGCCACCGTGCGCGTCGCTGACATCGCCGTCGACGGCGAGGCCCACTCCCCCGCGATCGGCGCCCACAAGGTACGACGCGGCAGCGGCAACATCGCCATCGAGGATGCCTTGTCGACCGAGGAGGCCGTCGCCGCGATCGCGGCCGGTCGCGGCATCGCCGATCAAGAGGTCGACGCGGGCGCCGACCTGCTCATCGCCGGCGACATGGGCATCGGAAACACCACTCCGGCAACGACTCTCGTCGCCGCCCTGACAGCGTCCGAACCCGTCGCCGTCGTGGGTCGCGGCACCGGTGTGGACGACGAGGGCTGGGCCCGCAAGACCGCGGCCATCCGTGACGCGCTGTTCCGCGCCCGTCAGGTCAAGGCCGATCCGGTTGCGCTGCTTGCCGTTTGCGGCGGCGCCGACCTGGCTGCCATGGCCGGCTTCCTGGCCCAGGCCGCCGTACGGCGCACCCCGGTGCTGCTCGACGGCGTGGTGGTGACAGCCGCGGCGTTGGTCGCCGACCGGTTGGCCCCCGGCGCGAAAGCCTGGTGGCAGGCCGCCCACCTGTCGACCGAACCCGCGCACTCGGTGGCGCTGCAGCGCCTGCAGCTGACCCCGATCCTGGACCTGGGAATGCGCCTGGGCGAAGGCAGCGGCGCCGCGGTGGCGCTGCCGGTGCTGCGGGCCGCGGTGGCGACGCTGGCGTCCATGGCCACGTTCGGTGAAGCGAACGTCACCGACAAGCCAGCCGACAAACCATAGTGATCGGTGCCCTCGCTTCGGCTTTCGCATTCAGCACCGTCCTTCCGGTTCGCAGCAATCGGCCGTTCGGCCGGGGCACATTGACCGCGCTTCCCGCAGTGGGCATCGTTCTCGGCGGTATCGCCGCGGCCGTCGTGTGGGGTGCCAGGCAGGTCTATGTGACCGGCCCGCTCGCCGGGCTGCTCGCGGTGGCGGTGCTGCTCCTGCTGACCCGCGGCCTGCACATCGACGGACTGTCCGACACAGTCGACGGACTCGGCTGTTACGGACCGCCCGAGCGGGCGCTGGCGGTCATGCGCGGCGGCACTGCGGGCCCGTTCGGGGTGGCCGCGATCGTGGTGGCGATCGGTGCGCAGAGCATGACGTTCGCCGCGCTCGCCCCGGTGGCGGTCGTCGTTGCCGCCACCGCCGGCCGCGTCGCGGCGCTCGCCGCCTGCCGGACGTCGGTACCGGCCGCGCCGGGCAGCACACTGGGTGCGATGGTCGCCGGCAGTCAGCCGAGTTGGGTGGTCGCGGCGTGGACGGTGGCAGTGGCTGCCGCGGCCGCGTGGGCGACGCCGCGGCTGTGGCAGGGCCCGGTGGTCGTGCTCGCCGCCCTGGCCATCGCCGCGCTACTGGTGGCCCACTGCGTCCGCAGGTTCGGCGGGATCACCGGTGACGTATTGGGCGCGGCCGTCGAAGTCACGACCACGCTCACGGCGCTGGGACTCGCCGCCCACTAGGCGCCGAACGTGAAGAAGGCCGCGAGATGAAATCTCGCGGCCTTCTTCGTTCACGTTGGACGGGCGCTAACCCAGGCGGGTCATCCAGTTGTGAGTGTCGGCGAAGGTGCCGCGCTGAATGCCGGTCAGGGTGTCGCGCAGTGCCATGGTCACCTCACCGGGCTGGCCGTCACCGATGGTGAACTCGCCCGCCGATTCGCCGGCCAATTCACCCTTGCCGTACTTCACGTGCGCGACGGGCGTGATGACGGCCGCGGTGCCGCAGGCGAACGCCTCGGTGATCTCGCCGGCGGCGGCCTTCTTCTGCCACTCGTCGATATCGATCTTGCGTTCCTCGACGGCGAACCCGGCGTCAACCGCCAACTGCAGCAACGAATCCCGCGTGATGCCGGGCAGCAGCGAACCGGACAGCTCCGGGGTGACCAGCCGCGCCGAACCACCGCTGCCGAACACGAAGAACAGGTTCATGCCACCCATTTCCTCGACGTACCGGCGCTCGATGGCGTCCAGCCAGACCACCTGGTCGCAGCCCATCTCGGCGGCCTGCGCCTGCGCGAGCAGGGAGGCGGCGTAGTTGCCGCCGAATTTGGCCGCGCCGGTGCCGCCAGGGCTGGCCCGCACGTACTCGGTGGACAGGTAGACCGACACCGGCTTGATGCCGCCCTTGAAGTACGCACCGGCCGGCGAGCCGATCACCAGGTAGCGGTACTCGTTGGCAGGCCGCACGCCCAGACCCGGCTCGGTGGCGATGATGAACGGCCGCAGGTACAGCGACGCCTCACCGCCGGCGGCCGGCACCCATTCGTTGTCGACGGCGATCAGCTGCCGCAGCGACTCGACGAAGACGTCCCCGGGCAGCTCCGGGATGGCCAGACGCCGGCACGACGACTGCAGCCGGGCCGCATTGGAATCGGGGCGGAACGACACGATCGAGTTGTCGTTCCAGCGGTACGCCTTCAGACCTTCGAAGACTTCCTGCGCGTAGTGCAGGACGATGGCCGACGGGTCCAGTTCGATGGGCCCGTACTCGGTCACCCGGGCGTCGTGCCAGCCGCGGTCGGCGCTGTAGTCGATGGACACCATGTGGTCGGTGTGGAACCGCCCGAATCCGGGGTCGGCCAGAACCTGGGCCCTTACCTCGTCGCTCGCAGGATTGCTCGCGCGCGAAACGGTGAATTCGAGGGGGCCATCGGTCATATGCCGATTGTATCGCCCGTGGCTATCGTCTTTTCCCGTCGCTCCGCTCGCCCCTACGAGGTTCCCCTGGCGCGCCGCTGCGCCCCTACCGCGTCTTCGCCGCGACGAACGGCGGGGCGACGACCTCACATTCGAGCGCCCGGCCGCGGACGTCGACGGTTACGTGGGCACCGTCGGCGATGTCGGCCGCGGTGTCGAGCAGCGCCAGCGCGATACCGACCTTCAGACTCGGCGAGAAGGTGCCCGACGTGGTGATGCCGACCGGGGTCTCGCCGTCGAGGACCGTGAGATCGGCACGCAGCACGCCGCGGCCGACGGCCTTGAGGCCGCGCAGCGTCCGCTTGGGGCCTGCTGCCTTCTCCGCGAGCAGGGCGTCGCGGCCCCAGAAGGCGTCCTTCTTCCAGCCGATGGCCCAGCCGCAGCGGGCCTGCAGCGGCGAAATGTCCAGCGACAGTTCGTGTCCGTGCAGCGGGTAGCCCATCTCGGTGCGCAGGGTGTCGCGCGAGCCCAGCCCGGCGAGCTCGCCACCGGCGTCCTTCACCGCGGCGACGAGCGCGTCGAACACGATCCCCGCGCGGTCCCACTCGGGCAGCAGTTCGTAGCCGTGCTCGCCGGTGTAACCGGTGCGGCACACCCGGACCGGCACACCCTCGTACTCAGCGTCGGCGTATCCCATGTAGTCCATGTCGGTCGGCAGCCCGAGCGCGGTTAGCACCTCGGTGGACTTCGGCCCCTGCACCGCCAGCACGGCGTAGGAACGGTGCTCGTCGGTGATGGTCAGCTCGGGCGGAGCGAGGCGCTGCAGCTCGGCGACCACGGCGGCGGTGTTGGCCGCGTTGGGCACCAGGAAGATTTCGTCGTCGGAGACGTAGTAGGCGATCAGGTCATCAATGACACCGGCGACGCCGTCAACTTCCTTGCAGCACAAGGTGTATTGCGCCTTGCCCGGCCCGATGCGGCGCAGGTCGTTGGTGAAGGCGGAGTTGACGAACTCGGCAGCGCCGGGGCCACGCACCAGGGCCTTGCCGAGGTGGCTCACGTCGAAGAGCCCGACGGTCTCTCGGGTGGCGTTGTGCTCGGCCACGGTGCCGGCGTAGGACACCGGCATCAGCCAGCCCCCGAATTCGGCGAAACTCGCGCCGAGTTCGCGGTGACGGTCTTCCAGCGGGCCCTGCAACAGTTCGCTCACGGCCAGACAGCCTAGTGCTTACGCCTCGGATCGCAGTCAGTATGTGGCGGCAATCCGAGGCGTTGTCGATGGTCAGCGACGCCCCGACGATGATCGCGGATCCCCCCGCCGTTCGCGCCGTAGCTGGCAGACTCGTTTCGTGGTCGATTTCGACGCCCTGGAAGCCGCGGGCATCGCCGATGCGCGCCGGCGCGCGCCGCTCATCGAGTATCTGGACAGCCTGGGTTTCACCGCGGCGGAGATGGTCGCGGCCGAGCGCCAGGGCCGGTTGTTCGGCTTGGCCGGCGACGTCGTGCAGTGGTCGGGGCAGCCCAGGCACAGCCTGGCCGACGCCGCCCAGGTGCTCGGGTTGCCGCTGGCCGACGTCGAACAGGCCTGGGCGGTGCTGGGCCTGACGGTCGCCGACCCGCATACGCCGACGCTCACCGACAACGACATCGAGGCGTTACGCACCTGGGCCGATCTGCGGACCGGGGTCGGCGACGACGCCGCGCGGGGCTTCCTCCGGGTGATCGGGGCGAGCGTGGCGCGCGTGGCCGAGGCGCTGGCGTCGATGAGCCGCGCCGGTCTGCCCGAGCTCGACCTGGCCCACAGCCACGACGAACTCGTCACGGCGCAGGCCTACCGCTCGGCGGCCAGCTTCATTCCGCGCATCGGCGGCATGATCGACTCCTTTCACCGCCACCATTTGTTCGCTGCCCGAACGTATTTCGACGCTGTCGTCCACCACGAGTCATCAACGGTGGACTGCGGTGTCGGGTTTGCCGACCTGTCCAACTTCACGCAGCTCACGCAGCGGCTGACCCCGGCCGATCTGACCAGCCTGCTCAATGAGTTCAACGCCATCACCAACGATGTGGTCCACGCCGACGGCGGCCGGGTGGTCAAGTTCATCGGGGACGCGGTGATGTGGGTCAGCGCGACACCGCAGTCGCTGGCGCGGGTCGCGGTCGACCTGGTGCACCACCCACGGCCGAAGATGGCCAACATCAGTGTGCGGGCCGGCCTGAGCTTCGGGTCGGTGGTGGCGACGGGTGGCGATTACTTCGGCAATCCGGTGAATCTGGCAGCCCGTCTGGTGGCCGCGGCCGAGCCCGGGCAGATTCTGGTGGCCGCACCCTGGTACCACATGCCTGGGGAATGGCCGGTCGCCCCGCGGGAGCCGTTGGTGCTCAAGGGCTTCAACGACCCGGTGACCGCCTTCGAGGTGTGCGCCGAGGCTGAGCAGGCGGCCCGACAGGCACAGTGACTAGGGTGGGCCTGGTGAGCAGCGAACCCGGTTACCAGTCCCCCGCCGTCACCGTCGCATCCGTCCTGCCGTCCGACCTGGACGCCGCGGTGCTGATCGTGCCTGTCGTCACCGGCGAGAACGACGAAGCCACAGTGTTGGCGAACCCGTTCCTCGACGCCGAGGCCACCGGCGAGATCGAGGTGGCGCTGAAGACTCTCGGCGCGAAAGGTTCGACCGAGCAGCTGACCCGGGTGCTCGTCCCGTCGCTCCCGGTGGCCAGCGTGCTGGCCGTCGGGCTGGGCAAGGACCGCGACGAGTGGCCGGCCGACGTCGTCCGCCGCGCCGCCGGCGTCGCGGCCCGTTCACTCAACGGGACCGAGACCGTGGTCACGACCCTGTCGGAACTGGACGTGGCAGCGGCCGTCGAAGGCGTGATCCTGGGCGCCTACCGCTTCTCCGAATTCCGCAGCGCGAAGACCGCCCCGAAAGAGGCCGGCCTGACGGCGCTGATCGTGCTGTCCACCGCGGACGACGCGGAGACCGCTGCGGCCCGCGGCGTCGATGTGGCCACCGCGGTCGCGACGGCCCGCGATTTCGTCAACACCCCGCCCAGCCATCTGTACCCGGGCGAATTCGCCAAGCGCGCAAAGGCTTTGGGCAAGTCGGCGGGCCTCGACGTCGAGGTGCTGGGTAAGAAGGAGCTGGAGGACGCCGGCTTCGGCGGCATCGTGGGCGTCGGCAAGGGCTCGTCCCGGGGCCCGCGGCTGGTGCGGCTGACCTACCGCTGCGGCAAGAAGAATGCCAAGAAGGTGGCGCTGGTGGGCAAGGGCATCACGTTCGACACCGGCGGCATCTCGATCAAGCCGGCCGCCAACATGCACCACATGACCTCCGACATGGGTGGTGCGGCGGCCGTGATCGCCACCGTCGTGCTGGCGGCCCGCCAGAAGCTGGCGGTCGACGTCACCGCGACCGTCCCCATGGCCGAGAACATGCCGTCGTCGACGGCGCAGCGGCCCGGCGATGTCCTGACTCAATATGGCGGCACGACGATCGAGGTGCTCAACACCGACGCCGAAGGCCGGCTGATCCTGGCCGACGCCATCGTCCGCGCTTGCGAGGACAACCCCGACTACCTGATCGAGACGTCGACGCTGACGGGCGCGCAGCTCGTTGCGCTCGGCGCCCGTACCCCCGGCGTCATGGGCAGTGACGAGTTCCGCGACCGGGTGGCCGCCCGGTCGCAGGAAGTCGGCGAGAACGCGTGGGCGATGCCCCTGCCCGAAGAATTGAAGGATGAACTCAAGTCCTCTGTAGCCGACCTCGCGAACGTCAGCGGCGCGCGCAACGCGGGCATGCTGGTGGCCGGGGTGTACCTGCGCGAGTTCGTCGCCGACGGCGTGCAGTGGGCACAC
>Ga0070667_100000250_pt1 | contig 61119 bp, 45 predicted proteins | sample KBSS33metaG_FD_64659 | JGI IMG/M metagenome (GOLD analysis project Ga0070667, IMG submission 64659) | Switchgrass rhizosphere microbial communities from Kellogg Biological Station, Michigan, USA - KBS S3-3 metaG | ecosystem: Host-associated > Plants > Roots > Rhizosphere > Soil ...
GTTTGTTTTGAAAGATATAAAGTCATGAAATTCATTCAATTGATTGAAGGAAAAGATGTTGATAAATATACGATTCGCGGCCAATACAAAGATTATCGCAAAGAAAAATCTGTCGATTCAAACTCACAGACCGAAACATATTTCAAAATTAAAGCGTTCATTAATAATGCTCGCTGGAAAGGAGTTCCATTTTATTTGGAAAGCGGCAAAGCCATGAAAGAAAGCAAAGCCGAAATTTTAGTTCATTTAAAAGAATCAAACGCTTATTTATGTCCGAACGAAGGAGGTTGCGATTTTAAGAATGTCATTGCGTTCAAAATCCAGCCTGAAGAAGGAATTTCAATCCGTTTCTGGGCAAAAAAACCGGGCCTGGTCTCCACACTTGAACCTCGCGAACTTTCCTTCTTATATAACGACGCAGCAACAAACCACAAAACCGTTGACGCTTACGAACGCGTTTTATTCGACTGTATTAAAGGAGACCAAACCTTTTTCACCAGCACCGACGAAGTTTTAGCATCCTGGAAATTTGTGACACCGATTATCGAATCCTGGAAAAAATCCAAACTCCACTTCTACGACAAAGGAACATTCGGCCCAACAACAAAACTCTAAAACTTCCGAGTACGCAACTCGAATTTTCTTGGAGAATCCCAAACTTTAGTGCTACATTAAGAGCACATTTTTCTATTCGTTTTTTCGCCCGCAATGCCAGCTTTTGACCAATCCAAGCTTGAGAAACTTTCCAAGCTGATCCGTTACTTTTCACTCGTTTCCACATCTGCAGCCGGTTCAGGACATCCAACATCATCAATGTCCGCAACAGAACTCATGGCTGTTTTATTTTTCTCCGGATTTTTACATTACGATCTCAAAAATCCAAATCATCCAAATAATGACCGCCTAATTTTTTCCAAAGGCCACGCTTCTCCGCTTTTTTATTCATTATATGCAGCAGCAGGAGACATCAGCGAAGACGAACTCAAAACATTGCGTAAATTCGGAAGCAGACTGGAAGGACATCCGACACCTGAATTTAACCATACAGAAGCCGCAACTGGCTCACTAGGACAAGGACTTTCCATTGGCGCTGGCATGGCTGTAAACGCTAAATTTTTAGACAAACTACCGTACAAAACGTACGTACTTTTGGGCGACAGCGAAATGGCCGAAGGATCACAATGGGAAGCCATGGAAATCGCAACACATTATAAATTGGATAACCTCATTGGAATTATTGATGTGAATGCACTCGGACAACGCGGCCAAACCATGTACGGCCACGACACCAAAGTGTACGAAGACCGTGTAAAATCTTTCGGTTGGGAAACGATCGTTATCGATGGCCACAATTTAAAAGAAGTCTATGACGCTTTTGAAAAAGCTCAAACTATCAAAGACAAACCAATCATGATCATCGCTAAAACCTTAAAAGGCAAAGGCGTTTCATTTTTGGAAGACAAAGATAATTGGCACGGAAAAGCTCTTGGTGCAGACGATCTCAAAAAAGCTCTCGACGAACTTGCACCAATCGATACCCAAGTCCGCGGAGAAATCACAATGCCGGAAAATCTCAAACCTCAACTTTCCATTGCAGAAAAAACACCGTTAACAACCTACGAACCAACAAAATTAATGGCTACCCGTAGAGCTTACGGCAATGGAATTACCCAAATTTTCGGTGATTACCCAAACATCGTTGTATTGGATGCAGAAGTCAGTAATTCAACCTACGCTGAAATTTTTAAGAAAAAATTCCCTGAACATTTCTTTGAAATGTATATTGCCGAACAAAACATGGTTGGCATGGCACTTGGACTTTCACGTCGCGAAAAAATTCCATTCGTATCAACATTCGCTGCATTTTTGAGCCGTGCATTTGATCAAATCCGCATGAGCCAATATTCAATTTCCAACATCAAGTTTGTGGGTTCCCACAGCGGAGTTTCGATTGGTGAAGATGGTTCTTCTCAAATGGCATTGGAAGATATTGCTATGTTCAGAACACTTTTAAATTCAGTCGTTTTATATCCAAGCGACGCAGTTTCCACTGAAAAATTAGTAAAGGAAGCAGCCAAACATTTTGGTAACGTGTACATCCGAACAACTCGCAAAGACACACCAATTCTTTATGCGCCAACTGAAGAGTTTCCAATTGGAGATCACAAAGTCGTAAAACAAACTGAAAAAGATCTCATCACAGTTATTGGCGCAGGCGTAACACTTTTTGAAGCTATGGATGCTCAATTAGAACTCGCGAAAGAAAACATTAATATTCGCGTCATTGATCTTTACAGTGTGAAACCAATTTTGGTTGAAAAACTTTTGAAATCATTAAGCGGAACCAAAGCCGTTATCACAGCTGAAGATCATTTTATTGAAGGCGGACTAGGTGAAGCCGTAAAAACTGCACTTTCCGAAGGAGTAACTCTTTCAACAGATTCAAAATTCAACGGACCGGTTTATTCGCTTGCAGTAAAGAAAATGCCACGCAGTGGAAAACCGGAAGAACTGATTGAATACGAAGAAATTGGCAAAAAAGCCATCATCGCAAAAGTGAAACAGATTATGTCCGAACTCAAATTGGGTTAATCAAAAAGAATCAATTTTGTAATCGCAATTATTATGAGACCAGCAAATCTTAAAACCAGACTTTTCCTCGACAGCGGCGATCCACAAGAAACAAAAGACATTATGCAACTCATGGGTTTTTTGGATGGTCAGACAACCAATCCAAGTCTCGTAGCCAAAAATCCTGAAGCTCAAAAACGTTTTCAGGAAAACAAAAAATTCAAATCCCAAGAAATTTACGATTTCTACAAAACGGTTATCCAACAATTTTCCCAAATGATGCCGGAAGGTTCTATTTCCATCGAAGTTTATGCTGACGACAAAACAACTGGCGAAGAAATGTTCAATCAAGGAAAAGAGATGTACACCTGGATTCCAAATGCGCACATTAAATATCCAACAAACAATGCAGGACTTCAGGCTGCGGAAAAATCCATTCAAGCAGGAATGCGTGTAAACATGACTTTATGTTTCACTCAAGACCAGGCAGCAGCAATTTATGCAGCAACCAAAGGCGCAAAAAAAGGTCAGGTTTTTGTTTCACCATTCATTGGACGTTTGGATGACTTGAACGAAAACGGCATGGATTTGATCAAAAATATTTTGGATATGTACAAAAAAGGCGATAGCCACGTTGAGGTTTTAACTGCAAGTGTCCGTTCATTTGAGCACTTCATGTTCGCACTTCGTTTGGGTTCAGATATCATTACTGCACCATATAAAATTCTCAAAGAATGGGCAGAAAAAGGCATGCCAATCCCGGATGAAAATTTCCAATACAATCATCCTGAACTCAAACCAATTCCAGCTTTAAGCCTTGATTTAAGCCAAGATTGGACAAGTTTTAATATTGAACATCAACTCACCACCAAAGGAATTCAAAAATTCGCTCAAGATTGGAATGCGTTGGTTGAATAGTCAAAATAATTCATAACCAGTAATAAACCATGGATCTTCTTTATAAAAATTCAGCGCGAATCGATGAATCAACTCTTGCTGAAACCACAAAAACTCTCAACGAATATCGTGATTATCTCAACCAAATTATCAACCACGATACCTACGACGCCCCAGAATGTTCAGTCAATCTTTCAATTGATCAGAACCTTATTTCACTTGTAAAAGAAGCCAAAAAGAAGCATACGTCTAAAAAACTTAAATACATCGTCGTCATCGGAATCGGTGGTTCAAACCTTGGAACCAAAGCCGTTTACGATGCACTTCTTGGAGGATTTGATGTGATTGAACCAAAACGTTTCCCAAAACTTATTTTTATCGAAACCAACGATCCTCAATATCTTGAACACTTCAACGATTTCCTCAAAAACCAGATCAAAAATCCTGAAGAAATTTTATTTAACGTTATCAGCAAATCTGGCTCCACAACCGAAACCGTAGCGAATCTGGAAATCATTGGCAAAACCTTTCAAGAAAAATTTAGTGCTGAAGCTTTTCACGATCGACTAGTCGTCACAACTGACGAAAATTCCAAACTTTGGAACCTTTCAAAAGCTAAAAAACTCACCGTTTTACCACTTCCAAAAGAAGTTGGCGGAAGATATTCCGTACTTTCACCGGTTGGTCTTTTTCCTTTATTGGCAGCCAGAATCGAGATCGAAAGTTTATGTGAAGGAGCAGCAACCATGAGAAAAAATTGTATCGAAAACGAATTCAACGATAACCCTGCAATGATTTCAGCAGCATTACTTTTTGCCAACTCTAAAGCCGGAAAAACCATCAACGACAATTTCTTTTTTGCACCTCAATTAGAATCTTTAGGCAAATGGTATCGTCAACTTATGGGCGAAAGCATCGGCAAAGAAACCAATCTCCAAAACGAAACCGTTCATGCTGGAATAACGCCAACCGTTTCACTTGGTTCAACTGATCTCCATTCAGTCGGTCAACTTTATTTGGGCGGACCACTCGATAAATTTACGACATTCATTTGGGTCAGAAATGTTCCAAATCCAATGGCATTACCAAAAGAACAGTTCACGCAAAATCTTGTTGAAAACCTTCAAAATAAAAGCGCGCAAAATATTATGGAAGCGATTTTGGAAGGTGTAAAAATGGCTTACATTAAAAAAGAATTGCCATTCATGGAAATTGCATTATCAGAAATTTCTGCATTTGCGATTGGCGAATTTTTACAATTCAAAATGATCGAAATGATGTACTTGGGCAAACTCATGAACGTAAACACATTTGATCAACCAAACGTTGAACTCTATAAAATCGAAACTAAAAAAATTCTCACAGAAACAAAATCTTCCTAACTGCAAACACATGAAAAAAGATAATTTCCAAGTGTACGATATTTCCCTTCCGCTTTATCAGGGGATGCTCGTATACCCAAATAATACCGAATTCCGAACGCGATCAATTAAAAGCAAAACTTCTGTCAGTTCCGAAATCACTATGGGATCTCACGCAGGAACGCACGTAGACGCTCCAAAACACGTTTTTCCCAAAGGAAAGGGAATTGACTCGTTAAACATCAAAAGTCTCATTGGCGAGTGTCGCGTGCTTGATATGACCCATGCCACCAAATCCATTTCTCTCGATGATATAAAAAAATGTCGCATCAAAACCAACGAAAGAATTTTGGTTAAGACCAAAAACTCCAAACGCGGTTTCAAAAGTTTTCACACAGATTATATTTATTTAAGTGGTGAAGCCGCTGAGTATCTTGCTCAAAAAAACATCAGACTTTTTGGTATCGATTATCTTTCAGTAAAACAAAAGGGAAGTGAAGATAACCGTCCTCACACGGAACTTTTAAAGAAAAAAATTCCGATTTTCGAAGGCCTGGATCTCTCAAAAGTGAAGCCAGGAAAATACTTCTTTATTGGCTTACCTTTGCTCATGAAAGGCATGGATGGAGCACCAGCTCGCGCCGTGTTAGTGAAATAAATTTCAACATCAAAAAAGACCTCACAATTTCAGAGGTCTTTTATTTTTTTCATAATTTTTGCGTTCCTGTAAATTCCCGTCGCATAACTTTGTTTTGTCGGTTCGTTCCTATTTCCAGAACTGATACCAGGATTTTTTCTTCGGCTCTTCCAATAATTTCAATTGATTTTCAAGAACCACAAAACGTTCTTGAAAAGCTTTCATAAAGCGCATAAAACTCTCTTTTTCTTTTTTATATTCATTCAAAAGATCCGCAACTTCTTTCTCCATGGCCTGCAAATCATTGAGAGTTGCGAATGCACCTTCAGTGCTTACAGCCTTTTCTTTTTGATTGTTTTCATTGATTGAACCTTGTTCACGATCGCGATTAATGTTTTTAAAATTCACTTTGTAAAACGAAGCAACACTGTCTTGAGTAACCAAGTAGTTAAACCCTTGTGGAGTCTTTCTTCTCTTCGCTTCGAGTTTACGAGATTTGATTGCGCGGCGAATAGTCTGAAGCGATTTTCCTGTTAAGGCAGCCACTTCCTGGATCGTGAGAAGAGTTTCAGCCATGAAAATAAAATGACGAAATAGAATTAAATGCATTATAATGATGAACCCTTTGTCTAATCAAGCGACTACGCAAAAACTCTCTTGATTCACCAAGGATAGGTATGTTCGCGTACGTAAGTTTTGAAAATAAAACCCACGCACGCAGTGCAACATAATGATCACCCAGCACGGAAGTGCAATCAAAATAAAAACCCGCGCACGCAGTGCAATTAAATCTCAACCGAGCACGAAAGTGCAATCAAAATAAAAACTCGCGCACGCAGTGCAATTAAATCTCAACCCAGCACGAAAGTGCAATCAAATAAAAACTCGCGCACGCAGTGCAACTCCATCGTCACCGAGCACGAAGTGCAACCCAATAAAGAAGAAAGGTAGTCACGAAAAAACTCGATAGTTTTCTTTCCATTCAATTCTGCAAGGAAACAAGAAAATTTCGACTGAGCTGTATGCGGAAATACAGCGAAGAAGAAATTTTCGCCGTTGACGCCGCAGAATTGAATGGAAAGAAAACCTTGGTGGGTCAGGGCAGAATTGAACTGCCGACCATCTCCTTAAAAGGGAGTTGCTCTACCAACTGAGCTACTGACCCGCACCAGATACACACATGTGTATGATTATTTTTTCTTCATGTCAAAAAAGCCTCACCATTCTACGGATGACGCTCACGTTTTTCAAGCCGATTTTTTGTGGATGATTCCAAGAACGATAAAAGCAAGACCTGGAAGGAAGAACCAAATGTTCGCAAAGTCGAGCATAATACGCACTAAACGTGAATCATTATAAACATCCGCCAAAATATTTGTGCCGCTAATATCAGATCCAATTAATGAAGCGCCTGATATAAAAACCAACACTGTGCTCATCATTAAGCCCGCACTCATCAAACCCAAAATAAATAATGTAACAATTCTTATTGGTGTAGATCCATGTTCTTCTGAATTTACTTCAAACATTCCACGAACGGCAATCAACACAATCAACACCAAAAAAATCAAAACTTTAAAAAACACGATCGACTGATCTTCGCTTGTTACAGCGAAAAGTTTCATCAAACGCAAAAAAGCCTGGGAAGGCGCAAGATACTTTGCAAAAAGATTTCCAAGACCATCCGCACACAAAATCGAAACATACGTTCCAAGAATAACTTTTAGAGTTTGGTTTCTGCCAATAATAAAACTATAGGCTATAACAACGGCAAAAAAGACAAGAATGAAAAGGTCCCAAGATAAATGCAAGTGTTTGTTTTGTTAACGAATGCAAAATGTACTAATGCAGTTAAGCCAGATTATACTCGAATTCATTTCTTCTGAAAAGCTAAGTTCAAAATTTATCCGAGCGCACGGCGCGAGGGCGCAAGCGTGCGGCTTTGCTGCCGCTGGAGCGTACAAAACAAACAAAGTTGAACTGTGCACTCCGTGTTTTTTTATCCGATAATTTTGCTGAACAATCCGTCTTTTCCGCCTTTTAATTTCAAGCCGTTTTCCTCAGCCAGTTGAGCATAAATTTCTTTTTCTTTTCGAGAAAGTTTGCTTGGAATATCAACAATTATTTTTACATAATGATCACCTTTTTCTTCTGATTTTAATTTTTGAACACCATAACCTTTCAATTTAAAAACCTTTCCACTTTGGGTACCCGCAGGAATTTTTAATTTCACAGTTCCTTGGATAGTCTCCACATCAATCTCATCACCCAAAACTGCTTGTACAACGTGAATATTCACGTTTGTATGAATATCATATTGATTACGCAAAAACTTTTTACTAGCACTCACTTGGATATGCACATACAAATCTCCAGAAATTCCGCCATACACTCCGGCTTCGCCTTTTCCGCTTACACGAATCGTTGAACCCGTATCAACACCCGCTGGAATTCTGACGCGAACTTTTTCATTTTTGCGAATTCTTGTTGCTCCCTGACACAATGTACATTTTTTCTCCACGATACTTCCTTCGCCGTAACATTGAGAACAAACTTGAGAAGTCGCCATTTGTCCAAACATTGTTTGTCTAATCGAACGGATTTCTCCGCTCCCTTTACACGTTGGACACGTAATCGTTTTGCTTCCAGGTTCCGCACCGGTTCCTTTACATTGTTCGCATGTCACAGTTTTGGCTACCAAAAGCTCTTTTTCCGTACCAAAAACCGCTTCATCAAAAGTGATATTTAATTCAAATTCAATATGTTCGCCCTGTGATGGACCGCGTTTTTTACCACGAGATCTGCCCGTCTGTTGGCCAAAAAACGTTTCAAAAATATCCGCGAATCCTCCCATGTCATTAAATTGGGAGAAGTCAAAATTGTTTGCATCAAATCCGGCAGAACCACCACCATATCCACCACCGCCAAATCCTTGCGCACCACTTGAACCAAACTGATCATACTGCGATCTTTTTTGCTGATCAGAAAGAACTTCATAAGCCTGATTTATCTCTTTAAATTTAGTTTCCGCCTCTTTGTTGCCTTTGTTTTTATCAGGATGATATTCCAAAGCAAGCTTGCGGTAAGCCTTTTTAATCTCCTGATCAGTTGCCGATTTCGCAACCCCTAAAACTTCATACAAATCTTTTGCCATACTTCTATATATAAGAAAATTTCAGCAATGCTACATAGTTTGGTAGTCCTAACGGGAGTCGAACCCGTATTTCCACCGTGAGAGGGTAGCGTCCTAACCATTAGACGATAGGACCACGCAGCTCAAAGATCATACCCCCTCACTATGGAGCTTTCAAGTCACCACCTTTAAAAACTCTGTCCAGCTCTATCTATTCCAGAAAACAGCACAAACAGCATAATAATAAAACAATAAAGAATTATGTCACGTCACTTTTTGAAACAAATTCCACTTATTAAAGTTTAACTTGTCGCAAGGAACGTGAAAAATATTATTGAAAGATAAGGCAAAAGTCTCACTGGCATCGGCATGGAAAATCACTAGTCTTCATGCGGAAAAGCCCTCTAGGGATTTGTTGACTTTAGCGGCTCGTTTTGGTAGATTTTCGCGTGAACCTTATTCAGGCTAGGGGCTTCTATGCCCTGTGGCCTGTAGTGCTGCAATATACAACGAATAAAGAGAAAAAAGCTGATTAAGTAGAGCAAAGACCTCCCTCCCACATACTGACAGTTGATATACCAATTCGATCTTTGAAAATCCGGAAAATGGTTAAGGATTCCTTCCTTATATACTCGTAAGAGTTAAAAGCTCTCTCGTTAAATTTATACTTAAATTTAAGTTGGCCTACTATTAAGCCTTCGGGCTAGGCCTTAGAATCTTCCTTTGATATCTATCTCTGTTTATTTATTTATCCCTTAATTAATTTATCCACTATGGATATTGCTACAGGTATGCAAAAAGCACGCCGCGTTGTAGCTAGCCTCAGTGTGGTAACATTACTCGCAAGTTTTTTTGTGGGAAATGTTGCACAAGCTGCTGCTACATACACCGACGTTCCTGCTGATGCATGGTTCTACACCTACGTAGAACAATTGGCTGCTGCTGGTATTCTTGATACCACTCAGACAATGTACAGACCCGCTGATCTCGCTAACCGTGCTGAAGCTGCTAAGCTTCTCGTGGCTGCATCAGGTCTGACAATCGACACTTCTGCCGGTCCATCCTTCACGGATGTAGCCCCTGGCGCTTGGTATTATCAATATGTTGAAACCGCTGCTAAGAACGGTATCGTGAGCGGTTATAAGGACGCTGCTGGTAACTTAACTGGCAAATTCGGTCCTGGCGACTCAGTCACTCGTGAACAATTCGCGAAAATGGCTGTTAATGCTGAAACTCTCACTACAGACACTGATGGAGGTCCACACTTCCCAGATGTAGGTACTGACCGTTGGTCTTACAGCTTCATCGAAACTCTCTATAACAACTCTGTTGTAGATGGTTATCCAGATGGTAGCTTCAAGCCAGAAAACAACATCAACCGCGCTGAAATCGCTAAGATGGTTGTCGGTGCTATGAACCCAGTTCCACGTGGAACATCCGGTGCATACAACGTACAAGCAGCTACAGCTACTTCAGCTACTATGGTAAATGTTGAATTCAGCATGGATGTTGATCCAACTGCTGGTGCTATGGCATCAAACTATACAATCACTGATCCATCTGGTAACCCATTGAATGTTACTGCTGCTACTGTTTCTGGTAGTACAGTTACATTGACAACGGCTAGCCAAACAGACGGTAAATTGTATACTCTCTGGGTTGCTAACGTTCCTTCAGCTGATGGCGCTAAACCTCTCGATAACGGCAAGACAACCTTCTCAGGTTTCTCCGTTTTAGGCGTTGGTGGTGCTCTCACTGTAAGTCTTAGCCCAAGTCCAGATGTTACAAAACAACAAGCAGTTCCTGCTGGAGCAAGCGGCGTAAATGCAGCTTGTTGGACATTCACAGCTGGTTCTGACGCTGCTGTTGTAACAGGTCTTACTGTTAAATTGTCTAAAGGTTCACGTACTGCATTCCAGAACGTTTATCTTTACAGCAATGGCGTTCGTTTGACGACCGGCCGTACAATTAACAGCGACAACATGGTTGACTTCAGTGGTATCAACCAAAGCGTAGTAGCTGGTGGAAGCAACAATATCTGTTTAGTTGCAGATATCGTTGGTAACACAACAAACTTGGTGAGCGTAAATACATTTGAATTAACTTCAATGGCAAGTGTTACATCTAATGCTTCAAGCATTAGCGGTTCATTCCCATTGGTTGGTCCAGAAATGCTTATCACAAACACAACAACTGGTTCAGTAAAAATTACCAATAACGGCGTTCTTGACCAAGTAGTAGTAGGTCAAAAAGATGCTCGTATTGCTCAATTCCAACTCGAAGCAGGAAGTGTTGAAGATATCAGCATTAGCCGTATTGCTCTTTATGTAAGTGGTTCAATCAACAACAGCGAACTCACAAACATGAGACTTTATTCTGAAAGCCCAAGTGGTGATGTTCTCGTTGGTACAGCTGCTTCAGTTGGATCACGAAGCCTCGTTACTTTCAACTTCACAACTCCAATCGTAATCAAACAGGGTCAAAGAACAGTATTCCATGTATTGAGCGATCTCAGCACTGGAAGAAACGGAGATACTATCCAAATGTATCTTGATGAATCATCAGATCTCCTCGCTGTTGGTAACAACACAGGATATGGTGTTCCAGTAACCTTCACTGGTTATAACGGTAGCGTTGGTAACATGTCACAAGTGACTGTTATCGGTTCTAAATTCATCGTTCAACCTGTAACAATGACTCAAAGCGACATCGCTATTGGTTCAAACCAAGTTCACTGTCTCGATTTAACAATCAGCAACCAAAACGGTGCTGATGTTGATATCAGAAACTGGGAAACTGTTCTCGGCATCCAAAACGTTCCTGCTGTAAACGGTGCAAACGGTTTGATCAATGGTACACCAGGTGGTTCTGCTACTCCAAACTACAAGAACATCAAACTCGTTAAGATTGACAGCAATGGCAACATTACTGACACATTGTTAGACGGTGCTGATGTTAAGACAGATGCTGCAGCAAACGACCAAACTCAAACAGTTGTATTGAGTGGTGATCGTACAATCAAAGCTGGCGAAACATTCAACGCTGCTGTGATCTTCGATCTCGCTTCAAACGCTGCTATGGGCGGTGACCAAATCAACTGTAAGTTAACAAACTTAACTACAGCTGGTAAGAAATTTGTTCAAGATATCAATGGTAAGGAACTCGATGGTCAATCCATCACTCCTTCTTCCGATATCATCGGCAAAGTATTCAATGTAACATCAAGTGCTTTGACATTGAACATCAACAACACTCCTACAAGCAAACCACTCCCACGTGGTACAACAAATGCTCAACTCTTCGGTCTCTCAATCACTGCTGGTAACTCACTCAATGTTACAGTTAAGTCATTGTCTTTGACTGCTTATGTTGATCAAAATGGTGACGGTACATTTGGTGTTGGTACAGAAACATTCCTCGGAAACACTGCAAAAGCATCAGATATCGTTCCTAATGGTGTAGCTCTCTACGCTATGGACGGTGCTGGTAACCCAACTGTTGCTCTCACTTCTGTTAAATCCATCAACTCAACTACAGGTGTTGTAACCTTCTTCTCAGGTGACTTCTTGTCTCCTTGGGCAATTATGAAGGCTCAAACAGCTAACGTTGTATTGGTAGGTAGTATCAGTAATGGTGCTCCAATCCCATCTGGATTCACAGGACAAAACAAGATCAAATTCGCTGTAGTAAATCCTGCAACTGACATCAGCGTTGTTGATCAAAACAACCAAACTGTTGATACATCTGCTGCTGTAACAAACAATGCTACAAACGGCGGTACAACAGGCGGTACAGTTGTTATGACTATTACTTCAGGTGGCCAAGGTACGGTTGCTACATCTAGCGTAAACCAAACTTATGTTGCTGCTGCAAGTAAGACATTCGAAACATCTGAATTCAAATTCACATCTCAAGATGAACAGGCTGTTCTCCAAGACCTCGAACTCGAAGTTTTGAATGACAACTCTTCATCAGTATCTTCAGTAAAACTCTTCAATAAAGTTGGTGGTGTTTGTACAACACAGGTTGGTTCAACACAATTCCCAGATTCAACTGGTCGTGTTAAATTCCAAAACCTTGGTGTATCACTCTCAACAACTGCTGATACAATCCTTTGTGCGCAAGTACAAACAAACGCTGTAACAGGCGCAAATACTCCTCCATTCTCAGGTGCGAATGTTGGTCTCGCTCTCTTGAACGTTACAAAAGTAAATAGCGCTTCTGGTGCTAACATCGTTCAACGTTATGCTGGTACTCCATTCACTCCAACAGCAAACGTTCTCACAGCTGCTATGGATCCTGCATGTACAGTATTTGGTGTAGCTTGTGGCGGTACTCTCGCTACAGCTCCTGCAGTAGGCGACGTTATTATCGTTGATAGCGAAATGATGCTCGTAACTGTTGCTGGTGTTAACCCTACAGTTGTTCGTGGATTTGCTGATACAACAGCAACTGCTCACAACTCTGGTGTTGCTGTAAACAGATCAACTGTTGCTAAAGCTATCACTTCAACAGCTGCAGTTCTTTCAACTACAGCTACAAACAACGTTGGTGTAAATGCAGATACAATCACATTTGCTGCAGCAGTTCCGCTCGTAGCTGGTGATACTCTCGTTGTTCTCCCAAGTGCTACAGGTGCAGTAGTTGTTCCTGGTTACTACACAGTAAACGCAAACGCGGCTGGCGTTGTAACATTGAACGACAATGCTGGTGTTAGCCCAGTTACAACAACTGGTGCTTATACAGTATTAGCATTACCTACAGCTGCTATCGCAGGTGCAATTAAAGGCGATATCATTGCTACTGGTACTAATATGTACTTGGTATGTCTTAAAGCTACTTGTACAGATGCTGCTCCTCTTCCATTCGGAGTAGTAGGTGCTGGTAACTTCATTTCTACCTTCACTATCCATGGTCCTATGAGCAAACTCTATCGTTCAGTGCCAGTTGTGGCTCCGAACTTTACAGCATTGCAACAATCAGGTGGTGCATTGGGTAACGGCAACACTCTTGCTGACTTCACAATCACTCCAGATAACAGCTCAGTAAACTTCAATCTTGGTGGTACAGACGGTAACAAGATTGTTATGAACTACTCATTCTCAACAGGTGGTAGTATGGCTGGTGCAACTTGTTTATTGAACCAAGATGGTGGCTCACTCGTAGCTACAGCTCTCCCTGCTGATATCGTAGGTACATCAACTGGTACAATTACCTTCAGTAACACTACTCCAGGTAACTTCCCTCCATACTCGATCTCTGCTGGAACTACTCAGTCATTCAACGTACAATGTACAGGTATGACTCTTACTCCAACAGCTCCTGCGACTTCAACATCATTGCTCATGAGTTTCAACACTGCTTCAAATCCAGTTCAATGGAATGACGGTGTTCAAACAACAATCATTGATGCTGCTTCAGCTCTCTTCCCATCTAACATGAACCTCCAATCAACACATAGCTAGTATCTAGCTCATGTATCAGGAGGTGGCCTTAAAACCGCCTCCTGAGATTGAACTCAGGAAAGACAGGAAAAGATAAAATGGAATCATCAAGCCCCCGCCCTTAAAAGCGGGGGCTTTTTGTTTGCCAAAATTTGACTACCCAAAAAAGCACCACACATCAAAAAGGCGAAACCCAGCAAACTGCCTCGCCCCATAAACCAGCTTTTAAACCTCTATTTCTTTGCATTCCTTCTCCACCTTCGCCAAGCAGCAAAAATACCCTTTAAACTCTTAAAAATGTGGTTTAAAACACCACGAATCAGCCGGGACGAGTTGCCATCCGGCCTCGAAATAAACGTTACAGGAACTTCCGCAATTCTTAATCCCAAATAATGAGCCTGAATCAAGTTTTCATGAGTGTAGGTATGTTTTGAATACACCTGGATCTCTTTCGCAGCAGCCCGTGTGTACGCCCGAAACCCGCTTGAAGCATCACGAACATGCACACCCGTAAGCCTGCGCAAAAACCAGCTTCCCACCATATTTCCATATTTTTTGGCTGGAGACATAAATTCCAATCGTCTAACCTGTCTGTCACCAATCGCCATATCAGCTTCACTTTTCAAAATCGGCTCCAACAACAAACCAATCTCTTCAGACCGATACTGCCCATCGGCATCAATATTCACAATCACCTCAGCGCCCCATGAAAGGGCTTTTTTTATACCCGTCAAAAAAGCATTCGCTAAACCTTTGTTTGGTTTCACTTCAACAATTTCCAAAAAATATTTTTCACGTCCAAGCCCCACAGCGGTTTGAGTAGCCACTTTTTGGGTATGATCCGTTGAACCATCATCAACCACAAAAACCTTCATCAAACTCACACCCGGAATTTCCCTTGGAATAGCCTCAATCACGCGACCGATCGTTTGTTCTTCGTTAAAAGCGGGAATACAAATGGCAAGTTTCATATCGTAATTGTAATCAACAAACATCAGAATTCCTAGTACAAGAACTGAAACTCACTTCAGAAATCTGGTCAGAACAAGTTTGAAGCAAAGCTCGGCTCGTGGCACAATATGGATAATGAAAACTTCAAGCCGCGCAAAGCAGGACAAAACAAAAAAGATCCACTGGATTTGGCTTTTATTAGCCGTCTTTATCGCAAAAGAGTTGGTCTGGGCGTACGTAACACCACCTTGGCAAGCCCCGGACGAATTAGGCCATTATGGTTACATTGAATCGTTAGCCGAAGGAGAACTTCCTCTTTTGGGCGAAACCAAAATCCCAAAAAAAATTGAACTCACAGTAAACGATCCAACCTTTGTTCGCGCGTATGAACCAGGCGAAGGGCTCAACTACATTGCCCAACATCCCCCATTATATTACGCACTGCTTTTACCTTTTTATCTTTGTTTGCAGCAAAATAATCCGGCTGTAGCGCTTTTTATCCTCAGATGCATCGGCATATTATTGGGGGCGGTCACACTTTTTTTCACCTATAAAATAGTTCAAAAAACTCTTCCACAAAAAACATGGCTTCAAATAGCGATCGTTTCAGGCATCGCATTTTTGCCAATGTTTTCGTATACCATCGCGGTTTTAAATAACGACAATTTAGTCGCTGCACTTTCGGCAATTTTGATTTATTTTTTGGTGAATCAAAATCAGGAAAAAATTGAATGGTCATTAACCGTCGGACTACTTTTTGGCTTTGCAGCGCTCACCAAATACACAGCACTCACTTTGGTTTTCGGAATTATTTTCGTCCAACTTTTACAGTTTTTTCAAACCAAAAGCTCAACATTAAAAAAGAAAATTTTCATCAACACCGTAGTGATTTTTGCCACAGCATTCGTGATCGCAGGTTGGTGGTACATCAGAAATTACATCGAACTAAAAAGCTTCTTCCCAGACCTCAAACAAGCCGTTTCCATCCATCCGGAAATTTTAAAACAATATCCATATCTTCCATCTTTTTTCCCCGAAATCGCTTCAACTGCACTGCCGAATTTAGGTTTTGTATCGTTCCTTTTTAAAGAAGGATTCCTCGTTGAATACTACAAATCCATTTGGGGAAATTTTGGAAAATTTATCTTAACGAACATCCAATACTTCTTCATTTTTATTGTTTCAGGACTTAGTTTTCTTGGGTACGCAAAAGAGGGTTATCTCAAGCTCATAGCCAAAAAGAAGCCAATAGAAATGATGGGAAAAAATCCGATTCCACATCTCTTTTTTCTCCCGATGCTTTTAAGTGTTTGTGCAATTTTAAGTATGAAACTTTTTGAAATTGCCCAAGGAAGAGGAGTCCTTGGCGCGCTAAACGGCCGTTATTTTTTCTCTACACTCGTTCCGTTTTTCTATTTTTTCATCATGGGTTTATCTCATCTTTTGCCTTCAGTATGGCGAAAATACGAACAGTACTTTTTTGGAATTCTCATTGTCCTATTTATCTTCAACGATTTTTACACGCTTTATAACGTTCTCATTCCAAACATCATCGTATGATCAAGAAACATAAAATTTGGTTTGGATTAGCAGCAAGTTTGCTTGTTGGATTGTGCGCAGTTTTGTACGTTCCAGTAAGTTTTCCACTTTCGCCAACTGCTGTTTCTGGCCCGGTAAAAGCCGAAGGACCGATTACACAATCTTCACCATTTGAATATTGTCTTCATTCTAATATTGATCACCCATCCGTCTTCAAAATTTTCTTGGCAACATATGGAAGAACCAACACCAGTACCTACGATTTCGACCTTTTCTCCATGCAAAACGGTCAAAAAACAAACTTTGATCACGAAGAATTTTCCGCAACCCAAATAGCTGATAACAGTTTTCATTCTTTTCAAATTCCACAAGGAACGATTCCTCAACCATTTTGTTTTTCATTAACCTCCAAAGACGCCACAGATCCAAATGCGATTACAGTCATCCTCGATGGCCATTCCGAACCCGTTTTTGAAGCATGGGAACAGGGAACACTGGCCGATCTTCTCCAAAAAACTTGGCTCCAAAAAGAATGGAACACTGGAAATGCACTGGGTTATGGGGTATTTATTATCTACCTCACGGCTCTGATCTTCTTCTGTGGTTACATTCTGAATTTAATGCATGAAAAAAAGTAACGACAAAAACCTCCGCATCCTCACCGAACTCGTCAAAAGCGAGTTTAAATTGCGTTACCAAAACTCATTTTTGGGCTATTTCTGGACCTTAATTAAGCCTTTATTGTTATTCGGAGTTATCTACTTAGTATTCTCCGTTTTCATGCAATCGCCAATTCCAAACTATCCGGTGTATTTATTGCTCGGCATTATTTTATGGACGTTTTTTTCCGAAGCCACACTCATCGGAATGAACAGCATCCTCGCCAAGCGCGACCTCATCACGAAAATCTACTTTCCGCGTTCCATCATTATTTTCGCCAGCACCATTTCCAGTTTGATTACGTTACTTTTAAACCTCGTGATTTTCTTCGTATTCATGTTGATTAGTCACGTCCCAATCCAGGCCGAAGCGCTTTTCTTCATCGTTTACATCATTGAACTTTACATGGTCACAACTGGTGTAACATTTTTTCTTTCCGCACTGTATCTTCACTTCCGCGATTTCCAACACATTTGGGAAATTCTTTTGCAAATTGGATTTTGGCTTACTCCAATCATTTACACGGTTTCAATTGTGCCGGTTCAATATCATCGCTACATTTTTTTGAATCCATTGGCGCGAATTATTGAGTACTCACGCGATATTTTTATCAACCACCACATTCCGGATCTTGGACTTAACCTGGTTTTACTTTTGATGGCAGTAGTAATTTTTGGCGGAGGATACTGGTTTTTCAAAGCAAAATCTTCTCAAATCGCCGAAAAAATTTAATCGCAATCGAACAAAAAATTCCCATTAAACTGAATAACCAATCATGCAAAAAGCCCTTACACTTAGCAATATTTCCAAAAGTTTTGTTCTCCCTCACGAAAAAAGAGACACATTAAAAGAAAACTTTTTAGGATTGATGCGCAAACGAACCTACGAACAATTTAAAGCTTTAGAAAGCGTAAATTTGAGTATTCAAAAAGGAGATTTTGTCGGAATTATCGGAAAAAACGGCAGTGGAAAAAGTACGGTTTTAAAAATCATGGCCGGAATTTACCAGCCAGACAGCGGAAAAATTGAAGTCGATGGAACAATCGCTCCTTTTTTGGAACTCGGAATCGGTTTCCAGCCAGAACTCACTGCTCGCGAAAACATTCAAGTGAACGCCACATTGCTTGGCCTCAGCAAAAAACAGATCCAGGAAAAATTCAATGACATCGTAAAATTCGCTGATGTTGAAAAATTTCTGGATCTTAAAATGAAAAATTTTTCTTCAGGCATGCAAGCCAGATTAGCTTTTGCCATAGCCAAAGAAGCAGATGCGGACATTTATCTTTGTGACGAAGTTTTTGCAGTTGGTGACGAAGCGTTCCAGCAAAAATGCATCGAAGTTTTTGAAGACTGGAAAAAAATGGGCAAGACACTCATCCTTGTAAGTCACAATCCATCGTTCATCACGCAATTCTGCAATAAAGCGTTTCTTTTAGAAAAAGGAAAAATCGTTGCCAATGGTGATCCGGAAACTGTCATTGATGAATATCATCGTCGCATTCATCTTGAAAGCAAACCTCAGGAAATCCACAAAGATTTCATTGTTTCTGACATCAATATCTCCGAAGTCCGTTTTTTTGATCATCACGGCATTGAAACCAACAATTTTAAGACCGGAGAGACCATCACTGCGCGTATCTTTTACAAAGTCAAAAAACCTGTTAAAACACCCGTATTTGGTATTGCCATACATAGGGACGATGGTGTACATATTAGTGGCCCTAACACCAAGACCTCAGAATATCCCATCCACGAGGTCAAAAGAGACGGTTATCTGGATTGTATAATCAACCAAAATAGCCTGCTGGGCGGACGATATGTTTTCACAGTTTCATGCTTCGATGAAACCTGCACTCGTCCATACGACTACCACGATAAACAATACACGTTTTCCATCGAACGAAACCGTGAAAATCAATACGGACTGATTGAACTTCCTGTTACTTGGCGACATTATGGCTGAAAATAGCCCAAAGAGCCCACAAGGCGCACACAATATTCAAGACGAGCTTCTCAAACTCTCACCAGATCTCTACGCACGCAACAAAACCATTAGTTTCTTGCTCGAAACTTTTGGCCTAAATAAGCCAACCCATTTGTTAGATGTTGGTGGTTTTGGCGGAAAACTTGGTTGGTTTTTACATAGCGATTACAAACTCATTGTCCTCGATCAAAAACCGCGCGACGCTGCAGATACAAGCCTTCGCGCAGATAATTACATCCAGGGCGACGCACGAAAATTACCATTCCCAGACAACAGTTTTGAAGCAGTCATTGCTTCAGATTTGCTTGAACATGTGAGCAAAGAAGACCGTTTGAAAGTTTTGGAAGAGCTTTGCCGTGTCAGTAAAAATTACGTCATCGTTGGCGCTCCTTTCCGCAAAGAGTTCGTTGATAACGTGGAAAATATGGTTGCTCAACAGTTCCTTGAAAACGTTGGAATTAAGCATCCTTTCTTGGATGAACACCGCAAAATGGGCCTTCCGGAAGAACGTGATTTAGAATCATTCCTCAAAGAAAAAAACTTTGCCTACATGGCAATTGGCGAAGGAAACATCGTCAACTGGGCTTTGCAGCAATTCACAATGGGCGCAAAACAAGGCGAAAAAGGTGCTGACGAATTCACAGGATTTAACGAATATTTCAACAAAAATCTTTACGAAATGGGTAACTACCAAGAACCAACCTATCGTACGATTTTCTGTATTTCTAAAGAAAAAACACTTAAGAGCAATACTATCACAGAAGGCATCGCGAAGATGAATAAATTCATCGTAAAAACATTCTGTTATGGCATGAAGATCGCATTCACCGAAGATCGTAAAATGCTCAATCGCCGCAAGAAACAATTGAATACTCTTGCTGATGCCATGCTTTCAGCTCGCGATAAAATGGTTGAAATGAAAGAACAAAACACTGAACTCTACAGTTTGCTTCAGGAACGTCAGCAGGCTTTATCTCTTTTACAAGCCAATTATCAACAAAAGAGTACTCGTTTGAATACCTTGGAAACCGAACGAGCTTCATTGGCTGGCGAAATCAACAACTCAAAAAATTTGATCCAAACCCAGGATCAAAAACTCAAAACAATGGAGAGTGAATTATTGATGCTCAAAAAACATGTTCAAAATAGTGAACAAACACTGAAGACGAAAGCAGAAATTTTGGCTGAAAAAGAAGGAAAATTGAACGAAACAGATGCAAAACTCGTTGAATATAAATCTTCGCTCGAATCCATTGTAAATTCCCGAGCTTGGAAAATTGTTATGGCCTATGGAAAAGTAAAAAACAGTGTTATTGCTAAGCCACTCAAAGTCGTAAAAAATGGCTTTGGTGTGCTCTTTAGATTGGGCCCATCAGAGTTTTTAAAACGAACCTATCGCAAAATGAAAAAGGGAAAAACAACCACGAATACGCCTGAACAATATCAGGCTCATATTGAACAAAACACTCCAACTTCAAAAGAACTCAGCCGTATGAGCAGTGAACTGGAAAATTTTGAATACAAGCCGGTTATCAGCATCGTGATGCCAGTTTATAACGTGAAAGAAGAGTATTTGGTCAAAGCAATTGCGTCAGTAAAACAACAAACATACACTCGTTGGGAACTTTGCATTTGCGATGATGCCTCAACCGATGCCCACATTAAGCCACTTTTGGAACGTTATGCCAAAGAAGACGAACGCATTCGCGTAACGTACAGAACCAAAAACGGAGGAATCGTAAAAGCTTCCAACGACGCACTCAAAATCGCACAAGGCGCATATGTAGGCCTTTTAGACAACGACGACGAAATCACTCCGGATGCATTATATGAAGTAGTAAAAAACTTACAGGAGAAAAAATACGATCTTTTATACAGTGACGAAGATAAATTGGATATGGAAGGAAACCGCTGCGAGCCTTTCTTTAAGCCAGATTGGTCACCTGATCTTTTGCTTTCAATCAATTACGTTTCACATTTTGGAGTTTATAAACGCAAACTTTTAAACGAACTCAACGGTTTTAGAGAAGGTTTTGATGGAAGCCAGGATTACGACTTGGTGCTTCGCTTTACCGAAAAAACAACGTTGATTAAGCACATCGCAAAAATCCTCTACCATTGGAGAAAAATCCCGGGTTCAACCGCAGAAAATATTCAATACAAACCTTACGCAATGGACTCAGCGAAAAAAGCTTTAAGTGACGCTTTAAAACGCCGTCAAATCCAGGGAGAAGTCAGCGATGGCTTATGGACTGGATCTTATCGTGTGAAAAGAGCTTTAAAAGCACAACCACTCGTGAGCATTATCATTCCGTTTAAAGATAAAAAAGACGTATTGGAAACATGCCTAAAGAGTATTTTGGAGAAAACAACATATCAAAACTACGAAATTATTTTGGTGGATAATCAAAGTCAGTTGTTTGAAACACGCGAATATTTGAAAGAAGTAAGCAAGAATTCAAAAATAACAATTTTGACTTACGATAAGCTATTTAATTATGCAGCAATCAATAATTTTGCAGCTCAAAAAACGAATGGTGAAATTTTGATTTTACTCAACAACGACACGGAAGTTATTGCACCAGATTGGATTGAAGCCATGCTTGAACATGCTCAACGCCCTGAAGTTGGTGCAGTTGGCGCAAAACTCCTTTACCCAAACAACACCCTTCAACACGCAGGAGTTTTAGTTGGAGTTGGTGGAATCGCGAACCATGCTTTCAGCCGACATAACAGCTACGATCATGGCTATTTTGGCCAGGTGGATGTTGTTCGTAATTACAGCGCTGTCACTGCAGCCTGCGTGATGGTCAGAAAAAGCGTTTATGAAGAAATGGGTGGTTTGGATGAACAAAACCTCGCTGTTGCCTTTAATGACGTCGATTTCTGCCTCCGATTACGCGAAAAAGGCTACCTTATCGTCTACACGCCTTATGCAACGCTTTATCATTATGAGTCGTTGAGCCGCGGTTACGACGTAAATATGAAAGAAGTTCAGTATATGCAACAAAAATACGGCGAATTCATCAAAGCCGGCGATCCCTACTACAATCCCAACTTAACTCGTGAACGTTTAGATTTCAGTTTACGTTCTGGAGATAAACTTCCAATGCCGTAGTAAAAAAATCCTTGTTTTTCCACCTCTTCACGGTCAAAAATATTACGTCCATCAAAGATGTAATGTTCAGCCATAAGAGATTTCATTTTAGCAAAATCCGGATTTCTGAATTCATCCCATTCTGTAAGCAATAAAAGGGCAGAACTTTCTTGAAGTGAGCTGTAATAATCATTGCTATACACCAGCTTTTTGCCAAAGATTTTTTGAAGCTTTTGGAGCGACACTGGATCATAGACTTGTAACTTTGCCCCAGCTTGTAATAATTCGTTCATAATCGGCAATGAAGGGGCATCCCTAAGGTCATCTGTGCCGGGTTTAAACGACGCTCCCCAAATCGCAATAGTTTTTCCTTTTAAAGAAGGAAAGACCTTATTTAAGGCCTGAATAAGCTTATAAGGCTGTTGGAGGTTAACTTTTTGAGCTGCTTCCATGACTTTAAGCTCAAAACCACTCTGTTTTGCCATCTCAATGAGGGCATTCAAATCTTTGGGTAGGCAAGAACCCCCAAAACCAATTCCCGGCTGAAAAAAATGAGTTCCGATCCGTTTATCCAAACCAACTCCCTGACGAACATTTTGAATATCCGCGCCAGTATTTTCGCAAAAATTTGCCAGTTCATTAATGAAAGAAAGGCGGGTAGCCAAATATGCATTTGAAGCATATTTAATAACCTCAGCACTTCGAATATCCGTAAACAAAATCGGCACCCCTTTTTCAATCATTGGTCGATAAAGTTTTTTCATAATTTTCTGTAGATGTGGGCTGTTTTCATAAAGCCCAACCACAATTCTGTCCGGTTCAAAAAAGTCCTGCAAAGCCGTTCCTTCACGTAAAAATTCAGGATTAGAAACAACATCAAAAACATCACCCGCAGATTTTTTTTGAGCAATAATTTCCATAATTTTATCGCTCGTACCAATTGGAACTGTTGATTTATTAATGAAGATTTTTTCACCTTTTGCATATTTTTTGAACTCTTCCGCAACGCTTAATACAGCGCTTAAGTCAGCATAATGATCTTTGAGAGGAGGAGTTCCAACCGCACTAAAAATAACATTGCTTGATTCAATTCCCAGCTTGGGATCATTTGAAAAAGTAAGTCTTCCTTCAGTGATTTGTCGTAACAACATCTCCTGCAAACCAGGTTCATAAAAATGAACCACGCCCTGTTCAAGCAAAGAAATTTTTTCAACATCCACATCAATTCCCAAAACCTCATTGCCCATTTCGGCAAGTCCCACAGCCGTGGTTAAGCCCACATATCCGCAACCAAACACTGTAATTTTCATGGGTGATGAGTAATCAGTATTTCGTAAATATTAAGTCCCTTCCTGCCATCCACTTAAATATTTCTTTTGACGAGGAGTAAGTTTATCAATCTTTAAGCCCATTGTTTGCAATTGAAGCAGGGAAATTCTTTCATCAATGGCTTCAGGAAGATCATAAACGCCAGGTTTCAAAGTTCCTTTATTTTTCAAAATATATTCAACCGCCAACGCTTGTCCGCAGAAAGACATCGACATAACTTCACTCGGATGGCCTTCCGCAGCAACTAAATTCGCCAAACGGCCTTCTCCAATCAAATAAATTCTCTTCATTTTTCCACGGTTTGAAACAGTATATTCATCAAAATACGGTCGAACTCGACGTTGTTTTGAAGCTAATTTACCAAGTCCTGGAACATCAATTTCCACATCAAAATGTCCTGAGTTGGCAAGAATAACTCCATCCTTCATCACTTTCATGTGTTCGGGACGAATCACTTCACAGTTGCCAGTAACAGTAATAAAAATATCTCCAATCGGAGCAGCTTGTTGCATCGTCATAACTCTAAATCCATCCATGCCAGCTTGTAATGCTTTGAACGCATTTATTTCTGTAATAATGACATTGGCTCCCATCCCTTTTGAGCGGATAGCAACCCCCTTGCCGCAATCGCCATACCCTGCAATAACCACGGTTTTTCCGGCAAAAAGCGTATTGGAAGCACGCATAATTGCGTCCAAAGTTGATTGGCCGGTTCCGTAATAATTATCCATTAAATGCTTCGTTTTATTATCATTTACGGCAACGATTGGGTATTTTAAAACATTGTCTTTTTCCATGGCCCGAAGACGAATAACGCCGGTCGTAGTTTCTTCACACCCACCCAATATTTCACCGAGATATTTCTTTTCAGTGCTGTGAACGAGGCTTACCAAGTCGCAACCATCGTCAATCGTAACATGCGGTTTAATGGCTAAAACACTGCGTAAAAACTTGTAATAATCCGTTTTAGTTTCACCTTTGTAACCATAAACTTCAATTCCTTGATGTTTTAAAGCCGCTACCACATCATCCTGGGTCGAAAGAGGATTACAGGAAGTAATCGCAACCTTAGCTCCACCATCAACAAAACTTTTCACCAACATCGCAGTTTCTTTGGTTACGTGAAGAGCCATCGCAATGCGAATCCCTTTAAAAGGCTTTTTCTTTGCAAATTCGGCGCGCAAACTCATTAATGCCCCCATATTTCGTTCGGCCAAATCTAAGTTCTTTTGGCCCTGTTCAATCAATTCACGTTCGTTCATAGGAGAATTCAAAAATAAGTGGGTAGTCAATTAAAGTTTTGCAGCTGCACGTAAAGCTTTTGCCTGGTCAGTCTGTTCCCATGGGAAAGAAGATCCGCTACGACCAAAATGTCCGTAAGCCGCTGTTTTTTTATAAATCGGACGTCGTAAATCCAAAGTCTTAATCATTCCTTTTGGAGTGAAATCAAAATGTTTCAATAAAAGTTTCGCCAAATCTGCATCGTCAATTTTTCCGGTTCCAAAACTATTCACATACAAAGACACTGGTTCAGCCACACCAATCGCATAACAAACCTGAACTTCACATCGGTCAGCAAGTTTAGCCGCAACCACATTTTTAGCTACGTAACGGGCAAAATAAGCCGCACTACGATCAACTTTTGATGGATCTTTTCCAGAAAAACAACCACCGCCATGTCGACCCATTCCGCCGTAGGTATCAACCATAATCTTACGACCGGTTACTCCGCAATCACCAGGAGGCCCACCAACAATAAACTGTCCCGTAGGATTAATATGAACGATCGTTTTGCTATCAAAAAGTTTTCCACAAACCGGCTTAATCACATGTTCCAAAACATCCTTCGCAATCTGTTTTGAAGTCGCACTTGGATCATGTTGAGTTGAAACTACAACCGTATGAACACGCTTAGGTTTATCATTTTCATATTCAACCGTTACCTGAGATTTTCCATCTGGTCTTAAATACGTTAACGTCTTTTTTCTTCTCAAATAAGCCAGTTTTTCACATAGTTGATGAGCGAGCATAATCGGTAACGGCATCAATTCCGGAGTTTCATTCACAGCAAAACCAAACATCATACCCTGATCTCCGGCTCCACCAGTATCAACGCCCATGGCAATATCCGGACTCTGTTCATCAATCGCTGTTAAAACCGCGCAAGCTTTTGAATCAAACCCAAAAGTCGCATTGTCATAACCAATATCATGAATCGTTTGGCGCGCAATTTTTGGAATATCAACGTAACAATTTGTTGAAATTTCGCCAGCAACTAAGACCAAACCTGTGGTTACCAAAGTTTCACAGGCAACACGCCCGCGTGAATCTTGAGCCAAAATCGCATCCAAAACCGCATCGGAAATCTGATCCGCGATCTTATCAGGATGGCCTTCTGTAACGGATTCCGAAGTGAACAAATAGTTTTTCATATCAGTAGAATAATAGAAAAAGTGACGAAAAATAACAACTGTAAAACCTACCCTTTAAAATATGCGATCGTTTTTTGAAGACCTTCTTCAAGCCCAATTTTAGGTTCATAACCAAGTTTCTTTTTTGCCAAAGTAAGATCCGGTCTGCGTTTTTTTGGATCATCCTTGATCGGATCGGTTCCAACCAACAAACTCGAAGATTTCACGAACGCTATAATTTTTTCTCCAAGCGTTTTAATCGTTATTTCTTCTTCATTCCCCAAATTTACAGGACCCAAATATTCCGGATGATTCATGGCTAAAATAAGCCCTTTAATCATATCATCAATATAACAAAATGAACGAGTTTGCATTCCATCTCCATGCATTCGCAATGTTTCATCCATCATTGCCGATTGAATAAAACTCGGAATCACGCGCCCGTCATGCTTACGCATACGCGGACCATACGTATTAAAAATTCTCACAATTTTGAGGGGGAACCCATAATGTTCATAATAATTTACCGCTAAACTTTCAGCAAAACGCTTGCCTTCGCTGTAACAACTACGTTCACCAATCGGATTCACATGACCCCAGTACGTCTCTTTTTGCGGATGCTCTTCCGGATCGCCATAAATTTCCGAAGAAGAAGCCAAAAGCATTGAAGCACAATGACGAACCGCAACATCAATCACATTTTTCGTTCCAACCGCATTCGTAAGCAAAGTTTGAAGCGGAATTTCGCGGTAATCCACAGGTGAAGCCGGACAAGCCAAATGAAAAACCTGATCAAACTTCAAATCATCCTGATCTCCATATCCCGGGGCCATATTTGTAGTACCAATAATCTCTTTTGGAAGCGGATTCACAATGTCATGTTCAACCAAAGTGAAATTCGGATTATCTTTAAACGAAGCCAAATTCCTTGAACTGCCCGTGATAAAATTATCAATCGCAACAACTTTATGCCCATCGGCAAGAAGTTTTTCACACAGATGACTTCCGATAAATCCTGCTCCTCCTGTAACAAGAATACGCATACACAAGTTCAAAAAAGCGCAACAACTATAGCATGATTGCTGAAAAAAGATATAATATCGCGTGTGTGAATCTTAAACCTCAAAAATGCACAAACCACTCGTCAGCATTGTTATCATTAATTACAACACCAAGCACCTTTTGGATGGCTGTATTAAGAGCTTAAATGAACAAACGTATCAGCCGTTGGAAATCATTTTTATCGATAATCTTTCCACGGACGGCTCATGTGAACATGTAAAGGGCCATCACAAAAACGTGATTCCGGTTTGTAACGATGTTAATTTAGGTTATTCCGAAGGCGCAAATCAGGGTATCAATATGGCAAAAGGCGAATTCATCATGCTTTTGAATCCTGATATTTTGTTTGAAAAAGATTACATCGAAAAATGCATGGCCAAAATGCAGGAAGACCCAAAAATCGCAGCAATTTGCGGAAAATTATATAAATACGATTTCCAAAATCACAAAAAAACGAACTTTATTGATACCGCAGGTTTGTTCTGTTACGCCAACCGTCGCGTCATTGATAACGGTCAGGGACTTGAAGATGAAGGCCAGTTTGATGTTGAAAAACAAGTATTTGGAATTTCAGGAGCTTGTCCTTTGTACCGCAAAAAAGCCCTTGATGACGTCAAAATTCCGGACAAAGACGGAGGCGAATATTTGGACAAAGATTTTTTTATGTACAAAGAAGACGTAGATGTTTCTTGGAGATTTTTACTCTTTGGTTGGAAATCATATTATCTCCCAAGTGCAGTCGCAAATCACGGCCGTGGCACCGGAGTTTTAAAACGTTTTACACATTGGGAAGTCTATAAAAACCGCAGCAAGCTCAACAAATTTCAGAAATACTATTCATTCAAAAACCAGCGTTTAATGCAGTTCAAAAATGAATTGCCAATGAATGTTCTTCAAGATTTTTTCCCGATCGTATTCAAAGAATTTCTCATTTTTTTCTACGTTATCTTCCGCGAACCATACTTAATTAAAGCCTGGTTTGTGATGTGGACCCAACTTCCAAGCATTCTCAGAAAACGCAGATACATCATGAAACACAAGCGAGTTGGTTGGAGAGAAATGCACAAATGGCTGAGTGGCAAAAAATCCGAATATCTTTTGTCTGGAAAATGAAATTTCCTTCGATTCAAGAACTCAAGCACGAAGATTTTTCGCAGCTCGAAAAGCATGTAAATAAGCCAATTTATGAAGCTGTAAAACTTTTTTTGGACGTTGTTTTTGCATACTTTGCTTTAATCTTTTTTTCGCCATTCTGGTTATTGATTGTTCTATTCATTCATCTGGATTCAAAAGGAAAAGCGCTTTTTACACACGTCCGGATTGGAAAAAACGGGAAGCCCTTTAAACTGTATAAATTCAGAACCATGTATCAGGGCGTAAAAGATCAGGAACTTGCGCCGCAAAATCCCAATGACGAACGCATTACCAGAATCGGAAAATTTTTACGACGAACCAGTTTGGACGAAATGCCTCAACTCATAAACATTTTTAAAGGTGATATGAGTTTTGTTGGTCCACGTCCGGAAATGCCATTCATTGTTGAAAAATATAATGCCAAAGAAAAAAAACGTTTATTGGTAAAACCCGGATTAACCGGAATTTGGCAGATCATGGGACGAAAAGACCTTCCACTTCATCACAATTTGGAGTTTGATTTTTATTATATTGAACATCGTTCGTTGTGGATGGATTTTGTGATTATTCTTAAAACCTTTGCTGTGGTAATATCTGGGAAAGGCGCTTATTGAAACACGAATGGCTAAAACACAAACACCAAAACAACACTGGTATGACAAAACAATAGTTTGGCTTATTTACAGCCTTGCCGCAGGAATTCCTTTGATTTTTTCCACGGCTTTTTATTCAAATTTCGCTGCTCCGAAACTTTTATTTTTACGCGTTATCACCATCGCGATTCTTTTACTTTGGGCTTGGAAAAGTTTTGCTGAAGAAAAAATAACTTATCGTATGGGTAAATTTGGTTTAGCATTAGCCGCTTATGGCGTTGTGCTTATTTTTTCCACCTTAATTTCATCAAACATTTTCACCAGTTTATTCGGCGCAGAAAGTCGGTTCCTTGGAGTATTTACCCAGCTTAATTTCTTACTCATTGCCTGGATCGTTTACAACTTTTTAACAACCACCAAACAGCTCAAAAATTTTGTGGAAATCATGTGTTTTACCGGAGTGGTCGTGTTGATGATTTATGGCTTTCTTCAATACTTTGGAGCATTCAATGATAATTTTTCCTGGAGTCAGAATCCGCAAGATAGAGTCTTTGGAACCTTTGGCCACAGCGATCATTTTGGCGCATTTTTAGGCATGTGTATTGCCTTAAGTTTTGGATTTATTCCATTCATCAAAAATAAAATTTCCCAACTCTTATTATCGTTTTGTGTTGTTGGAACTTTTATTTTACTCCTTTTAACAGGAAGCCGAGCAGCGCTTGTATCAACACTTATTTCGCTCATCGTCGTCGTTGGGATTCTTGGAATGCGAAACCAAAATTTTAAAAACTTTTTCCATAAATTTTGGAAAGCATTGGTAGTTTTGCTTGTTCTTGTTGTAGGAATTGTCGCGGTTTTCCAGGAACCAATCAGCAAATTACCAGTCATCCAAAGATTCGCCCAAGGTGCACAATCCGTTCAGGATGGCTATCCGCCTGACAGAATCAGCTGGTGGTACAGCAGTTTTGAAATGTTTAAAGCACGTCCGCTTTTAGGTTTTGGACTCGCAACGTTTCCTGATATTTACAATCAATATCGTCGTCAGGATTATAAAGTTCCAGGCCCGGGAAACATCCAATATCAAATCACTCCGGAATCTTCCCATGATGATTACATCGATATTTTGGTTACAGAAGGCCTTGTAGGTCTCATCATATACGCGGCACTTTTGTTTATTGTTTTTGCAACAATCGATAAAAAAGTTTTCAAAAAAGAAAAACCTGACGATGAATTTTACCTCACACTTGGCATTAAAGGAGCATTGATGGTCTATCTCATTCAAGCCATTGTGAATTTAGGAGTTGTAGATACTGTAACAATATTTTTCCTTCTCATGGGTGCAGGAATGAGTGCAGCTTTGCCACAAGCCAAAAACGGAACACTGCAATTAAAACCAAAAATAAAAGAATTAATAGTTTGTCTCTTTTTAGTCGTTTTAATTTGGGCAGGAATTTCTACAAGCCGCGAAGCTTTTGCCGAATACAATTACCGCACAGCATTGGTGGAAGCCAAATCCGGAAGACCGGAAAATGCGAGAGGTTGGTTTGAAGAGATCATCAAACAAGAACCGTATCGTTTTGAATATTACGAAGCCTATGCTGATTTCGCTTTTCAAAATGCTTCCGGTTCCGACATCGATCCTGAATACACCAAACAATATCTTCAGTTAGCGCTCGATAATTATCAAAAAGCCAGTGTCATCAATAATTTTCACCCAAGTACTTTTTATAATATGGGCGTGACTTCAGTTCAACTTGGTTTAATGGAGAAAAACGATTCATATACCGAACAAGGCATAAATGACCTTCAGCAAGCCATTAAATTAAGCCCAAATAATCCGTTTTTTGAATATAACGCTGCTAAAATCTTTTCACAAATCGGCCAAAAAGATTTAGCGATTCAAAGTTTCACTGATGTTGTTCGTTTGGATCCGCAGTTTTTGGACGCACAACAAAAGCTCGACGAATTGCAATCTACTGCAAAATAATCAACGCGCCGAATCTTCCGGTCACACCTCGATCTCTTCTAAAACTAAAAAACTTTTCTCCACCACCGCACATCGTACACACGCGGGCATGTTCAATTTTGTCCGGTTGAACACCTAATTTTACCAATTGTTGAGTACTGAATTCCCACAAATCAACAGTATTGTTTTTCGCTATGTACGGCTCAAAATCACTTGAAAGTTCAACGTGCGGATTACTAAAAAAAGAACAGCACGGACCAAGCGAAGGGCCGATCGCCACGATTAAATTTTCCGGATTCACACCATAATTCTTTTTCAAAATCCCAATCGTTTCAGCACTAATATTTTGTTTCAAACCTTTCCATCCCGCATGAACCGCAGCAACAACTTTTTGCACTGGATCGAACATCAAAATCGACTGACAATCAGCAACTTTTACCATCAGCCCGACTCCGCGAACATTGGTAATAAACGCATCAATATTTTCAACATCTTCATTTTTTTTACGATCCAAAAGAAACGCCTCATCAACAATCTGCACATTTTTACTGTGCGTTTGATTCGCAGAAATAAGCCTTTCTTCAGCCAAACCAAAAGCTTCACACACAAGCGCACGATTCTTCAAAACATCCTCAGCTTTATCATCAACGGTCAAACTCAGATTCAAACTTTCAAAAGGTTTTTGGCTCACGCCTCCACTACGAGAAAGCACCGCATGATCAACCTCATCCGAAAATTTTTGCAACGAATGAAACTGAAAAATCGGTAACCTTTTTTTTGAATCGGTTTGTTTAGTATTTTTTGGACGGAAGTTTTTGAGCATTGCTTAACGCAATTACGGAGCAAATTGTCGAATCACAAAAGGCAGTTCTGCAGCCAAATCACTCGCGGTAAATCCGTAACCTTTTTGTTTGAAAAGTTCATCACCGGTCTTTCCATAAATAAAACTCGCAATTCTGCAGGCATCGTACGGATTAGCTCCCTGAGCCAATAAAGCAGCGATATAGCCACTCAAAACATCACCGCTTCCGCCAACTGTCATTCCGGCATTTCCATTTGTATTCAAAGCAGTTTCACCTTCTTCTGAGGCCACAATACTTTGTGGACCTTTGAGCAAAATATTAATTTTCAAATCAGTCGCAATCGTTCGGGCCAGCACAACTTTTCCTGAAACCGAACCCGAAACTTTCACATCTTTTCCCGTAAGATGTTCAAACTCATTATGATGTGGAGTAATAACAATCTTTTGCGAAAGCGGAAAATTCTTAATCTTCTGCAAAACCTGAATCGCCGAAGAGTCCAAAACCATTGGAATCGAACAGTTTTCAATAATGTTTTTCATGGCTTCAGCAGTCTCTTCACGGTCGCCGATGCCTGGACCCATCAACAAAACATCACACTTTTTTGCGAACTCCAAAATTGGCGTCACACCTTTCATATCCAAATAATCACCCGCAAATTTACGAACAATAAAATCAGGATAATGTGTTCGCGAAACATCAAAATTACATTCAGGAACAAAAATATAAGTGAGGTCTGCACCGCCGTACAAAGCCCCATAAGCGCATAACAAAGGCGCACCAAAATAATCAATGCTTCCACCAACAATCAAAATGCGGCCGTTCATTCCTTTGTGGGAATCTGACGCACGTTTTGGATAAGCGCTACGAACATCGCCTGCTTTAATCACTGGAATCATAAAAATTAGAAGCTAAGTTGAGTGAAAACTTTTTTACCTAAAAATTGTGCTTTTGAACCCAACTCTTCTTCGATTTTCATCAAGCGGTTGTATTTAGCGACACGGTCACTGCGGCTTAAAGAACCTGTTTTAATCTGACCAGTGCTCAACGCAACAGCCAAATCCGCAATCGTTGTATCTTCAGTTTCACCACTGCGATGAGACATCACTGAAGTCCAACCCGATTTTTGCGCCAACTGAACAGCAGCAGCAGTTTCAGTCAAAGAACCGATCTGATTCACTTTAATCAAAATCGAATTCGCAGCTTTCATATCAATACCTTTTTGCAAACGTTCAACATTGGTTACGAGCAAATCATCTCCAACAATCTGAACTTTTTTACCAACACGTTCAGTCAAAGCTTTCCAGGTATCCCAATCATCTTCCGCCAATCCGTCTTCCAACGAAATAATCGGATATTTATTGACCAAATCCACCCAGAAATCCAACATTTGTGAACTTGTTAATTCCTCTTTTTTACCTTTAATTTTGAAGGAATAAACTTTTTTCGCAGCATCATAAAACTCGGATGCAGCTGGATCCAAAGCGATAAAAACATCCTGACCCGCTTTATAACCCGCAGCATCAATCGCCTGGAAAATAAATTCAAACGCCGATTCCTGATCCGGCAAACTTGGGGCATAACCACCTTCATCGCCAACACTTGTGGCATAGCCTTTTGCTTTCAAAAGTTTTCCCAAATTATGGAAAATTTCAGAACCCATGCGAACGGCTTCCTTAAAAGAAGGAGCTCCAACAGGCATCACCATAAATTCTTGAATATCCAAACCACTGTCAGCATGCTTTCCACCATTCATAATATTCATCATTGGAACCGGCAAAATCGTTGCTGAAGGATTCAAACTCATATAAACACCAACATTTTTTTCTGCAGCCGCAGCTCTTGCAGCAGCCAAAGAAACACCCAAAATCGCATTCGCCCCGAATTTGCTTTTTGTAGGAGTACCATCCAAAGCCAACATAGCTTCATCAAGACCTTTTTGATCATCAACTTCACGTCCAATTGCCAAAGCAGCCAATTCATTATTCACATTTGCACAGGCTTTAAGCACACCTTTACCCAAATAACGCTTCGCATCGCCATCACGCAACTCCAAAGCCTCATGAGAACCTGTTGAAGCACCGCTTGGAATCATAGCCACACCAGTGGATTTTTCGGTCGTCAAAGTAACCTCGACAGTCGGATTTCCTCTTGAATCAAGGATTTCCCGTGCGTGGACAGTCTTTATTTTGGACATAAAGTAAAGAAAAAATATCGCATTCAAAGTAATCCACACGCTGAAAATTTACAATCGAAAAAAAATACATTATAGTTCGTTGGCGAGCTGGCAAAAAAGTCATGCCAACCTACAAAACCCCACATTCTACATTCAATTATTCTATCATTCTCAAACTATGGAAATCACCTGGAACGGATACAACTGTTTTACCGTTAAAACAAAAGGCGGATCACTCGTTGTAGATCCATATGCAAGTTCAACAGGCCTCAAACTCCCAACACTTAAAGCAAGTGTGGTGGTACTGAGTGATGAATCCGACAAAAACAACGATGCCGATGCAGTTGGAGGCGAACCAAACGTTTTAACTTGGCCTGGCGAATACGAAGTTGCTGGAATTGCTATTACCGCATTGGAACTTTTATCAGCTGGTGAAGGCAAAAAAGACGCATCAACAAAAAAGTCCATGCTCTACAGTTTTGATGCTGATGGATTAAAGGTTTGCTACATCAGCGATTTCGGTGTTGCAATCACAGACGAACTCATGGAAAGCATTGGTGATGTAGATATTTTGGTTGTTCCAGTCAAAGGAAATTTGGAAGAAATTCATAAAACAATTGAAGAAATCGAACCACGCATCGTTCTTCCAATCGGCTATAAAACTCCAGGACTCAAATTAGAAGCAGGAGATTTGGAAGCATTCCTCAAAAAAGTTGGCGCAGGCGCACCAAAAACCCAAGAAAAGTTTTCCGTTGGCGCAAGAAGCGAACTCCCATCAGAAAAAACCGAGTTCGTAGTCTTGAACCCACAGAATGCATAAGCAAAAAACAGGGGTCCCCAAACGGGTCTAAGGAGCGAAGCGACTGAACCGGTTGGGGAAAAGGAGCGGCTGATGAAAGCCGCCAGAACCGAAGGTTCGTAGGCTGAAATCAGGAAAGCGACGTGGTCCCGTAGTTCAAATGGATAGAACGAGGCATTCCTAAAGCTTAGATGCAGGTTCAATTCCCGCCGGGGCCACCACTGTAGCACTTAAAACCCGACTCATGAGTTTAGCCATCATCGTCACAACGAACGAAGGAAACGTCCTTGCTGCAGACAGCATGGAAACCTATCGCAATGCGATTGGGGACGTGCGTATGGGCTCAGAAACACGCATGAAACTTTTCCAATTGAACAAACACGTTGGCGCAATGGCCTGCGGCATTTCGTTTTTGGAAAACAAAAATATTCAACAACACATTCAGCAGTTCAAATGCGAATACGATTTAGAATCCATGGAAATCGCAGACATTGTTGATAAACTTTATGATTATTTCTCACATATTTACAGCAAATTTTTAAGTAATTACGCTGAAGGCCAGAAAAAACGTTTGGAGGAAAAAAAATACAAAAATGTGGAATACCGCTTCGAACTCGAATGCGTTATTTTCAATTACGTTGATGATAAAGGTCACAAACAAGAGCAAAAGTTTTACCAATCCATTTTGGAATTTTTAGTAACAGGACATGATGAAAACAAAAACAACATGGTTTACAAAATCACATTACCTGATCCAAAAGACAAAAACGGGGTGGTCTTAAAACTCAGCAAAGAACAATCCGGAGCAACTTGGATCGGCCAAACAGATGTCTTAATCAGAATTATTCGAGGTTGGAGTCCGGAAATCAAACGTCTCAAAATTATCAACGACCTTTCACCACCACAAAAAGCCGAATTATTACGCCAGATCGATGATCAAGAATACGTTATCAACTGGGGCACAATGACATTACAAGATGCCGTAGAATTCTGCGAACTCGCCATGAAAATTACCGAATCCATCCAAAAAATTACCGATGGAACATGGAGCTTACCAGGCTCTTCACCAGGAGTTGGCGGAGCAGTTGATATTGCCGTTGTCACAGCAGAAAAAGGTTTCCGCTGGATCCAAAAAAAGAAAATCCGCATCAACGACAACGAAATCGACCTCGACGAACTCGAAAGCGTCAAAGAAATGTGTAAGGTTATTTCAAAGGAAAAATAGTTTGAAAGGAAAACTTTACTCCTTCAGTCCAGCCCCAATCACCACAGCCTTAATTCTGCGGATGCCTGCAGAAACAGCTTCTTCCTTCGTGATTTTGAATTTCTTCAATGAACCGGTGTTCGGAACATGAGGACCTCCGCAGATTTCGTAAGAATAATCGCCCATCTTATAAACTTTCACCTGAACATCGTAACGTTCAGGGAAAACTCCGATCGCACCTTTTTTCTTGGCCTCATCAACCGTTACGATTTCAAAACTCACTGGCAAATCGCGTTGGATTTGTTTATTCACAATATCTTCAGCCTGTTTGACCTGTTCCGGAGTCATTTTTTCTTTGTAATTAAAGTCAAAACGCAAACGTTCAGCCGTAATATTTGAACCTTTTTGATACACATCATTGCCCAAAACATCACGCAAAGCCTGATGCAATAAATGCGTAGCAGTATGAAGCATCGTACATTCCCAAGAATGATCAGCCAAACCTCCAGCAAACTTCATTTCTGAACCAGCACGGGATTTTGCCTGATGAGCTTCCTGAGCTTCGGTAAAGCGTTTCATAAAAGCTTTATCATCAATTGAGTACCCAAGTTTTTTCAACTCTTCCTTGATCATCTCAATCGGGAAACCATAGGTCTCATAAACAAAAAACGCCTTATCACCATTTTCAACAGCGAGCTCTTTTTTACAATTATCATCATTCCAAATTTTACGCATTTCACGAAGACCCTGTTCAATCGTGCGTTGAAATTTAACCTCTTCTTTTTTAAATTCATTGATGATCTGTTCATTTTTTCCTTTCAATTCTGAGTACACATCACCATACGTATCAATCACGATTTGCCCAAGAATATCAGTGAAATTTCCCGTAATACCAATCATTTTTGCATGGCGAATCGAACGACGAATCAAACGACGCAAAACATATCCCTGATCTTTATTTGAAGGCGCCAAACCCCATGGATCACCCATAATAAATGTAGCAGCACGAATATGGTCGGCAATAATGCGTGATGAGAAAACCTGTTCCTCTTCAGTTGCAGCAGTTTTTACACCAACAGCCAACTCTTTGATTTTGTCTTTCAGCGGCGCAAAAAGTTCAGTTTCATAATGTGAAGCTTTGCCCTGCAAAATCGCAGTCACACGTTCCAGACCCATGCCCGTATCAACATTTTGTTGTTTCAAAGGTTCAAACGTTCCGTCCTGCTGTTTGTTGTATTGCATGAACACATCATTCCAGATTTCAACATAACGACCACATTCACAGTTTGGATGACATTTGCCATTCAAATCAGCCAAAACATAACGTTTTTGCGATTCAGGAGAAGAACCCGGTTTATGTTCACTCCAAGCCAAATCCGGGAACATATCATAAAACATTTCAGTATCTGGACCGCACGGACCAATATGTCCCGCCGGACCCCACCAGTTTTTCTTTTTCTCATAAAAGAAAATCAAACGATGATCCTCAGCTTTCGCATCCATATAACGTTTAAAACCCAAACTTTCCCAAATGGAAGCAGCTTCATCATCCCGCGGAGCATCATTATCACCGGCAAAACATGTCACCATCAAGCGGTTCGGGTCCAATCCCAAACAACCATCATTCACAGAACCCATCAAAAATTCATAACTCCACGCAATCGCTTCTTTTTTAAAATAATCACCAAGCGACCAGTTCCCAAGCATTTCAAAAAACGTGCAATGCGTAAGATCACCAACTTCATCAATATCATCAGTACGAAGACATTTTTGAGCATCCACCAAACGTTTTCCCGAAGGATGTACTTCACCCATCAAATACGGAACAAGTGGATGCATTCCCGCTGTTGTAAACAAAACCGTTGGATCATTTTCCGGAACTAATGATGCACTAGGGATTTCTGCGTGCTGATGTTTTTGAACAAAAAAATCAATAAAACGTCTGCGAATTTCTTTAGCTTGCATTTTGAACAATGAATTTAGGAAATAAAACTCATTTTGGGCCTGTATTCTAACAGCAATCCGCTTGAACTTTCAAGGCTCTTCTGAGATACTATTGCTCACTGGAAAGTCATCATTTTTTCTTATAAATTATGGGAAAGAAAGGCAAAAAGAAAACCGTAGCGTCAACAAAAAAAGTCGTTAAGACAGAAGAACAACTCGAACAAGAACGTCAGGCCAAAGAACAGAAAAAACTTCTCAAGAAGATTTTTAACCGTAAGAAAAAAGCGGCAAAAATTGATCGACCCCAGATTGAAAAAAACGAAAAACCAGAACCACAAAAAGCAGCTGAACCAGTTGCAGAAATGAAAAAAGAGGAACCAAAAGTTGAAGAGAAAAAGCACGAACCAGTTGCAAAGAAAGAAAAAGCACCACGCAAACCAATGCTTTCTGACGCCCAAAAACAAAAAGCCCGTGGCGCAGTTATGGTCTTGGTTGGTTTATTCATGATTGGTTTCGTAAGTTATTTTCTGTACACCAGACTTTTCCGCCCGGAATCCATCGCTCATTTTCTCCCTGCAGATAACACGATCGGATTTTTGGAACTCAATATTGATGGTGATTCTGATCAAACCAAAAAATTCGCACAACTTTTCCAAAAATATCCGGTCTACCAGGCTTCAAACTTGGAAAAACTTGCAAACCTTGTTTTACCCGTTGATTACGAAAAAGATCTACAACCTTGGATCGGCCGCAACATCGGCATCGTCCTTTTAAAACAAACCGGCGATGACAGCAGTGTGAAAGTTGCTTTATTTGTTGAAGCCAAAAGTGCTGACAAAGCTTTGGATTTCTTAAAAAATCGCGCGTTACAAAATTCCGGCGACGAACTTTTGACTGATACCTACAACAACTACACGGTTTATCACTACAAACTCAGCCAGGCATACTCTTTTGCTTTCGTAAAAAATTATCTCGTGTTGGCAGGCAACGACGCGCTTCTTCACCAAGTTATTGATGCCCAAAGCGGCAACATCGTAAAACTTCAGGATGATCCGGTTTTCCAAAAAGTCAGCAACAATCTTCCAAGCACTGGCTTAGCGTTTGGATACGCAAACACACAGAAATTGTTTGATACCATGCTCAAAAATCCATTGTTCCAGAGCCAGAAAACCCGTGACCTCGTAGCATTGCAACCATTCATGAAAATCTTTGCTGCTGAAGGATTCACAGCAGTTGTGAACGATAATGATATTACCGTTCAACAGTTTGAAGCGATTGATCGCAGCCAACTTCAGGGCCAAAGTTATTTAACATACGAAGATAAATATCAGGGCCAACTCTTACAACTCGCAAGCGAAAACTCCATTTTATTCGCAGGCGGCCACGATCTTTATAAAGAACTTCAACGTATCGCCGAAATCTTTAGCAACGGAACCAACATTGATTCAACACTCTTCAACGGCATTCTGGAAGCGCAAAAAGACAAGTACTTTGGCAAAGATATTTCGCTTGATACAGATGTTTATCCATTGCTCAAAAACGAATATCTCATCACATCAGAAAACAATTTTGAACAACCGGTTGTGTCAATTTTCATGAATCTCACGGATAAAAACAACGACCTCCTCCGCATCGAAAAACTTGCAGCAGCCTTCATGAAAGAACGCGCAATTTTCTCACCACAAATCAAAGACGTCACATTGCCAGACGGCACAAAAGGCCAGGAAGTTGTTGCCAGCGCCGAAAATATCACACGAACCGATAATCAATATAATGGCTACAACATCACAACATTGTCACTTGGAAGTTTAACCTGGAGCATTAATTATGCAGTTCTTGATAACACTTTAGTGATCTCTACAACTCCGGAATCACTCAAAGCAATCATTGATCGTAAGAGCGGGAAAATTACCACAAACTTAAGAAACTCTGATGACTTTAATAAAAATGTCATGCCGGTTATGCGAACTGCAGATGAAGTTTTCAACATTAAACTTGGTGCATTAATTCCAGTATTGGGATTAGACCAAAACCCATTGGTGAAACCATATGTGGAAGGCTTTAACAGCTTAACCATGACCAAAAACTTCTTCGACGACGGCATCTCAACCCTCTACGTCATCAACATTTTATAGGCGTTTACAATTCAGAGAGATGAAAAAAACAAAAACTTTTCGAGATCTGCAAAAGCAGAATTTTGCTCCCATTACGATTGGAGAAGAAAAAACTGAGCCGCAAAAAGCCGAGTCCAAGCGCAAAGACGTCTTGGACCTTTCAATGGTTGATCAGCAGAAATCCGGAAAACAGAAAAAAATTACTAAAATTTCCGGCGATGGAAATAAAAAAGTTTTGGATATCACTTCCAAAAATACAACCAAACAAAAATTCCGATTTGTTGAATTAAAAGAAGATAAGCCAAAAAAACAGGAAAGACTCAATGAAATTATCAGAATGGCTGCAGCCGGAACGTTGATTCTTTTTACGATTAACATCATCAATATTTATCAACGCGGTGTCGTGATTAAAAACGATCTCATTGCCACGGCATTCAGCGGTTATGACAATTTAGTGCAGGCAGGAAACGAATCCAAAGACGCTCAATTTGGACAAGCCGCCAACTCTTTCACTGATTCCACCAAAAATTTCAATGATGCATTAAGCACGTTAAAGTTTTTAGAAACAAACGAAAACGCCTTTTTCACCAAAGAAAAAACCGTTGAATCAGCGACAAATCTTTTGGAAGCAGGAAAAAATATCAGCGAAGCAGGAAACGATTTTGCGAAAGGCATCGAACATTTACAGGATTTACCTGCACTTTTTTTGCAGAATAATGGCGCTGCGGAACTCAATCCAAAACAAGCAACACCGGTTGATGAAGATTCCATCACGCCAAAAGTTTCTCTCACCACAAAACTCCAGGAAGATTTAGATTTCCTTCAAAAAGCCACTGATAAAATCAATGCAGCAGGCCAAAATTTAGCATTGGTAAGCGACGATGTTTTGCCACAACCAATGCAGTCAAAACTTGCCACAGCCAGAGCAGCAGTCACAAAACTTCAAAGCATCCTCAAGGAAACCCAAGAAAAAATTCCAGTGGTCATGAAAATGTTAGGCCAACGTTATTTGCATCGCTATCTCATCCTTCTTCAAAACGATGCAGAAGCTCGTCCAACCGGCGGATTTATTGGCAGTTACCTCATTGTTGATGTGAACGACGGTTATATCACGAACACCGAATTCCACGACGTTTACGAAACCGACGGCCAATTACAGGAAGATATCCCGGCTCCTGAAGACATCGCCAAGATCACAAAAAACTGGCGCATGCGCGATTCAAACTATTCTCCTGACTTTGCCATTTCCGCAGAAAAAGCTGCATGGTTTTTGCAAAAAGAAAAAGGTCCGAGTGTTGATAGTGTCATCGCCATCAACCAAAGTTTCATCGCAAAACTTTTCGATGTGACCGGTCCGGTCCAACTCGACGGCCTCAAAGCTCCGCTCACCAAAGAAAATTACCAAACAATTATTTCTTATTTAGTTGAATCAAAAGCCAGTGGTAGCAGTGATCCAAAGAAAATTCTCCGCAGCTTTATTCCGGCTTTCCAAAAACAACTTTTGGCATCCAAAGACATCGGAAAAGTTATCAAACTTGCCATTCAATCGCTCACAGACCGCGACATTTTGCTCTATTCCCGCGATGCCGATATCCAAAACCTTTTTGATGAACTTGGATTTAGCGGCCGTGTTATCCGCACCAAACCAAACGAAGATTTCCTTCAGGTCGTCACAACTTCAATCGGCGGAAACAAAAGCGATCTCTACATGCAGCAATCGCTCATGCATACCACCATCATCACCAAAGACGGAACCATGAACGATGAACTCACGATCACCCGCAAACACACGTGGACAACCGATGAATTAGCCCGCTGGAAAAGCATTATCAAAGATTTTGGCTACACCGATCTTTCGCAAACAGTTCAATATATTTTAGGCAGTGGGCCGAATAAATCGTACATCAAAGTGTACGTTCCAGCTGGAGCAACTTTAACCAGTGCCAACGGGATTGATCTGAGTAAAATTGAGACACAGGCCGATAATGAAATTCAAAAAAGTTATTTCATGTTCGAACTTGATATTCCTGCAGGTGAAGAAAAAACAGTCACCTTAAGTTATCAATTGCCGGTAAAACTCAATCTTTCTGCTTCCGATACCTATCGCTTTTTTGCACAACGACAGCCAGGAATCGTGCTCACAACGCTTCAGAAAAATCTCATCGTGCAACAAGGATTAAAACTTTACGAATCATATCCAAAAGATCTTTCCTTACCAGACAGCACACAGGCAATTCAAAAAACCGTTCTCACGAACGATGATTACGTTGCAGCACTAGTAGGCCAGGAATAAATTTACGCGCTATAATCGCGTCCAAAACGCTTTTTAAGTTCATCCGCACTCATCACAATCATGCTTGGTCTGCCATGAGGACAAGTATAGGGCTGATCCATCGTTTGAAGTTTTTCAATAAGCGCGACCTGTTCTTCCCGACCCAACGGATCGCCAAACTTTACAGCACTTCTACAAGCCAAATAGGTAAGCGCTTTTGAAGTCTGTTCTTCCATGGTCGCATGTTTTCCTTCCGCAAACTCATCCAACAATCCCAAAAAAACTTTCTCGGGATCTTTTTCACCACGATGCGAAAGATGCGAAGGCACGGCATGAATCGAAAAAGTTTTTCCACCAAAAGGTTCAATTTCAAAAGCAAGATTAGCAAAAAAATCTTTGTACGTTTCAAACACCGCAATTTCACGCGGAGAAAGCTCAACCTGAAGCGGTACCGCAAGCGTTTGACTAACCAGTTTTTTCTCCTCAAATTCCGCAAAAATTTGCGTATAACGGATTCGTTCATGTGCCGCATGCTGATCCACAATCACGAGCGAAGAACCTTGCTGACAAAGAATGTACGAATTATTTAATTGTGCCAAGGCCATCATCGGTTCAAGATTTTTCCTTTCCTGACCAACGATATTTTGAACAGGCACTGGATTTCCATCAGCATTTTTCTCTGGTGCATTTTGTTCGTTTGAACTTTGTTCAGCCGTAAAATCCATCGTTTGCTGGAAAATTTTCTCAGCAGGGGAAGCAACTGTTTGAACTTCGGCTACAGCTTCGACAGCTGCAAGATTTTCAACAGGAGCAGAACTCGCCACAGCCACGGGAATTTTTTCCTCAACTGCCTGCACACCTCCCACGGCTTGCTCACTCACCACAACCTGATGACTTTCCAAATCCTGTGCTTTGCTCAAATCGGTTTCAGTAAGCGTTTCCACAGCTTTATCTTCAAGCTTCAACGGCTGAGGTTTACGTTCAGTATAATAATTTACCGGTTCATCATGCGTAATATTCGGAGCCAAAACATAGGTTTCTAAAGCCTTTTTACACGCTGAACTTGTCGCGCTAAAAATCTCTCGTTCATCTCTAAAACGAACTTCTAATTTCCGCGGATGCACATTCACATCAACCAATTGCGGATCAATTTCAAAATACAAAAAGAACACCGGATACTTTTCTTTTGGCAAAAGCGATGTATAACTTTGCTTTACTGCATAACCAAGCACAGAAGATTTCACTTCACGATGATTCACAAAAAGATATTGAAGATTGCGATTTGAACGAGCAATCAAAGGTTTTCCAATAAAACCTTTTAACTGAATTTGCGAATGTCCGTAAAAAACCGGAATCAATTCATCAGTAATATTTTTCCCAAACAAACTATTAATTCTGGTAATTTCATCTTCAACAGCCGGCAAATCAAACACCAGTTTTCCATCATGCACTACACGAAAAGAAACCTTCGGAAACGTTAACGCAATCGAAGTCACAACATCCATAATATGCTGATATTCCGTTGAATCGTTCTTCAAATATTTTTTTCGTGCAGGAGTGTTGTAAAAAAGATTTTGAATCTCAATTTGAGTTCCTTCCGGAACTCCAACAGGCTGAATTTTCGTGATTTTTCCACCTTCAGCCATAACCAAAGTTCCTTCCATTTCACCACGTTTTTTCGTTTGCAAAGTAATGTAAGAAACCGACGCAATACTCGCAACAGCTTCACCTCTAAAGCCCAAAGTGCGAATATTAAAAAGATCCTCAGTCGTGCTGATTTTGCTTGTTGCATGAGGTTCAAACGCCAACACTGCGTCCGCAGAATCCATGCCGCAACCATCATCCGTAATCCGCAAAAAATTATCGCCTCCGCCATTCACTTCGATGATAATTTTTTTCGCACCTGCATCCAAAGAATTTTCCAAAAGTTCTTTCACTGCAGAAGCTGGTCGTTCAACCACTTCGCCCGCGGCGATCTGGTTAATAAGCTGTTCCGGAAGTTGCTGAATCGAACCCATAACATATGAAAATATAACAAAGCAAACCTACCCTCTCTCAAAAATAACGGCAATACCATCAAAAAACCTTATATTGAAGCGCAATAGCGAATATTGTACAATGAGCTAAATTTCCTTTCCCTTTAAAAATATGTCAGAAGAAAACGCCCAAAATCCTCCTCCAAAAAGTAAAACCAGATTCACTTCGCTTTTTGACGAAACCACAAAATTTTATAAGAAACATTATAAAAGCCTTTTGATACTTTTCCTGATTCCAGTAGTTATTCAGGCAGTTTCAACATTATTATTATCAAATATTCTCATCACCAATAATTTCCCGGGAACTATTTCAAATACACCAGTCAACCTCATGAACATCCCAATGTTAATTGGAATTTATGCCGTGTTCATCATTGTTTTTTCTTTGCTTATCATGATGGCATCCGGAGCTTCAGTCAGAATAATGGCCGCTGATGACAAACAGCAAAAAATTTCAATTATGGAAGCAATCAATGGCTTTTGGCAAAGATTCGGAAAAGCCCTCGGATTATCAGTAAGATTTTTAAATTACACATTTGGTTGGTTCCTTTTCCTCTTCATTTTTGTATTCATTCTCCAAGGCATCAGTCTTGCTCTCATCAAAAACGGTGACGATACCGTAAATAATTTCCTTCAACCTGTATCTCCAATCCTTCCGATTCTTCCACTCATTTTCATCGCATTCCTCATCGTCTTCTTTGTCAGAATGTTAAGAGCATTTTTCTCCTTTCCAATCTTGATGTCAGGCGATGGTTCAAGCAAAGAAGCCCTTGATGAAAGCATTACAATCTCCAAAGGAATAACTGGAAGAATTTTCTGGAATCTCTTTCTCGTCAGTTTAGTTTTAGGGATTTTAGGGGGAATGGCGACCCAACTCATTATGCAAATCATCGCACTTTTTTACCCAATGCCAACAGGTTTTGGCGTGAATACTCTAAATTATTACAACTCCATCGCTCCTTTCGCAGGAATTCTTACTCAGCTCGTTATTCAATCTTTCACGGTAACATTCAATTACGTTTTCATGAAAAGAGCCCGCGAAGAAAAAGGCATACCAATGGTTTCAGCCCCAGCTTCAGCCAACAATGGCCCAATGTTAAAATAATTTCTTTTTTTCTTTAAAATGTCTCACACAAACTCCACAACCCAATCAGATAAAAGCAAAACCAGCTTTAAATCAGTCTTTAAAGAAGCTGTTAAATTATACAAAAAATACTGCTTCTTACTCTTCGGATTATTTATAATCACCGCCATTTGTGCGTCTCTTGCTATTTTCTGGCTAAACATTACGATTGGTGAAAATTCATTACTCTCAGTTCAAAATGTAGTTATTTCAGCGTTTGTTTATCTGCTGATACATATCTTTGTCGCGGTATTTGCCTTGATAGCTGGAAGCGCTTTTATAAAAATTGCAATTTCAGACGAGAAAAAACAAAAAATTTCTTTGATCCAAAGTATTAAAGAAGTGTTGCCACGGTTAGGAGAAATTTTGAAATTTGAATTAAGATATTTAATCTACACTTTAGCGTGGATATCGCCTGTTTTTTCTTTCATGAATAAGTTGCCCCACAGCTCTATCTTCCAGCAATTTCCGGGGTTTTGGTCATTGTTTGGAGTTGTTTATTCAGTCTTGACAATTTTTATTCTTATACGAGCAGCAAAAGTTTTTTCAGGTTTAAATATTTTGATTGCGGATGAAGTTTCAAATAAAAAAGCATGGGATGAAAGCCTTCAACTTTCTAAAAAAATCGGCTCAAGAGTGTATGCGAATTTTTTTCTTTTGGCATTAACTACAATAATTTTGACGGTAATTGCACTCCTCATTATCAGCATAGTTCTTCAGTTAATTTTTTCAGGATTAGGCCTTGGCTCATTTAAAAATTTCCCTTGGATGATGCAGATTATTGTTATTATTACCCTCACCATTGCCCTATCATTTGTAGCCACGTTCAATTACGCCTTCACTAAAAAAGCCCGCGAATAAGCAGAATAAACCCAATAATAATTAAAGCGAACCTTTCTTCTTCAGTTCAACAATTCGGTTCAAAGCTTCGATCGGCGTCAAGGAATTGACGTCGATTTTTTGTAATTCTTCAGCCAGTGAACGTTGCTGACGATCCGCCATTTGTTGTTTTTCAAACAAAGGCATCTGATCCTGTGGAACACGTTTTGTAGCATCCTCAAGCTCTGCCTGAATTGCAGATTGATGAGAACCTTCTTCCAAATCAATCAAAATCTGTTTCGCTTTGCTCACAACTTCACCAGGCAAGCCTGCGAGTTTTGCGACTTCAATGCCGTAACTTCTATCTACGCCACCAGCAACAATTTTATACAAAAACACCACGCCTTCCTGTTCATTTTCCCGCACCGCAACAGAATAATTTAACGCAGAAGGAAGTTTATCCGCCAAAGAAATCAACTCATGATAATGCGTAGCAAAAAGCGTTTTCGCACCAACCTGATCATGAAGAAATTCCACAATCGCCCAAGCAATGCTCATGCCGTCATAGGTAGAAGTTCCGCGACCAACCTCATCCAAAATAATCAAACTTCGTGACGTAGCATTGTTCAAAATAAACGCAGTCTCCTGCATTTCCACCATGAACGTACTTTGTCCGCGAACCAGATTATCAGAAGCACCAACACGCGTAAAAATCCGATCCACCAGACTCACAAAAGCTTCACTCGCCGGCACAAACGAACCCAAATGCGCCATCAAAACAATCAAAGCCGTTTGACGCAAATACGTAGATTTACCGCCCATATTCGGGCCGGTAATGAGCAACAATTTTTGCGTATCATCAAACACCACGTCATTCGGAATAAACCGGTTCGAAAAACTCATTTTCTCAACCACCGGATGACGACCATTCACAATTTTCAAATCAAAACCTTCATTAATTTGCGGCTTACAATAGCCATGAACAAGCGCAACTTTTGCAAAGCTTGCCAGAACATCCAGCGATGAAATTGCCTGCGCCAATTGTTGAATCGCTTCAATCTGAGCAACAACTTTTTCGCGAAGTTCATTGAAAATTTTGTATTCCAAAGCCACAATTTTTTCTTCCGCACCCAAAACTTTTTCCTCATACTCTTTCAATTCCGGTGTAATAAATCTTTCCGCATTCACCAACGTTTGCTTGCGAATATAATCCTGTGGAGCCGCATGCAGATTGGCTTTACTGATTTCAATATAATATCCAAAAACCGAATTATAACGAATCTTCAAAGAATTAATTCCTGTCCTCGCAATCTCTTTTTCCTGCATCGCTTGAATAAAACCTTTGCCCTGACGACTAATATTTTTTATCTCATCAAGTTCCGCATCAAAACCCTCACGAATCATTCCGCCATCTTTCACAGCCAACGGCGGTTCATCTACAATTCCACGTTCCAAAAGTTCCGCTAATTCCGGCAAACCATGCAAATTTTCAGCAATATTTTGCAACAAAGCCGCATCAAAACCCTTCAAAAAACTTTGAGTAGTCGGAATAGACTTTAGCGAGTTTTTAAGCGCCAAAAGATCACGTGCATTGCCATGTCCCAAACTCAAACGTGCCAGCAAACGCTCAAGATCTAAAATATTTTTGAGCGAAAGTCTGATCTCATCTAAAACATTCGGCTGCTTCGCCAGCTGGTCCACGGCATTCAAACGCTCTTCAATAATATTTTTCGCAAGCAAAGGATGGGTCAAAACATACCGCAAATGTCTTCCGCCCATCGATGTCATCGTTTCATCCAAAACCCACAACAGCGATCCCTCCTTACTATTTTCACGCAACGTCGAAACTAATTCCAAATTTTTCAATGTTGCTTCATCAAGCGTCATAAAATCTTCTGTTCGATAATGCTCAACTTTTTTAACATGATTCAATTCTGTTTTTTGCGTCTGTTTCAAATAATCCATCAACAAAGCCGCAGCTTTTTCATCAAGAGTCACATTTTCATCCTTTCCATTTTTCATTTCATGTTCAAAAAAGAACGTTGAAATTCTGGCTTTCTCAAAACCTTCCATCGTTTTTCCTTTTTCAATAACAGCTTCTATCGGATGTAATCTTTCCATCTCCACCAAAAAATCTTTCACATTTTCTAAACTCGTTACTTGAAAAAGCCCGGTTGAAATATCAGCAGAAGCAAGCCCAAATTTTCCATCACGTTCCACGATCGCCACCACAAAATTATTCGCTTTTTGATCCAAAACATTATCATCCAATGTTGTTCCTGGTGTAATCACACGGACCACATCGCGTTTCACAATCCCCGGCAAAGAAGCATCAGAAAGCTGTTCACAAATCGCAACTTTTTTCCCAAGACGCGTAAGTTTTGCAATATAATTTTGCGCCGCATGATACGGAACTCCACACATCGGTGCCTGATTTTCTCCTTTATGACGAGCTGTTAATGTAAGTTGCAAAAGATGTGAAGCTTCAATCGCATCGTCAAAAAACATTTCATAAAAATCACCCAATCGATAAAACAAAATCGCATCCGGATACTGCGCTTTAATCTCTTGATATTGAGCCATCATTGGCGTCATAGCTTTCATATTTCGTTCATCAATGGGTAAACATCAATCGCTGGTTCTTCATAAGGATGAACTGCGCGAACTTCTTTTAAAACTTTTTTCAGAATTTCAGACGGGCAAATCACTTCAATCCGTTCTTCTTCAACCTCTTCTATTTTTCCAATCTCACCAATTGCAGGTTTCGCATCTTTCAACGGCCGAAAACGACCAATTCCACGAGTAGAAAACGAACAAAAATCATAATTCCCAATATGCCCGGAACCAGCATCAGCCAATGCTTTTCGCACTACATCAGCATGAGTAACCGGAACAAAAACCGCAATTTTAACAAAAGTTTGATTCATAGCATGTGAATGATAGTAAAACCCATCCAACTTTACAACTGAACATCCGTTTGCGGAATTTGTGCATCATGAAGACCTTGCTGAACCGCAGCTGTGACCATCGCAACATCACGATGACCATATCCACAACAACCTCCAATAATCGGCAACTTCCATTTTTTTGCTAAATGATGAAGATATTGCGCATTCTGAATCGGCTGACGAATTCCTGCACCTTTAGGATTCGTTTCCAGCTCGATTTGATTTCGGGAAGATGCATTTGGGTAAACCGCAATTATACGATCAATAAACGCCTCACATTGCTTCAAGGCAGGTTCCAAAGCTTCAATCGGACAACAATTAAAAGAATAACCTTGTGGGTATCGACCAGTCGCTGCATCAACTTCACGAATCGCATCATGAACCGATTCACCACTCAAAAGATTTCCTTCACGATTCAAAACAAAACTAATTACAACCGGAACTTTATACTTCTTCGCAGCCCGAGCAATTCCCACAGCTTCCGTTGCGGTATTCACGGTTTCAAACCATGCAGCATCAACATTCAAAACTTTTGCTTCAGCAGCTTGAACGCCATGAAAATCTGCTGCTTCTCGTGAAGTAAATTTCGGATCTGGTCGATAACAATCTTTGGCTGGACCAAAAGATAAAACCTCTTTCACTTTATTTCCGGTTTCTTCCATCGCAGTGCGCAAAATTCTGGAATGAGTTTTTAAAGCTTCGCGATACGTTCTCAATTCTCCAGGCGCATGAACAAGCGAACGTAAGCCAAAAGTATGGGTCATGCCAATTTCAGCACCAGCTGATAAATGCTCATGAGCAACATTTTTTACCGCTTCACGAAACATCGCTCCATTCAAAATTCCAGTTGGATTACTGATGCCATTTTGTCCGTGCATTTGCTCCATTTCAGCTAAACGAGAACCATAAGGACCAAAGAGGATCGACGGCTTTTCTGCGAGTTTCATGAGAGAAGAAAAAAGAAATAAAAAAATCCCCGCTTGTGGGCGGGGATTGAAGTTGCAAAGTGGAAATGAAAATTATGCACGCATCAAACTCAGCCCAAAAGGACGCATCATCATCATCATCATCATTGATGAGTTTACGATTGTTGCGCTGATTTGTGCTGAAAGATTTTGCATAATAAGAAAGATTCTTACCTTAATTATAGAAACCAAAACAAGAATGTCAATAAAGTTCAAAATTATCTCTTCTAGTTGAGGATTTTTTCTGGAGCCACTTTCGAGAATCGAACTCGAGACCTCTGCTTTACGAAAGCATTGCTCTACCAGCTGAGCTAAAGTGGCTTATTTTTTACGGCTCGCACATTATAGAGCAAGAATCCAGGATTGCAAAAAAGTCATTCTCATGGTGAACGGGGGTTCCACAGACAGGGTACAAAAGCCCAAATTGGGCACTAAGTCCGCAGCCGCAGAGACAACCGGTCTCTTCCCGCCAAGGCGAGGGAGACGTACTCATTGTGCCGAGAGTAGGGATGACGCACCTACCAAAGCACAAGAATAGCACTGTAAGAATGACATTTTTTGTAAAAGTGAGAGCGAGGCAGCTCAGGTCAGTAGACGAAACAAAGTTGCGAAGCCTAGAATCCTCTCAAAGAGGAAACACCTCGCGCCGGCAAGCCGGCAACAAACAAAAGAATAATTAACGATTAAGAGGGATTTTTTTAACACTGAAGTTCACTGCTTTAAATCTTTTTGTTGAAGGTAATTTTGCCTTTGTCTTTCCAACACGTTTGATTCTGAACGAACGTGGAAGAGGCATTGGATCGAAGAGACGAGACGTAACCGTTGGAGAGAAAAAACGAGGAAGTAACATAGAGTTTGGAATTAGAGAATAAATTTAAGGCAAAGAAAACGAAGTCGTCTAAAGTAAGAAATAAAAATTTCTTTTTAAAACCCTTGAAAAGCAAAATGTTATTTTAGCGCTTGTAGAAACGCATAAGTCCGGTAACCACCCCTTGAATACAAAGTTCCCCCTCGGGATAAATATTTTCGTAACGGGAATTTTCAGGTTTTAAATACAAACGTCCTTGGGCATCTTTCATATAACGCTTCACTGTATTTTGATTATCCACAAGACCCACAACAATGTCATAAATTTTTGGCGTAAGCGATCCGCAAACCACAAGAATATCATCTTCAAAGATTCCTGCATCAATCATACTATCGCCTTTTACTCGCAATAAATAAGAGTCTTTGGCTTTGTAAACAATGTCATCACTCACTTTCATCCAGCTTTCAATATACTCTTCTGTAAGTACTGGTCCGCCTGCTGGAATCATACCAAGTAAAGGCAAACGAAGTTCAGGAGAAGCCAATTTATCTTTTACACTCGAGAGCAATTTAATACCGCGTGGAGTGTCATCTTTTTCGATGAAACCTTTTTCTTTGAGTGAAATTAAAAGTTTTAAAATACTGTTATCGGAACTCACTCCAAAATGTTCGCGCATTTCACGGGTTGTTGGAGAACGTCCGTTTTCCAATTGATAACTTTCAATAAATTGGAGAAGGGCTTCTTGTTTTTCGGTGAGAACATCTGGCATAAGTTTGTGTAAAAATTGAAGGACATATTCAGTATAGGTGAGTGGATACTCACCGTCAATACTAATTTGTAAAAAAGTCTCCTGTGGTCTTAAATAAAACAAAAAATTACATAACAAAAAAAGAAAAGGTGCGGTTTTACTCACCTTCTAAATCGAGGTTCTAAACAAAACTACGGTTCAAATTCAAAAATCGGAAACCGTTTCAATCGCATCAATGCAAAAAACGGTCGAACTAAAATAAAACCGATTCGCGCATTAAAGGAACGAATCTTTTTATTATAAACATCAACCATCTCATCAATCTCTTTTCCCAAATCGTGAAACTCTTTTTTTAAAGACAAAAAATTCGTATCAACATTTAATGCAGGAGTTTTTTGAGGAAGGTTCCAGACCGCATGAAGACTGTCAGTAAGCGTTAATTCCGCATTTACTTTTTGACCGTTCGCTTCTGCCATCGGCCAACTTTTTGAACGCAATTGAATCAATTCAGCCATTAATTTCTCTTCATTCTTCGTATATTTACGAACCGTTTCAATCAAATTCGGAACCATATCATTGCGAATTCTCATCTTATCTAAAATCGATTCCCAATACGCAATAACCTCATCGCGAAGCCCTTTTAAATGAAGATATAAAAAGAGCAGCGCAATCGCCACCAATAAAATAAACGAAAAAATTGCAATAATAACGGACTGTTGATTCATAAAATTTTTAATTTACTTCGCAAACTGCAACTATTATAACACAGTTTTTAAATCCAAAAGCTGTTCATAAACATTGAAAACTTTTTCCGCAGTTTGTTTCCAGGAAAAAGGACAATGATAATTTTGCGCATCCAAAAGCCGTGTCGCATAAAATTGCCCGTCACGAAGCATCTGATCCATCACTTCTCCAAGCCGGTCACTTTCATGAATTCCAACATACACTGCATGATTTCCAACCATTTCACGGTGCACAGGAATATCAGAAGCAATCACTGGAATTCCACTGCTCAATGCTTCCAATAAAGGAAGATTACAACCCTCATGTTTTGAAACATTTACAAAAGCAAACGCCGATTGATAAAGTGCAGGAAGGTCCATTTCTTCAACAAATCCCGTGGTTATGATTTTTCCGGGACGCGTAGAATGTTGCTGATGAACAATATTATCAAAGCTGGAATAAAGCCCATCGTTCACAGATTTTCCACCTGCCAACACCAAATCAATGTCGTAATGCGGAGCAATAAATTTTTCAAAAGCCTCAAGCAACATGCCAACATTTTTTCGTTCATCATAACCACCAACATAAAAAAAGTACCGACGCGCATGGTTTAAACCATACTTTATCAAAACTTTTGTACGTTCTGCTGAATCAACCCGCTTTAAAAAATGAGGAGCGGGAGCATTATAACTCAAAGAAATTTTTGAATCTTCCAAATGCGTTAATCGCAAAACATCATGAAGAGAAGCATCAGAAACCGTAAAAACATGATCAGCTTTTTTTACTGCAAACCTGCAAGAATCCTGATACAAGCGCGTTGTCATTGAACGACGATACGCTTCCGATTCCCAAGGAATCGTATCATGAACAGTCACGCAAACTGGCTTTCCTGCGCCATTCCATGGATTTGAAGGATAAGGAAAATGCATCAAGTCAACTTCATGATCGCGCAAAAATTTAGGAACTTGTCGTTGTTCCCAATACGTTTTTTTCATACCGGCGTTCCCGAAAAAATTTTCTTCCACCACGGCAATTTCAATATTTTTTGGCAGTTCAACATCAACTTTTTCCGGCGTTACCATCACAATTTTAAGAGATGGTAACACTTCAGCCATTGCTGAAAAAAGATATTTTGTATGCTGTCCAATTCCCGTAAATGGCTTGGTCAAAAAGCGACCGTTCACACCTATTTTCATGCTTTTTGAAGTAAACGAATAATTTTATCAAGCGTTTGAAATTTATCTTCTTGATGCGTTCTTGCGCTTTTACGATGTTTAATTAAATGTTGAATATCTTCCAGAAATTCCGCATCAGAAAACTCACCTTCAAACAAAATTTTACTCAAATGATTTTTAGAAAAAATTTCAGCATTCAAAATCTGATCACCGCGGCTTGCGGCTTTACCAAGCGGAATCAAGATCACGGGTTTTTCAAAAAAATCCAATTCCGCCAAAGAAATAGCGCCCGCTCTGCTCACCACCACGTCCGAAGCCGCATACACATCCTTTAATTCATTCTGAATAAAATCAAACGCCCGATAATGCGAAAGATATTTTTGATGATCAGGTTTTAAATATTTCAACAAATCTTTTGAATCTCTCACATTCCCACGCCCGCAAATATGAGCAACTTGATAATGCGGCAACAAATATTCCAGATTTTTCCAAACCAAATTATTCACAAAAGAAGCGCCGGAACTCCCTCCCATAATCAAAATGACAGGAAAATCAGGAACAAAATTCAAGAACTGCAAACCAACTTCTTTATTGGCATACATCAACTCTTTGCGGACAGGATTGCCAGTTACCACCACTTTTTTATTTTTAAAATATTTTTTACTTTCTTCATACGAAACACAAATCACACTCGCAAACCGTGAACACATCCGATTCGCAAGCCCTGGCGAAACATCAGATTCATGCAAAATCACCGGAACTCTTAACACCCATCCCGCAACAGCAACAGGAAAAGAAACAAATCCACCTTTGCAAAAAATCACATCCGGCCGGAATTTCAAAAGAACCGCAAACGATTGCAAAACCCCGATCGGAATTTTAAAAAAATCCCACAAATTTTTCCAGGAAAAATACCTGCGCAATTTTCCGCAGGCAACACCAACAAAACGAACATCCAATTCTTCGATCATATGTTGTTCCATGCTGTTCGGACTGCCTATATAAAGCAGTTCAAGCGAACGTTGATCTTCGGAATTCTGAGACGATGATGAAGCCTCAGGCCTTTCGGCAAAACGTTCACGAAGCTCATGAATTAGAGCGATATTGGGGATGATATGACCTCCTGTTCCCCCGCCGCTCAGTACTAGGCGCATAATCTGAATGTTGTTGGGAAATATGAAGGAGAATTCCTGCAGCAATCATAACCGAAATCAGGGAAGATCCGCCATAGCTTACAAACGGCAGCGTAATACCTGTTACCGGCATCAAATCAATATTTACAGCAATATTCACAAACGCCTGAACCGTAATCCATGTGGATAAACCAACGGCAACCAGATTCGTAAACTTATTTTGCGAAGCCGCAGCAATTTTATAACCTCGGTACGCAATCAATGCATAAATAAGAACGAGCAACGCAATGCGCACAAAACCCAGTTCTTCAGCCGAAGCCGCAAAAATAAAATCATCCGAAGCCTGTGGTAACCAATAAGATTTCTGAACACCCTGCGTCAAACCTTTACCCCAAAAACCTCCGCTTCCCACGGCGATATTTGCCTGTTCCGATTGCCAGCAATAATCCTGGCTGCAATTTTTATCCGCATTATTAAAGAAGGCTTGGAAACGATCACGAACGTGACCAATACTGGAAACAATAATAATTCCCGCCAGAACCGTCACAAAAAATCCCAAAGCCAAATGCCGGATTCGCGCTCCAGCTGCAAAAAACATCGCCACAGCAATCAAAACCACCACCAATGTTCCTCCAAGATCCGGTTGCAACAGAATCGGCAAAACCATCACCCCGGTCACGATACAAAAAGGCAAAAAGCCATATTCAAACGTATCAATCTGTCCGCTTTTTTTCTCCATCCAGTTCGCCAGATACAAAATCAAAGCCAGTTTGGCAAACTCAATCGGCTGAATCGAAGTATTAAAAAGCACGAGCCAACTTTTGGCGAACGTCGTATATTTAGAACCCAAAATCAGCAGTAAAAAGAGCAAAACCACCATTCCACCAAAAAGCAAAACCGAAATTTTCTTCCAGAATTTCATCGGAATTTTCGTCGCAATAAAGAAACAAACCGCTCCAATCATCAAACGAAGCAGATGGTTTTTAAACAATAAATAACAATCAACATGCGGATCACTGCAGTTCGGATACAAAATATCCGGAGCAGAAAGTTGAATCGATTTCGGCACACCAATACTCGTGATCATGACCAAACCAAAACAGATCAAAATAAGTATCAGTGCCAATAACACTTTGTCACCGTGGTTTTTCCTCATGTGAAAGCAGAACAAAAGCAATATTCCGAGCTTCAATCCTAACAAAACGCGACTTGAAATGCAACACACGCCACACCTTGCGTCCGCATTGCCGAAAGTGCATCATATGAACATGCAAACATTAAAGAAAAGTTGGACCAAAACAGCCGCGATAGCATTGATTTTTTTTGGAGCCGATCAGCTTTTGAAGCAGTGGGCAGCCGGTTATCTGCAAACTCCGATTCAATTCACACCGTGGGCCGGCCTGAGATACGAGCAAAACGTGGGCATTGCCTGGAGCATTTTTATCCCGCAACCATGGCTCAGCATCCTCAATATCGTTTTGCTGATTATTCTCCCATTGTATGTTAGCCAACATATTGACCTTCGACGCAAGGATTCTCAACTCTTTCTAGCAATGATCATTGGTGGTGCCCTCGGAAACCTGTTTGACCGCTTATTCAGGGGCTTTGTCATTGATTACGTCTCCGTAGGAACCTTCCCGGTTTTCAACTTAGCTGATGCACTTTTGACTGTTGGGATCTTCCTGATTTTGGTTTTTTATGGTAGAATAAAAAGAAATTAAGAAATCAAAAAAGGCTAATACCAAAACAATGGACCAAAACCAAATGCAACAAGGCTCAGAAATGCAACAAATGCCTGTGGATCCAAATGTGCAATATCAGCAGATCCCAGCCATGGAACAGGTTCCAATGCAGCCTCAACAACCACAAGACCCGGAATATGGACCACGCAAAATGTCCTTTTTTACGCTTGTTCTTAAAACATTCGCCGGACTCGCAGGAGGCATTGCCGGAACGATCGTGCTCTTGATTATTTTCTTGCTCACATCTTCCATTCTCCAGCCGGTTCTTTCTCCAGCTGAAGCACAAGCCCAGGAAATCAGTCCGCTTTTTGTATTTGTATTGATGGCAATGATTTTTGCCACATCACTCGTTTCCAGTTTGATCGCACCGATGCTCATTTCTTACACAGAACGTGAACGTTATACCCGCGTCACAACTGCACTTTCACAAATTTTCATTATTAATATCGTGATCTTTGCATTTCTTGCACCGATCTACCTCACAACTTCTGCTACAAACCTTTCCTTAACAGCGTACGCAGCAGGTTTACAAATCATTTTAAGTGCAATTGCTGGATCATTAATGTTAGAACTTATTCACGATTACCGTTATTCGCTTATCAGCGTCTACACAACAATTTTAGGCATTCTCGTCGCAACCGCAACCAGCTTTTTCTTGTTCAGCGTTCTCGGTTCAACCACCATTCTTTTGTTTGTTGCCTTGCCTTTGATTTGGTCATTAATTGGCTTTTTCCAGGGCGCACTTGCGATGTTCTACTACTGGTTATACCAAAATTACGGCGTCGATTTCTTGGCAACCAGCACAAGTTACGGCACAGATTATGGAGTTCCTGAAGAAAGTGAAGATGAAGAAGATGAACCAGAACACGAAGACACTGAAGGTAGTAACTTTTTAAAGCAGTAATTCACCCATTCATAGTATGCCAACAGAAAAACAAGAAAATACCCAGGAAAATAGTTCGGATAAATCCTCAATACCTTTGAGTTTTGAAAAACCAGAAAAAACAGATTTAGAAAAAATTGAATCAAAATTAAATTCTGCACTCTCAAAAATCGAGAAATTTATCAAAGAACAAGAAATAAAATTAAATCTTAAAGATAAAAAGATTGAATCACCGGAAGTTAAAGAATTGTCCAGACTTGTAGCTCTGCAAGTTCAAGCTCTCAACCAAACTCTTACGCCAAATGAAAGAAATGCTCTCAAAACTTCAGATAAATACAAGGGTTCAATCGATATAGCAATGATCGTATTAACAAACGAGTTACCTATGACTTATGGCTGGAAGATTGATTATGTTAACGGTGTAGATACCATTGTCCCAGATGGAAGTGTGGGTTAAAACAATTTCAACTTCAAAAAAAGACCTCAATTCAGAGGTCTTTTTTATTTTTAGACGTTTATTAAACTATTTCTTTGTCTGTTTTTTAATAAAATCATTAAACCCTTCAACAGCACGCAAAACTTCGATTGGCACCATCCAAACCGTGGTATTGGAATCATCAGAAGAAATATCGTTAATAGATTGAAGTGTGCGCAAATGCAAAGCACCAGGAGTTTCTGCCAACATTTTTGCCGCCTTACTAATATTTTCAGCAGCAGCAAGTTCAGCCGTGGATTGAATAATCACCGCACGTTTTTCGCGTTCAGCTTCAGCTTCTTTGGCAATCGTACGTTTAAGATTATCAGGAAGAACAATGTCTTTTAATTCAACACTCGCAACATCAATTCCCCAAGGACCTGTTGCTTCATCAACATGTTCTTCAATGCGTTTGGAAATATCTTCACGATTCTTTAAAAGATCATCCAAAGTCACCTGACCAACCACATTTCTCATCGCAACTTGCGCCAATTGCGTCACGGCATAATAGAAATTTTCAACAGCCAAAACAGATTTGGAAGCATCAACGATTTTGTAATAAATAACCGCATTCATCCGAATAGGAATATTATCTTTTGTCACTGTTTCCTGCTCGGGAACATCAACAGTTTTGGTACGAATATCCACTTTCATCATCGATTGAATGACTGGTAAAACCACTTTCCAGCCTGGTTCTTTGATTTTTTTGAATTTACCGAATTGAAATAAAACACCGCGTTCATATTCATTAATTTGGCGAATACTAGCCAACAAAATGATGACGATAATGAAGAAAATTGGTGTTCCAATAACCGTTAGAAAGATTTCCATAAAGTGAGGTAAAGGATCTTCAGCATTCTACTAAAAATTTATCCAACATCAATGAAGGTTTTGTTGACAAATTAGGGTTTAAACGGCTTGTTTAAAACGCAGATTTTTGGTATAATAATAAGATAAATTTTAATCGAAAAACGGTGGACCACATTATCAATTTCATCTTCGGCATTCCTACGGTTTTGGCGCAAACATCCGCAACCGAAAAAGCCGGCAGTAGTTCAGTTGATGTTGTTGGTTTTGTGTTAGGAAATTTACCATTGTGGATCACGGCAATCGTCGTTTTTGCCTTGTCCATGGTACTTGGCGTCATTCTTAAAAACATTGTTGAAAGCAGCATTGCCAATAAAATCACGGACGAACATCAAGAATTTTTAATTATTTCCGGACGTTTAACATTTGTGGGAGTCGTTCTTGTCGGTGGCATGATAGCTTTGGCGATTGCCGGAATTAATGTCACGAACTTAATTGCAGCCATGGGATTTGGAATCTCATTTGGTTTGCAGGATACGATTGCCAACTTTGTCGCAGGTATCGCGCTTTTAGGATCACGACCTTTTACGATCGGCGACTGGATTTCTGTTGATGGCAAAATGGGAAAAGTGACCGAAATCCGCATCCGTGCAACATATTTAAACACTTACGACGGATTACGTTTGATCGTCCCAAATTCTCAACTCTATAAAACCCAGGTTTTAAGTTACACCAGCAATCCAATGCGACGTATGAAAGTTCCGGCATACACAAGATATTGCATCGATATGAAGCAAGCCTTCAGCATTATCATGAACGTTGTAAAATCTCATACAGACATTTTATTAGAGCCAAAACCAACCATTATCGTTACAGAAATGGGCGATTATTACGTTGGCTTGGAAGTCCGTTTCTGGGTCGATTCAAAAAGTTTGTGGCGCAGAATCCAATCTTCGGTTTTCATGGAAATTCAAAGCAAATTCGAGGTCGCTGGAATCGATTCACCATATCCAACAAATGCTCTCACCTTTGATACCGATGACGATCAAGTCTTTGTAAAAACTCAGGCACTCGATAACGAACAGGTCAAAAAAATCGTGAAACAACGCATGGAAAGCGAAGAACAGTTCACCAAACAACGTGAAGCTCTCACAAAACCACACTTCATGTCAGTTGATGAAATGAAAAATCTGGATCAAAGCGGCGCAACATTTTTGAAAGTCACAAACATGCCACTTCCAGCAACTTCTCAGCAACAAACACAAACCCAAGCTCAGCCAGTTGCGCCTGCATTATTCCCTCCAAACTCACCACAAGGAATGTTGCAAAATATTTCATTGCAGCAAAATCAGCAACAATCGTACCAAGCCCCGGTTCAGCAAGAGCAAGAGCAACAATCACCGATTCCAAACGAAATGCCAGCAAACGAATCACAAACATCTCAACCGGCTCCAACCGAACCAACAGCTCAACAAAGCGCCCCAGTCGAACAAACGCAGCCTCCCGTTCAAAATAATCAACAATAAAAATGTACCAAATCCTGAACTACATTTTGAATATCCCAACTGCTTTCGCGCAGCCATTCACAACAACTGGCTCAAACAGTACGAATTCTGCAGCAACGGACAGCACGAACCAAATCCAAGATCTTTTTGGAACGATCATTCATTCCATTCCATATTGGGTCACTGGTTTTATCGTCATCATTCTTTCATTGATCCTTTCCAGAATCGTCAAATCAACAGTGGAAAACCGCATGGCTGATGCCGGAATCGAAGAAGAACACAAAGAAGTTCAATTGGTTGCAGGCCGTGCATCAAGCGCAGCAGTACTTTTAATTGGAATCACAGCCGGACTCAAAATCGCAGGTTTGGATCTCACATCAATCATTGCTGCAGCAGCATTTGGAGTCGGTTTTGCGATGCAAGACATCATCATGAATTTCGTTTCCGGAATCATTATTTTGCTCCAAAAACAGTTTACAATCGGCGATTGGATCAAAGTAAACGGAACCATGGGGATTATTAAAGAAGTCCAATCCCGCTACACCATCATCAAAAAATTCGATGGAACCAACGTGATTGTCCCAAACTCCGAACTTTTTAAAAACCAGGTAAACAGTCTCACCACAAATCCAGAACGTCGTTTCACGATCGATATCGCCGTCGATTTTTATATGGATCTCAAAGAAGTTATTGATCAACTCTACGAATCCATTGATAAATGCGACAAAATCCTCAAACACCCAAAAGCGAGCATCATTGTTCAAGCGCCGGGCCCTTATTACAATAGCATTAAAATCCGTGCCTGGGTCGTGTCCAAAAAAGGTATTTTAAAACCAATCAGTGCTTTGGTCCGTCAAATCCACAAAGACTTTTACCGCAAAGGCTGGTCATTTCCGTACCAGGTTAATCATTTATATTTCGATAAAGACGCCCAACCAGACATCACCCAAAAATCAAAAAACTACATCGACGCGCACAAAAAAGCTCTCAAATCTTCCGGAATTGTTCAACAACAGCAACAAGTTTTGCAGCAACAACAAGCGCAAAATCAGCAAGTTCAACAATCTCAGCCAGTTGGTATGCAAAATCAACAACCAGTTGCGAATGTGGGAACGCCCGCACAACCAATCCCACAAGCACAACAAGTCGGC
>Ga0070667_100000251_pt1 | contig 60913 bp, 58 predicted proteins | sample KBSS33metaG_FD_64659 | JGI IMG/M metagenome (GOLD analysis project Ga0070667, IMG submission 64659) | Switchgrass rhizosphere microbial communities from Kellogg Biological Station, Michigan, USA - KBS S3-3 metaG | ecosystem: Host-associated > Plants > Roots > Rhizosphere > Soil ...
GTGCCGGTATAGCTGTGGCTGCCCTGGACGATCACGTTGCCGCCGCCGACGACGGAGACGCCGCGCGCATTGCTGCTCGCGGCCGCATCACTGCCGGCCTCGTCGGTGATTTCATCGGAGAGCGTGATCGTATCGCCCAGCGCAGGAGCGAAACGCACGTCGCCGGTCGTGCCCTGCAGGAAGATGCCGGCACCGAAGGCTTCGCCTCCGGTCGGGTCTCCGCCCGCCGGAACCGAGCCCGGCGGACCGCCGGCGACGGAACTGCCGGCGAGTTGCCCGGTACCTGTGATCGTGAGCGTGCCGCCATCGACGACGAAGGCCGCGCCGCCGAGACCGGCGCCGCCGCCGCCGCACGACAGGGCGCTGGCGCCGCCGCCGGTGCCGCCGCCGAAACCGCCGGGCGCGCCTTGATTGCCGCCGCCGCCGCCGAAACCGCCATGGCCGCCGTAGCCGCCGCCACCGCCGCCGAAACCGCCGTCGGCATCGAACCCGCCGCCGCCGCCGAAGCCGCCGGTGCCGCCCGATCCATAGCCGCCGCCGCCGCCGAAACCGCCGCGACCGCCGGTTGCGCCGAATCCTCCCGCGGCACCGCCGCCGCCGCCGAATCCGGCATCGCCGCCGTTGCCTTCGGTGCCGGAGTCCAGATCTGCTGCCGTGCCGGAGCCGCCGCCGAACCCGCCGCCGCCACCGCCGCCCGTATCGATGCCGGCGCCGCCGCCGCCGCCGTTCGCTGCGCCTGCCTGGCCGTCCAGACTGCCGTCGCCGCCGCCGCTTCCGGCAGTGCCGGAGAAGCCGAAGATCGACGTGGTGCCGTCCTGTGGCGCGTTGCCGTTGCTGCTGCCGGCATCGCCGCTGTAACCGCCGCCGCCCGGACCACCCGGATCGACGTCGCCGGCGAATGCGATTCCACCGGCGCCGAACACGCCGCCGCCGCCGACGATGGCATTGCCGAACATGCCGCCGCCACCGCCGCGACCGCCGAAGCCGCCCATGCCGCCGCCGCCGCCGACGGAACCCGAACCGCCGGTGCCGCCATTGGCCTGGTTCGTATCGAAATTGACGCTGCTCAGCACGACGTCTGCGGCGCCGTTGACGAACAGCGCGCCGCCGGCACCCATGCCGCCGCCACCCTGGCCGAGGCTCGATCCGCCGTTCGCGGCGCCGTGCGCCAGCGTGAGGTTCTGGATCGTGACGTTGAGGCGCCCGCCGAGCGGGCTGTCGGGAAACTGGGTGGATACCGAGGCCGCCGTCGCCGCATCGACGCCGATGAACAGTGGGCGATACAGGCCGCCGCCGTCGAGCGTGTGGCCCTGGCCGTTGATCGTGGCGTTGCACAGGATCAGCGGCAGGTGGTCGGTCAGGGTGATGTCCGCGGTCAGCGTGATCGTGTGCGGGATGGCGCGCGAGTCGGCCGCGTTCGCGGCATTGATCGCCTGCACCAGGCTCGGAAAGTCCGAGGCCGTGAAACTGTCGGCACTGGCGAGCGGTGCGGCCAGTGCCGCGGCGAGCGCCAGGGCGAGACACGTGAAGCGGGGCGATGCGGGCAGGGAACGGTGGGCGGACGAGGCTCTGTTCATGGGTGATCCGTAGTGGACGAGCAGTCCGGCGAACCTAGCCGCCGCTGCGCCGATCGTCTTCAACGAGCCGTCACGAAACGATCAACGGCGCATAGCGGCTGCGTTTGCGGGGTTCTTCATGGCGTTCGCCGGGCGCATGAATCGCGTTGCCGCGACAGCCATCTAGCCGTCCGGAAGCGCCACGGCGAGGGCAGGGCGTACGCCGATGGCCGCCGGCAGCGCGCGTGCGCCGGCCAAGCCGCGGGCGCGCTCGAACAGCCGGCGCGCCTCGGCCGGCGATCGGTCCGCCGCCAGCCGCGCGAGCAGCAGCGTGATCGCGAAGTCCTCGTCGGCATACGGCTGGACGAGACCGGCCGTGGTGCGGGCGTCGTCGCTGCGGTCGTGGGCCAGCTGGAAGGCGGCATACGGCAGCACGATTTCGCGCAGGTCGCGCGGCGAGCCGGACTCGCGCACGAGAGCGAGCGCGTCGACGTAGCTGCTTTCCGCCAAGGCATCGGCGCCGACACGCGACTGCAGCGCCGCCAAAGCCGCCAGCGACAACGCATGCGTCGAGCGGTCTTCGCCGGAAGGCGGGCTGGACAGCGCCACCGCGTCGCCCTGCGCCGCGGCCAGGTCGCCGCCGGCGAGGTCCGACAGCACCAGCAGGGCGGAAGCGGCCGCGCGCCGGGCGGCGTTGCCGCTCTCGGCGGCGAATCGGCGCGCTTCGTCGCGCATGCGCGCGTTGCCGCCGAGCGTCCATTGCACGCGCAAGGCGTCGATCTCGGAGTCGTCCAATGCGTCGCGCGAAGCATGCTGAGCCACCGCCTCGGTGCGGTCGAGTTCGCGCTGCGCTTCGGCCAGCGCGCCGGTTTCGGCAAGGGCTTGCGCATAGTGGACGGCGGCGTATCGCTGCATCGACGGGTAGTCGAGCGCGTTCAGCCGCGGCAGCAACGCGCGCCAACTGGCGAGCGCTTCGACGTGATGCAGCTGTTCGGTCTGCGACAGGGCGATGTTCATGCGCGAGCCGAGCTCCAGCTCGGTCGCTCCGATCGATGCCGCGATCTCCGCCGCCTGGCGGTAGTGCGCGATCGCTTCCTCGTAGCGCCCGCGATGCCCTGCGATCGAGCCGAGATCGTCTTCGATATGGGCGCGCAGCAGCGGATCGCCGTCTTCGCCCAGTTCGAGCCGTGCGCGCAGGCAGCTCGCTTCGGCCTCGGCGAAGGCGCCGCCCAACGCCTGCGCGTTGCCGAGTCCGCGCCAGCCGCGCGCCGCTTCGCCGCGATCGCTGCCGGCCGCGGCGATCGCCTGCTGGAATGCCTGCTGCGCAGCCTGGCCATGCCCGAGCAGCATCTCGCCGTAGCCGAGCGTCTTCCACGCCGCCGCCAGCCATGCCGGCGCCTTCTGGCCGGCGCCTTGGCGACCGCCGCGTTCGATCAAGCCGCGCATCGCGGCGACGGCGGCATCGGATTGGCCGAGCCGGTTCATCGCTCCGGCACGCAGCAGGGCGATTTCGGGCACGGCGGACGTGGGATCGGCGGAATCTCCGATCGCCAGGGCGCGATCGGAATGCCCTTCGAGGATGGCTGCCTGCATGCGCGCGGTGACGGCCAGCGTGTCCGCGGAGACTTCCGATTCGGCAGGACCGCCGCCCCCGAGTGCGGCACGCAATCGCTCGGCCAGCGCAGCGGCCGCGGCGACCGCGTCGGCGTCCTCGGCACTCACGACTTGCTCGCTGCCGTCCGCGCCGAACACCGTGGCATCGAGCACCCAGCCTTTTTCGGAGTGGCGCGCATCGGTGGACACGATCGTCGTCGCGCCGGTGATCTCGCGCAGTTTCGACGGCGAGGCATCGCGCTTGCCGCCGGCTGCGACGAGCACCGTCTCGTTCGGCACCAGCGAACGGCCGGGCAGGGTGCGCAAGGCATCGGCGCTCATCGCCATGATGCCCAGGCGCATCCAGCCGTCCTGCGCGAGGGCGCTGTGCACGTTCGCCGGCGCAACCAGTACGAGGCCGCGCGACGGTCGCACCTCGGCGGCGATCGAAGGCGTGCGTGCGCTGCGCCAGGCGAACCCGATCGCGGCGAGCGCCAGGCACGCGGCGGTGGCGGCTCCGATCCATGGCCAGATCCGGCGCCGGCGCCGGGTCGACGGCGGCGCATCCACCACGCGTTGGAGCGGCATCGGCGCCGGCGGTGCAGGCGTCGTCGAAGGCTCGGCCGGTGCGTCGACATCGGCGCCGCGCGCTTCGACCCGCGTCGCGGCGACCCATTGATAGCCGAAACGCGGCGCGGTGCGGATCGTCCGCTGTGCGTCGCCGCTGTCGCCGAACAAGCGGCGCGCCTTCAGGATCGCCTGCGCCAGCGTCGCGTCGCTGCAATCGGCGCGGCCCCAGGCGGCGGCGATCAATTCGTCGCGGCCGACGGCGCGATGCCGCTGCTCGATCAGATAGACGACGACGTCGAAGACGCGCGGCTCGATAGCGACCGGGCAGCCTTCGCATGAAAGCGTGCGAGCCTGCGGGTCGAGCTGATGATCGTGAAAGCGGTACACCGACATCGGATACTGGCTGTGGCGAAGGCGCGGCCCTCGAGCGGTATATCGCAATTCCGTCATATTCGGTCAAGTGCTTCGCGCGCGGACATTGGAATCGCCGCGCACGGCATCACTTAGGACGCCTCGGTTGTCCGGAGTGCGCCCCTTGATTCCCTTTTCCGTCCTCGATCTCGCCCCCGTTTGTGCCGGCAGCGATGCCGCGCAGTCGTTCCGCAACACGCTGGACCTCGCCCGGCACGCCGAGCGCCTCGGCTACACGCGCTACTGGCTGGCCGAGCACCACAACATGCCGGGCATCGCGAGCGCGGCGACTGCCGTGCTGATCGGCCATGTCGCCGGTGGCACGCGCACCATCCGTGTAGGCTCGGGCGGCGTCATGCTGCCGAACCACGCGCCGCTGCAGGTTGCCGAGCAGTTCGGCACGCTGGCGTCGCTGTATCCGGGGCGCATCGATCTGGGACTCGGCCGCGCGCCCGGCACCGACCAGGCGACCGCGCGCGCCCTGCGCCGCTATTTCGACAGCGCCGAGGCCTTTCCGAACGATGTGGTCGAACTGCTGCGCTACTTCGAGCCGGCGCAGCCTGAACAAGCCGTGCGCGCCGTGCCGGGCGCCGGTATCGAGGTACCGGTATGGCTGCTCGGCTCCAGCCTGTTCAGCGCGCGCCTCGCCGCGGCGCTCGGCCTGCCGTTCGCGTTCGCCTCGCACTTCGCGCCGGATGCGATGACGCAGGCAGTGGAGATCTACCGGCGCGAGTTCCGTCCGTCGGCGCGCCTGCAGCAGCCGTATGCGATGCTCGCGCTGAATGTCGTCGCGGCGGAAACCGCCGACGAGGCGCGCCGGCTGTTCACGACCTTGCAGCAGAGCTTCGTCAACCTGCGCCGCGGCAAGCTCGGCCTGGTGCCGCCGCCGATCGACGACATCGAAACGTATTGGACGCCGCAGGAGAAACTCGGCGTGCAGAATTCGCTGGCCTGCGCCGTCGTCGGCGACGCGGCCGCGGTCGAGCGCGGCATGGCGGAATTCATCGCGCGCCACCGGCCGGACGAGCTGATGCTGACCGCGAACATCTTCGAGCATGCCAAGCGCGTGCGGTCGTTCGAGATCGCCGCCGGCGTACGCGAGCGGCTCGCCGTCGCAGGCGGGCAACGCAAGGCGGTCTGACGCGCCGCGATGCCGCGCCGATCGAGGCGCGGCACGCCGCTCCTGCGACTCGCCGCCCACCAGGAACCGTAGCGCCGCAAGCGGCGGCGCGCGCCGGCGGCCGAACCTGAGGATCCGAGCGGCACGAGGTCGAGCAATTCGTCGACCGTCTCCCCTGCCGGTACCGCCCGCTACGCGCCGGCGGCGCGTCCCCTTGTGGACTTTGTCGCCTTTTGGCCGTTCTTGACGTATGTAAAGAGAGCCGCCGCGTCCCTTGTCAGCGCCGGTACCGCTTGGGGAAGCAGGAACCGCAATGGTCTTCAACTCGCTGACGTTCGTCGCGTTCTTCGCGATCGTGCTGATTTTGCACTCGCTGCCGTTCGGCTGGACGACGAAGAAGGTCAATCTTCTGCTCGCCAGCTATCTGTTCTACGCGGCCTGGAATCCGCCGTTCGTCGTGCTGCTGTGGCTGTCGACCGTGGTCGACTGGTGGGCCGCGCAACGCATCGTGAAGACCGAGGCGCCGATGCAGCGGCGCGCCTGGATGCTGCTGTCGGTGATCGCCAACCTCGGCGTGCTCGGCTACTTCAAGTACGGCCATTTCCTGCTCGAGAACTTCCGCGCGGCGATGACCGCGTTCGGCATCGACTACCAGCCGCCGTCCTGGGACATCGTGCTGCCGGTCGGCATCTCGTTCTATACGTTCGCGACGATGTCCTACACGCTGGACGTCTACCTGCGCCGCGCGGCGCCGGCGAAGTCGTTCCTCGACTTCGCGCTGTTCGTGACGTTCTTCCCGCACCTGGTCGCCGGACCGATCATGCGGCCGACCGAACTGGTGCCGCAGTTCGCCACGCCGCGACGCGCGACGGCGCAGCAGCTGTGCTTCGGCCTCGCGCTGATGACGCTCGGGCTGTTCCAGAAGGTCGTGCTGGCCGACGGCTTCCTCGCCGGGCCGGCCGAAGTGGTCTTCGACGGCACCAAGGCGCCCGGCGCGCTCGATGCCTGGGCGGCGACACTGGCGTTCAGCGGCCAGATCTTCTGCGACTTCGCCGGCTATTCGACGACCGCGATCGGCGCGGCGCTGTGCCTCGGGTTCGCCTTGCCGGACAACTTCCGCTTTCCGTACGCGGCGATCGGCTTCTCCGATTTCTGGCGGCGCTGGCACATCACGCTGTCCTCGTACCTGCGCGACTACCTCTACATTCCGCTCGGCGGCAACCGCCACGGCGAGGCGCGCACCTATCTGGCGCTGATGGCGACGATGCTGCTCGGCGGACTCTGGCACGGCGCGAGCTGGACGTTCGTCGTCTGGGGCGGCCTGCACGGCAGCTATCTTGCCGCCGAACGCGCGCTGCGCCGGCGCTTCGCGGGCTACCGGCCGAGCGCGCTCGCCTTGTTCGGCATGGGCGCCGTCACCTACGCGTTGGTGAACCTCGCCTGGGTGTTCTTTCGCTCCGATACGTTCGGCAAGGCCTGGGGCGTATTGCGCGGCATGGCCGGAGCCAACGCGGACGCGACGCCGCTGCTGCCGGCCGTCGACCTGATCGCGGTCGCCGCGATCGTCGGCGGGTTGGTGCTGACGCATGCGCTGCTCCGGCGGCAGACCTTGGAAACGCTGGTCGCGCGCACGCCGGCCGCCGTGTTGACCGTGGTGTGGGCGTGCATGGCGTTCGCGATCGTGATCGAACAAGGCAGCGGCAATGCATTCATCTATTTCCAGTTCTGAGCCGCCGGCCGGCGTGCGCCTGACCGCGGCGGATCGCCCCGGCGTCGCGCAGCCGGTGCCGACACGCGATATTCCGCCACGGCCGTGGCGCGTGATTCTGGCGGCCGCGCTCGCGCTGACGATCGTCGCCGTCGGCCTGTGGGAATGGCGCATGCGTACGCTCGGCCTCGAAGCGGGCGACCTCGGCGACGATGCGTCGGCCTGGGCCGAGCAGCGCCGGCGCATCGATACCGAAGACGTGCCGGTCGCGATCGTCGGCGACTCGCGCATCCTGTTCGACACCGATCTTGCGCGGTTCCAGGCGCTGACCGGCGTGCGTCCCGTTCAGCTCGCCCTGGCCGGTACCAATGCACGGCCGTTCCTCGAAGATCTGGCCGACTCGCCATTCGCGGGCCTCGTCATCGTCGGCATCGCGGAGCTTTCCTATTTCCGCACGCAGATCGGATTGAACGGCGAGGCGCTGAAGCGCTATCGCTTCGAGTCGCCGGCGCAGCGCGTCTCGTTTGTGATCTATCGCGAACTGGCGCGCACGTTCGCGTTTCTCGACGATGCATTCCGGTTCAGCAAGCTGGTGCGCCACGCGGTGCCCGATTGGCGGCCCGAGGCCAAGCGTCCGCTCGCCGCGATTCCCAAGGTGCTCAGCATGGGCGACGGCCGGCAGGCGTGGCTGTGGGCCCGCATCGAAACCGACGCCGGCCGCCGCGGCGACGTACTCGCATTCTGGGCGGGCTTCGCCGGGCCGAAGGTCGCCGACGACGTGATCGCGATGACGTTGGAGTCGACGCGCAAGGCCGTCGAGAAGATTCGCGCACGCGGTGGCGAAGTCGTTTTCATCCGTCCGCCGTCGGCGCCTCAGGTGCAGCCCACGGAATACCAGCGCCTGCCGCGAGCAAAAGGCTGGGACGCGCTGCTCGCGGCCGCTCATGTGCAAGGCGTTCATGCCAACGACGAGCCATCGATGCAGGGGCTCGATCTGCCCGAGTATTCGCACCTGTCGCGCGCCTGCGCCACGGTGTTCACCGACAGCTTCGTGCGAAGGCTCGCGCAGATCACGCCGCGCCTGCAGTTGCGGCCGGACGCGCCGTCGCCGCTGCGGCCTTCCGACTGCGCTGCGGCGGATGCGTCCATGGTCGCGCAGGGCGCCGGCCGCATCAGGGCCGTGCCGCCGCAGTAGTGGATGAACCTTGCGATGCAGGAGAGCCTGCTGTTTCTTCCGCCGCTGCGCAGGGTAAGGATTCGATAAGAAATGTCGACGCTAGAAGGCGCGGACGCAGTTCCTTCCCCCGCCTGCGGGGGAAGGTGGCCGAAGGCCGGAAGGGGGCAGCGTTCCGTTCGAAGAGCGCCCCCTTCCGCCTGCCGGCACCTTTGCCCGCTGCGCAGGGGAAGGATTCGATAGGAGACGCCGACGCCGGGAAGCGCCGATGCTGTTCCTTCCCCGTAGCGCAGTGAAAGAAATCGGCAGGCCGCGGTGCAAACCTCCGCAATCCGATCGGCTACACTACGCGCCCCCGCAATACCGGCAACCCCATGATCGCCTTCCGAAACTTCGCCCTGCGTCGCGGCGAGCGCCTGCTCTTGTCCGACGTCGACATCGCCCTGCATGCGGGTGCGCGCGTCGGCGTGATCGGCCGCAACGGCTGCGGCAAGTCGAGCCTGTTCGCGGCGATCCAGGGCGAGATCGAGCCCGATCGCGGCGACATCGACTTGCCGAACCGCTTGCGCCTAGCCAGCGTCGCGCAGGAGACGCCGTCGCTGCCGGATGCGGCGATCGACTTCGTCGTCTCCGGCGATACCGAAGTGCACGCGATCCTGCAGGCCGAAGCGGCCGCGATGGCCGCCGAAGACTGGGACGCAGTCGCGACCGCTCATCAGAAGCTCGCGGAGATCAACGGCTACGACGCACAGGCGCGTGCCGGCCGCCTGCTGCATGGCCTGGGCTTCCGGCCTGAAACGCACCAGATGGCCGTGTCGGAATTCTCCGGCGGCTGGCGCGTGCGCCTGAACCTCGCGCGCGCGCTGATGCAGCCGTCGGACCTGATGCTGCTCGACGAACCGACCAACCACCTCGACCTCGACGCCGTGCTCTGGCTCGAACAGTGGCTGCTGAAGTATCCGGGTATGCTGCTGATGATTTCGCACGACCGCGAGTTCCTCGACGGCCTGTGCACGCATACGCTGCACCTGCACGAGGGCCGCGCCAAGCTCTACAACGGCGACTACACCAGCTTCGAGCGCCAGCGGTCGGAGCACTTGCGCCAGCAGCAGATCGCGTTCGAGAAGGAACAAGCCGAGCGCGCGCACCTGCAGTCGTTCATCGACCGCTTCAAGGCGAGCGCGGCCAAGGCCAAGCAGGCGCAGTCGCGCGTCAAGCGCCTGGCCAAGCTCAGCGGCACCGAGGCGGTGCGCGCCGAGCGCCAGATCCGCATCAACTTCGCCAAGCCGGCCAAGCTGCCGCATTCGCTGCTGCGCCTCAATCACGTCGAGGCCGGCTATGCGCTCAACGCGAACGCGCACGCCGGACCCTCCGATCACGCGCTGCCGGAACAGGACGGCAAGGTCGTCATCCTGCGCAACGTCGGCTTCGGCCTCGAAGACGGCGATCGCATCGGCCTGCTCGGCCCGAACGGCGCCGGCAAGTCCACCCTGGTCAAGACGCTCGTCGGCGAGCTCTCGCTGCTCGACGGCGAACGCAGCGCGCATCCGGATCTCGCGCTCGGCTACTTCGCGCAGCACACGGTCGAATCGCTGCACGAAGGGCAGACGCCGATCGACCACCTGCGCGAGATCGCACCGACCACGTCGGTGCAGGAGTTCCGCGATTTCCTCGGGCGCTGGAATTTCGCCGGCGATCGCGCGTTCGAAGTCGTCGACGGCTTCTCCGGCGGCGAGCGTGCGCGCCTCGCGCTGGCGCTGATCGCGTGGCGCAAGCCGAACGTGCTGCTGCTCGACGAACCCACCAACCATCTCGATCTCGAAATGCGCGAGGCGCTGGCCGAGGCGCTCAGCGACTTCGAAGGCGCGATCGTGCTGGTTTCGCACGATCGCCATCTGACAGGACTGGTCTGCGAGACGTTCTGGCGCGTGGCCGACGGCAAGGTGGAAGAGTTCAACGGCGACCTCGACGAGTACGCCGCGTGGCTGCGTTCGCGTGGATCGAACGGCGGCGGCGAAGCCGAGTCCAAACCGGCCGGCGGCGACAAGGGCGCGGGCGGCAACAAGAAGGCTGACAAGAACGCGGACAAGAAGCCCGACAAGGACGTCGACAAGAAAAAAGTGCCGGACTACACGCCGAAGGACAAGCGCACGGCGAACTCGCGCTGACGCCTGCGCGCCGCCGGCTGCGCTGCGCAGCCGCGGCGTTTTCGCTATCGTTGCCGCCGGACGAATCCACGAAGCTGACTGCATGACTGCCGGCAAACCTACGCTCGACCACGCCAAGCTCGATCGCATCGTCGCCAACGCGCGCCGCGAAGCGGAACAGCGCGGGCACGGCTACCGCGAACGCGCGTTGAAGATGTATCCCTGGGTGTGCGGACGCTGCGCGCGCGAGTTCACGCGCGTGAACGTGTCCGAGCTGACCGTGCACCATCGCAATCACGATCACGATTTCAATCCGCTCGACGGCAGCAACTGGGAGCTGCTCTGCGTGTACTGCCACGACAACGAACATTCGCGCTACATCGATCACGTCGCCGGCGACACCGCGGAAGCGGCGACGGCCGCGGCGACGAGCAATCCGTTCGCAGACCTCAAGAACCTGCTCGGCCGGACGCGCAAGGAATGACGGCGCGACGCGCGGCATGAAACTGGTCAGGCTGATCGCGAACCTCGGCTACGGCAGCCGCAAGGACGTCGCCGCGATGTTCCGCGAAGGCCGCATCACCGATGCGGCCGGCGAAGTGCTCTACGCCGACGATGCGGTCGGGCATGGCGACGTGCGCATCGACGGCGAAGCGCTCGATCCGCCGGCCGGCCTGGTGCTGATGCTCAACAAGCCGACCGGTCACACCTGCTCGACGCGCGACGCCGGCCGCATCGTCTACGACCTCTTGCCGCCGCGTTTTCGCCTGCGCAGTCCGGCCTTGTCGACGGTCGGCCGGCTCGACCGCGATACCTCCGGCCTGCTGCTGCTGACCGACGACGGCGCGCTCCTGCACCGGATCATCTCGCCGCGCGCGAACGTGGTGAAGCGGTACGTCGCGACGCTCGCCGAGGACTTGCGCGGCGACGAAGCCGGCGTGTTCGCCAGCGGCACGCTGATGCTCGATTCGGAGACGACGCCGCTGGCGCCGGCGGCCTTGCGCGTGCTCGGTGCGCGCCAGGCCGAGCTCGCGATCGGCGAAGGCCGCTATCACCAGGTGCGGCGGATGTTCGCAGCGGTCGGCAACCATGTCGTGGCGCTCGATCGCGTCGCCGTCGGCGGCTTGATGCTCGACGGGCTGCCGGCGGGCGCATGGCGCGCGTTGCAACCGGACGAAATCGCGCGAGTCTTCGAAGCGTCGGCCTGAGTCCATCTCGCCGACCGAGCACGGTTCGGCTTCACCGTCGATGAACGGCCTGCGCAGGAAGCGCCCGGACGTCTCGACGTGCATACATCTATACCTGTAACTTAATTGAAATGTGGCCTCGCCGAGGCGGCCATTCAGAGCCAGTGTGGACGATGGGCGGTATGAACCAGGATCGTGGCTGCGAAATGCGCCACTTCGAAAAAGCATCGACGCGCGCTTCGCTGCAAGGCCGGCGTCGATGACCGGCAAACCGATGCATGCACTGCAGCGCCTGTCGTCCAGCCGCATCAACGGCCGTCTCGGACTCGTCTTCGACGGCGCCACGGCGCTGGCGCTGCTCGACGCGGCCCTGCGCGGGCGCCACGCGCCGCTCAGTGGCGTCTTCGTGTTCGCCGCCGGCCTGCTGCTTTTCACCTTCGTCGAGTACGCGTTCCACCGTTGGGCGTTCCACGGCCCGGTCGCAGCCTTCGAGCAGGGACACAGCCGCCATCACGAGCAGCCGCTCGGTGACGATTCGCTGCCGTTCTTCCTGCCTCCACTCGGCATGCTCGCGCTGGCGGGGCTGCTCGCCCTGGTCTTGTCGCCGAGCAATGCGCTGCTGTTCGCGGCGGCGTTCGCGATCGGCTACACGCTGTACGGCGTCTGCCACACGATCATCCACGTGCGACGTTTCCGCAGCGCGCGTGCGCGGCGCTGGGCCGGCGCGCATCACGTGCATCACCATCATCCGCAGACGAACTTCGGCGTGACCACGCCGCTGTGGGACATCGTGTTCGGTACGCGCCACCGGCCGGGCCGCCCGCGGCAGTCGCCGGTGCTGCCGTCCGCGCGCAGCGACGCCTGATGCCGCCGCCGCTGCCGTCGCAGGACACCGGTGCCGGCCTGCTGCGGCCCGGCCGCACGGGCCTGCTGCTGGTCGCCGGCGCACTCGTCGCCACCTTGGTCGTTCCGTTGTATTTCGGCGGCGAGGCGGCGCTGCGCGCGACGTTGAGTCTGAGCGCAGGCGGCTACGCGGCCTTGTTCGCGCTGATCCTCGCCAGCTGGATCGCGCGCACGCTCAAGCTGCAGCTCCTGCTGCGGCGCATGGGCGTCGAGGTCGGTTTCGTGCAGGTGTTCGAGATCTCGTTGGCGACCGACTTCGGTTTCCTGGCGACGCCAGCGGGTTTGGGCGGCTATGCGGCCAGCGTGTACTACGCGCGGCGAGCGGGCGCGTCGACCAGCGCGGCGGCTGCATTGACGGCGGCGGACCAGGCGCTCGACCTGGTGTTCTTCGCGCTGGTGCTGCCGGTGGCGGGGTTGGCCTACTTCGGCACCGCGTTGCCGGCGCGGCTCGTGACCGCCGCGCTCGCGACCAGCGCAGCACTGGCAGCGATCGCGTCGGCGCTGTGGATTGCGCAGCGGCAGTGGCGCGGATGGCCGGCCGCGTGGCAACGCGTCGGCTCGCGCTGGCCGCGACTGCAACGCGCCGTCGGCGAGTTTCGCGCGCAAGCGGCTGCGCAGGCGCGCGTGCTGCTCGGCGGGGGCCCGGCGTTTCTCGGGTCGGTGTTCGTGCTGACCGTGCTGCAGTGGATGACCCGCTACGGCATTCTCTGGCTCGTGCTGGTCCTGCTCGGTTGCCCGGTTTCGTTCTGGCTGCTGCTCGCACTGCAGGCGCTGGTGTTGCACGTCGCGCAATGGTCCGGCGTGCCTGCCGGAGGCGGCGGCGCCGAGCTGGGATTGACGGCGTCGCTCGCGACTTGGGTTCCTGCAGCGACGCTCGCGACCGCGCTGCTGCTGTGGCGCCTGGTCACGCTGTATCTCGCCCTCGGCGCCGGCGCAGTCGCGATCGCGCGGCTGGCTCGGCGCCATGCGCCGCCCGCGGCGACCACGCACGACCCGCGCGCTGCGCAGGCGGCCCCGCTAGACTGACGGCGCTTCGGTCCTGGGGCCCGCCGATGAAACCCAATCCCGACTACGTCCGCGCGATACAGCAGAGCGTGCACGCCTCGCCGTATCCGTCGCTGATCGGCTTGACGATCGCCGCGCTCGAATTCGACGCCTGCCGCATCGAGCTCGACCTCGGCGAACGCCACCTGCAGCCGTTCGGCATCGTGCACGGCGGCGTGCTCGCCACGCTCATCGATACCGCCACGTTCTGGGCCGCGTTCATGCGCCTGCCCGAAGACGCGGGCCTGGTGAACGTCGATCTCAAGCTCAACTACTTGAAGGCCGTCGCGCGCGGACGCTTGCGCGCCGAGGGAAGCTGCCTGCGCGCCGGCCGCCAGATCAGCTACACCGTGGCCAGCGTGTTCGACGAGGCGGGCGAGCTGGTTGCCCATGGCACATCCACGATGATGGCGCTGCCGGGGAAAGGCCTCGCGCTCGGCGTGCCGAAATTCCTGCCCGACTGACATCGAGCAGGAATTCCTGGGGCAGCGCGGCATCACTCGCGATCGGACGGGAGGTTCGCATGGGGAAGAACAGGCCGGGATCGACGTCACGTGGCGTAGCGACAACGACCGCCGTCATCGCTGAGCGTCCGTCGCCGGCCCGTCTGGCCGTCTCGATCGGCCGTCACGCGCTGCCGCTGGTATCGCTGTATGTCCTGCACGGCACGATCGCGAGCTTCCTGCTGCTGACCGCGTTCAATCTGGCGCTGGGACTGATGCTGATCGTCGGCACGACGCGCGAGACGAGCGATCCGACCAGTGTCGATCCGCGTTCGCGCTGGGCGGTCATGCGATTGATCGCCGTGCTCGTGATCGCGGCGATGCTGGCCGTGGTCGCGGCGATCATCGCGATCCCGATCGCGATGCCGGCGGTGCTGCTCGGCGTGTCGGCTGGCGTGGACTGGATGAACCTGCTCGCGCAGAAGAACATGCTGGCGCCCGCCGCGCTGATGGCCTTGCTGGCCGCGCTGCAGGCGCAGGTCCTGTTCGAGGAGCGGACGACGCCCGGCGCGCGCGGTCCGGCATCCCAGGCGGCGCCGGTCGTCGGCGATCTGCCGCAGGATCGCCGGCGATCGCTCGCCGCCTACGCGGCGCAGGTGACGCTGATCGCCACCTACGTGTTCGTGTGCGTGATCCTGCTCGAATTCGGCGGCTGGGGCCTGTTCGCGTTTCCGCTGCTGTACACCGCGCTGCTCGTGTTCTACGACGCCTATCCGGACATTGCGCAGCGGATTTTTCCGGAGCTGTGGCGCAGAACGTAGAGGGAGCCGTGGCCGTTCGCAGCGACGTGCCCGACCGCTGCGAGTCGACCGGGCACGCCGCTCGGCGCGAATCGTTCAGATCAGCATGCCGCCCGAGGCTTCGATCCGCTGCGCGTTGATCCAGCCGTTTTCCGGCGACAGCAGCGAGGCGATCACGCCGCCGATGTCGTCCGGCCGGCCGGCACGGCCGAGTGCAGTCTGCGAGGCGACGAAGCGATTGACTTCCGGGTTGTCGCGCACGGCGCCGCCGCTGAAATCGGTTTCGATCGCGCCCGGCGCCAGCGTGTTGACCGCGATGCCGCGCGCGCCGAGTTCCTTCGCCATGTAGCGCGTCAGCACTTCGATGCCGCCCTTCATCGTCGCGTAGGCCGAATAGCCGGGCAGGGCGAAGCGGGCGAGGCCGCTGGAGACGTTGAGGATGCGGCCGCCGTCGGCGATCAGCGGCAGCAGCTTCTGGGTCAGGAAGTACGGGCCTTTCAAATGGACGCGCAGCAGTTCGTCGAACTGCGCTTCGGTCGTGTCGGCGAAATTCGCATGCATGCCGACGCCGGCGTTGTTGACGAGATAGTCGAACCGCTCGCGCTGCCAGCCTTGCTTCAATGCGCCGCGCAGATCGGCGGCGAACGCATCGAAACTCGCGGCGACGCCGACGTCGAGCGCGAGTGCGACCGCACGACGGCCGCGCTCGTGGATCTGGGCCACGACAGCCTCGGCCTCGGCGCGGTTGGTGCGATACGTCAGCACGACATCGACGCCGCGCTCGGCCAGCTTCATCGCTGCGCTCTTGCCGAGGCCGCGGTTGCCGCCGGTGATCACGGCGATGGGCGTTTGGATTTGCGTATTCATGGGGCAACTCCTGATGGAGAAGGGCAGGTCAGGAGTAGGCTATTGGACTTATTTAAATCGATAAATAATTAAAATGTGATATTAGTGTTCGTATATTATGAACAATAGCACTCGAAACGCCGTCCGGAGACGCCCATGAACACGCTGGATGCGATGCAGACCTTCGTCCGTGTGGCCGAACTGTCCAGTTTCACCCGCGCCGCCGAGAGCCTGGGCATGCCGAAGGCGAGCATGTCGTCGGCGGTGTCCCGGCTCGAAGCCGAACTCGGCACGCAGCTTTTGCATCGGACGACGCGCAAGGTGCAGATGACGCAGGATGGCCTGGCGTTCTACGAACGCGCGAAGGACCTGCTCGCCGATGTCGATGACCTGCAGTCGATGTTCCAGAGCGGCGCGCGGGCGCTGCGCGGCCGCCTGCGCGTCGACATGCCGGGGAGCCTCGCCCGGCGTTTCGTGATTCCCCGCCTGCCCGAATTCCTGGACGAGCATCCGCAGCTCGAGATCGAGATCGGCAGTACCGACCGCATCGTCGATCTGGTGCGCGAAGGCTTCGATTGCGTGCTGCGCGTCGGCGCGCTGAACGATTCGAGCTTGGTCGCCCGGCCGCTCGGTCATCTGCGCGTTCTCAATTGCGCCAGTCCGTCCTACATCGAGAAATACGGCATGCCGCTGACGCTCGACGATCTGTCGCGGCACAGGCTCGTGCACTACGTGCGCACCCTCGGTGCCAAGCCCGATGGATTCGAATATTTCGACGGCACCGCCTATCGCACGCTGCCGATGGCGGCCACGGTCACGGTGAACAGCGTCGAGGGCTACGACGCGAGCTGCCGCGCCGGTTTCGGCATCATCCAGGCGCCGGCGATAGGCACGCGGCATCTGATCGAGCAGGGCCTATTGGTCGAAGTGTTGCCGCAGTACCAGGCAGAGCCGATGCCGGTCTCGCTGGTCTACGCGCAACGGCGCAACCTGCCGCGCCGCGTACAGGCGTTCATGGCGTGGATGGCGCAGACGCTGGGGCCGCATCTGAAAGATTGAACCACGGAGCACACGGATCACGCGGAGGAAAAAGCGAAAAGTAAACGTGTCGTTCCTTTCCGTTCCGGTGTTCCGCGTGAGACCCTGATCGCGCCATCGCCGGCTCCGCGGGCCGTGACTGGAACAGTCGCGCGCATGTCGCGTCGCGAGACGCCAGGGCGACGTGACGATCAGCGCCGCATCGACAGCCAGACGCCGAGCGTGACGACCGGAGCGATCACCAGCGACGTCAGCAGCGGCGCGAAGATCAGCGCCAGTGCGGCCGTCGAGCTGGTCGGGTGCACGAACACCGTGTAGTGGATCCACAGATCGAACAGCAAGGTCGCGCCGGTGCCGGCGATCGCCGCCAGGCGCAGCGCCCGAAACATCGCGAGGCACGCACAGAGCACATAGGGGACCAGCGCCCAGAGCAACCACGCCGGAGCGAACGAGTCGGCTCCGACGATCTGCTCGTACGCGTGCAGCAGCAAGCCGAGTACGAGCAGAACGACGGCGGCCGGATGCGGCGGCGAGCGTTCTGCCCCGCGGATCGAGTAGAGCAGGGCGGCGATCCCGCCGATGAGCAGCGCCACCGAGGCGATGAACACGATCGGCGTGGCGTTGCCGGCCGCGCCGTAGAGCGCGCAGAAGAAAGCGACGACGCCGGCCGCAATCACGCCCAATGCGGCGAGCGAGCCTCGGCGAAACAGGCCGCTCTGTTGCGAAGGGGCTTGCGGATCGGTCGGCATCACGCGCAGCGTCCGCCTCAGTCGCGGAAGTTGTCGAACTGCAGCGGCACTTCGAACTCGGTCTTGCGCAGCAGGGCGATCGCCATCTGCAAGTCGTCGCGCTTCTTGCCGGTCACGCGCAGCTTTTCGCCGTTGATCTGCGCCTCGACCTTGAGCTTCGCCGCCTTGATCGCCGCGATGATCTTCTTCGCGACGGGCTGCTCGATGCCCTGCTTGACGGTGATCTTCTGCCGTGCGGCGGCCAGGTTGACCTCGGGCTCGGCCGCATCGAGGCTGCGCACGTCGATGCCGCGCGAGGCGAGCCGGATGCGCAGGATCTCGTACATCTGCTTGAGCTGGAATGCGCTCGCTGCCAACTGCGTGATGATCGAATCGTCGAGTTCGAAGCGGGCGTCGCTGCCCTTGAAGTCGAAACGGTTGGCGAGCTCGCGGTTGGCCTGGTCGACCGCGTTGGTCAGTTCGTGCTTGTCGACTTCGGAAACCACGTCGAACGAGGGCATGTGCAGGTCGCCTCGGAGAAGGGATACGCAGTGTAGCGGCGATGCCGTGCCGTCGGGCAGGATGGGAAATTCGCCGCCGGTGCTGCATGCTAGCCGGATGTCCGCGACCTCCGAAAATAGACCACAGCCGCCGGCAACGTCGACCGGTTCGGCGACACGCGTGCTCGACGTGCGCGATCTCGGCAAGCGCTACGGCGCCACGGTCGCGGTCGACGGTGTCTCGTTCGAGGTGCATCGCAACGAGATCGTCGGCCTGCTCGGCCCGAACGGCGCCGGCAAGACGACCACGATCAACATGATCCTCGGCGTGCTGGAACCGAGCAGCGGTTCGATCCGCATCGAGGACGTCGAACTCGCGCGCGAGCGCGAGCGCGCACTGGCCTGCACGAACTTCGGCGCCGTCTACGCGCCGCTGCCGGGCAACCTGACCGTCTACCAGAACCTGCGCTGCTTCGGCCTGATCTACGACGTGCCGCAGCTCGGCGCCCGCATCGAAGGCTTGCTCGACCAGTTCCAGCTGCGCCGGTTCCGCGACACCAAATGCGGCCTCCTGTCGTCGGGCGAACAGACGCGCGTCAGCCTCGCCAAGGCCGTGCTGAACCGGCCGCGCCTGCTGCTGCTCGACGAGCCGACCGCGTCGCTGGACCCGGCGACCGCGCAGGACATCCGCGCGCTGATCCGCGCGCTCGCGGCCGACGGCGATACCGGCATCTTGTGGACCTCGCACAACATGTACGAAGTCGAGGAGGTCTGCGACCGCGTGCTGTTCCTGTCGCGCGGGCGCATCCTGCTCGAAGGCGACCCGAAGACGCTGCCGCGCGAGCACGGCGTCGATTCGCTCGAGGCGCTGTTCATCCATCTGGCGCGCGAGCCGCTCGCGGCGAAGGAGCACGCGCGATGAACCTGCGTCGCGTCGGCGCGATCGTTCTGCGCCAGTACTACCTGATGCGCGGCAGCCCGACGCGGCTGGTGCCGCTGTTCGCGTGGGTCGCGATCGACATCGTGCTGTGGGGGTTTTTGGCGCGCTATCTTTCCAGCGTCGCGCCGCAGGGTCCGAATTTCACGTTTACGCTGCTCGGCGCGGTGCTGCTGTGGGACTTCTTCACGCGCATCATGCACGGCGTCACGACCGCTTTTCTCGAGGACGTGTGGTCGCGCAATTTCCTCAACCTGTTCGCGACGCCGCTGGCGGTGTCCGAGTACGTCAGCGGCCTCGTGCTGACCAGCATCGCGACCAGCCTGATCGGCCTGGTCGTGATGCTGCTGCTGGCGACCACGCTGTTCGGGTTTTCGTTCTTCGCCTACGGCGCGATGTTCGTGCCGTTCGTCGTCGTGCTGTTCCTGTTCGGCATCGCGCTCGGCATCGTCGCGAGCGCGATGGTGCTGCGCCTCGGGCCCGCTTCGGAATGGCTGGTCTGGCCGATTCCCGCGCTGCTGTCGCCGTTCGCGGCCGTGTTCTATCCGCTGTCGGTGCTGCCCGAGTGGATGCGCTGGATCGCCCACCTGCTGCCGCCCTCGTACGTGTTCGAAGGCATGCGTGCGCTCGTCGCCGGCCAGCCGTTCGACGTGACGGCCCTGATCTGGGGCATCGTTCTGGCGGCGGTGCAGATCGCGATCGCCTATTGGCTGTTCGTGCGCATCTATCGCAGCACGGTGCGCAGCGGACTGCTGGCGCGCTACAGCGCCGAGAGCGTGGCGTAGTTGCTCCGCACGCGGCCTTTCTGAAAGACCAGCCGGCTGCCACAGCCGCCGATTGCGGCCTTGCCACACGCTCCGGGGCTCTTCAATCGAAGCCGCTGCCGAAAAGCACGTCGATCTGCATGAGCGTCACGACGTTCTCCATGGGCTTGCCGACGACCAGCGTGTCGCGTGCGGCATCGTAGTCGAACGAAAGCGAGGCTCCTTGTTCGGCGACGCTGCCAATGACGCTGTTGCTCGCGTCGATTTGCCCGGACTGCGGACCGTAGCCGCGCAGCAGCGCGATCGCGCCGACATGCGAAAGATCGCCTTCGGACCAATAGGGGCAGCGCACGATGTAGCTGCCGCCGGCGACCGCCGCGAATTGCAGGCCGGGCACGGGGCCATCGTCGGGTATGCCGGTGAACGAGTTGGCGGACGAGACAGTTCCGACTATTCCTCGGCCGCCGTCACCCCACGTCATCGCGCCAACCGCGGCGCCTTGATCGTTCTCCCAGAATTTGCTGACGGCAACATAGTCGCCGTTGGTCAGCGCTATGACGGACGGCGCGCTCGGCGTGGAACCCTCGAAGTCGCCGGACGACGAGCCGATGAGCGAGTTGGACGCCGTGACGGTGCCGACGCATGCCGTGTCGCCGCCGCAAAACGTGACGGCTCCGATCTGTGGCGCGCTGCCATTCCAGCTGGGACTGGTCACGACATACTCGCCATTGCGCAGCGGCGTTGCGCCATCCATTCCCACCAGATCCCAATCCGTTGCGCCGATCAATGAATCGTCGCCGGACAAGGGGCCCGCGCATCCGTGCCCTCCGTCGCACCAAGTCGCCGCGCCGGCGTTCGCGTGCCCGTTGTTGCTCCAGAAAGGGCTGGCGACGACGTAGTTGCCGTCAGTCAGCGCAGCGGCGGGTCTCGATCCCACTCTGTCGCTGGCCACCGATCCGATCAGCGAAGTGGCGGGTCCGATCGTGCCGCGGCAACCCGTGCTGCCGTCGCACCACGTCGCCGCGCCGACGTCGACGAGATCGCCGAAGTCCCATCCCGGACTGCTGATCACATAGTTGCCGTTCGTCAGCGCCGTGACGGTCGTGCCGTTGAGGTCCTCGCCGTGGGTGCCTATCAGCGAATTGTCGGCCGATACTTCGCCGAGCAGACCGTCGTGCCCGTCGACCCAGGTGACGGCGCCGAGGTGGGTGTCGCCGCCGTCGTGCCAGTAAGGGCTGTCGACGACGAAGTTGCCGTTGGCGAGAATCGTGATGCCGGATGTGCTGAAGCCGAAAAAAGTGGAGCTGCCGATGGAGTCGTAGGTGGTCGATCCGACCAGCGAATTGGCAGTCGACACCAGACCCGTGCATGAACCGTCGCCGCGGCACAATGTGACCGCGCCTGCGAACACGGCTCCATCGCGCGTCCACTGCGGACTGGAGACGACATAGTCGCCGTCCTGGAGTGCCCGAATTCCGTAGGGCGGCTGTCCCGAGGCGGAGCCGCCGCCGACTTGGTCGAGGCCCGAACTCCCGATCAGAGAATTGTCGGCAGAAATCGTTCCGCTGCAGCCGCCATCGGCGTCGCACCACGTCGCAGCTCCGACGGCCGACGCCGAATCGCCGTTGAAATAAGGGCTCGACACGACATAGTGCCCATTGGCGAGTACCGCCACGCCGCCTTCGCACACCATGTCGCTCGTGCGGGTTCCGATCAAGGAATTCGATGCCGAGACTTCGCCGTCGAGTCCGAGCGATCCATCGACCCAGGTCGCCGCGCCTTGAGCATTGAGCACATGGGTGTCGTCGCGCCAATACGGATTGCACACGACGAAATTGCTCTCGCCGACGACGTAGATGTCGCCGACCGCCCCGGAAAGCTTGCTGACCATCGTTCCCGATGCGTCGTACAAATAGGTTGCACCGTCCGAGTCGGCGTCGCCGCCATCGACGATCACGTAGTTGCCGTTGGGTAGTGCGGTCACACGCGTGCCGAAGGTCGCGCTGCCAGGGGGCGCGACGATGTTGCGCTGGCCGGCTACGGCGCCGTGTGGAAGCGTGGCGGCGGCCGACGCCGCGATGAACAGGATCGAACGCAGGCGCGTGAGGCCAACGGCTGAGATGTTCGTAGACGACATTTTCGGTGGCTCCCCTGGATTGCGCTCAAGCTTAGCGATCGGCACGAAACAAGGGAATCGACGATAGGTAAAGCGTGGCGGTGTCTCGTGGGAAGCAGAGGTGCGTGGCAACGGTGTCGTGGCGACCGTCGGTTGCGTCTTCCGGGAAATCACTCAGGGCCATTGTCGCAACGTCGAAGCGGCCGTCCCCACGCGTCGGCACGATCGCGCCGCGACGCCGTCCGGCAGGGCCGCCCGAACCAGCGGTGCGACGCTCGCCAGCGCGCGCGCGGCGATGCGCGACTGCAGGCGCCGACGCAGGTCGAATTGCAGCCGTTCCTTCGCCCAGTCCGGCAGCAGCGCCGCGCCGGCGCCGAGGAAGACGTCGCGCGACGGCCCGGCCATCGGCACCGGCAGGCGGATGCGCGCGAGCACGCCGAGGACGATGCGCGAGCGTTCGCCGAATTCGAGTCCGCCGCGCACGCGTTCGAAATAGTCGGCGACGGCACGCTCCGATCTCGGTACGTCGCGCGCGCCGAGCGCTTCGGCGACGCGGCGCACTTCGTCGTAGTAGCGATCTGCCGCGCCGGGCGGCAACGGCAGGTGGCCGTAGCGCTTGAAGCCTTCGAGGAATCCGTACGCCTCGGTGACGTGGACCCAGGTCAGCAGGGCCGGATCGTCGGCCGAGTAGGCGCGTCCGTCCTCGGCGTGCCCACGCACGTGCTGGTGGATCGCGCGCACCTTGGCGATCAGCGCCTCGGCCTGCGCACGCGGCGCGTAGGTCGTGCCGGCGACGAACGCGGTCGTGCGGCGCAGGCGGCCGACCAGGTCTTCGCGAAAGTTGGAGTGGTCCCAGACGCCAGCGAGCGCGAGCGGATGCAAGGTCTGCAGCATCAAGGCGCACAAGCCGCCGGAGAGCATGCCGGAGAAGTCCGCATGCACCTTCCAGGTGACGCTGTCGGCGCCGAACAGGCCGGCGTCGCCGAGCGGCTGGTCGTAGTCGAGACCGTGCGCCGGATCGCGCGGAAAGGCGCCGAGTACCCAGCGGCGAATCTGCAGGCGCGCCGGAGCGGTCAGCGCGTCGATGGGGCTTGGCATCGCGAACGCGGCACGTGACGGAAACCGTCATTGTGCCTGTCGCGCAGGGGCCGCGTCACTGCAGGAGATTGGTCAGGGCGTCCGGGTGCAGGCTCCAGCCGAGCAAACCGGCCAGTCCCATCAGGATGCCGAACGCGGTCGGCACCAGAGCGATCCAGTACAGCCAGCGCTTGCGCGTCAGCGCGGTCACCGCCAGCAGCGAAATGGAGATGTCGAGCAGCGCATCGGAGAGATCGAACTGATCGTCGTGGCGGTTCAGTTCGTCGTAGTCCTTTTGCGCCTGTTCGGCTTTCTGCTGCGCCTCGTGCTTCTTGCTCTCTTCGCGCTTGGCGAGATCGGCATAGCGTGCGATCGCCTCGCCTTGCGCCGGCGTCGGCTCGGCGCCGGCACCCGCGCCGAGCGTCAAGGTATCGACCGTGGCCTGCGCGACTTCCTCGCGCAGGTTGCGCGCCTGGTAGAACGCCCACTGGTCGATCTTGTCGGCCTGCGCCTGCTGCATCGCCTGCACGATGTTGTCGTCCTTGACCTTGCAGATGCCCATGAAGGTGGCCAGCACGGCGACGGTGACCGCGACCATCGCGTTCAGCCGATCGTTCGGCGTGTCGGCCGAAGCCTTGGCCTTCTCGTTGAGTTCCAGTGCGTCGACGTCCATCGCCATCGTTCCCCCAGTTCGCTCGCGACGGCGCGGCGCGCCGTCGTCCATGATGTAGCATCGTTTGCTTACGACGAGCTTTCGCGGCAGGAGCGGACGGCACCTATGCGCAGCGCGCGACATCGCAGACTTGCACTCGGAGGTCTTCTCGCCCTGCTGCCGCTGCATCCGGCGGCGGCGCTGGAGAGCCGCGACCTGCATGCCGGCGACATCGACTATCGCGTGGTCGACATCGACCTCGCGCACGAAACGCTGGAAGCGCACTGGCGCGATGCCGACGGCGCCGCGTTCGCCAGCATCGACGCGCTCAAACGCTGGGGCGAGCAGCAGGGCCGTACGTTGCGCTTCGCCGCGAACGCCGGCATCTACGACCGCCAGTTCCAGCCCCTCGGCCTGTACATCGAGGACGGCAGCACCTTGCGTCCGCTCAACACCGTGAAGGGCAGCGCGCGCAGCGGCAATTTCTCGATGCAGCCGAACGGCGTGTTCTACGTCGACCGCGGCGGCCGCGCCGGCGTGATGACGACGCAGGCGTGGCGCGATCATGCCGCCGATGCGCGGCTGGCGACGCAGTCGGGGCCGATGCTGGTCATCGACGGCGACATCAACGCATCCTTCGTCGAGGAGTCGGAAAGCCTGAAATGGCGCAGCGGGGTGTGCGCCAAGACGCCGCGGCAGGTGCACTTCGCCGTCAGCCTCGCGCCGGTGACGTTCCATGCGTTCGCGCGCATGTTCCGCGACGAGCTCGGCTGCCGCGACGCGCTCTACCTCGACGGCACCTTGTCGCAGATCTATACCGACGAGGACGGCTACGCCGGTGCGCCGGCGGTCATGGTCAAGCCGTATGCGGGGATGCTGGCGGTGTTCGGCGACCGCTGAGGCGTCGCGGCGCCATGGAACGGATCTCCCTCTCCGCGACGATGCGTTCGCGGGAGAGGGAGTCGAGGCCGCGTGCGACCGCCGAAGCGTGACGCGGCCGGATCGTGCGGCCTTACTTGCCCTTCGCCGCCTTCTTCGCGCTTTTCTCGGCCCGCTTTTCCTTCAACGTCTTTTCGGGCTTCTTCTTGTCGTTCTTTTTCTGGTCGAGACCCTTGCTCATGGTGTCCTCCGGGGTGGGTGAGAGTGCCGGCGATGCGCGCCCGACGACATCGGGGCGAACCTGGCGGCCCTGCAAATCCTAGTCGTTTCCGCCGAATCCTGGAATATCCGCCGGACTCGCCATTGCGGATGTATGCGGCTAGCCGTCGTCCCAGAGCGCCTGCCAGCCGCCGCTGCCGAGCCGGCGCAGCGTTTCCATGTTGCGCTGGTAGATCGTGTCCGGATCGTCGATCGCGCCGACGGCGCGTTCGATGCTCGCCTCGCGCAGCAGGTGCAGGATCGGATACGGCGAACGGTTGGTGCAGTTCTCCACGGCATCGGCGTCGCTGTCGGCGAACTGGTAGTGCGGATGGAAGCTGGCGATCTGCAGCTCGCCGTCGAGATCGATGGCTTCCAGCACCGCGTCGGCGACGTCGAGGAAATCGTTGTAGTCGAGAAAGTCCTCGAGCACGTGCGGATGGATCAGCAAGGTCGTCTCGATCGCCGATGCATCGACGTCGATCAGCCGCAGAGCCTCCTCCTGCAGGTCGGCCGCGAGCGCTTCGACGTCGCGCGCATGGCTGACGCGCAAACGCACGCGGCCCGCGGCGACCGGGGCGCGCGCGAACGGACACAGGTTGAGTCCGATCACCGCGCGGTCGATCCAGCGCCGTGTCGCCGCGACGACGGCATCGTCCTCGCGCGCTTCCTCGCCGCCCGGAGCAGGCTGCTCGCTCATTCCGGCGCCTCGACCGTGTAGCCCTTGGCACGCAGCGCGGCGAGCCAGCCGCCATCGCGCGTCAGCTCGCTCATCGGCGCGACGACGAACGTGCTCGCGTTGCGCGCGAGCGCGGCTTCGACCGCCTTGCCCCAGGCCTCGGCGACCTGGGTCCGCGCCGCTTCGACGCGACCGCGCAGGTTCGGCGAACTGGCGATGGCCGTGATGCACGATTCGGTCTGATCGTTATAAGGAAGATTGCGCAAGCCTTCGAGATCGCCGCTGGCCCAGGCATTGGCGCGATGCTTCATCGTTTCCAGATCGGTTTCGAGACGGTCCATCGTGGCGCGCAGGCAGGCGATGTCGGCATCGCGCGGCGTGTTCTTGAAATCGCGGATCAGCTGGCGCGGCTCGTCGACCTCGATGCCGACCTTGATTTCGGTCAGCTTGACCTTGTCTTTCTTGGCGAGTTCTTCGACGAGCGACTGCGCATCGTTCTTCAACGTGAGGCCGGACTTGCCGAGCGCCTTGCTGTACAGCTCGCGCGCCGCGAACATCGGCCGCTGCGACTCGACGCCCTTGTCGTTGCCGATGTAGCGCTCCTTCAACGTCTGCCAGCGCGCATACAGATCGGGCGGAAGCACGTCCTTGAGCTTGGCGCGATCGGGGTTGTTGCGCACGCCGATCAGCGAAGGCAGCAGGGTCAGCCGATGGAAGAAGCCGATCTCGATGTTCGGGCGCGGCGTCGTCAGCACTTCCTGCGACTGTGCGATCAATTCTTCGGCCTGGGTCGAGCGCCAGGTCATGCCGCGCGGCAGCGGCGACCAGGTGCCGAGGATCCACAGCACGTGATCGTCCTTCGAAACTTTCCACAGTCCCGGGCCCGGCTGCTCGCCGGTGACCAGGACGGTGTCGAGCGTCGGCGCGTCTGCGGGCGCGGCAGTCGCTGCGGGGGCGGGCGTCTGTGCCGACGCGATGGCGGCAGCGATGCCGGCCATTGCGGCGGCGGCGAGGAAGATCGAGCGCATGAAACGGCGGGTCGGATGGCGCATATCGGGGGTCTTTAGCGGATGCCGCGGCGAGCCTACGCGATCGTGCGTGAATCGTCGTCGTACCGAAGTCGCCACATCGTCGCCGTACCGAACTTGCCTCGTCGTCATTCCCGCGCAAGCGGGAATCCATTTTTAGCTTTTGCGCCCCAATGGCGAACCAAGCCAAGTCGTACCGAATCTTCCCTATCGTCATTCCCGCGAAAGCGGGAATCCATTTTCAGCTTTTTGCGCTCCCGCAGCAAAGCAAACCCATCGCTTTCCGCGAAAGGCAGCGACATCGACCGCCTCAAATGCGCGCGACGCGCACGTTGCGCCCCTTGATCTTGCCGGCGCGCAGCCGCGCGAGCGCCTTGTCGGCGTCTTCGCGGCGGATCGCGACGTACGCGCGCGTCGCGAAGACGTCGATCTTGCCCACGGCTTCGGCAGGCAGGCCGGCATCGCCGGTCAGCGCGCCGAGGATGTCGCCCGGGCGCATCTTGTCGGTGCGCCCGGCATCGAGGCGAAGCGTCGCGTTCGGTGCCTGCAGGCTGGCCTTGCCGGCGCCGGCCTTCGGCTGCGCCCAACGCAGCTTTGCTCCGCTGCGCTGCTCGATGTCCAGCGCGCGCGGCATCTCGCGCGGCGTGACCAGGTTCAGTGCCAGCCCATCGCGGCCGGCGCGCGCGGTGCGGCCGATGCGGTGCTGGTAGATGTCCGGATCCGGCGGCAGCTCGTAGTTGATCACGGCGCCGAGTTCCTTGATGTCGAGGCCGCGTGCGGCGACGTCGCTGGCGACCAGCACGCTGCAGCTGCCGTTGGCGAAACGCACCAGCACCTCGTCGCGATCACGCTGGTCGATGTCGCCGTGCAGCGCCAGCGCCGTGATGCCGGCCTTCGCCAGCGCGTCGACCACGTCGCCGGTGTCGCGCCGCGTGTTGCAGAAGACGACGCTCGATACGGGGCGATATTCCTGCAGCAGGGCGACCAGCGCGGCCGGCTTGCGCGCCAGCTCGACTTCGAAGAACACCTGATCGATGGCCGGCTGTTCGGCCGCCGCGCCCACCGTGACTTCGAGCGGATCGCGCAGCACGGTGCGACCGATCGCGCGGATTTCCTCGGGATAGGTCGCCGAGAACAACAGGCTCTGCCGCTTCGGCGGCGTCTTGCCGACGATCTCGCGGATCGGCTCCTCGAAGCCCATGTCGAGCATGCGGTCGGCCTCGTCGAGCACGAGCGTGCGTACCGAGGCAAGGCTCAGCGCGTGCTTGCGCAGCATCTCCTGCACGCGGCCGGGCGTGCCGACGACGACGTGAGAATCCTTGCGCAGCGACGCGAGCTGGGGGCCGAGCGCGACGCCGCCGGTCAGGATCAGCACTTTGAGATTGGCGATCGCGCTCGCCAGGCGGCGGATTTCTTTGGCGACCTGGTCGGCCAGTTCGCGCGTCGGGCACAGCACCAGGGCCTGCACGCGCAGCAGCGACGGGTCGATCCGCTGCAGCAGCCCGAGCCCGAACGCGACGGTCTTGCCGCTGCCGGTCGGCGCCTGCGCGATCAGGTCGCGTCCTTCGAGCAGGGCAGGCAGGCTTTGCGCCTGCACCGGGGTCATTTCGGTGTAGGCCAATGTTTCGAGAGCCTGCTGCAAGGCAGGGGCGAGGGGGAGCGTGGAGAAGTTGGGCATGGCGACATGATCGCAGGTCGCCGCGCGATGCACACGCCGGCCGTGCCGCGCGGGCCTGCCCTGCGACGAGCAGCGAAGAAAAAATCTGCGCCGCTAGGTCGCCGCTACGGTGCGCGTGCCGGCGGCATCCGCGCGCACGACCTGGTTGCGTCCATTGCGCTTGGCCGCATACAGGGCCTCGTCCGCGTGCGCGTAGGCCTGGTCGAAGCTGGCGCCGCGCGGACTCCAGCTGACGCCGAAGCTTGCGCTGACGCGGCGGTCCGGCACGGCACCGAACGGGCGGTCGGCGACGGTGCGGCGCATCGCTTCGGCGATCGCGGCGGCGGCGTCGAGATCCGCATCCGGCAGCACGACGGTGAATTCCTCGCCGCCGACGCGGCCGAGCTCGCCGCCGCTGCGCATCGCGCCGCGCAGTCGCCGCACCAGCTCGACCAGCACCGCGTCGCCGGCGGGATGGCCGAAGCCGTCGTTGATCTGCTTGAAGTGATCGATGTCGAGCACGATCAGCGCCAGCGCGGTGTGCTGCAGGTGCTGGGTCGCCAGTTCGATCACCGCGGCGCGGTTGAGCTCGCCGGTCAGCGGGTCGTGGCGCGCCTTGTAGTCGAGCTGCTCGGCCAGCTTCTTGAGGCGCGCATTGAGTTCGTTGAGCTCGCGTTCCTGGCGGTCGCCGTGGCGGATCAGGCGGCGCGTCTCGCGCATCAGGCGCTGGTAGCGCACGATCAGTTCGCCGAGCGCGGTGCGATACGCTTCGCTGCTCGCGTCGGCACGGCCGTGCACGCCGAGTGCGGTCGCCAGCGCGGCTTCTTCTGCCTGGAAGAGATCGAAGTCCGCCATCGGCGCGGCAATCAGCCGTCGATGGCGATGTCGTGGAAATCGAGCGCGGGAAATTCGTCGTGCAACTCGGCGCCGAATTCCTGGATCGTGTCGTCGTCGACGTCGTGGCGCCAGTTCAGCACGATCTTGATTCCACCCTCGGCGGCTTCGTTCAGCGCGTCGAACAGGCCGAACAGCATCTTCGTGCTGGAGCTGTTGAAGTAGGTCAGCGCGATGTCGACCGTGACGCCGTCGTGTGCGCCCAGGGTGCCGAGCCACGCGCGCGTGCGCGTGATGATGTCGCCGTAGAACGCCGCGGCGTTCTCCGGGTAGGACTCGCCCTTCAGGGACAGCGTGCGCGCGCCGAAGCGGAAATCCACTTCGGGCGAACTGCTGCTGGCGGCAATCAACAAGTCGTCGCTGGTTTCGGTGCTCATCGGATCAAATGGTCGCTTTGACGTAGAACGTGACGGTGTCCGGGGTCGCGCCGGGCACGAACTCGAACTCGAGTGGCCCGCTCGCATCGCGGGCCACGGTGAGGAAGCCGAGGCCGGCGCCCTTGCTGCCGTCGGGTGACTCGGCGCGCAGCATTTCGCGATAGGCGCGCTTGATGTCGTCGAGGGTCATCGTGCGCAGCGGCTCCAGCTTCTCGCGCAGCGCTTCGACGTTTTCCGCGGCGACGGGATTGGCGCACAACAGGTAGTAGTGGTCGTTCTCCATGCCGATGCACACCGACCCCTGGCGCAGCTGGCTCTCGCGCTGCTCGGCCGCGGTCAGCGCGCTGGCGGAATAGTGCGTGATGTTCTGCGCCATTTCCACAAAGCACGAAAATATCTTTCGTCGCGTCGAAGCGACCGGTTCGGCTTTCTCCAGGTGCAGGCGCACCGCTTCGGCCATCGCCGAGACGATGTTCTGCGAGAAGTAGCCGAAGTAGTAGAAGACGACGTGGCGCTTGGCCACGACGGCGCTGAAGTCCTGGTATTCGGCGTAGTTCATTGCGGGTCCGTCGGCTGGGCGCGGAAGCAGAAAAGAGTCAGGTCGTCACGGCGGCTGTGCCCGGCCTGGTAGCCGGCGTGCGTATCGAGCAGGGCGGCGGCGAACTCGGGCATCGGCAGGTCGCGTGCCCCGAGCATCGCCTCGCGCACGCGGCGCTTGCCGAACGCGATGTGCTTGGGGCCGCCGATCTGGTCGACCATGCCGTCGGTCGTCGCGCAGACGATCGTACCGGCTTCGAGCGCGACGTGGCGATTGACCCAGCTGTGCCCCATCGGCGTATCGACGTAGCCGAGCCCCATGCGATCGCCTTCCAGCGTCCGCACGTCGTCGGCACCGGGGGCCAGCACGTGCAGCGACGTGCGGGCGCTGGCGAAGGTCAGGCTGCGGGTGGCGCGGTCGAACCACAGCGCCAGCGCGTCGAGGCCGTCGTCCGATCCGTCGAAGCCGTCGCGCGCGTCGGTCTGCGCGAGCGAGGTCTTCACGCTGCGGTTGAGCTCGGCGAACAGGCGGGCCGGATCGCGCGGCCCGATGCGCTCGAGCGTGCGCGCGAGCCACGACGAGGAAATCAGCGTCATGAACGCGCCGGGCACGCCGTGGCCGGTGCAGTCGGCGAGGGCGAGGAACCAGCCGTCGGGGTAGGCCGCAAAGTGGTAGAAATCGCCGCCGATCACATCGCGCGGCTGCCAGGCGAGGCCCGCGTCGGCGAGCGTCGCGAACAAGGCATCGTGCGACGGCCGCAGCATCGCGCGCTGGATCACGCTGGCGTAGTCGATGCTCTGCATGATCTGGCGGTTCTTCTCGGCCTGCTGGTGAGCGACCAGGCGCATCAGGTCCAGTCCCGAACCGACGCCGATGAAGCGGCCGTCGCGCACGATCAGGAAGCCGTCGGTGAGGGCCTTGCCGCCGGACTCGACGATCGCGAACGAAATCTCCTCGACCGTCGCCTTCGCATCGACGACGAGCGGCTCGCGGTCCATGAACGAGACGCAGCTCTTGCGTTCGTAGACTTCCTTGTGGAACGGCTTGGCGAGCTCGGACAGGAACACGTGCCGCTTGATCATGCCGATCGGGCGCTGCTCGGCGACGACCGGCAGGTTGGCGAGGTCGGGGTGGCGGCCGAACAGCTCCAGCACCGTCGCATTGGTGTCTTCGGACTTGACCGACGGCGACGGCGTGCACAGGTCTGCGGCGCTCGGTTGCGGCAGGTGGCGGTCGTGCTGGGGCATCAGCCTGATTTCGGAAGACATGTCGCGCCGGCACCGACTGGGTCAAACGCCCAATGTGCGACGGATCGGTGACGTAAATATGACAAACGTGACGCAGTTCTCTTGCACGCCCGGCGTTCGGCGCTCGCCAGGCGCCGGCGCGCAGGCTAGTCTGCCGGCTTTCGCCAAGGCTGCCGCATGCCGCACTGGTTGCGAATTCCGCTCGCCGTCGTGCTGATCTGCGCCAGCACGCTGCTGCATGTGACGCCACTGTTCGTGCTGGCGATCGTGAAGGCCCTCGTGCCGGTGCCGCCGGTGCGCGACGCCTGCCGGCGTTGGCTCGCGGCGATCGCCGAAAGCTGGATCGGCGCGAACAGCGCGATGATCGACCGCTTCACCAACACGCGCTTCATCGTCGATCTCGACCCGAATGCGAATTTGCGCCACGACGGCCACTACCTGGTGCTCGCCAACCACCAGAGCTGGGTCGACATTCCAGTTCTGCAGAAGGTGTTCAACCGGCGCATTCCGCTGCTGCGCTTCTTCCTGAAGAGCCAGCTGTTCTGGATACCCGTCATGGGCTTGGCCTGGTGGGCGCTCGATTTCCCCTTCATGCGGCGCTACTCGCGCGAGACGATCGCACGCAAGCCGGAACTGGCCGGACGCGACATCGAGGCGACGCGGCGCGCCTGCCTGAAGTTCCGCACGATACCGGTGTCGGTGATGAACTTCGTCGAAGGCACGCGCTACACCGCCGCCAAGCACGCGGCGCAGCAGTCGCCGTATCGATTCCTGCTGCGCCCGAAGGCCGGCGGCATCGCCTTCGTGCTCGACGCGATGGGCGATGCGTTGCACGCGATCCTCGACGTCACCTTGGTCTATCCGAACGGGCGGCCGAGCTTCGGCGACCTGTTCGCCGATCGTGTGGCGCAGGTGCACGTGGTCATCCGCGAGCGCGCGATTCCGGCCGAGTTCGCCGGCGGCGACTACCAGAACGACGCCGCTTTCCGCGATCGATTCCAGCAATGGATGAATGCGATCTGGCAGGAAAAGGACGCTACGATCGCGCGCATCGAAACTGCCGGGACCTGATGATGCCGCACGCGCGCGCGCCGAACCTTCGCGGCTTGCCGCATGCGGCCCTGTTCGCGCTCGCCCTGCTGTGCAGCGTGGCCGCAAGCGCGCAGGCGCTGTCGCCGGGCACGGCGCGCAACGACTACGCGAAAGCCGAAGCCTGGCTGTGCCGGCCCGGCCGCAACGATGCCTGCGCGGTCGACTTGAGCACGACGATCGTCGCCGCGGATGGAACGCTCACGCCTACCGCGTTCCATGCCGATGCCGTCGCGCCGATCGACTGCTTCTACCTGTACCCGACCGTGTCGCGCGATCAGAGCCCGAACAGCGACATGCAGGCGGGCGAGGAGGAGCTTGGCGTCGTTCGCCAGCAGTTCGCGCGTTTCGCTTCGGTGTGCCGCCCCTTCGCGCCGCTGTACCGGCAGATGACGGTCATGCAGTTGCGCAAGGCGATCGCTGGCGAGGGCGCCGGCGACCAGGCGATGGCCTACGGCGATGTCGTCGACGCGTGGACGTATTACCTGCAGCACGACAACCACGGCCGCGGTGTCGTGCTGATCGGGCACAGCCAAGGCGCCGGGATGCTGCAGCAGCTGATGCAGGAGCAGATCGACGGCAAGCCGCTGCAGCAGCGGCTGGTGTCGGCGATTCTCGCCGGGACCGATGTCGAGGTGCCGAAGGGACGCGATGTCGGCGGCACCTTCAAGCACATCGCGCTGTGCCGCTCGCCGGAGCAGACCGGCTGCGTGATCAGCTACGACGCCTTTCGCGCGACGCGGCCGCCCGGCGAGGATTCGATCCTGGAACCGGCCTCGGACCCGTCACTCGAACGCGCTTGCACGAACCCGGCGAACCTCGCCGGCGGCGAAGGGACCTTGAAAGCCTACCTCGCGTCGCACACGCGCGGCTTCGGCGACAGCGCGCCCGCGCCGGCGTGGGTGCACAACGGGCCGGATATCGCGACGCCGTTCGTCGAAGTGCCGGGCTTGCTGTCAGCACGCTGCGCCGACAGCGTCGCCGGTGCCTATCTCGCGGTCACCGTACACGGCGATCCGTCCGATCCGCGCGCCGACGACATCAGCGGCGATGTCGTCACGCACGGCCAAGTGCGCGCGCGCTGGGGCTTGCATTCGATCGACATCGATCTGGCGATCGGCAACCTGGTCGACATCGTCCGCGCCCAGGGCAAGCACTGGACGCGCACGCAGTCCCGTTGAAAAGCTATCGCGCGCTCAAGCCTTCTTGCCGGTGAAGAAGCGCCGCACGGCCGCGCCGCCGGCGACGACGGCCACCGCGATCAGCTTGAAGAACTTCGCGAAGAACACGCCGGCCATCGCGAGCAAGCCGAGCTTCTTCGCCGCGATGCCGCCGATCAACGCAGCCAGCCCGTACTCGGCGACCTTGTCGGTCGAGGAGTTGAAGTCCGCGTAGCGCTTGCCTTCGTTGAACGCGACGGCGGCGAGCAGGGTTTTCGCGATCGGCTTCTCGGCCTCGATGTGCGAGCCGGACGTGATCAGGTCCAGCGAGATGTAGCCCTCGCGTCCGAGCACGTAGGTGTTGTAGTTGACCGTGGGGTCGGCTCCCGCGGCCGCGCCCTTGTCGTGCAGTTCGATCGACCAGACCAGGCGCTGCGCCGTCGCGTCGTAGGCCGGCGGTTCGATCCAGCGCGTCACTTCGAGTGCGGGAATGCCGAGTTTCGCGCGGCGTTCGTTGCCGGCTTCGGTGCCTTGCTTGAGTTCGTCGAGCAGTTCGTCGGCTTTCCAGTGCTTGGCGTCGTCGTCCATGATGTAGCCGGCGGCTTCGTAGTCCAGCGTCGCCATCCACTCGCTGTCCTTGTCGAGCGGCATGACCAGGCCGAGGAAGCTTTCGTTGACGCTGTTGCCCATCTGCTCCATCAAGGCGCCGGCCTGCTGTACCGGCACGTAGCCGTAGCCGGCCGGCAGGGCGAGCGTGGCCTGGTTGCGCAGGGCGATGCTGCGCGGGCCCGTCTGCATCGCCTGTTCGGCGGCCTTCCAGGCGTGCTGGCCCGGCGTCTCGGGCGCAGTCTGTGCAGGCGTCGGATCGAGCGCCTGCGCGTGCGAAGTCGGAATTGCTGCCACGCACAGCGCGGCGCTCAGCGCCAGGCGCTGCAAAGACGGGTGAATCATCGTATCTCCCCTGGATGGATCGGCCGCGATGCGACCGACGGCAAGCGTAATGCAACCAGCGCGGCGGGCCGGCCGCGTGACACAAACTCACGATCGCCGATGCGGCCCGATCGGCGCCGTCGTTGCGGTACTCACGCTTGCGATCGATCGAACGCAGTGCCGCTTCGGACTGCATTCCGAGCAAGCGCGGTCGAAAGACCGATCCGCAGCCGGGTGAGCCGGCGCGGACGAGGTCGTCGTCCGCACCGGTTCTTGCTCTTCCTAGTGGCAATCCACCGAGGCGTAGAAGAACGCGCCCGTGCCTGGCGTGGTGGTGCCCGCCGTGAGCGCGCCCGACCAATTCGCCTGGATGGCGATCGTGCCGAAACCGGTGACCGCTGCAGTGGCCGCACCGCTGTTGCAGCTCGATCCCGAAGTCCCCGACGTCGCCGCGGTACAGTTGAGCACCGAAGTGGTGGTCGGCGTGTTGCCCGGCGTGCCCACGACCACGCCCCAGGTGACCGACTGGCCGAGGCTGGTGTAGGTCTGCACGCGGAAATTGCTGATCGTCGAGCAACTCGGCGGAATCACGCTGAAGGCGCAGTTCGCCAATTGTCCGGTCGCGCAGGTCGGCGTGCCGAACGCCGAGATGGTGGCGGGCGCGAATCCGGTGTATTCCGGACCGCTCAAGCCCTGCCAGTTGCGGATCACCAGCAAGGTATTGGTACCCGAACCTGCTGCACCGGTCGCGCCGGCCGGACCCGCAGGACCCGTCGGTCCGACGGCACCGGCGGGGCCTGCCGGTCCGGTGGGACCCGGCACGGTGGAAGCGGCGCCCGTCGGCCCGACGGGACCGGCCGCTCCGACCGGGCCCTGCGGGCCGGTGGGGCCGGGGACCGTGCTGGCAGCGCCGGTGGCACCGACCGGTCCTTGCGGGCCGGTCGGACCGGGAACCGTACTGGCCGCGCCGGTCGCGCCGGTGCTGCCGGTCGCGCCCGTGACGCCCGTGGGTCCGGTGACGCCCGTCGCACCCGTCGCTCCGGTCGGACCTTGGAGGCCTGTCGCACCCGTCGTCCCGGTGGCTCCGATCGGGCCGATGGGCCCGACTGGACCGGATGGACCCGTCGCGCCGGTACTGCCTTGCTGGGCCAGCAGCGCCCAGAACGCCGGGCTCGAATCGGGCTGATTGCCCGTGTTGCCGTCCTGCAGCGAGACATAGCTGGAACCTGCGAATGACACCGCGTCGCCGATCGCATACGTCTGCGGCGTGCCGCCGCCGACCCAAGCGCCTTGCCAATCGAGGCCAGCCGCCCCCGTCGGTCCGGTGACGCCCTGGATGCCCTGGATGCCTTGCGGGCCCTGCGGCCCAGCCGGGCCCGGGGGTCCCGGGGTCCCCGGAATGCCTTGCGGCCCCGGATCACCGGTCGCTCCCGCGGGTCCCGTCGCGCCGGTCTGGCCGGCCGGTCCCGTCGCACCTGTCGCTCCGGCAGGTCCCGTCGCCCCGGGGTTGCCCGACAGCGCGTACTGCGCGACGGGCACCGCGTTGATCGGCTGGCGGCTTTCCAGCACCTGGTCGCCTACCGCAATTTCCAACCAATATTGCGTGTTGCCGAAGGTCAGGCCGAAGTCGAGATCGGTGGTGAAAAGTCCATTGATGACCTGGGTGGCCTGCACCAGCGGCCCCGCCACGATGTTGCCGCCCTTCGGCGCGTCGTAGAGCGTGAAGCTGAGCGCATAGATCTGCGTCGGCAGCGTCCCGCCCGCGTTGAGCTGCCCCTGGTAGGTGAACGCCGTCGTCTGCGGCTGCAACGCTTGTGAGACATCGGCCGCGCCCATCGCCAGCAGCGCGGATGCGACCATTGCGAAAAGTCGATTGCGTTTCATGAGTGGCACCCCTCGAAGCCGTCGAAGAACATCTGGTCGTAGCCGGTAATCGGCGCTGCAGTCCAGAACCCGGACAGCAAGGCGTAGATGCCGCCGCTGGAATAGCCCGGCGCCGCCTGCCCGCTGCTGCCCGCGAGAACGAAGCACGCGCTGCGCGAGCGCGTCGCGCCTGGGCTGATCACATGCCAGTCGATACTGAATTGCGATTTCGGTTGTGCCGGCGTGTCGGATGCGGCGCCGATGCACAACGGCAAAGCGATGCCGAGCAATGCGCCGAGCATGCGTCTTTTCATGGATGTCCCCTGTGATGATTCGTGCGGCCGTCACGCGGCGGCCGTTCCCGCAAAGCGCTACGCCATTCCACAACCACCGTGCATCGCCTGCGATTCCCGGTCTGCCCCTCGCAGGCCAGGGAGGTATCCGACGACATCCGGTCTTCGCGGCCGGTTCGCCGTCGCGCGACGCCGTCGGCACCGCGCATCGCTGCGCAGGCCCGCACCAGTGTGTTCGTCGCGGCGCGAAGGATGAGTGAAAAACTGTAAATTGGGAATATTGCAGTGATGTAAAGATTGCTTCCGCGCATCCGTCGCTGCGCCGGCTGCGCGGGTTCCCTACTGCGGACGATCCGGCGGCGGCGATGCCAGCGCGTTGCCGCACGCGTGCGCCGAAGCCCATGCCCACTGGAAGTTGTAGCCGCCGAGCCAGCCGGTCACGTCGACGACTTCGCCGACGAAGTACAGGCCCGGCACGCGGCGCGATTGCATCGTCGAGGACGACAGTTCGTCCGTGTCGACGCCGCCCAGTGTCACTTCGGCCGTGCGATAACCTTCGGTGCCGCTCGCGACCAGCGGCCAGTCCTTCAGCTGCGCGGCGATCTCGCGCAGTTCCGCTTCGCGGTACTGGCGCATCGGCTTGCTCGCGAAGGCGTACTCGCACAGGCGCTGCGCGTAGCGCTTGGGCAACGCGTCGGCGAGCACGGTACGGAATTCGGCGGCAGGGCGTTCGGCCTGCTGGCCGCGCAGCCATGCGAACGCGTCGATGTCGGGCAGGAGGTCGAGCCGCAGATCATCGCCGGGATTCCAGTACGAGGAGATCTGCAGGATCGCCGGCCCGCTGATGCCGCGGTGCGTGATCAGCATGGCGTTGCGGAACGTCGTACCGTTGCAGCGCGCCTCGACCGGCAATGCGACGCCGGCGAGATCGGCCATGCGCTCCTGATGGCGTCCGCTCAAGGTCAGCGGCACCAGGCCCGCGCGGGTCGGCAGCACGCGATGACCGAACTGGCGCGCGAGCTCGTAGCCGAATCCGCTGGCCCCCATGCTCGGAATCGACAGGCCGCCGGTCGCGACGACGAGAGCCGCCGCCGCGATGCGGCCGAGCGAGGTGTCGACGACGAAAGACTCGTCGACCTTGCGCACGCACTCGACCGTGCAGCTCGTCTCCACGCGCACGCCGGCCGCTTCGCACTCGTCCAGCAGCATGCGCACGATCTGCTTGGACGAATCGTCGCAGAACAGCTGGCCGAGCTCCTTCTCGTGATACGCGATGCGATGGCGCTCGACCAACGCGACGAAGTCGGCCGGCGTGTAGCGCGCCAGCGCCGATTTGCAGAAGTGCGGATTGGCGGAGAGGAAGTTCTGCGCGGTCGTGCCGAGATTGGTGAAGTTGCAGCGCCCGCCGCCGGACATCAGGATCTTCTTGCCGACGCGGTTCGCGTGCTCGACGACGAGCACGCGCCGGCCGTGCCGGCCGGCAGCGATCGCGCACATGAGGCCGGCGGCGCCGCCGCCGATGATCAGGGCATCGAAGCCGTCCAGCACGCGCTCAACGTCCCTGTGCGGCCGGTGCCATGCGCAGCATCGGATCGATCGTGACGCTGCCGTCTTCGCCGAACAGCTGCACTTGGCCATCCTGGATGTTGCATTGCAGGCGCATGCCGCGCTCGGCGAATTCGGCCAGCGCCGCGACGGCAGGCGAGGGGATGTCGATCACGCTGAGATTCTTCGCGCGCAGCAGCCCCGCACCGTTCTTTTCCCACCAGATCTCCGCGCCGCGTCCGCTGTAGCCGATCACCACGACCTGGCGCGCGCGGCCGCACGCCTTGCGGATGCGCTGCTCGTCCGGTTGGCCCAGGTCGATCCACAGCTGGATTTCGCCGGTGAGGTCGCGCAGCCACAGGTCGGGTTCGTCCTCGGTGCTGAGGCCTTTGCCGAATTCGAGGCGATCGTCGGCGTACAGCGCGAACGCGAGCAGGCGAACCATCATGCGTTCGTCGGTTTCGGACGGATGGCGCGCCAAGGTCAGCGCGTGGGTCGCGTAGTAGTGGCGATCCATGTCGCTGATCTGCAGCTCGACTTTGTAGATGGTCGCGTTGAGCGCCATGCGTTGTTCTTCCCGAGGGACAATCGGCCATTGTAGGCGTTGTCGGTTTGCCTCGGTTCGTACGGCCGGTCACGCCGGCGACGCGAGCACCGTCAGCGGTATCGTGCGGGCGGACTTGCCGAACCAGCCCTCGCGTTCGTCGCGGCAGCCGGGGCTTCCCATCGCGAAGCTGCGGCACAGCTGCGGGCGTGTTTCGTAGATCGTGCAGCGCATGCTCGAACGATCGACCGCCACGCACCAGCCGTCTTCGCGCTGCGCCATGTGCTCGAGGCCGTACTCGTCGTGCTCGGTCAGCCAGGCGGGCACGACGTCGCCGGGCATCAGCAGCACGGTCAAGCGGCAGCAGACCGCTTCGCAGTCGCTGCACTGGATCGACGCGTCGATGTCTTCGAGGGGGGAGTCGAAAGGGGCGTTCATTCGCGCACAGTATCGCCTCTCCCGCGGCGACGGCACACTATCGGGCACGCTTCGAAGCCACTCGTCGAGAACGCCCCTGTCGATCCGTCTGCCAACCCGCAATGGCGTGCGCGCAAGCACGCTGCAACTGCCGCCCGGCACCTGGGCGACGGTGCTGGACTGCCTTTGCGCGCATTTCGGCGCGATCGGCCGGCCCGAATGGGAAGACCGCTTCGCGCGCGGGCGCGTCACCGACGAACATGCCGTCGCGCTCACCGCGGCGACGGCCTACCGCGAAGGCATGCGCGTCCAGTACTACCGCGAAGTCGCGGCGGAAACGCGCATTCCGTTCGCCGAAGCGATCCTGCACGCCGATGCCGACCTCGTCGCCGCCGACAAGCCGCATTTCCTGCCGGTCATGCCGGCGGGCGGCCATGTCGAGGAAACGCTGCTCGCGCGCCTGATCCGGCGTCTGGACAATCCCGAGCTGGTGCCGCTGCATCGCATCGACCGCGGTACCGCCGGCGTCGTGCTGTTCTCGGCCAACCCGGCGACGCGTTCGCGCTACCAGGCGCTGTTTCGCGAGCAGGCGATCGTCAAGCGCTACGAGGCGATCGCGCCGGCGTTGCCGCAGCAGGCGTTTCCGCTGCTGCGCAGTACCCGCATCGAACGCGGCGAGCCGTTCTTCCGCATGCGCGAAACGGCCGGCGCCGCGAACGCGCACACGCGCATCGAAGTCGCCGAGCGCAGCAGGTCGCTGTGGCGCTACGCCTTGTTTCCGCAGGGCGGGCGCAAGCATCAGCTGCGCGTGCAGATGGCGGGTCTGGGCGCCGCCATCGTCAACGACGACAACTATCCCGAACTCGCCAGTCGCGCAGCAGGCGACTACTCGCGGCCGCTGCAGCTGCTGGCGCACAGCCTCGCGTTCGACGATCCGATCGATGGCGCGCAGCGCACGTTCCACAGCCGCTTCAGGCTGGACCTGTCCGGCACGGCGACGGTCGACTGCAGCTAGCGCGCGTCGAGCCGCCGCCCGCCCACGTGCACGCTGCGCGCGAGCGCGCCGCCGATCCAGTAGCACAGGTCGACCGGACGCTGTGCGTTCCACACGACGAAGTCCGCGCGCAGGCCGGTCCGCAAGACGCCGCGGTCGTCCAGGCCGAGCGCGCGCGCGGCATGCACGGTCGCGCCGCGCAGGGCTTCTTCCGGCGTCAGGCGCAGCTCGACGCAGGCCATGTTCAAGGCGAGCCGCAGCGACAGCAGCGGCGACGTGCCGGGATTCATGTCGCTGGCGACGGCCATCGCGACGCCGTGCTCGCGAAACAGCGCGATCGGCGGCATCTTGGTCTCGCGCAGCGCGTAGAACGCGCCGGGCAGCATCACCGCGACCGTGCCCGCGGCGGCCATCGCGCGCACGCCCGCTTCGTTGGTGTGTTCGAGGTGCTCGGCGGAACGCGCGCCGAACTCGGCGGCGAGCGCGGCGCCATCGAGATCGCTGAGCTGGTCGGCGTGCAGCTTGACCGGCAGGCCGAGTTCGCGCGCCTGCTCGAACACGCGCCGGGTCTGTGCCGGCGAGAACGCGATGCGCTCGCAGAACGCATCGACCATGTCGGCCAGGCCCTCGCGCGCGGCGGCCGGCAGGATGCGCGCGCAGATCTCGTCGACGTAGGCATCGCCGCGGTCCTTGAATTCCGGCGGCAACGCGTGCGCGGCCAGCAGGGTCGTGCTGACGCCGATGCCGAGTTCGCCGCCGATGCGCCGCGCGACGCGCAGCATCTTGAGTTCGTTGTCGAGGTCGAGTCCGTAGCCGGATTTGATCTCGACCGTCGTGACGCCGTCGCGCAGCAGCGCTCGTGCACGCGGCAGCGAAGCGGCCAGCAGCGCGTCTTCGTCGGCCGCCCGCGTCGCGCGCACGCTCGACATGATGCCGCCGCCGCTGCGCGCGATCTCTTCGTAGCTTGCGCCGTTCAGGCGCTGCTCGAACTCGGCGGCGCGATCGCCACCGAATACGAGGTGCGTGTGACAGTCGATCAGGCCCGGCGTGACGAGCGCGCCGCCGGCGCTTTCGACCTTCGCCGCCAGCCGCTCGGGCGCATCGGGCAGTTCGGCGCGGGCGCCGACGAATGCGAGCAGGCCGTCCTTCCAGGCCAGGGCGCCGTGTTCGACCAGTCCATACGCGACGCCGTTGTCGTCCAGCGTCGCCAGGCGCGCATCGAGCAGCAAACCGTCCCACGGTGGATTCATGCGTCGTCGTCCTGAGTCCGGGCGGCGCGGGGATTCGCGCGGCCGGTGTTGTCGCACAGCGTTTCGTAGTCTTCCACGAGCCGCTGCGCAAATGCGCGGTAGATCGGTGTCGGGCACGCCAGCGTCGCCACGCCGCGCGCCAGCAGGCACGCTGCCATGATTGGAATCACCAGGCTTTGGTTGGCGGTCAGTTCGAGCGAGATGACGGCCGCCGTCAACGGCGCCTGCGTGACGCCGGCGAGGAATGCCGCCATGCCGAGCAGCACGACGACGGTCGGGTCGGTACCGAAGAACAGGGCCGACAAGGTGTGGCCCATGCCGGCACCGACCGCGAGCGCGGGCGAGAAGATGCCGCCCGGGATGCCGGCCCAGTACGACAAGGTGTTCGCAGCGAGTTTGAGCAGGCCGAATTCGGCGGCGGCACCGTGCGTGGACTGCACCAGCTCGTGCGCCTGCACGTAGCCGGTGCCGTAGATCGTGCTTCCGCTGAAGACGCCGAGCAGCGCGAGCGCGAATCCGCAGGCTGCCGCGAAGCGCACCGGCCCGCGCGCGCGTAGAGCGCCGATCCGCGCCAGCGGTCCGTGGTCGGCCGGCAGGATCAGTCGCGCGAACAGGCCGCCGCCGAGTCCGCCGCACACGCCGCAGGCGACGATCGCGAGCCAGCCCTCGCCGAGCGGCAACGTCGCGCCGACCGAACCGAAATAAGCGTAGTTGCCGAGCACGCCGAGCGAGACGATGCCGGCGAAGATCACTGCCGTCAGCACGATGCCGCTGAAGCGGTGTTCGTAGGTGCCGGCCAGCTCCTCGATCGCGAAGACGACGCCGGCCAGCGGCGTGTTGAACGCGGCGGCGATGCCTGCGCCGCCGCCCGCGAGCACGAAACGCGACAGTGCCTTGGCATCGGTGAAGCCGAAGCGCTGTCCGAGCCAGTACATCAGCCCGGCGCCGACGTGCACGGTCGGTCCCTCGCGGCCGATCGACGCGCCGCCGAGCAGTGCGACCAGGGTCAGCGCCATCTTGCCGAAGGCGACAGGCAACGACAGCAATCGCGCCCTGAAGCCGGCATCCTCGATGGTCAGCGCGGCGATCACTTGCGGAATGCCGCTGCCGCGTGTCTGCCGCAGCGCACCTTCGGTCAGCCACGAGAGCACGGCGAAGACGGCGGGCGTCAGGACCAGCGGCAGCCACGGCGACCAGGCGAGGATGCTCTGGAAGCCGGCATAGGCGTAGTCGCTGGCCTGCGCGAAGGCGATTGCCGCCAGGCCGACCACGATGCCGCCGCTCCACAGCGCGATGCGCCTGCGCCACTGCGCCGGCGCGAACAGATCGTGCGCGCGCAACGTGCGCAAACGTTCCCCGAAGGGATGTCGAGATTCTGGCATCACTCGATTATCGCATCCCCCGAGTAGTGCGCCGGCATCCGAAGCGGCGACGTCAACCTGCACGAGAGATGACCGCGCGGCTTGCGCCAGTGGAAATGCAGCGTGTCCAAGGCTAGCCTTCGCGCGCCCAACGGAGCCGATGATGAGTCCTCGAGTCTTTCAAGCGGAACAGGCGTGGTTGCAGCAGGGGTGGAAGAACGACGCGGCATTCGCCGTCGATGCGGGGCGTCTGGCGGTGCCCGCCGATTCGGATGCGACCACGCGCGAAATCGTGCGCGGCTGGGTCGTGCCCGGCATGCCGAACCTGCATTCGCACGCGTTCCAGCGCGCGATGGCGGGCCTGGCCGAGCGGCGCGGCCATTCGGAGGACAGTTTCTGGACCTGGCGCGAGGTCATGTACGCGTTCGCCGGCTGCATCGGCCCGGATGAGCTGCGGGCGATCGCCGCACAGCTGTACGTCGAGATGCTCAAGGCCGGCTACACGCAGGTCTGCGAGTTCCACTACCTGCATCACGCGCCCGGCGGCAAGCCGTATGCCGACCCTGCGGCGATGTCGCTGGCGCTGATCGAGGCCGCGCAGGAAGCCGGCATCGGCTTGACCTTGCTGCCGACGCTGTACATGACCGGCGGTTTCGACGGGCGTGCGTTGTCCGAGCGGCAGCGCCGCTTCGGCCACGACGTCGATGCGTATCTGCGGCTGGTCGAGCGGCTGCGCGCGATGGAATCCACTACCTTGCGCGTCGGCATCGCGCTGCATTCGCTGCGCGCGGTGCCGGAAGAGGCGATGCGCGTCGTGCTCGGCGCCGACGTCGCCCGCGGGTGCCCGATCCACATCCACGTCGCCGAACAGATCGGCGAGGTGCAGGACTGCCTGGCGCTGCGAAAGGCGCGGCCGGTGGAATGGCTGCTCGATCATGCGCCCGTCGATGCGCGCTGGTGTCTCGTGCATGCCACGCACATGGACGCGCACGAGACGCAGCGCCTGGCCGCGACCGGCGCGGTGGCCGGGCTGTGCCCGACGACCGAGGCCAATCTCGGCGATGGCCTGTTTCCGCTGAAGGCCTATCTCGATGCCGGCGGCGCGATAGGCATCGGTTCGGACAGCCACATCTCGGTGTCGCCGGTCGAGGAATTGCGCTGGCTCGAATACGGCCAGCGGCTGCTCACGCGCCATCGCAACGTGTCGGCGACGGCGCGCACGCCGAGCACCGGCGAGCGGTTGTTCGCCAAGGCGCTCGTCGGTAGTGCGCGTGCGGCCGGCGTCGCGCTCGGCTCGCTCGATGCCGGCGCGTCGGATGCGTCGCCGCGCGCCGATCTGCTCGCGCTCGACGCGACATCGCCGCTGCTCGCCGGCCGCGACGCCGCGCACGCGATCGACAGCTGGATCTTCGCCGGCAATGCCAACCTCGTGCGTGACGTGATGGTCGCCGGCGAATGGGTCGTGCGCGATTTTCGCCATCGCGACGAAGCGCGCATCGCTGCGCGGTATCGCGAGGTAGTGGAGCGGATCGCCAGGGCGGCGGGCTGACGCGCGGCGTCACGAACGTTCGCAGCACGTGCTGGCGCCGCACTCAAGCGCGTCCGCTTGAAGTCCGCGAATACGATGGACGTTCGCAGCATCTATCGACGTCATTCCCGCGAAAGCGGGAATCCAAAGTGCTCTTGGGGAGGATCAAAATGATTTCCCGCTTTCGCGGCAATGACGGCAACGGGCCGGAGCGGAAATGACGACTGGCGGGCCATGGAGGGAATGAGCGAGTGCTCACTAGAATGGCAGCGAGAAAAAACGGCGGAATGACGACGCGGTGGCGGACGACGCCGGCAACCCGATTCAGCTCGGCGCTGCCGCCGCGGCATTCAAGCGCGCCCGCATGAAGTCGGCGAATACGCGCAGCTTCGGCGCGAGCTGTGCGCGGCTCGGGTAGTAGAGGTAGAAGCCGTCATAAGGCGGCAGGAATTCGTCGAGCACGCTGACCACCGCGCCCGAGGCGAGTGCGGCGCGCATGATCGGCTCCATCGTGTGCACCAGGCCGATGCCGGTCAGCGCCGCACGCAGCAGCAGGGCGCTGTCGTTGCTGACCAGGTTGCCTTCCGCGTCGATCTCGAACCAGCGTCCGTGCTCGCAGAATTCCCAGCGGTAGATCGCGCTGGTGTTGGAGAAACGGAAGCGCACGCAGTTGTGCGCCTGCAGGTCGCGCGGGTGCCGGGGCACGCCGTGGCGCGCGAAATAGGCGGGCGAGCCGACGACGACCGAACGCTGCGCGCCGCCGAGCTGCAGCGCGATCATGTCGCGCTGCACTTTCTCGCCGAGGCGAATCCCGGCGTCGAGGCCTTCGCCGACGAGATCGTTGAGCGCGCTGTCGACGCGGATGTCCAGGCGTATTTCCGGATAGGCGGCGAGGAAGTCCGCCAGGTGCGGTTCGAGCAGCGCCGGCACGATGACTTGCGGCACGGTCAGCCGCAGCGTTCCTGCCGGGCGCTCGCGCTGCTGGCGCAGGTCGTCGACGGCGCCGTCGATGTCGAGCAGCGCCGGCTCGATGCGTGCGAGCAGCGCCGCGCCGGCTTCGGTCAGGCCGACCTTGCGCGTGGTGCGGTTGAGCAGGCGCACGCCGAGGCGCGCTTCGAGCGCGCGCACGGTCTGTGACAGCGCGGAGGGGGAAACTTCGAGCTCGGCCGCGGCATGCGTGAAGCTGCCATGGGCCGCGATGCGCGCGAACGCGAGCAGGGCAGGCAGCTGTCCCGGTTCGATTGTGAAGGTGGGCTTCATGGTGCTTGCGCATCGTCGGGGTTTTTCGATCCAGCCGCAAGGCGCAGCATCCGCCCCCTCGTCGTCGAAGCGGAGCGCGTCCATGCTGGAAAAACGTCTCGAACATCGAATCGCGCTGGTCACCGGCGCCTCGTCCGGCATCGGCGAGGCGACCGCGCTCGCGCTGGCCGAGGCCGGCGCGAAAGTCGCCATCGCGGCGCGCCGGCGCGATCGCCTAGACGATCTCGCCCGGCGACTGGAGCCGCTCGGTGCCGAACCGCTCGTGCTCGAAGCCGACCTGCTCGACGAGCATGCGGCGCAGCGCATCGTCGCCGACACCGAGGCGCACTACGGCCGCCTCGACATCCTCGTCAACAACGCCGGCGTGATGTACCTCGAGCCGGTCGCCGAGGCCGACCTCGGCCGCTGGCGCAAGATGCTCGAACTCAACGTGCTCAGCCTGATCGCATCGACCCAGGCCGCGCTCGGCGGCATGCGTGCGCGCCGCGACGGCCATATCGTCAACATCGCCTCGGTGGCCGGGCGCGTCGCCAACCCGAACTCGGCGGCCTATGCGGCGACGAAGTTCGGCGTGGTCGCGTTTTCCGAAGCGCTGCGGCGCGAGGTCTACCAGGATCGCGTCCGCGTGAGCGTGATCGAGCCCGGTCTCGTCGCGACCGAGCTGCGCGACCACATCGGCCATACCGCGGTGAAGGACGCGATCAATGCCTGGGCGCAGAGCCTGCGCGAGCTGCAGCCGGAGGATGTCGCCGAGGCGATCCTGTTCTGCGTGACGCGGCCACCGCATGTCGCGATCAACGAATTGCTGTTGCGGCCCACCGACCAGGAGCGCTGAACCATGAAGACCCGCACACTAGGCCGGCACGGCCTCGACGTTTCCGCGATCGGCCTCGGCTGCATGGGCCTTTCGCATGCGTATTCGACCAGCCGAACCGATGACGCCTCCGCAGTCGCCTTGATCCGCCGCGCACTCGACCTCGGCGTCACGCTGATCGACACGGCCGACATCTACGGCCCCGAAACCAATGAGCGGCTGGTCGGCGAAGCGCTGGCCGGCCGGCGCGAAGGCGTCATGCTGGCGACCAAGTTCGGTTTCACTTACGAAGCCGGCGGCGTCAGCGGAATCGGCGGTGGCCGCATCGACGGCAGTCCCGCGTACGTGCAGCGCGCGTGCGAGGCGTCGCTGCGGCGGCTCGGCGTCGAATGCATCGATCTGTACTACCTGCACCGCGTCGATCCCGATACGCCGATCGAAGAGACCGTCGGCGCGATGTCGCGTCTGGTCGAACAGGGCAAGGTGCGCCATCTCGGGCTGTCCGAGGCGTCGGCGGCGACGATCCGGCGCGCGCAGGCGGTGCATCCGATCGCCGCGGTCCAGAGCGAGTACTCGCTTTGGAGCCGCGATCCCGAGGACGAGGTGTTGCCGGTCTGCCGCGAACTCGGTATCGGCTTCGTGCCGTTCAGCCCGCTCGGGCGCGGCTTCCTGTCCGGCCGCTTCCAGCGCATCGAGGATCTCGCCGAGGACGATTTCCGGCGGGGTTCGCCACGTTTCCAGGGCGAGAACTTCGCGAAGAACCTGGTGCTGGTCGACAAGATCGCCGCTCTCGCCGGCGACAAGGGCGTCACGCCTTCGCAGCTCGCCTTGGCCTGGCTGCTCGCGCAGGACGACCATCTCGTGCCGATTCCCGGAACCACCCGGATTGCGCGGCTGGAAGAAAACATCGGGGCCGCCGATATCGTGCTCGGAGCGGACGAGCTTGCGGCGATCGATGCGGTCGCGCCGATCGGCGCCGCCGCGGGCCCACGCTACGGCGAAGCCGGCATGCGTCAGGTCAATCGCTGAGTACGCGACGCGCCCATCACGTTCACAGGAGAAATCTGCGATGAAATCACGAATGCTCGGCCGCGGCCTCGAGGTCAGTGCGATCGGCCTCGGCTGCATGGGCCTGTCCGATTTCTATTCGACCAGCCGCGGCAGCGACGCCGAAGGCATCGCGCTGATCCGGCGCGCGATCGAGCTCGGCGTGAGCCTGCTCGACACCTCCGACATCTACGGTCCGTTCACCAACGAAGTGCTCGTCGGCAAGGCGATCCAGGGCTTGCGCGATCTCGTCGTCGTCGCGACCAAGTTCGGCATCATGCGCAACGAGAAAGGCGAGCGGCTCGGCCTCAACGGCCGCCCCGAATACGTGCGCGCCAGCTGCGACGCATCGCTGAAGCGCCTCGGCATCGAGCAGATCGACCTGTACTACCAGCATCGCATCGATCCGAACGTGCCGATCGAGGACACCGTCGGCGCGATGGCGGACCTGGTCGAGCAGGGCAAGGTGCGTCACCTCGGCCTGTCCGAAGCCTCGGCCGCCACGATCCGCCGCGCGCACGCGGTGCATCCGATCGCGGCGATCCAGACCGAGTATTCGCTGTGGAGCCGCGATCCGGAAGACGACATCCTGCCGACCTGCCGCGAACTCGGCATCGGTTTCGTGCCGTACAGCCCGCTCGGGCGCGGCTTCCTCGCCGGCAAGTTCAGGAAGATCGAGGATCTGGCGCCGGACGACTGGCGTCGCGCGTCGCCGCGGTTCCAGGGCGAGAACTTCGCCAAGAACCTCGCCCTCGTCGACAAGATCGAAGACCTCGCGGCCGAGAAGGACTGCACGCCGTCGCAGCTCGCCTTGGCCTGGCTGCTCGCGCAAGGCGACGACCTCGTGCCGATTCCGGGCACGACCAGCCTCGATCGGCTGGAGCAGAACGTCGGCGCGGCCGACATCGCGCTCGATGCCGCCGAACTCGCTGCGATCGATGCGATCGCGCCGCGCGGCGTCGCCGCCGGCACGCGCTATCCGGAGGCAGGGTTGCGCGAAGTGAATGTCTGATCGGCGAACGATCGGACCGACGAGCGCGGAGGGCTGCAGCCCTCTCGCTCAGTTATGAGGGAAGCCCCCGGCTGAGCCGGGGATCGCCCCGGGTTTTGGCCGTTCCTCGCATGTGGAAGCGGCTTTTGTGGGAGCGACTTCAGTCGCGATCGGTGCATGGCCGAGCATCACGACTGAAGTCGCTCCCACAAGGCGCAAGCGGTGCCCGCGCCGCGAGGCTCGATCAATGCGCGGAGCTGCGCAGCATCGGCGCGACGACGTCGAAGTGCCCGTCGTTCGGCTGCGGCCGGATGTCGAGCAGATGGGTCAGCAGCGGGTAGACGTCGACGTTGTCGAATTCAGGCACGACCAGGCCGTGCTCGAACGCCGGACCATGCGCGACGAACAGCGCACGCATCGCCGGATCGTCGTTGTCGTAGCCGTGCTCGCCGAGCGAGAAGTGCTTGCGCGTCGCTTCCTGCGCGTGCGAAGTGATGACCCAGCCGTCGTCGGCGAGGCACAACAGCGCCGGCACGCGCGCATGCGTGCCGTAGTGCAGGCGCGCGGGCACTTGCGACTTGCGCCAGCAATGCATCGCCGCATGCGCGGCCAGCAACGTGGCTTCGCCGGCGGCGCTGTCGTGGCCCGCCACCGGATTGATTCCGGCGAGGATGCCGTAGTTGACGACATCGACGTCGTCGAGCGCGATCAGATCGTCGAGGTAGATCACGCGATCGTGCGACGTCGCGGTCATGCCGTGGTCGGCGACGATGACGAGATTCGTGCGTTCGAACAGATGGCGCTGCTTGAGTCCGTCGACCAGGCGCGCGAGCGCGGCGTCGACGTCGTGCAGCGCGTGGTCGACCTCATCCGAATCCGGCCCCTGTTCGTGGCCGGCGTGGTCGACCTGCTCGAAATACAGCGTGTAGAAAATCGGGCGCTGCGCGGCCGGCAGATCGATCCATTGCAGCAACTGGTCGACGCGCTGGTCCGGCGTCATCTTGCCGTCGAAGGGCATCCAGTGCGACGGGCGCACGCCGCCGATCGCGACGTCGGATCCCGGCCAGAACATCGTGCCCGCATGCCGTCCTTGTTTCTCGACGCTGACCCAGAGCGGCTCGCCGTTCCACCAGGCCGGATCGGCCGTCGTCTTCGGATCGTTGTAGACGAAGCGCGCACCGCTGGCCGGATCGGTCATGCGGTTGTTGACGATGCCGTGGTGGTCCGGATAGAGACCGGTCACCAGGGTGTAGTGGTTCGGAAACGTCAGCGTGGGGAACGACGGCTTCATCGCTTGCGCACGCACGCCGTCGGCAGCGAGCGCTTCCAGCGTCGGCGTCAGGTGGCGATCGAGGTAGTCTGCGCGGAAGCCGTCGAAGGAGATCAGGATCAGCGGATCGACGGCGGCGGACGAGGCCGAGGACTTGGGCGCGGGAGCCGACGAGCATGCGCCGAGCGCCAGCGCGCACGACAGGATCAGCAGAAGGCGCAGGCGCATCGTCGGGCTCCGAAAGGCAAACCCCGATCGTCGCCCAAACCAATGACATTTCCTATGCGGCAGTTCGCATCGAGGCGACCGCTTTGTAAAGAAAGCTCAAGCGCCCGGCCGCCGCCGAGCGATGGATTCCTACGCGCCGATCTGGCCGTCGATGCGCGCGTTCGTCGGCTGCGCGACGTAGCGGCCGCCGCGGACCGCGTCGAAATTCCGATACGTCTGCAGCAGGCCGCCGTAGACGTGCAGCGTCACCGCGGGCCTGCGGGCCGACAGGTTCGCGCAGCGATGCGCGTGTCCGGCGGTGCCGAGGAAGGCACAGGACTGGCCTTCCTCCAGCAGCGTGGTGCCGACGAAGCGCGGCTGCGTGTCGCCGCGCTCGTCGGTGACCAGTTCGTAGTCTTCGACGCTGAGCGCGCCTTGCAGCACCATCTCGATGCCCCACAGGCCCGCGTGATCGTGGATCGGCGTCGAATACCCGGCCGGCCACACCATCATCAGGCCGGTGTAGCGACCGTCGCGCTCGCGTTCGTATTGCCAGCGCGTGAATTCGCGCGGGCGCTGATCGCACAACGCGCGCAGCGTGCGGCGATCCTTCGGTGAATACCACACCGCATCGCGCAGTCCGCGATGGACGCGTTCGAGCGAAAAATCGCCGTCACCCAGATGCGCGGCCATGAAGCTGCGCACGCTGCGTATCACGTCAAGGTCGTTCGGCACCATGCAATGCACCCCGGCAGCCCATTGCATGCGACTGCACCATATCGGCCGTTAAGCTGGCGCTAAGAATTTCGGGCAGCCTGCCCAAGCGTGGAGCAACGGGATGCCACGCCGCTTGAGCAATGCCGACCAAGCATTTGATTAGTCTGTCGATCGGGGCGGGCGGGGCGCCAACAATCTTTCACCATGACCTGATGCCGGCCGCAGCGGATCAGCGCTTGCGCGCGAAGGCGAGCACGCCGATGCACAGAACCAGCGCCGTTGCGCACGTCCAGGCGAACCAGTCGCCCCAGCGTGCGTACAGCGTCTTCGTCGCGCGCAGTGGCAGATCGCCGATCAGGCTCGCGGCATCGGTGATGTGGATGCTGGACGTCTCGCCGATCACGCGGCCGCGATCGTCGCTCAGCGTCAGCGCGCCGTTGCGCGCCGCGCGTGCCAAGGCGAAGCCGCTTTCGACGCCGCGCAGGATCGCCATGCGGCTGTGCAGCCAGCCGTCGACATTGAAGTCCCAGGCCGGCACCAGCAGCAGGTTCGTGTCGCGTTCGGCGTACGCGAAGCCCATCGGCGGAAAATCCATGTCCTTGCAGACGGCGGTGCCGATGCGCGCGCCGTGGTCGAACGTGGTGTAGCCGTCGCCGGGCGTCGCGCGCGATTCGAACGGCGGCAGCAGGTGGTGCTTGAAGTACGTCAACGGCGAGGGCGCGCCGCTGCCGAAGATCAGCGATGCATTGCGCTCGCCGGCCGCGTCGCCGGTGTAGGCCGCGCCGGTCAGCACGATCATGTGGCGCTCGCGCGCGACGTCGTCGAGTTCGGCGATGCGCGGTGTCGAGCTCACGAATGCCGCTTCGGGGATCACCGCGATCGTGGCGCCGGCGTCGACGAGCCGCCCGATCGCTTCGACGTATCGTTGCAGCAGCGCCTTGCCGGCCGCACTGTCGGGATCCACGCGCGTCTCTCCCTGCAGCGAGAGAAGGCCGACTCTCGCGGTCGCGATGTTTTCCCCCGCGGCCGTCTGCAATCGCCATGTGCCGTAGGCGATCACGCCCGCGAAGGCGGCGATGGTCAGCGCGGCGAGCCGCACGCGTGCGCCACGGGTTCCCTGGGGCGCGCTGAGCGCGGCCAGTGCCGACGGCAGCAGCATCACCATGAAGCCGACGCCCCAGGCGCCGCATACGGCCGCCAGCTGGATGATCGTCAGCGCGTCCATCTGCGTGTAGGCGAGGTTGAAGAATGTGCCGTGCACCGACGTCAGGTAGTTCGCATAGTCGGCGCTGACCGCTACCAGCGGCACGCTGAGCGCGGCGAGGCCGATGCGTCCGCGCTGCGCGAACGCGCGTGCGAGCAGCGTCGCCAGGGCGAAGATCGTCGCCGGCCCGAGCGTGGCCAGAAGCTTCACGGGGACCGGCGCCTGCACGACGTCGAGATAGGTCCACACGTTGAGGCCGCCGATCGCCCAGGCCAGCAGCGCCGCCGCGAACGCCGCGGTGCCCGACGCGCGCATCGCGTAGACGAGTACCGGCAACGGTGCCAGCCAGGGTGCCCACCACAGCGGCGCGACGCCGGAGCCGATCCACCACAGCGCGGCGGACAGCGCAGTAGCCGCGACGAAGGCGGCGACAGCGACGAAGCGATCAGATCTTGAGGCCATCGAATTGTCTCCTGAGCGAAGCGCGATAGAACGCGCGGAAGGCTTTTTCCGAATAGCTGAAGCGTCCCGCGCGGTAGAGGCAGATCAAGCCGTGGATGTGCGCCCACATCGACATCGCGACATCCCAGACGTCGTCCTCGCGAAACAGTCCGCTGCGCATGCCTTCGGCGAGCGTGTCGGCGACCAGGTTCAGCGTCGGCGAGCGGCGCGCGCGGAAATCCTCGGGAAAGCGCCGCGCATCGTCGCGGCGAACCGAATAGGCGTAGTCGAACGCGTGCGGGTGTTCGAGCGCGTAGTCGAGGTAGCCGTCCTGCAGCTGCATCAGACGTTTCTCGACGTCCGGGCTCTTGGCGGTCTTGATCCAGCGTTCGGCGACCTCGGCGAACGTGTCGTCGGCCAGCCGGTGCAGCAGGGCCTCGCGATTCGGGAAGTGCCGGTAGATCGCCATCGCGGTCACGCCGATCGCATCGCCGACGCGGCGCATGCTGACGGCGGCGGCGCCCTCGGCGTCGAGGATCGCGCGCGCGGCTTCCAGAATGCGCGTTTCCGTATCGGTGCGTTTCATGTATACAGTGTATACAAAGACGCAAACACACTGCAACCGGCCGGTACATCCAGCGCTTCGAACTTGTGAGAGCGCTGGCAGACGCCCTGTGGCGCGCAGGGGCTATGCGGCGACGGGCACCGCTTGTGCCGGTGTGCGCCGGCCGATCAGCAGCACGAGCCCGGCCGTGACGATGCAGGCGAATCCGGCGAACACGAAGGCTTCGAGATAGCGGTTGTTGGCGACGCGCAAGGCGCCTGCGCCGAATGCCGCAGTCGCGGCGCCCAGCTGGTGGCCGGCGCCGATCCAGCCGTAGACGAGCGGAGCCTGCTGCGTACCGAAGCGTTCGTTGGTCAGGCGCACGGTCGGCGGCACGGTTGCGATCCAATCGAGGCCATAGAACAGCGAGAACAGGCCGAGGCTGTAGAAGCTGAAGCCGCAGTAGGGCAGGTAGATCAGCGAGAGACCACGCAGGCCGTAGTAAGCGCACAAGAGCTTGCGATTGTCGAAGCGATCCGACAGCCAGCCCGATGCGGTGGTGCCGACGATGTCGAACACGCCCATCGCGGCGAGGAGACCTGCCGCTTGCACTTCGGGAATGTTGAAGTCGGCGCAGAACGCGATCAGATGCGTGCCGACCAGGCCGTTGGTGCTGAGGCCGCAGACGAAGAAGCTGCCGAACAACAACCAGAAGGTGCCTGTGCGCGAAGCGGTGCGCAGCGCGCGGAACGCGGCGACGATCGGGTTGACAGGCGTCGTCACCGGATCGATGTCGGGTTGCGTCGAGCCGTAGCGCTTGAGGCCGAGATCATGCGGACGCTCCGGCATCAGCAGCGCGACCAGCGGAATCAACGCGAGCGAAACGCCGGCGACGATGAAGACGACCGGACGCCAGCCGTAGTGCTGCGCGACCGCCGCGAGCAGCGGCAGGAACAGCAGCTGCCCGGTCGCGGAACTCGCGGTCAGCAGGCCGAGCACGACGCCGCGGCGCGTCTCGAACCAGCGGTTGACGATCGTGACCGCGAGCACCATCGCCATCGTGCCGGTGCCGATGCCGGCGAGCACGCCCCAGGTCAGGATCAGGCCGAGCGGCGTCGTCACGAACGCGCTGCCGCCCATCGCGGCGGCGAGCAGGAACAGCGCGGCGATCATCGTGTTGCGGATGCCGAAACGCTGCATCGCGGCGGCGGCGAACGGGCCCATCAAGCCGAACAGCGCGAGGCCGATCGAGATCGCCAGCGAGATCTGCTCGCGGCTCCAGCCGAACGCCTGCTCCAGCGGCACCAGCAGCACGCTTGGCGTGGCGCGGATGCCGGCGACGGTGAGCAGGGTCAGGAAGCCGAGCGCTGCGACCAGCCAGGCGTAGTGCATGCGGGAACCGAGACGGTCGGCGAGAAGATGCTTCATGGGAGGCTTCGCTTGCGGATGTCGAGAAAGGAGTATATACACCTATTTCATGAGCGATCAATCCACGAAGTACGAAACCGACTGCCTGTGCATCCACCTGCGCCGCATCGCGCGCAGCGTGACGCAGGCCTACGACGACGCGCTCGCTGCGAGCGGCATCAAGCTGACGCAGTTCTCGCTGCTACGTTCGGTCGAGCGCAACGAACCGGCCGCGATCGGCACGCTGGCCGAGGAGCTCGAACTCGACCGCACGACGCTCGCGCGTAACCTGCGCCCACTCGAACGCGACGGCTTGCTGACGACGAGCGCAGCCGCGACCGACCAACGCGTGACCGAAGTGCGCCTGACGGCACGCGGCCGCCGTGCGATCGCGCAAGCGCTGCCGGCCTGGCGCAAGGCGCAGTCGGAGATGGCGCGGCGCATCGGCCCGCGCCACGCCGAGCTGCTGCGCGAACTGGCCTTCGAGCTGCCGGTTGCCTTGCGAAGCGGAAAAGCCTGAAACACGGAGCACACAGAGCACGCGGAGACAGCAATAGAAATCTTGTTTCTCCATCTCAGGGATCTTGGCTTTCTTCCGTGTGCTCCGTGCTTCAATCTTTTCAAAGCTTCAATCTTTTTAAACAAAATGAACATTGCGGCTCGGCGTGTTTCCGGCCTATGTTCAAAATCTTTGGAGAAACCGCATGGCCTTGTTCGAACCGCTGACGATCGGCAACGTCACCCTGCGAAATCGCATCGCGGTGTCGCCGATGTGCGAATACTCGGCGGTCGACGGCGTTCCTGCCGATTGGCATCTGGTCCATCTGGGAAGCCGCGCCGTCGGCGGAGCCGGGCTCGTTTTCACCGAAGCGACGGCCGTTTCGCCCGAGGGCCGCATTTCGCCGGGCGATACCGGCTTGTGGAACGAAACCCAGCTGGCCGCATGGAAGCGCATCGCCGCCTTCGTCAGCGAGCATGGTGCGGCGGCCGGCATCCAGCTCGCGCACGCGGGGCGCAAGGCCAGCACCGAGGTGCCGTGGCGCGGCGGCAAGCGCCTGGAAACGGGCGGTTGGACGCCGGTCGCGCCGAGCGCGCTCGCGTTCGCCGACGACTATCCGATGCCGCAGGCCCTCGATGCTTCCGGTATCGCCAAGGTCGTCGCGGATTTCCGCGCAGCGGCCGTGCGCGCGAAAGCGGCCGGGTTCGCCGTGATCGAGATCCACGCCGCCCATGGCTATCTGCTGCACGAATTCCTGTCGCCGCTGTCGAACCGGCGCACGGACGACTACGCCGGCTCGCTCGAGCATCGCGCGCGCCTCCTGCGCGAAGTCGTCGCGGCCGTGCGCGAGGTCTGGCCGCAGCCGGCGCCGCTGGTCGTGCGCGTTTCGGCGACCGACTGGGTCGAAGGCGGCTGGGACATCGGCGAATGCGTCGAACTCGCGCGCTGGCTGAAGCAGGACGGCGTCGACTTGATCGACACCTCGTCCGGCGGTCTCTCGCCGTTGCAGAAGATCGAACTCGTCCCGGGCTACCAGGTGCCGTTCTCTGCGCTGATCCGCCGCGAAGCCGGCATCGCGACCGGCGCGGTCGGCCTGATCACGCAGGCGGCGCAGGCCGACGACATCGTCGCGCGCGGCGACGCCGATCTCGTGCTGTTTGCGCGCGAGCTGCTGCGCGATCCGTATTTCCCGCGCCGCGCGGCGCAGGAACTCGACCGCAAGATCACGCCGCCGGTGCAGTACCAGCGCGCCTGGTAGAGGCCCCGCCGAAGCACGCGCCGGCCGGCCGTGTCTGCTGCGGCCGGCAAGTCGCCGCAGGAATGGCGCGCTCCGGCGCAAACGCTCGCGTGCCGCCTTGTCAATCCGCTGGCCGTAGCCAAGCATGCCTCCCGCGCGCCGACGTGGCGCCGCGCCGTGTCGCGATGACGCACGCGGCGGGATGCAAGCCGGAGGAGTCGATGAAGATCGTATGGGCGTCGATCGTAGGGGCGATGATGGGCGCGAGCGTTCATGCCGAGCCGCCACCGGCCGCGGCGAACCCCGCGCCGAAACCGGTGCGCATGAGCGCAGCCGAATGTGCGGTGTGGGATCGCGAACTCAGTTTCGCGCGATCGGTCGAGGCGCACGATGCATCCGCGTTCGCCGCGCACCTGCAGGCCGGCACCGTGTTCGGCGCCGGCACGCCGACGCCGGTACGCGGGCGTCAGGCCGTCACCGACGACTGGAAGGACATCATCGAAGGAACCCAGTTCGTGCTGCGCTGGCATCCGGGCTTCGTCGCGATCGGTAGCGATCCGAACATCGCGCTGTCGTCCGGGCCGGCGTGGACCGAGAATCTCGATCCCGCGGCGAAACAGCGCTACACGATCAGCAAGTTCACCTCGACCTGGGTGAAGGATGCCGACGGCCAATGGCGCGTCCTGTTCGACGGTGCCGGCGCGCCGCCGAAGCCGGCGACCGCCGAAGACATCCAGAAGCTGGTCGCCGCGCAACCGGCGACGTGTCCGGGCGGGTGACGCGAAGAAGACGTCCGATCCGGTTCCGCGTGAGCTGTCGGCTCGTCGGGGGCGATGCGCGATAGACGCGTCGCGGCGGTTTTATTTTCCCGACGCCGGCGGTGTCGAGCCGAGTCCGGCCTGCGGCAGATCGGCCAATCCTTGCGGCAGCGGCCGCTCGCCGGCCAGAGTGCGGCTGCGCGCGAGCGCGTTCTGCCAGGGCTCGCGTTGCCCGAGCGCGCGATAGAGCCGAGCTTGCAGGACCGCGCATCCGAAGTCGTTTTCCGCATAGCGCGCGATGCGGCCGACCACGACCGCCGCGCGTTCGAGCTCGCCGGCTGCGATCAGCGCCGTGCCATAGGGTGCAGCGACGGCAGCGACCAGATACGGCACGTTGAGATCCGCCGCAATCCGCTGCGCTTCTTCGAAGTGCATCGTCGCCGGTGCGTTCGGTCCGAGCTCCGGCGTGCGTTCGGCACTGGCCAGCTCCGCATAGAGCGCGACCAGCGGCGCGTGCGCGTCGTCGGCCCAGTTGTGCAGCCGGACCAGCTCGGCATTCGCCTCGGACAGGCGGCCAAGCCGCCGCAGCGCGCGGATTTCGGTCAGCGCGGCGTTGGCGCGCGGCTGCTGGTATTGCGGCGTCGGCAACGCGCCCATCGCCTGTGCGGCCAGCACCGCGGCGGTTGCGGCTTGTCCCGCCGCGAGTTCGAGTTCGGCCTGGCTTTCGCGGGCGAGGCCGAGCGTGGTCGTTTCGGTTTGCGCATCGACGCTGCCGATGAGTTCTTCGAGCAGCGCATGCGCTTCGGCCGTGCGTCCGTTCTCGGCCAGCGCCGCCGCGCGCTCGCGCTTGAAGTGATGCTGCAGGTTCGCGTCCTGCACGCGCTGCAGCAGCGCCCAGCCGCGTTCGCTGGCCGCCAGCGCGTCGGCCGGCTGCAGCAGCGTGCGATAGGCGTCCACTTCGTTGGTGATCGCGATCAAGGCTTCGTTGAGCAGGCCGAACTGCTCGAAGCGCTGGCCGGCGCGCAGCAGGACCGGCAGCGCGTCGGCCGGACGGCCGCGCGCCATCATCGCGGACGCCTCGTTGGCATCGACGCGGATCAGCGCGATGCGGTCGCCCGTGCGTTCGAACGCGACGCGCGCCCGGGCGAAATCCGCTGCGGCCGCATCGAAGTCGCGCTGGCGCGAGTGCGTGATGGCGCGGTTGTTGTAGGCGATCGCGAGCGGTTCGAAGGCGTCGCGCGATTCGACCAGGGCGATCGCTTCGGTCGTGCTGGCGATCGCCGCCTGCGGCTGGTCGAGCTGGCCTTGCGCGTTGGCCAGCGAGACGAGCACGCGTGCGCGCAGCACCGGATCGCTCTCGGCCGAAACGGCGGCCAGCAGCGCTTCGAGTTGTTGCCGGGCAGGGTCGAAGCGGCCGCTGCGTATGTCGATCTGCGCCGCGCGCAAACGCACTTCGGGCAGCGCCTGCAGCGCGGCCGGAGCGCCGGCGAGCAGAGCGCGTGCGTCGTCCAGTCGATCGGCCAGGCGTGCGGCCTCGGTCTGTTGCAGCAGCGCTTCCAGCGCCAGCGGTTCGGTCGCGCCGCGCTCGGTGATGCGTCCGCCGAGCAGGGCGGCGAGGCGGTCGGCCGCCTCTCGAGCTGCCTCGATCGCCTCGTCCGCGTGGGTATCGATCGTGCGCGCCGCGCCGGCGCCGCTGACTTGCGCATGCAGGTTCCAGCCGCGTCCGCTGCGGGCCAGCGCGATCTGGATCAGTTCGGCGTGCGGATCGTCGCGCCTTACCGCAGCGGCGACGGTCGCCGCACTGGCGCCGTCCTGCCGCAGCAGGCTGACCACCGAATCGCTGTTCATCACCGGCACGCCGGATGCACGCAGGCGATGCGCGACCAGGTCCATCGCACCCCGCCGCAGCCAGGCATCGTCGCCGCCGCCGACGACATCGACCGGCAACACGACGGCGAGCGCGGCCGGCGATTTCGCATCGGCAGGCGTTCCCGCGGTGCTGCGAACGCCGGTGCCGGTATGTCGCTGCAGCAACACGAGCACGCCGGCGGCGGCGGCCAGCAGTGCGAGGACGACGGCCGCCGCGCGCAATCGCTGCGTGCGCGACGCCGGATGTTCCGCCGCCGGCGCGCGAGCGCTGCCCGAGAGGGGTGTCGCCGGTACGGTGGCATCGTCGGCGAGGGTTTCCTCGGCGACGGCGCCGACCCAGTGATAGCCGAAGCGCGGAATCGTGCGGATCAGCGCCTGCGCCTCGGCGGTGTCGCCGATCGCACGGCGCGCGGCGAGGATCGCCTTGCCGAGCATCGTGTCGCTGATCGTGCTCTTGCCCCAGACCGCCGCGACCAGTTCGTCGCGCCCGATCGCGCGCTCGCGATGGCCGATCAGGTAGGCGATGCAGTCGAAGACGGTCGGCGACAGGTCCACGCGAACGCCGTCGCGCCAGAGCGAGCGTGCCGCGATATCGAGGCGGCAATCGGCGAACAGGAAAAGGGTTCTGGGCATGCCGGCAGCGTAGCGTGGCCTCGGCAGGACCGGAAGGATGCGCGGCGTGCCCGGCAGACACGTCGACGCCGGGCAATTCCTCGGTTACGCTTCGTTCGCCATGCTCCTGCGCCGTTTCCTCGTCGTCCTGTTCGCGCTTGCGCTCGTCGCGCAAGGCGTGTTCGGCAGCGCTGCGCAGGTCTTCGCCGCTACGCACCCGTGCAGCCATGCCGACGTCGCGGGCGACGGCCATGCGGCGAAGTGTCCGTGCTGCGGCGATTGCGCGGGCGCGCTCGATTGCGCGCATGCCTGCGCGCCGGCATTCGTCGCATCGGCAATGCCGGCCATGACGGGCGAGCGCATCGAGATCGCTCCGCGGGCCGCTGATATTGCGGCGCAAGGCCGCACCACGCTGCCGCTGATCCGACCTCCGATCGCCTGATTCCTCCGGCCGTACTTGTCGCCGCGGTTCGCCGCGGCTTCGCGCGTTCGCGCGCGTTCTTCCCTGGAGGAAACCATGTCATTCCTTTCGAACGGCGGCCGCTGGATCGCGGCGCTGTCGTGCGCCCATGCGGTCCTGCCGGCCGTGCAGGCCAAACCGATCGCCTTCGCCAACGGCACCACCGTCATGAGCGAATACGGCGCCGGCACGATGATCGAGGCGCAGGCGTTCTATGCGCCGACCTACTGGCTGTCGACCGGTGCCGGTTATTTGCGGCTCGACAGCGACAGCGAGCGGCGCACGCGCGATATCGAGTACGTGCGCGTCAACTATCTGGTGAAGCGTTGGAATCTCGACGCTGCCCAAGCCAACGTATTCGTCTGGGGCAGCCTCGGCCGTGCCACGGGCAGCGATTTCGACGGCAGCCGCCTCGCGCGCAACGCCGGATTCCAGTTCGATTACGAGACGCGCCGCATCTACGGGTCGCTGAAGAGCGACCTGTGGGAGAGCACGGCGTTCTCGCATCGCATCGACACGTTGCAGCTCGGCCTAGCGCCCTACGAGCACGACTACCAGGACCTTGCGACCTGGTTCGTGCTGCAAGCGCGCGACTACACCGGCGGCATCCATCGCGGCACCGAATGGGCGCTGCTGCTGCGCCTGTTCAAGGGCGGCGCCTGGATCGAAGCGGGGCTGACCGGTGACGGCAAGCCGCAGCTGATGGCCATGTTCAATTTCTGACCCACATTCGATTTCGAACCTCGAGGAATCACTATGAAAATCCATCGTGCAATGATCGCCGCCGTGCTGCTGGCGATGTCGTTCGCGGCGAACGCCGCTACCCTGGAAATGGACGTCAACGGACTGGTCTGCGCGTTCTGCGCGCAGGGCATCGAGAAGAAACTGCGCACCTTCTCCGCGACCGACGATGTCGTGGTCAGCCTGGAGCAGCGCCTGGTCGCCGTGGCCGTCAAGCCCGGGCAGGACATCGGCGACGACGAGCTGCGCAAGGCGCTGACCGATGCCGGCTACACCGTGAAGGCGATCCGCCGCGTCGACGAGTCGATCGACGAGGTGCGCGCTCGCCTGAAGGCGGCGCGGCCGTGAGCACGGGCCTGACACGCAACGCCTGGCTGTCGTTCGCGGCGCTGCTGACCAGTTCCGGCACCTTGCTGTGCTGCGTGCTGCCGGCGGTGATGGTGTCGCTCGGCGCCGGAGCGGCCCTCGCGGGCCTCGTCGGCGCGGTGCCGCAGCTGATCTGGCTGAGCGAGCACAAGCCGCTGGTGTTCGGCACGGCGGGTGTGCTGCTCGTCGCCGCCGGCGCGACCTTGTGGAATGCGCGTCGTTTGCCGTGTCCGACCGATCCCGTGCTGGCGCGGTCGTGCGCGCGCCTGCGGCGCCTGAGCGTGGCGCTGTACGGCCTCGCTGCGGCCGCGTTCGCGCTCGGGGCGGCTTTCGCGTTCGTGCTGCCCAGGCTCTGAGGGCGGAGGACGGGAACGCCGCGCTGACAGCGGCGGCGTTCCCGTCCGATAATCGCGCCCCCGGAAAGCCAGCCTGGAATCGCCATGAACGCCCCGACCCGCATCGACACCGCCCGAATCATCCGCGCGCCGCGCGGCAGCGAACGCTCCTGCAAGAGCTGGCTGACGGAAGCGGCATTCCGCATGATCCAGAACAACCTGGACCCGGACGTCGCCGAGAAGCCGAGCGAGCTGGTCGTCTACGGCGGCATCGGCCGCGCCGCGCGCA
>Ga0070667_100000252_pt1 | contig 60780 bp, 61 predicted proteins | sample KBSS33metaG_FD_64659 | JGI IMG/M metagenome (GOLD analysis project Ga0070667, IMG submission 64659) | Switchgrass rhizosphere microbial communities from Kellogg Biological Station, Michigan, USA - KBS S3-3 metaG | ecosystem: Host-associated > Plants > Roots > Rhizosphere > Soil ...
GACCGTCGCATTCGCCCTTCCAGCCACTCGGCGAACAACGACAGGCCGAAGTTCACCGCGATCATCAACCCGGCGACCACGATCAGGGCCGGAATGTAGTTGCTGTACGCCGCACCGATGTTGGTGCCCTGCCTGACCGTTTCCAGGAACGTGATCTGGTAGCCGATCGCGGTGTCCTTGAGCACCACCACCATCTGGGACACCAGCACCGGCAGCATCGATGTCACCGCCTGGGGGAGCAGGATCAGTCGTAGCGTCTGACCGGGCCGCAGGCCCAGCGCTACGGCGGCCTCACGTTGTCCCCGGGGCAGCGCGTACACACCCGCGCGCACGATCTCCGCGATCACCGCGCCGTTGTACAGCGTCAGCCCGGTGATCACGCCGGCGAGCGCCAGCTGGCGCGACGGGAAGACGTCGTACAGCGCGAACAGGAAATACGCGAACAACATCATGATCAGCACCGGGACGGCGCGGAAGAACTCGACGAATACCGCGCATGCCCACCGCACGGGAACGGCGTCCGACAATCGGCCCATGCCCAGCGCCAGGCCCAGCACCAGGGCCAGCACGATCGAGACCGCGGCCGCCGTCAGCGTGCCGACGGCGCCCGGCAGCACGTACGTCGTCCACAGATTCGCGGTCAGGAACGGGTGCCACTTCGCTTCGGTCAGTTGGCCTTTGGATTCGAACTGCCAAAGCACCCAGCCGGCCATCGCGACGATCACCGCGATGATGACGGCGGCGAACAACAGGTTGCGCCGCTGCGCCCGCGGACCCGGGGCGTCGTAGAGGACGGAAGCTTCACTCATCGGTGCCCTCTGTTCTTCGCGCAAGCGCTCATCGGTCGCCGTTTGTTCTTCGCGCAAGCGCTCATCGGTCGCCGTTTGTTCTTCGCGCAAGCGCTCATCACCGCACCACCGCGTATCGCTTACCCAACCAACCGAACAACAGCCCCAACGGCAACGTCAGGACCACAAATCCAGCGGCGAAGATCGAGCCGACCGCCAGCAGCGCCGCGGTGTTCTCGATCATCTCCTTCATCAGCAGCGCCGCCTCGGCAACGCCGATGGCCGACGCGATCGTGGTGTTCTTCACCAAGGCGATCAGCACCGAGCCCAGCGGGTTGATCACCGCGCGAAAAGCCTGCGGCAGCAAGATCATCCGCAGGTTCTGCCCGAAGCTCAGCCCCAGCGAGCGAGCGGCCTCGGCCTGGCCCAGCGGCACGGTATTGACGCCCGACCGCAACGTCTCACACACGAACGACGCGGTGTAGACCGTCAGCCCGAGCGCCGCGAGCCGAAAGTTGCTGTCCACCACAGCCGTCGGTGAATGCGGGTCGACCAGGGTGATCCGCAGCGTGTTCCCGATACCGAACGAGCAGAACAAGATGATCAGCGTCAGCGGCGTATTGCGGACCACGTTGACATACGCCGTGCCGAGCCAGCGCAGCACCGGCACCGGGGACAGTCGCATCGCGGCCAGCACGGTGCCCAGGATCAGTGCCCCGGCCGCGGCGAGCAGCGTCAGCTGGATCGTCGTCCAGAACGCCTTCACGATCTTGCCGCCGTAGGTGCCCCACAGGTCGACGCGCTTCGCTCCGCCGGCAGCGTTGATGTTGGTGTCCAACGGGGGAGGCGGCGGCGCCGTCAGGCCGGCCGGGCCCAGGTTGCGGTCGAACGCGGCCTGCCACTCGCCGGTTTTCTGCATCTTCTCGATGGCGTCGTTGATCTTCTGGCGTAATTCCTTGTCGCCCTTGAGCAATCCGATGCCGTACTTCTCCACCGAGAACGGCTTCCCGATCAGCTTGAACGCGCCCGGGGTCTGGGCCGCGTAGCCGGCCAGGATCACCTCGTCGGTGCTGAGCGCGTCGATGGCGCCGGTCTTCACCGCCTCCAGGCACGCCGAGTAGGTGTCGTACTGCTGCAGCTGCACGCCCGGGTACTTGTCCTTGATGCGCTGCGCCGGTGTGGAACCCGACACCGAGCACAGCTTCTTGTGGTTCTGCAGCGACTCGACGCTGGTGATCTCGTTGTTGTCGGCGCGCACCAGCAGGCTCTGGCCGGTGACCAGGTACGGACCGGCGAACGACACCTTCTGCTTGCGGGCGTCGGTGATCGAGTAGGTGGCGACGATGAAGTCGACCTGGTGGTTCTGGATCAGGTTCTCGCGCTGACCCGACGGTGCTTCTTTCCACTCGATGTCGTCGGGCTTGTATCCCAGCTGTCCGGCCACGTAGGTCGCGACGTCGATGTCGAAGCCGGCCAGCGTGCCATCGGGCTTCTTCGCGGCCAGACCCGGCTGGTCGAACTTGGTGCCGATGGTGATCTTCTTGCTGTTCGCGCCGCAGGCGCTCAGGGACAGCAGCGCGACGATCAGCACCGTGACCGCGGCAAGGCGGTGGAGTGTGCGCGTCACCATTTAGTGATCCAGAATCTTGCCCAGGAAGTCCCGGGCCCGGTTGGACTTCGGTGCGGTGAAGAACTCGTCGGGCTCGGCGTCCTCGACGATGGTGCCGTCGGCCATGAAGACGACCCGGTTCGACGCGCGGCGGGCGAAGCCCATCTCGTGCGTCACCACGATCATGGTCATGCCCTCGGTCGCCAGCGACGTCATCACCGACAGCACCTCGTTGACCATCTCGGGGTCCAGCGCGCTGGTGGGCTCGTCGAACAGCATGACCTTCGGGCCCATGGCCAGGGATCGGGCGATCGCGACGCGCTGCTGCTGACCGCCCGACAGCTGCGCCGGGTACTTGTCGGCCTGGTTGGCGACTCCGACCCGCTCCAGGAGTTCGAGCCCCTTCTTGCGGGCTTCGTCCTTGTTCTTGCGCCGCACCTTCATGGGCGCGAGGGTGACGTTCTCGAGAATTGTCTTGTGCGCGAACAGGTTGAACGACTGGAAGACCATGCCCACCTCGGACCGCAGCGTGGCGAGCTTGCGGCCCTCTTCGGGCAGCAGGTCACCGTCGATGTGGATCGATCCGGAGTCGATGGTCTCCAGCCGATTGATGGTGCGACACAACGTCGATTTGCCCGAACCTGACGGTCCGAGCAACACGACCACCTGGCCGCGCGGGACTTCGAGATTGATGTCCTTCAGTACGTGCAGTGCGCCGAAGTGCTTGTTGACCCCCTTGACCGAGATCATCGGGGTGGCAGGTGACGGCTCGCCGGTGACCATGCTCACAGACCCTACCCAGGTAAGTCACGACGCGCGGATCTCTCACAGAAACCCGGACTCGTCCCGGCAAATTTGGTATAAAACGCGCCGCCCGTACGATTGTCAGGTGATTTCGACAGCGACTCCGGACGTGGAAGCTGACGCCACGGAGTCCGCGACGGGTTCCGGGGCGGGGCGCACCTATCAGGTCCGCACCTATGGGTGTCAGATGAACGTCCACGATTCTGAACGACTTGCCGGCCTGCTGGAAGGCGCCGGCTACCGGCGCGCGGACGACGGCGACGACGCTGACGTCGTGGTCTTCAACACCTGCGCGGTCCGGGAGAACGCCGACAACAAGCTGTACGGCAACATCAGCCACCTGGCGCCGCGCAAGCAGACCGACCCGAACATGCAGATCGCCGTCGGCGGCTGTCTGGCGCAGAAGGACCGGGACACGGTGCTGAGCAAGGCGCCGTGGGTCGACGTGGTGTTCGGCACGCACAACATCGGATCACTGCCGGTGCTGCTGGAACGGGCCCGCCACAACCGCGAAGCCCAGGTCGAGATCGTCGAGGCCCTCCAGGAGTTCCCGTCGGCGTTGCCGGCGACCCGCGAATCATCTTACGCCGCTTGGGTTTCCATCTCGGTCGGCTGCAACAACACCTGCACGTTCTGCATCGTGCCGTCGTTGCGCGGCAAGGAGGTCGACCGGCGTCCGGGCGACATCCTGGCCGAGGTGCAGTCCCTCGTGGACCAGGGCGTCCTGGAGATCACGCTGCTGGGGCAGAACGTCAACGCGTACGGCGTCTCCTTCTCTTCGGACGAGCGCTTGCGCGAGGACCCGGCGGCCTGGGCCGAGCTTCTCCGTGAGAACCAGGACGGGTCGACCGACATCGAGCGCGACCGCGGCGCGTTCGCCAAACTGCTGCGCGCCTGCGGCGACATCGAAGGTCTGGAGCGGGTCCGGTTCACCTCGCCGCACCCCGCCGAGTTCACCGATGACGTCATCGAAGCCATGGCGGCCACCCCGAACGTCTGCCCGACGCTGCACATGCCGCTGCAGTCGGGATCGGACCGCATCCTCAAGGCGATGCGCCGCTCCTACCGCGCCGAGAAGTACCTCGGCATCATCGAACGGGTGCGCGCCGCGATCCCGCACGCGGCCATCACGACCGACATCATCGTCGGGTTCCCGGGGGAGACCGAAGAGGACTTCCAGGCCACCCTCGACGTCGTCGAACGCGCCCGCTTCTCCACTGCCTTCACGTTCCAGTACTCCAAGCGGCCCGGCACCCCGGCGGCCGAGCTGCCCGACCAACTTCCCAAAGAGGTTGTGTCCGAACGCTATATGCGGCTCATCGAGCTTCAGGAGCGCATCTCCTGGGAGGAGAACCTGGCCCAGGTCGGCCGGGAGGTCGAACTGCTGGTGGCGACCGGCGAAGGCCGCAAGGATTCGGCCACCGAGCGAATGTCGGGCCGCGCGCGCGACGGCCGCCTGGTGCACTTCACCCCGGGCTTCGGCGACAATCGGGCCGCCGACATCCGTCCGGGCGACATCGTCACCACCACCGTCACCGGTGCGGCACCGCACCACCTGATCGCGGATGCGCCGATCACCGGCCACCGCCGGACCCGCGCGGGCGACGCACACGCCGCCGGCCGCAAACCCACCACCGGCGTCGGGCTGGGCATGCCGCAGATCGGCGCGCCCCCCGTCACGCCCGTAGAGCAGGGATGTTCACAGTGAATGACACCAAGCCCGGTCCGTCCAACGGCGGCTCGAACGGCGAATTCGACGAGTTCAAACACGACATAGACGCCGCCGAGCAGCGCATCGCCCGGGAGATCGATCCCGGCGGCCGCGCCATGGTCGTGGCGATCTGCGTCTTCGTGATCCTGCTGTCGTTCGTGCTGCCGCACACCGGCGGCGTCAAGGGATTCGACGTGCTGCTCGGTGATCAGGTCGCCCTCGACGCGAAGATTCTGCTGCCGTCGCGGGTGTTCGTCTGGCTGATCCTGGTGTTCAGCGTCGGCTTCTCGATGCTGGCGCTGCTGACCCGACGGTGGGGCCTGGCCTGGATCGCGCTCGCGGGCTCCGCGGTGTCCTGCTTCCTCGGCATGCTCGCGATCTGGTCGCGCAACACCGTCGTGCACCCGTACCCGGGACCCGGCTTCGGGCTGTACCTCGCGTGGATCGCCGTCATCCTGCTGACGTTCCACTGGGCCCGCGTGGTGTGGTCACGTACCGCGGTGCAGCTGGCAGCCGAGGCGCAGCGCCGCGAGTCGACCGCCGAGCAGCAGAAGCGCGGGCTGCTCGACGGCCCCGACTCACCTACTTCTTGATCGCGGCGTCCGCCGCCGAAGCCCACTCACGCCACTGCGCCGCGCTGGCCCGCGCCTTCTCGGCATCCTTGGCCTTACCTGCGGCCTCGGCCTTCTCGGCCTGACGCTCGAACTGCTCGGCCCGCTCGCGGAACTGGTCGGCCCGGGCCTGCGCCTCGGGGTCGCTCCAGCCGCTCTGCGCGGCGTCGCGAATCTTCTTCTCGACCACGCGCAGGCGGCGCTCCAGCTCGGCGGTGCGGTCCCGCGACGCCTTGCCGATGGCATCCCACTTGTCGCCGATGGCCCGGAACGCCGCACGTGCCGCGTCGACGTCGCTGATGTCGATCTTCTCGGCCTCGGCCAGCAGCTCGGCCTTCGCGTCGGCGTTGGCGTTGAACTCCGCGTCCTTTTCGGCGTTGACGGCGTTGCGGGCGCTGAAGAACGTGTCCTGGGCAGCCTTGAACCGCTTCCACAGCGCGTCGTCGACGTCCTTGGCGGCGCGGCCCGCGGCCTTCCATTCCGTCAGCAGGTCGCGGAACGTCGAGGCGGTGCCGCCCCAGTCGGTGGAGCCGGACAGTGCCTCGGCGCGCTCACACAACGCCTCCTTCGCCTGCCGCACGCCGACCCGCTCGCGATCGAGCTCGGCGAAGTGCGAGCCCCGGCGGCGGTTGAACGCCTCACGGGCCGCCGAGTAGCGCTTCCACAACGCGTCGTCCACCTTGCGGTCCAGGCCCGTGATGGTGCGCCACTCGTCGAGGATCGCGCGCAGCCGGTCACCGCTGGCCTTCCACTGCGTCGAGTTGGCGCCGATCTCCTCGGCCTCGGCGGCCAGGGCCTCCTTGCGCGCGGTCTGGGCGGCCCGCTGCTCGTCGCGCTTGGCTCGCTCCTCCTGTGCTAGGGCGCCGGCCTGCTCGACGATGGTGGTCAGCCGGGTCGTCAGGGCATCGACATCGCCCAGTACCGAGGCCTCGGGCAGCGATTCCAGCAGCGTCGCGGCGGCGGACTTGATCTTGCGGGCGTCGCCACTGCCGCTGCCCAGCCGGTGCTCCAGCAGCGCCACCTCGGTGCTCAGATCGTCGTAGCGGCGGCCGAAGTGCGTGTACGCGGCCTCGGCGTCACCTGCCTGCCACGAGGCGATCTTGCGTTCGCCGGCGCCGGTGATGAGCCACACCGTGCCGTCGTCGTCGACGCGGCCGAACCGGTGCGGATCGCACGTCGGCGGTGCGGCCACGGGCGGGGCCGGGGGGTGGTGCGGGATGGCGCTCGGCTTGGGACCGGGGCGCGGCGGACCGGGCCGAGGAGTCGGTTTCGGGGTGTTGCCGGGTTCGGTGGTGGTCATTTCGTGCTCCTCATGCCCGCGCGTGGGATGACCCACGCTTCTGCCGCGCGACGCGGCGCCGTCATCTGGTACTCGCACGCTATTCAAACAGGTCGACGCGCCGTCTGCGCAGGCGTTTGCCGGACTCGTTAGCGTGGACGCGTGCTCAGCGCCATCGCGATCGTCCCGTCGGCCCCCGTTCTGGTGCCTGAACTGGCCTCCGGCGCCGCCGCCGAACTGGCCGATCTGACGGCCGCTGTGCGGTGTGCGGCGCAGGTCCTGCCGTCGCGTTGGGTGGCGGTCGGCGCCGGTCCGCAGGACGCCCGGGTGCCCGCCGACGCGGTCGGGACGTTCGCCGGCTACGGCGCCGACGTCCGGGTGACGCTCGCGCCGGACGTGACTGGTGAGGTGCGGACGCTACCGCTGTGCGCGCTGATCGCCGGCTGGCTGCGGGGGAGTGCGAACGCCGAAGCCACGGTCGATGTGCGGGTTTTCGCCGACGACGTGGCGCCGGAGGTGGCACTGGCGCACGGCCGCGCACTGCGCGACGAGCTGGACGCCGCCGTCGACCCCGTCGGTGTGCTCGTGGTCGCCGACGGTGCGAACACCCTGACCGCCGGGGCGCCCGGCGGCTTCGACCCCGATTCCGTTGCGCGACAAGCACAGTGGGACGATGCGCTCGCCACCGGCGACGTGGCCGCCATCCCCGGCCTGGCCGGGGTCCTGGGCCGGGTCGCCTACCAGGTGCTGGCCGGGCTGGCCGGACCGGACCCGAAGGCGACCGAGCTGTACCGCGGCGCGCCCTACGGCGTCGGCTACTTCGTCGGAACCTGGACCCCGCAGTGAGGCCCATCGCGGTCGTCGGCCCCACCGGAACCGGCAAGTCGGCCCTGGCGCTCGACCTCGCCGAACAGCTGGGCGGCGAGATCGTCAACGCCGACGCCATGCAGCTTTACCGCGGCATGGACATCGGCACCGCCAAGCTGACGGTGCCCGAGCGGCGCGGCATCGTCCACCACCAGCTCGACGTCCTCGAGGTCACTGACAACGCGACCGTCGCGAAGTACCAGGCGGCCGCGGCCGCCGACATCGAGGACATCGCCGCGCGCGGCGCCGTGCCCGTGATCGTCGGCGGGTCGATGATGTACGTCCAGTCACTGCTCGACGAGTGGGCGTTCCCGGCGACCGATCCGGCGGTGCGAGCCCGGTGGGAGGACCGGCTGGCCGAGGTCGGTGTCACGGCTTTGCACGGCGAGCTGGCGCGCGTCGATCCCGACGCCGCCGCAGCCATCCTCGACACGGACGGCCGGCGCATCGTGCGGGCGCTGGAGGTCGTCGAACTCACCGGCGAACCGTTCGCGGCGTCGGCGCCACAGATCGGTACCCCGCGCTGGGACACCCTCATCGTCGGATTGGATTGGGACACCGAGATTCTCGATGACCGGTTGCGGCGTCGTACCGATCTGATGTTCGCCTCCGGACTGGTCGACGAGGTGGTGGCACTGCAGGCCCGCGGCCTGCGGGACGGGGTGACGGCGGCTCGGGCCCTGGGCTACGCGCAGGTCCTGACGGCGCTGGACGCCGGCGGCGACGACGCCGCGCTGGCCGAGGCGCACGAGCGCACGTTCATCGGCACACGGCGCTACGTCCGACGGCAGCGGTCGTGGTTCCGTCGCGATCACCGCATCACCTGGCTGGCCGGTGACGCGGACGGTAACGCGGCCGAAGTCGCGCGCATCTGGCGCCACGTATCCTGAAGGTGTGCGGTTTTCGAAAGGGCACGGCACCCAGAACGACTTCGTGGTGCTGCCCGATGTCGACGCCGAACTGAAACTGACCCCCGCCGTCATCGCCGCGCTGTGCGACCGGCGCCGCGGGCTGGGGGCCGATGGCCTGCTGCGGGTCACCAAGGCCGGGGCCGCCCAGGACGCCGGTGTGTTCGACCAGCTGCCTGACGGCGTCGCCGCCGACGACTGGTACATGGACTACCGCAACGCCGACGGCTCGATCGCCCAGATGTGCGGCAACGGTGTCCGTGTCTTCGCGCACTACCTGCGCGCCGCCGGGCTCGAGCACCGCGACGAATTCGTGGTCGGCTCGCTCGCCGGACCGCGGCCCGTGGTGCTGCACGGCGCCGACAGCGTCAACGCCGAGGTCACCGTGGAGATGGGCAAGGCCCGGGCGTACGGCCACGGCAAGGCGGTCGTGGCCGGTCGGACGTTCGAGGGCCTGGCGGTCGACGTCGGCAACCCGCACCTGGCGTGCGTCGACGCCTCACTGAACATGGCCGGACTCACTGCGCTGGACGTCGCGGCGCCGGTGTCCTTCGACGCCGACCAATTCCCCGAGGGCGTCAACGTCGAGGTGCTGACCGCGCCCGCCAACGGGGTGGTGGCGATGCGGGTGCACGAGCGTGGTGTGGGCGAAACCCGCTCATGTGGAACCGGAACCGTCGCTGCCACGTTGGCAGCACTGAACCACACCGGCGTGGATACCGGCAGCCTGCGGGTGGTGATCCCCGGCGGCGAGGTCAGTGTGACCATCACCGACAGCACCAGCTTCCTGCGTGGGCCGTCGGTGCTGCTGGCGCACGGTGAACTGGCCGCCGAATGGTGGCATGAGAACGAAGGAAATTCAGATGCGTCCCGCTGACTTTGCGGGCACCATCGATAACTACTTATGACCTCTCCATTCAATCCCGACAACATCCCTAGCGCCGGTGAACTGGCGCTCGAAGATCGCGCGGCACTGCGCCGCGTTGCCGGCCTGTCGACCGAACTGGCCGACATCTCCGAAGTCGAATACCGCCAGCTGCGCCTCGAACGCGTCGTGCTGGTCGGGGTGTGGACCGACGGGACTTCGGCCGACGCCGACAACAGCCTCGCCGAGCTCGCCGCGCTTGCCGAGACGGCGGGCTCCGAGGTGCTCGAAGGACTGATCCAGCGCCGCGACAAGCCGGACGCGTCGACCTACATCGGTTCCGGCAAGGCCCTGGAGCTGCGCGAGATCGTGCTCGCCACCGGTGCCGACACCGTCATCTGCGACGGTGAACTGAGCCCCGCACAGCTGAACTCGCTGGAAAAAGTGGTGAAGGTCAAGGTCATCGACCGCACCGCGCTGATCCTCGACATCTTCGCCCAGCACGCCACCAGCCGCGAGGGCAAGGCCCAGGTGTCGCTGGCCCAGATGGAGTACATGCTGCCGCGACTGCGCGGCTGGGGTGAGTCGATGTCCCGGCAGGCCGGTGGCCGAGCCGGTGGTGCCGGTGGCGGTGTGGGTACCCGTGGTCCGGGTGAGACCAAGATCGAGACCGACCGGCGGCGCATCCGCGAGCGGATGGCGAAGCTGCGCCGCGAGATCAAGGACATGAAGAAGATCCGCGACACCCAGCGGCACAGCCGCCGGGCCAGCGACACGCCGTCGGTCGCGATCGTCGGCTACACCAACGCCGGCAAGTCCAGCCTGCTCAACGCCCTGACCGGCGCCGGGGTGCTGGTGCAGAACGCCCTGTTCGCCACCCTCGAACCGACCACGCGCCGTGGCCAGTTGGACGACGGCCGACCCTTCACGCTGACTGACACCGTCGGCTTCGTGCGGCACCTGCCGACCCAGCTGGTCGAGGCCTTCCGTTCCACGCTGGAAGAGGTCGTCGACGCCGACCTGCTGGTCCACGTCGTCGACGGCGCCGATGCTGATCCGCTGGCGCAGATCAACGCGGTGCGCAAGGTCGTCGGCGAGGTCGTGGCCGAGTACGACGTCGCCGCACCGCGAGAGTTGTTGGTGGTCAACAAGATCGACGCCGCCGGTGATCTGGCGCTCGCGCACCTGCGGCGCGCGTTGCCGGACGCGGTGTTCGTCTCGGCGCATACCGGTGAGGGTCTGGACCGGCTGCGGTTGCGCATGTGCGAGCTGGTCGAGCCGACCGATGCCGCCGTCGACGTGACCATTCCCTACGGGCGGGGCGACCTGGTGGCCCGCGTGCACGCGGAGGGCCGCGTCGAGGCCAGCGAGCACACCGCCGACGGCACCCGGATCAAGGGTTGGGTGCCGATGGCGCTGGCCGCCAGCCTCGGCGAGTTCGTCACCGCCTAGTTCAGGCAGCGGCCTTGGCCGGCTTGTCGGCCTTCTCGGCGGCCGGCTTCACGACCTTGGGGGCCTTGGGGGTCTTGTCCTTCTTCGGCTTCTTGGCCTTGTCGGTGGTCTTGTCGGCGGCCTTGTCATCGGCGCCGGTCTGACCGTCCTTGGCCGGGCCCTGCTTGGTGGTCGGGTCGGTACCGGGCTTCGGGTCCTGCTTGGGATCGGTCACCTTGGTATCGGCTGTCTTGGTGTCGGCGCCCTTGACCTCCGGGGCCTTGGTATCGACGGCCTTGGTATCGACGTCCTTGGTGTCGCTGCCTTTGACCTCCGGGGTCGTCGACAGCTTCGGGGCGGTGACGGGAGCGAGCTTGGTGTCGCCGGTAGCCGAGGCCGACACCGCCTTCGGACTGGTCGACGCGGTGCGGGCCGCGACCGTGGTCGGCGCCGGGACCGGCGTGATCGCAGCGATCGGGAGCTGCACCTTGCCGCCGGTGATGTCGCTGATCGCGGCCTTGACGCCCGCGCCGGCCGCGTTGATCAGATCCTGCGTCAAGGTGATCGGATTGATCAGCGGGATCAACCGGAACGGCGCCGGGACGCCGGGGCTCAAACTGCGGTCGTAGCCGGTGTCGATCAGCACGCGCAATACGGGGGAGACCAGGTCGACGATCGGCTTGATGATGAAGCTGGTGTGGGTGAAGCCGCCGAATTCCAGGAACGGCCGAACGATCGGCAGGGTCTTGGTCGGGATCGTGATGTAGGTGGTGTCGCCGTAGACGGTCTGGTTCTTCGGGTCGGTGAGCGCGGCGTTCAGCTCTCCAGGGGTGTACTCGAGGTCGGGTATCTCTCCGACGTCGCTGTTGGCGTTCGGCGCCAGGTAGGTGCCATGGGTGTACCAGAAGCCCGCGATGGCGTTGACGTCGGCGAGCAGGTTGATCGGGTAAAGCGGGAAGTCGGCGACGCCGTCGTACTCGAATGCGATGTCCGTGGTCTTGATGCCCGTGTTCGTGGGTGCCGGCAGACCGAACGTCGCGTCGAGGATCGGCACGGTGCCGAGGAACGCCAGTCGCTCGAACAGGCCGCCGTTGGGCCGGTTGGTGTTACCGATCATCACGAAGGACAACGCGGCCTTCTGGGTGTCGGTCAGGGTGGCGAGGGTCGACTTGTACCGGCTGACGATGTTGCCGCCTTGCGAGTAGCCGAAGATGATGACGGGGTTGGTTGGCGACGCCGTCGGCAGCGCGTCCATCAGCGCGGTGTTGAGGTTCGCGATGCCCTCACCGGTCGACACGTTCCACTTGGCGCCGGACAGGCCACCCCAGCCGGGCAGGGGAATGGGCCAGAACTGGGCGGGGTAGTTGATGCCCGTCAGCGTGCAGCTGTTTGCCTGCGTGCACAGCGGGTTGAACGGGGCGATGTAGTAGGTGTCCGCGTTCTCCTTGTAGCCCGCCACGATGTTGGCGTTCGGCGTCCCGGTACCCGGGACGATCAGCGCCGTCGCGGCGAGCGTGAACGCGGCCGTGACCATCGACACCACGCCGAGCAGAACGGTGCTCAGCACCGTCAGCATCACGGCCACGGCTGCCGGGATGGTGCGTCCGAAAGCGCGCATCGCCTCGCCCCCCTTTAGACGTCGCCGATCCGGTGATCGGCACCTGTTTCGCATCGTCGCACTGCGGCCGGACCGGGACCCGGTGTTTGCCGAAAATTTGTCGGGCGTGTCGATTTCCCGGTACGACGGGTACCGGGCATGGTGGGTGAAATCACACCCCGCGATACCGCTTGTGGGTCAAGGTCTTTCGCTGAATCTGCCGCCGGATCCGTGGTGGTGGTCAGCAACGGGCATGGTTCGGCACTAAGCTTCGAACCAACATCGGTTGCGCACTCTGTTCAGAACGCGTCCGCCGATCACGTCGTGGAACGGCTGACAGCCTTCAGTTCCCTCTGCACCAGCATTTCTCGCGGCGACCGATACTGCCGCCGGCATTGTCGACCCACCGTGCCGGAAAGGCTGTACCTATTCATGTCTGCAGAACAATCGTCGTCGTTCGCTGAGTTCGGCGTCCCCGAGGCGCTCGTCTCCTCGCTCGCCGGCCGCGGCATCGCCGCGCCGTTCCCCATCCAGATCAGCACCCTGCCCGACACCCTGGCCGGCCGGGATGTTCTCGGCCGCGGCCGCACGGGCAGCGGCAAGACCCTGGCGTTCTCCATTCCGCTGGTGGCCCGGCTGACCGGCGTCTCGCGGCGCCCGTCGCGACCCACCGGCCTGGTCCTGGCTCCCACCCGTGAGCTGGCCACCCAGATCGCCGCCACCGTTGCGCCCCTGGCCAGCGCCATGGGGCTGAAGGTGACCACCATCTTCGGTGGCGTATCGCAGAACCGCCAGGTCGACGCGCTGCGCGGCGGTGTGGACATCGTCATCGCGTGCCCGGGCCGACTCGAAGATCTGATGAAGCAGAAGCTCGTCAGTCTGGACGCCGTCCAGGTCACCGTTCTGGACGAGGCCGACCACATGGCCGACCTCGGCTTCCTGCCGGGCGTGACCCGGATTCTGGCGGCCACCCCCGCCGACGGACAGCGCATGCTCTTCTCGGCGACGCTGGACAACGGCGTCGACAAGCTCGTGCGGCGCTTCCTGTCCAACCCCATCACCCACTCGGTCGACGAGATCGACGCCCCGCCGCCGGCCATGACCCACCACGTGTTCCATGTCTCCGGCGCCGCCGAGAAGAACGCGCTGGTGCACCGCCTCGCGTCCGGCACCGGCCGCCGCATCCTGTTCATGCGCACCAAGCATCAGGCCCGCAAGCTGGCCCGCCAGCTCACCGAGGCCGGCGTGCCCTCGGTCGACCTGCACGGCAACCTGTCCCAGCCGGCGCGTGACCGCAACCTCGCGGCGTTCAGCGCCGGCGAGGCCCGGGTGCTGGTCGCCACCGACATCGCGGCGCGCGGCGTCCACGTCGACGAGGTCGAGCTCGTCGTGCACGTCGACCCGCCGGCCGAGCACAAGGCCTACCTGCACCGTTCGGGACGCACGGCTCGCGCCGGGAGCGCCGGTGACGTCGTCACCGTCGTCCTGCCGGAGCAGCGCAAGGACGCTCAGCAGCTGCTGCGCAAGGCCGGCATCACGGCCCGGCCGCAGGAAGTCGTCGCCGATTCGGCGCCGGTCCAGGCGCTGGTCGGCGAGATCGCGCCCTACCGCGCACCGGCGCCCAAGGAGGCTCCTGCTCCGCGCGGCGGCAATCGCCCGGCCAAGACCGCGACCGCGGGGCAGGCGCAGCGCCGCCGTCGTCGTTCGGGTGGTCAACAGGCCCCCGGGCGTGCGCAGTCGGGTCGTTCGCAGTCGGGACGCGCCCAAGCCCGCTAGCCACCCCAGGTGACGTGCCGGCTGTGGGCCGGCTCACAACCAACCGCCCGGTTGGGATAAGTTGTTGCAAACTTATCCAGTACCGGAGGTCTCGCATGGGTGTCATCAAGTACGACCGCACGTTGTTCGAACCCGAGCACGAGCTGTTCCGCGAGTCGTACCGGGCGTTCCTGGAGCGGCACGCCGAGCCCTACCGCGAGGAATGGGAGAAGGCCAAGATCGTCGACCGCGAGGTCTGGCGCGAGGCCGGTAAGCAGGGGTTTCTCGGCATGGCCGTGCCCGAGGAGTACGGCGGCGGTGGGAACCCGGACTTCCGCTACAACGTCATCGTCAGCGAGGAGACCGCGGCCGGACGGCACAGCGGTCTGGGCTTCACGCTGCAGAACGACGTCATCGCGCCGTACCTGCTGGAGCTGACCAACGAGGAGCAGAAGCGGCGCTGGCTACCCGGATTCTGCAACGGTGAACTGATCTGCGCCATCGCGATGACCGAGCCCGGCACCGGCAGTGACCTGCAGGGCATCAAGACCCGCGCGGTCAGGGACGGCGATCACTACGTCCTCAACGGCTCGAAGACGTTCATCACCAACGGCATTCACGCCGACCTCGTGATCGTGGTGGCCTGCACCGACCCCGACAAGGGCGCGCAGGGCTTCAGCCTGTTCGTCGTCGAGCGCGGCATGGCGGGCTTCAAGCGTGGCCGTCATCTCGACAAGATCGGGCTGGACGCCCAGGACACCGCCGAATTGTCGTTCACGGACGTCAGAGTTCCGGCCGAGAACCTGCTCGGGGCCGAGGGTATGGGATTCGTGTATCTGATGCAGAACCTGCCCCAGGAGCGCATTTCCATCGCCGTGATGGCTGCGGCCGCGATGGAGGCCGTTCTGGAATCGACATTGCAATACGCCAAGGAGCGTAAAGCGTTCGGCAAGCCGATCGGCAGCTTCCAGAACAGCCGATTCGTGTTGGCCGAACTGGCGACAGAGGCCACCGCGGTGCGAATCATGGTCGACGAGTTCATTCGTCTGCATCTCGATCGAAAGCTCACAATCGACCAGGCGGCGATGGCCAAATGGTATTCGACGGAGGCGCAGGTCCGGCTGGTCGACCGGTGTCTGCAGCTACACGGCGGCTATGGATATATGCGCGAATATCCCATTGCGCGGGCATTCCTGGACTCGCGGATCCAGACGATCTACGGCGGTACCACCGAGATCATGAAGGAGATCATCGGCCGCGGATTGGGCGTTTAACTAATTGCCGACGCGAATTTATTCGCATATCGAAGCGCGACACACTGCAGCGTCACAGCCGGATATCCCGCACGAAGGGCACGAACTGAAGCAAAGTTGACAGAATCTCTCAATCAAGAGAGTTTGTCTGACGGAATTTGTGTATCCGGAGTTTTGCCGACCGCGGGAGGAATTCGATGACCGGGCTGCGATCCCGTGGCGGATGGGCTGGTGTCGGGGCCCTTTCTGTCGCGGTGGCATTGCTCATGGCTCCGACGGCATTGGCGACACCGGAAAGCGACGCCGACGCGGCGATATCCCACACGTGGGATGCCGCGGGCGGTGACACAGGTGAGCTGGGTGCCAAGGATGGCGACGTCTACCAGGTCGGCGCGGGATATGCGCAGAACTTCGCGAGCGGCAAGATCTATTTCACCGAGAGCACCGGCGCCCATCTCATTTACGGCGCAATTCTCGACAAGTACCAGGCGCTGGGCGGCGCCGCGGACAGCGATCTCGGCTTCCCGACCATCGACGAGGGGGCCGGCAGGGCCACCGACAGCCGTAACAGCACCTTCAGCGCGGCCGACAAGCCGGTCATCTTCTGGACGCCCGACAACGGCGCCTGGGTCGTCCGCGGTGCGATCAACGCCGCCTGGGACAAGCTCGGCGGTTCGGCGGGCACCCTCGGTGTGCCCACCGCCGACGAATCCTGGAAGGGCGATGTCGTCTCTCAGCCCTTCACCGGCGGTGAGGTGAGCTGGAACGCCAGGACCAAGGCGTTCGTCACCTCGCCCGCCGACCTGGCAGGCCAACTGACCGGGCTGGACGTGCCGGGTGACGCGACGACAGCCATTGCCGCGGCGCGGCGGGCGGCGGGCGGCCCGCAGGGCACTCTCGGCGACGAGCAGGGCGCTCAGTACAAGGTCGGTGACGGCGTGGCGCAGAACTTCGCCGGCGGCACCATCTTCTATTCGCCGGCGACCGGCGCTCATGCGGTCACCGGGGACGTCCTGGCCAAGTACCGTGCGGCCGGTGGGCCGCAGGGTGATCTCGGATTCCCGGCGAGCAACGAGACCGACGGCGGCATCTCGCCGAAGAGCCGGATCGCGACCTTCGCCGCGGCCGACAATCCCGCGATCTTCTGGACACCCGAGCACGGCGCGTTCGTCGTCCGCGGCGCGATGAACGCGGCATGGGACAAGCTCGGCGGCGCCACCGGCAAGCTCGGGGCGCCGACCGCCGACCAGACGGTCAATGGTGACGTCGTCAGCCAGAAGTTCATGGGCGGTTCGGTCTCGTGGGACAAGTCCAGCCGTGCGTTCAGCACTGAACCGGCCGAGCTGGCGTCGCAGTTGAGCGGCCTGCAGGTGCCCAGCGTCGACCTGCCCGGCGGCGTGACCTCCCAGCCCGACGAGTCGGGCAAGTGGTACCAGTTCCACTGGTGGTGGCTGCTGGCGATCATTCCGCTGTTGCTGGTGGTGGTCGGCATCGTGATCGCGGCGCTGCTGCGCCGCCGGCGGCGTGCCGGTCAGGAAGCGCCCGATGACGAGGATGCGTACGACTACGACGACCATGAGTTCGGCGAAGGGGAGTACGGCGACCCGCAGTACGCGGACGGCGGCGTCGACAGCGAGTACGGCGACGAATTCGCGGCCGAGGACCAGCAATTCGACGGTGCGCACGGGGGCCCTGCGTTCCAGAGCAACCCGGACGTCATCGACACCGCGCCGACGGTGTACCCCGATTTCACGGCCGAGCAGCCCGCGGACGAGCCGGCCGGCGGTGAGCCGGACGCCGATGCCGAGGCGCGAGCCGAAGTTGACGCCGAGCCCGTCGACGCGGCCGAACCCTTCGAGCCCGAGGCGCAGGCGAGCGACGCCGATGGCGATGACGAATCGGCCGATGAGCCGACGGCATCGGTGCAACTGCCGGACGCGCTGCGTCGCGGAGGTGCGGCGGCGGGTCTGACCGCGGCCGGGCTGGCGGGCTTCGCAGGCCTTCGTCCCGGGGACCCGGGCGACCGGGCTTGGGCTGCGCCGGCTGCTGCCGACACCGGCGATCAGGACGCTGAAAGCCGTGCACCCGAACCGGCGGAGCAGGTCGCCGAGGTCGAGGAGCTTCAGGTTCCGGCGGAAGAACCTGCGGTCGAGACGCCGGCGGAGGACGCCGTGGCGGCCGGGCCGGCCAGCGGCAGGCATCACGCGCTGGGCGCGGAGGAGCCCGAGACGGCGCAGATGTCGTTCCGCGTCGCGACCGGTGCCGAGCCGCCCGAGGGTTACGTCATCAAGGCCAACACCAAGTCGGGCCTGTACTGGGTGCCGGGGGTTCCCGGATACGACGACGCAGACGTCGAAATCTGGTTCGCCAGTGAAGAATTCGCGGTCACCAACGGCTTCGTTCGAGGCTGACCGCAGACGGTTGAGCCCCGCTGCGAGCGACTGCAGCGGGGCTCAACTGTAGGTCTGGCGGGCGTCAGATCTTGCGGATGACGGTCACGACCTTGCCGAGGACGACGGCGTCGTTGCCCGGAATCGGATCGAATGCCGGGTTGTGCGGCATCAGCCACACCTGCCCCTTGGTGCGCTTGAAGGTCTTCACCGTGGCCTCGCCATCGATCATTGCTGCGACGATGTCGCCGTTGTCGGCCACGTTCTGCTGCCGCACGACGACCCAGTCGCCGTCGCAGATCGCGGCGTCGATCATGGACTCGCCGACCACCTTCAGCAGGAACAGCGAGCCCTCGCCCACGAGTTCGCGGGGGAGCGGGAAGACGTCTTCGACGGCCTGTTCGGCGAGGATCGGGCCGCCCGCGGCGATCCGGCCGAGCACCGGGACGAAGGTCGGTTCGGGCAGCGCGTCAGAGCCGGCGACGTCGGTGGTGATGGTGGCTCCGGTCGCGTCGTCGGCGCCCCGGACGTCCACGGCGCGCGGGCGGTTCGGGTCGCGGCGCAGATAGCCCTTCTTCTCCAGCGTGCGCAGCTGGTGGGCCACCGAAGAGGTTGAGGTGAGGCCGACGGCGTCGCCGATCTCCCGGATGCTGGGCGGGTAGCCGCGGGTGGTCACCGAGGTGCGGATGACGTCGAGGATGGTCCGCTGGCGTTCGGTGAGACTGCTGGACCGTCCGCCTGTCTGGGTGTCCGGGGTATCGGTGCTGTCGCTCATAGGGACGAATCTAGCCCAGTGCACACGAATCATCAAACATGTGTTCGAGATCGGCGGGCTCGGCGTGTCGCGAGCGGGATCTGGTTGTGACGTGGCAAAAGCGGCGGCGCACGCGCGGAGCCGAACTTGTCGGTGGGTGGTCGTATCGTTCGCAACAGTTCGATCACATGTTCTACCGTTCGAACATTTGGGCGATATAGTCGAACACAAGAGCGATCGAACCTATGTACGAACTCCTGAGAGGAACCGACATGACCGTCATCACCCGCGAATACCCGACCGACGTCGTCGTCCGCACCGTGCCTCGGCGTGGAGATGTGAATCGTCAGCGGCAGGCCCGCCTGCGGCCGGCCGGTTCCCGCCCCTCGGGTGCGGCGTTCCGGCACCGGGGCACCGGCGTGCTGACGTCTCGCGCCTCGCACCGGAGCAACCCGATCACGCCGTTGACCACGGTGATGCTGGCGCTGGTCGCGGCGGGGATCACTGTGTGGCTGGGCCTGGTGGCGCAGTTCGGTGAGGCCGTCCAGCCGACCTCGTCGGCGGCCTCCGTGCCCGCGCAGCTCGCGGTGGTTCGGGTGCAGACCGGGGAGTCGATTCAGCAGGTCGCGCGGCGGGTGGCGCCAGACGCACCGGTCAGCGCCGTCGTCGACCGCATCAAGGAGCTGAACAAGCTGCCGTCGGTGGCCCTGAACGCCGGGCAGACACTGATCGCACCGGTCGGCTGAGGACGGCCCGTGCGCACCTCGATCGGCACGGCGCCCGGCTGCGTCAGAGCGGCACGGGTAGGCTCGAGACCGTTCGAAACGGTCGATTGTCGGTGCGGCGAAGGAGCGGTGATGCACTGTCCGTTCTGCCGGCATCCGAACTCGCGTGTGGTCGATTCACGAGAAGCTGATGAAGGGCAGGCGATTCGGCGTCGCCGGTCGTGCCCGGAATGCGGTCGCCGGTTCACCACGGTGGAGACTGCGGTCGTTGCTGTGGTCAAACGCAGCGGCGTCACCGAACCGTTCAGCCGGGACAAGGTGATCAAAGGCGTACGGCGCGCCTGCCAGGGTCGGCAGGTCGACGACGACGCTCTGAACCAATTGGCACAGAAGGTCGAAGATGCGGTGCGGGCCACCGGGTCTCCCGAAGTGCCGAGCCATGAGGTCGGGCTGGCGATCCTCGGTCCGCTGCGTGACCTCGACGAGGTCGCCTATCTACGGTTCGCCTCGGTGTACCGCTCATTCTCGTCCGCCGAGGACTTCGAACGTGAAATCGAGGCGCTGCGGGCGCACCGCGGCGTGACGTCGCCGGGCTGACGGCCGCTAGGTCGCGCTGCGTTCGTCAGTCTCGAGTGCGTCGAATACAGCGGCCTTCATGTCGAATGAGGCATCCATGGTCTTCGTTGTGACGCCGGCCTGCAGGAGTCCACGTAGCGCATCGCGGTCGTAAACCGACGGCGCAGTCGTGTCGATGAATTCCTCGATGAGCTTCACGAATCGATCGGGATCGTCGTGAAATGGGAAATGTCCCGAATGGTCGAATAGCTCGAGCCGGGAACCCGGCATGGCGGCGTGTGCCAGTTCGCCATGGGCGGCCGGGATGACGGCATCGTGGGTGCCCCAGACCAACTGCACCGGAATGGCTTCCGTCAAATAACATCGGTCCAGCATGGTGACCACCTGGCCGCGCCAGTCCACCACGGCTCGCAGGGTCCGGGCAAAGGCGGACGAGGCCTTGGGCTCGGGCAGGTCGTTGAGGATCCGCAGCACATTCGGCAGGTCGTGACCCAGACCGGTCGACCCGAGCAGTGCTCCGCCGAGACGCCCGGCGAGCTGGAGTGCGGGCAGTACCAGCGGGATTCGCAACAACGCCAGCGCTTCGGTGCCCAACGGCAGTGCCGCGAGCCGCAGCGCGATGTTCACGTCGCGCGTGACGCCGCCGGCACCGACCAGCACCAGACGCTCGACCATTTGCGGGAACTGGTAGGCGAACTGCATGGCGACGCCACCGCCCAGAGAATGGCCGACGACCGTCACCCGTTCGATGTCCAGCACGCTGAGCAGGTCCCGCATGCCGTTGGCGTACGCGGCCACCGAGTAGTCGGCCCGTGGCTTGTCGGACTGACCGTGGCCCAGCAGGTCGGGGGCGATGACGGTGAAGCGCTGGGCGAGACGCGTCTGCACGGTTTCCCACGTGGTGGAGTTGTCGCCGATGCCGTGGATCAGCAGGATCGCCGGACCGGAGCCGGCCACCCGGTAGGCCCGCCGGTAGCCATGGATGGTGCGGTACTCCAGGCGGGGTGTCACGTCGCGCACAGAATGCAGGGTGGGCTTTCCGTCGGGCATCGTCCCAGCTCCTTCCCATCGTGTCGGCGAGGCCGACCAAGTGGATCAGTCGCCGTCGGTGCCGTCGTCGCCGGGGGTGGAATCGGGAAAACCGTCACCGGACTGTTCGGCGAGGAACTGTTCGAACTGGGCGCCGAGTTCGTCGCCGCTGGGTAGTTCCTCGTCACGTGCCAGCAACGACCGATTCTCCTGAGCAGCGACGAACGAATCGTACTGTTGTTCCAGTGCGGCCACCACTTGAGCGACTTCGGAGCTGGCCTCCACCTGCTCGCTGATCTTCGTGTACACCTCGGCGCCCGCCTCGGACAGCGCGTGCAGCGGAATCTGCAGCGACGCGATTCGGGAGACCTCGCCCAGCAGGGCCTCGGCCGCCGGCGGGTAGGCGGTCTGCGCCAGGTAGTGCGGCACGTGCACGGTGAAGCCCAGCGCCTCGTGGCCGTGCTGAATCAGCCGGTACTCCAACAGGTTCGACACACTGGCCGGTACCTGCACCTCGCCCACCCACGGTGTGTGATCGGCGATCAGCTCCTTGTTTCCGGCATGCGCGGTCATGGTGACGGGGCGGGTGTGCGGCACCGCCATCGGGATGGCGCCGAGTCCGATGACCTGGCGGACGCCGAGCCGCTCGGACAGCAGCCGCACCGCCGTGATGAAGCGCTCCCAGCGCAGGTCGGGTTCCATGCCGGCGAGCAGCAGGAATGGCGTCCCGGCGGTGTCGTGCAGCGCGTACAGGTTCAGCTCGGGATCGTCGTACTTGGTGAAGTGATCGGTGGTGAACGTCATCAGCGGGCGTCGAGACCGGTAGTCCAGAAGTTCGTCGATGGCGAACGAGGCGACCAGCTCGGTGTCGAGCGTGTCCTTCAGGTGCTGGGCGGCCAGCTTGATGGCGTGGCCGGCGTCGGAGAAGCCTTCGAGGGCGTGCACCATCACCGGGCCGCGGCCGTCGGCGGCCGACAGCTGGGGCGCGGGGAACTCCAGCTCGTACATGCCGCTCTGCTCGGGCTGGTACTGCTGGCCCTGACGCTCGTCGGGCGCGTTCCCGTCGTGCTCGCTCACCTTCACACTCCTTGCCGTACTGCGTGCCACACCTCGCCGGATGTGTCTCCTACAAGTGTCGCGCATTATCGCGTTGTTCCCGGTGCCACCCCGCAGTACGCCATCGTGCACCAGGTGCTGCCCGTGCTGCTGGGATCGGGCAAGATCGGACAGATGCTGGGCACCCGATTGGCCGTGAGCGCATTCATCGCGCTGCTCGCCACTGCCTGCAGCCCGCCCGCGATCAAGGCCGATCCCCGTACCGCCGACGTCGGCGCGGTCACGGCAGGCCCGGCCGCGGTTCCCGGGTCACGTCCGGACCCGCGCGTCGGAGCGGTGTTCCTGGGTGGCGATTCGGTGCACACCTGCAGTGGCGCGGTGCTCGATTCGCTGGCAGGAAACCTGATCATCACGGCCGCCCACTGCCTGGACGCGTCGCTCGACGCGACGTTCGCGCCCGGTTACCGAGGCAGTGTGCCCGGGGACTTCTGGCACGTCGATGCGGTCTACCTCGACCCGCGCTGGGTCCGACGTCAGGATCCGGCCGCCGACTTCGCGATCGCGCGGGTCAGTCGCGGTGGCGCGGACACGACCGAGACGCTGGAACATCGCGCCGGCGGCGGGTTCGTGCTGGGCGTGGCACCGGGCCCGGATGTTCCGATCACAGTGACGGGATACCCGCTTGGTGACGGCGGGGTCCAGGTCAGTTGCAGCGGGCCGACGTCACTGCCGGACCGCGGGTTCCCGGCGTTGCGCTGTCCCGGGCTGGTGGACGGCACCAGTGGCTCGCCGTGGGTGTCGGCGGCCGAGGTCAGGGGAGTGGTCGGCGGGCTGCAGGGCGGTGGCTGCAGCAACAACGAGCTGTCCTACTCGTCGCCGTTCGATGTGCAGATTCAGGTGCTGTATCAGCGTGCCCAGGAGGGCGGTCCGGCGGACCGGGCCACCGGCGCCCCCGACGACGGTTGCAGCACCTAGCGCTTGAACTGGTTCAGCGCCCGCAGCTTGTTCATCACGTCGAGCGCGGCGACCTTGTAGGCCTCGGAGAAGGTCGGGTAGTTGAAGACGGCGTCGACCAGGTACTCCACGGTCCCGCCGCAGCCCATCACGGCCTGGCCGATATGAACCAGCTCGGTGGCGTTGGAACCGAAAATGTGCACGCCGAGTAAGGTGAGGTCCTCGGTGGACACCAGCAGTTTGAGCATCCCGTACGAGTCGCCGGCGATCTGCCCGCGGGCCAGTTCGCGGTAGCGTGACACACCGACCTCGTACGGGACCGAGCTGTCGGTGAGATCGACCTCGGTGGCGCCGACGTACGACACCTCGGGGATGGAGTAGATGCCGATCGGCTGCAGTTCGGTCATGCCCTTACACGGCTCGCCGAAGGCGTGGTAGGCCGCCAGCCGACCCTGGTCCATCGAGGTCGCGGCGAGCGCCGGGAAGCCGATGACGTCACCGACAGCGTAGATGTGGTCGACCTTGGTCTGGTAGTTGTCGTCGACGAAAATCCTTCCGCGGCTGTCGATCTCGAGGCCGGCCTGGCCGACGTCGAGGTGTTCGGTCTGCCCTTGGCGGCCGGCCGAGTACATCACCGTCTCGGCAGGGATCTGTTTCCCGCTGGCGAGCGTGGTCAACGTGCCACCGGGCCCGACGTCCACCGCGGTCACCTCTTCGCCGAACCGGAACGTCACCGCAAGGTCGCGCAGATGGAATTTGAGGGACTCGATGATCTCGGGATCGCAGAAGTCCAGCATCGTCGGACGCTTCTCGATGACGGTGACCTTGGTGCCGAGCGCGGCGAACATGGACGCGTACTCGATACCGATGACGCCTGCGCCGACCACCACCATCGACTGCGGCAGGCTCTTGAGGTCCAGGATCCCGTCGGAGTCCAGGACCCGTTCCTCGTCGAACTTCACCCCGGCGGGGCGAGCCGGTTTGGTACCGGTGGCGATCACGACGTATCGCGCCATGATGGTGACGTTCTCACCGCGGGTGGGGTCTTCGATGACCAGGGTGTGCGGGTCGAGGAATCGGCCGTGTCCTTCGAACAACTCGACGCCATTGCGCAGCAGTTGGTTGCGCACCACGTCCTGCTCCCGGCCGATGACGTGCGTGGTGCGACGTAGCAGATCGGCGGGGGTGATCCGTTCCTTCACCCGATAGCTCGACCCGTACATTTCGCGCTGACTCATCCCGGTGAGGTAGACGACGGCCTCGCGCAGCGTCTTGGACGGGATGGTCCCGGTATTGACGCAGACGCCGCCGAGCATGCGCCCGCGCTCGATGACCGCGACGGATTTTCCCAGCTTGGCGGCGGCGATGGCGGCCTTCTGCCCACCCGGGCCGGAGCCGATGACGGCGAGGTCGAACTCCTGCATGGAACCCATGACAGCCAGGTTGGCACGGCGCGCGCGATCACGCAGCCCGATGATCGGCGAACTTTGCGGAAACACCTCGAGCGGACGCCGTTATCCACAGATCCGAGTTCATCCACAGACCGGTCAGCCGGCGCCGTCACCGGCCGATTCCTGACGGACCGCGCTGCCACCTTCGGTGCATGACAACTTTCAGCTCATTCGATTTCCAACTGAACCGGCCCGGCGCCCTGATCGCGGCGGTGCCCGCCGTCCTGGGGTTTGCGCCGGAGAAATCGCTCGTCCTCGTCACCATCATCGGCGGCGAGATGGGCGCGGTCCTGCGCGTGGATCTGTCTGAAGGATTCTTCGATGCCTTGCCCGACGCCCTCGGGCATCTCGCCGACATGGCCGCCGCGGCGGATGCGGACGCCGCGGTCGCGGTGATCGTCGACGAGCACAGCATCGACTGCCCGATGTGCGCAGACCTGTACCGCGACGTGAGCAACGAACTCGGTGAGACGCTGTCCGATCACGGCATCGAACTGTTCGCGGTCCACGTGGTGGACCGCGTGGCGGCCGGCGGCCGATGGCATTGCGCCGACGGCTGCGGCAACGCCGGGGTCGTCGAGGATCCCGAGTCGTCGCCGGTCACCATGGCGGCGGTGCTCGACGGTCGTCGCCTCTACGCGCGGCGCGCGGACCTCGTCGAGGTCGTCGCCGTCACCGATGCACGACGTGCCGAGGCTTTGCGGCCGGCGATCGAAAAGCGGGCTGCCGCAGTGAATTACTCCGGTCGCCCCGACGCCGAGGTGCGCGCCGACGTCGAACATGCGGTGGGCTGTGCCATCAGCTCGTCGGAGGGGACGCCACTACCCGACGACGATGCGGTGCGCCTGGCCTGCGCGGTGGCGGACGCGCGGGTGCGCGACACCCTGTACGCGTTGGCAGTCGGTGCGAACGCCGCCGAGGCCGAATCGGTGTGGGCCGCGCTGACCCGCATGCTGCCCGCGCCGTGGCGAGTGGAGGCGCTGGTGCTGCTGGCGTTCAGTGCCTATGCGCGCGGCGACGGGCCACTCGCGGGGGTGGCGCTGCAGGCCGCGCTGGACGTCGACAGCGGGCACCGGATGGCCGGCATGCTCGACGCTGCGCTCCAATCCGGCATGCGGCCGGACCGCATCCGTGAACTCGCGCTCACCGGTTACAAACTGGCGGAGCTCCTCGGCGTCCAGATGCCGCCGCGCAGCATCTTCGGCAGGTCGGCGTGACCCGTTCGCAGCGAGCGAATCAGACCTTCTCGACCCGGACCGCGTGGGCCATGTGATGCGGCAACTCGACCTGCTCGTGTCCGGGGATGACGATCATGACGCTGCCATGCTCGGTGGCCTGCACCGTGACACGCGCGTTGGGTACGACACCGGCGTCCTTGAGCCGGGCGATCAGCTCGGTATCGCCCTGGACGTGTTCGGTCAGCTGGCGCACCCGGACCGCGACCGGGAATCCGGTGGGCAGCTCGGTGAGCCGGACGAGGCTGACGTCGGAGTCGCCGGTCGGGATGACGCCGAGGTCGGCGAGGCCCGGGATCGGGTTACCGAACGGCGACGTGGTCGGATTGTCGAGGACCTGGACCAGCCGGCGCTCGACGTCCTCGCTCATCACGTGTTCCCAGCGGCACGCCTCGGCGTGCACTTCTTCCCACGGCAAGCCGATCACGTCGACCAGCAGGCGCTCGGCAAGCCGGTGCTTGCGCATCACCGACACCGCCAGCGAGCGGCCCTTGTCGGTGAGTTCCAGGTGGCGATCCCCGGCGACGTGCAGCAGCCCGTCGCGTTCCATCCGCGACACCGTCTGGCTGACGGTGGGGCCGCTCTGCTCGAGTCGTTCGGCAATGCGCGCACGCAGCGGCACCACGCCCTCTTCTTCGAGGTCGTAGATCGTCCGCAGGTACATCTCGGTCGTATCGATCAGATCGTTCATGCCAAATCCTCCAGGCCTCCGCCGGTGCCAAGCTTACCGGTTTGGCCGGGTCAACAGGCATCCACCACGGCCGATCGACGCTGTGATTCATGCGGCGGACGTCAGCGGGCGGACCGCCCGCCAAAAACGGTGCCCGCCGGGGTAATCCGGCGGGCACCAGGGGTGTGCAGTTGTGGGTGGTGGCGGATCAGCTCGCGTAGGCCCGCAGGCGCTCGGCGCGCTCGCCGTTGCGGAGCTTCGACATGACCTCGCGCTCGATCTGTCGGACCCGCTCGCGGGACAGGCCGAACAGCTTGCCGATCTGATCCAGGGTGCGGGGCTGGCCGTCGTCCAGGCCGAACCGCAACCGGATCACCTGCTGCTCGCGCTCGTCCAAGGTGGCGAGCACGTGCCGGATGTCGGTGTGCAGCAGCTCCGAGATGACGGCGTTCTCGGCGGAGAGCGCCTCGGAGTCCTCGATGAAGTCGCCGAGCGGGGCTTCCTCGTCGGTGCCGACCGGCATGTCGAGGCTCACCGGGTCGCGGCTGTGCTCGAGCAGGTCGTTGATCTTCTCGACCGGGATGCCCGACTCTTCGGCGAGCTCTTCGTCGGTGGCCTCACGTCCCAGGCTCTGGTGCATCTCGCGCTTTATCCGTGCGAGCTTGTTGACCTGCTCGACCAGGTGGACGGGGAGCCGAATGGTGCGGCTCTGGTCGGCCATGCCGCGGGTGATCGCCTGACGAATCCACCAGGTGGCGTAGGTCGAGAACTTGAAGCCCTTGGCGTAGTCGAACTTCTCCATCGCCCGGATCAGGCCGAGGTTGCCTTCCTGGATCAGGTCCAGGAGCGGCATGCCGCGACCGGTGTAGCGCTTGGCCAGCGAGACCACGAGGCGAAGGTTGGCTTCGAGCAGGTGCCGGCGCGCGGCCTCGCCGTCGCGGACGATGGCGGCCAGGTCACGCTTGCGGTTGTCGCCGAGACGCTTCTTGGTCTCCAGCAGGTGGGCCGCGTACAGGCCTGCCTCGATGCGCTTGGCCAGTTCCACCTCGTCCTCGGCGTTGAGCAGGGCGGTCTTACCGATGCCGTTCAGGTACACACGCACCAGGTCCGCGGCGGGACTCTGCGCGTCAAGATCGGAATCGATACGGCTTGTGGTGGCTTTTGCCATTTGCGGCCTCCTGCTCGTGCTCAGCTCGAACTGTCACAAGCTTTAACGCCCGAGTGGCAGGAGAAGTTCCCGAGGCCCTCTTCGTCCATGGCCTCTGACCTGCGGTTTCTCGAGGTCGACCTGAGAATGTCCTTAGAAAGGAGAAAGAAGGAAACTCAGGTGGAGGTCATGGCTCGACATCGCCGTCGATGACCGGGTGCCGGTCCTCGATTGCCGGGCGCTCGGCGGTCGGGAACATGGGTGCCCGCCGGGCCGCGTCGTAGCGGCGCGGTTCCTGTGCGGTGCGCGGCGGCCGGTCGTTGGCGATGAGTACCGCGATCCACGGCAGGGGAATGGATGCGATGAGGATGGCCAGCGAGATCAGGCCGTTGTGCCAGATGCTGTAAGCGAGGGCAGCCAGCAACAGCGCCGGCACGCGGAACGACATGATGGTGAGGTAGCGGCGAACGCGCGCGCGGTGCTGCTCCTCGTACGCGGGTGCTGCGCGAGTGATGAGGACCGGCCGACCATCGTCGTCGAAACTCAGCTCAGGGCCGTGTTTCATTCTTCTACTGTCCCACATCTGGCTCGGTGCCGCCGCGACCGGTTCGCCTGAAGTGCCACAATGAGTTCATGCAGACCGACACCCTCGAACGTACCGATTCCGATGAACAGGTCGACGACGGTACGGACGACGACCGACCTAAGCACTTCCACTACGTCAAGAAGGAAAAGATCGCCGAGAGTGCGGTCATGGGCACCCATGTCGTCGCCCTGTGCGGCGAGGTGTTCCCGGTGACCAAGTCACCCAAGCCCGGTTCGCCGGTGTGCCCGGATTGCAAGCGCATCTACGAACAGATGAAGAAATAGCCGCAGCCGGTCAGGCCGGCGGATCCGGCGCCGGCTCGGCGGGCTGATCGTTGGAGAGGGTCTCGGCCTTGTCCTCGAGCCACTCGCGCAAGCGCCGGGCGTGCGTGTCGGGCGCCGGCCATTCCTCCTGGATCGCCGCGTTGAGTTCCGCGCCGATCATGATCGCGAAGCCGAGCGCGAACGCGAACAGCAGAAACGCGATGGGTGTTGCCAGCGCGCCGTACGTGTAGCCCGTCGCGGTGATCCAGGTCAGATAGAACCTCAGTCCCACCGTGGCCGCCACGAAAACCACGGTGGCCAGCACTGCGCCGAACAGCAACCGATGGGTCGGCAGCGGCTTGGGCAGCGACACCCGGTAGAGCACGGTCACGGCCAGCACGATGCCCAGCAGCAGCACCGGCCAGTACCCGTACTTCATGGCGTTGGACCAGGTTTCGGGAATGTGCTGGGCGATCTTCATCGGTCCGATGGCGGCCACCGGAGCGGTCGCGATCACGAACAGCAGCATCACCAGGTACAGCCCGAGCGCGTAGAACCGCTGGCGCACGGGATGACGCAGGGTTGTCTGGTCATGTGCTTCGACGACCGCGTCGACGAACGCCGAGATCGCCGACGAACCCGCCCACAGCGAGATGACGAACCCTAGGGACACCACCTCGCCGCGGGCACCCACCGCGATATCGCGGACGGTCGGCTGGATGATCTCGTTGATCACGTTCGGCGAGAAGAAGTTCTTCGCCGTCCCGATCAGCTGTTCCTGGATCATCGGCAGCGTCTCGGGACCGAACAGCGGTGCCACGTACGCCAAGCTGCCCAGCATCCCGAGCAGTAGTGGTGGAAGTGACAACGCCGACCAGAACGCTGCCTGCGCCGACTCCGAGAAGATCGAGTCGTCCCAGCTTTTCGTCAGCGCACGTCGAATAATCCGCAACACATGATGACGTGTCGGTTTGATCGGGGAAGTCTGGTCGTTCATGACCAGACCAGCATTACCGAAGAGAACCCGTCAGGACCGTATTTGAGGTGACCGGCGGGTCACTCAGTCCTCGCTGCTGACCACCAGCACGGCAGCCAACTCGACCAGCTTGGATTCGTGCTCGTTGGCGTGGTGTTGGCAAAACAGGAGCTCCATGCCGGACGGCAGGGTAGCGCGAACGCGGGCGGCAGCACCGCACCGGTCACAGCGGTCGGCCCGTGTCAGTGTCGGGCCCGTCAGAGTTGCGTTCATGGCGCCTCCTTCTGCTCGTCGCCGCCTGGGCGCTTTGCCGGTTACACATCTCTACTCTCTCAGACGATTTGGATTCCAGCGTTGTTCCCCGGGTGTTCACGGGTGTGTCGTGTCTCACCTATCGCTGGAGTTGCGGGCGCGGCAGGCTGACCGCATGATCGCCGCGTCCGCAGTCCTGGTCCATCTATGCAGTGAAACGGATTGGGCGCGTGCTCGGTTCGATGGTGAGCTCCGGCCGCCCTCGCTGGACGAGGTCGGGTTCGTGCACCTGTCGGCGCCGGAACAGGTCCACCTGCCGGCCAACCGGCTGTACCGCGGTCAGTCGGGCCTCGTGCTGCTGGTGTTGGACCCCGACTTGCTGGGGTCACCGGTGCGCTGGGAGCCGGGGGTGCCGACCGACCCGGCCTCGATGCTCTTCCCGCACCTGTATGGGCCGCTCCCGGCCGCGTCGGTGGTTCGAACCGTGCCCTACCGCCCTGCTGACGACGGCGTCTTCGCGGCGCTACCAGCAAATTTTGGCGCTGACCGCGGTGGTTAACGGAAGATGAACGACACAATGAGAAATCTGTCCACTCATCGGGAATGTGGCCCGAATCACTGCCATCGAATTGGCACGATCTCGCGCGTAAACATCCCCGACACGGTGAGAGGGCATGATCAACCACACCAATTCTGAAGACGCGACCGGCAAGCGCCGTCGCGCACGGAGACTGAAGGGACTCGGTGTCGCCCTGACCGCGAGCGCCCTTCTGGTCATGTCGGCGCTGCCGGCATGGGCGGCCGAGAACATGACGATCACGTTCATCCGGCACGGTCAGTCGTATGGGAATACGTCGGGCAACATCGATACCCAGGTGCCGGGCCCGGTCCTGACGCCGGACGGCCAGCGGCAGGCCAAGGACATCGCGGCCAAGCTCGGAGACCGCAACTTCGATGGCATCTACGCGTCCACGATGGTCCGGACGCAGCAGACGGCTGTGCCCATGTCGCAGTACCTGGGTCTGCCGATCCAGGTGTTGCCGGGTCTGCAGGAGATCGAAGCCGGCAAGTACGAAGGCACCCCGGAGCGTGCGGGACTCTTCGGCTACCTGACGGCTCCGCTGGCCTGGGCGGGTTTGTCGGTGACGCCACCGCCGAACGTCAGCTTCAACCCGATCACCCCGAACCTGGACGCGTTCATCCCGTCTGCGGCCGATCCGACGACCGGTCTGAACGGCCATCAATTCGAGGACCGGGTCAACGGTGCGTTGCAGACGATCTACGACAACGGCGACCGCAACGCGGCGGTGTTCTCGCACGGCGGCACCATCATGATCTGGACGATGATGAACGCCAAGAATCTGAGCGCTGAGCAGAAGATCATGCTGTTCACGCAGCATCCGCTCGGCAACACCGGCGTTGTCGTCGTCGAGGGCAATCCTGAGGACGGCTGGAACCTGGTCGAATGGAACGGCGTCAAGATCGCCGGCATGCAGAAGGGCCCGATCGAGAATGTGCTGACCCAGGTCCGCACCCTGTCTCGTCAGCTCAACTCGGTGGTGCAGGACGTCGCCTCGGCGTTCCAGACCGGGAATGTCGGCAAGATTCTGACCGCGATCAACCACGGCGCGGCCGACGCGTTGTTCTCGACGGCCAAGTTCGTCCGGGCCATCAACGCTCAGGTCATCGGTGGGGTCACCACGGCAATCGACAACCTGCAGAAGAAGCTGGCTCCGCCGGCTCCGGCTGCGGGAACGCAAACCACTGCCCCGACCTCGGGTGCAGCGGTCTCGCCGGCCGGCTTGTCGGCTCCGGCGCCGGTTGCCGCCAAGGCTGCGGCCGGGGCGCAGGTGGGTGATTCGCCGGCGAAGGTCGCCGACGTGCCGGCGTCGAACAACAAGGCCGACGACGTCAAGGCGGACGCCGACGCTGCGAAGGCCGAGGGCCAGGCCAAGGCTGACGACACCAAGGCTGACGCTGATGCCGGCAAGGCTGGTGGTGCAGCCAAGGCCGACGACGCCAAGGCCAAGGCGGAGGCCAAGAAGGCTGCGGCTGAGGGGAAGAAGGCCGAGGCCAAGGCAAAGGCTGACGCGAAGAAGGCTGCGGCTGACGCGAAGAAGGTCGAGGCCAAGGCAAAGGCTGACGCGAAGAAGGCTGCCGCTGAGGCGAAGAAGGCCGAGGCCAAGGGCAAGGCGGAGGCCAAGGCCAAGGCGGAGGCCGCCAAGGCGACCGCCGGCGCAGGCGCAGGAAGCACCGACTGACGGTTCTGCGTCGGGTGACAACAGATCGGCCCCCTTCTTCGCGGAGAAGGGGGCCGATTCGTGTCAGCTCTCCTTGCGCGCGGCGAGCAGCAGGTCTCTGGTGATCTCCAGGTGCCCGACGTGCTGCGCGATGTCCTGCAGGATGTGCAGCAGTGTCCACTCCGGGCTCGCGGTGGCCAGCACCGCGGCGCGAGTGGTGCCGCCGCGCACCCCGTCGGCCAGGTCGCGGTCCCGGATTCCCTCGGTGACCGCAATCTCCACCCAGCCGGGGAAGCGCCGCTGCAGGGCGGTGAGCCGTTCCAGTAGCTCGTCGACCTGCCCGGTGGCGGTGAACTCGCTGTCGCGGTCCCGCGGGATCCGTTGCCCGGCAATGAAGGACCCGGCCCAGTAGTCGACGACCCCGATGCAGTGGTTGACGATGGCGTAGCAGCTGTTTGCGCCGGGGAGGTCAGGCCGGCGGTTTGCGAGGTCGTCGCCGAGCGCTGTGAGGATGTCGGCCATCGCCGTGAAACATTCGGACGAGACGTCCAGCATGGCCTGGCCCAGTGGCTGCTGCGAGATCGGCATGCGCGAAAGCCTTTCATACGCAGAGCTTTTCCCGCCTGGGGTTTTTGGGGTGGCGGGGGATCCGGCATCTGGTAATAAATCTGACGCAGGCGTAAAATTTGCAGGTTCAAATCCAACTCGCGACCTGACGCCGGAGGCCTTCATGCACACCAAAACTGTCCTGGCTCTTGCCGCTGCGGCGCTGCTGGTCGCGCCCGTCGCCCCGGCGTCCCTCGCGCAGGGCGCGCAAAGCTCAACTGAGACAACGACGTTCAGTCCGCGGCCGACGGTCGCCGCGCAACCGATGAACTGTCGCGGCGAGACCGGCGACCACGGCTGCGGCGCAGGCTGGATCTGGAACGGGTACCGCTGCGTCCCCTGCTGACCTTCGCTCAACAAACGCAACTGCCCCGAAACCGGAGTTTCGGGGCAGTTGCGTTGCGTCGGGGGACTAGTCCAGGTAGTCGCGCAGAACCTGTGAGCGCGACGGGTGCCGCAGCTTGCTCATGGTCTTGGACTCGATCTGGCGGATGCGCTCACGGGTGACGCCGTAGACCTGGCCGATCTCGTCCAGCGTGCGCGGCTGGCCGTCGGTGAGGCCGAAGCGCAGGCGGACGACGCCGGCCTCGCGCTCGGACAGGGTCTCCAGCACCGACTGCAGCTGGTCCTGAAGCAGCGTGAACGACACGGCGTCCACGGCCACCACGGCTTCGCTGTCCTCGATGAAGTCACCGAGCTGGCTGTCGCCCTCGTCGCCGATGGTCTGGTCCAGCGAGATGGGCTCACGCGCGTACTGCTGGATCTCCAGCACCTTCTCCGGCGTGATGTCCATTTCCTTGGCCAGCTCTTCGGGCGTGGGTTCGCGACCCAGGTCCTGGAGCAGCTCGCGCTGGATACGGCCGAGCTTGTTGATGACCTCGACCATGTGCACCGGGATGCGGATGGTGCGGGCCTGGTCGGCCATGGCGCGGGTGATGGCCTGACGAATCCACCACGTGGCGTACGTCGAGAACTTGTAGCCCTTGGTGTAGTCGAACTTCTCGACCGCGCGGATCAGGCCCAGGTTGCCTTCCTGGATCAAGTCGAGGAACGCCATGCCACGGCCGGTGTAGCGCTTGGCCAGCGACACCACCAGACGCAGGTTGGCTTCCAGCAGGTGGTTCTTGGCGCGGTCGCCGTCGCGGCAGATCCACTGCATGTCGCGACGTTGCGCGGCGGGTAGCTTCTCGCCCTTCTCCATCAGCTCTGACATCAGCTGCGTGGCGTACAGGCCGGCCTCGATGCGCTTGGCGAGCTCGACCTCCTCCTCGGCGTTGAGCAGCGCGACCTTGCCGATCTGCTTGAGGTACGCACGCACCGAGTCGGCGGAAGCGGTGAGCTCGGCGTCCTTGCGGGCCTGGCGCAGCGCCTCGGACTCTTCCTCGTCCCAGACGAAGTCGCCGGAGGCCTTGTCCTTCTCGGACGGCTCCGCGGTGTCGTCGGACTCGTCGCCTTCGGCGGCCTTCGGTGCGGCCTTGGCGCCTTCGGCGGTGGCTTCGCCTTCGGACTCGCCTTCTTCGGCGTCGTCCTCGTCGTCATCGCTGACGTCGTCGGCCTCGAGGTCGTCGTCCAGTTCGATCTCGACGTCGTCGACGTCGAGATCGTCGCCGGGCTCGGCGGCGAGCTCGTCAGCGTCGGTGACGTCGTCGGTGCCGACGCCGTCTTCGGGCTTGGTCGAATCGGCGGCCTTGCGGGGGCCGCGCTTGGCGGGAGCCTTCTTCGCGGGTGCCTTCGCGGCACGCTTGGCCGGCGCAGCCTTGGCGGCGGCCTTCTTCGCGGGGGCTTTGGTGGTGCGTTTCACCGGCTCGTCGGCTGTCTCGCTGGCTTTGGTCGCTACCACGGCCACCCTTTCGGTCTTTCGTACATCGGTGGCGTGGGCGTGCACCACCGAAAAGCGTCGGCTGTCGAATATTGGCGTCGATCTTCGATCGGATGTTCGCCGCTATCCGTTCAGGCGGCCGCCGTTGACCATTGTAACGACATAGTGCCCAGAAGCCGTATCAGCGCCGGTATCGGAGCGTTGGCCGCCCGCTAATGATGGTGCAGCGCGCCGTCGGCGGCCATCGCGGCGCCGACGATCCCGGCCGAGTTCTGCAGCGTCGCGGCGACGACGGGGGTGCGGTTCTTCAGCAGCGGCACCCACTTGTCGGCCTTCTTGCTGATCCCGCCGCCGACGATGAACAGGTCCGGCCAGATGGCGTTCTCGACCGCCACCAGCACCTTGGTGACCTCTTCGGTCCAGCGTTCATACGACCAGTCCTTGCGTTCCTTCACAGACGACGCGGCCCGGTGCTCGGCTTCCTTGCCGCCGACCTCGATGTGACCGAACTCCGTGTTGGGCAACAGAACCCCGTCGTAAATCACGGCTGAGCCGATGCCCGTGCCGAACGTCAGCAACACGACGAGCCCGTGTACGTCCCGGCCGGCGCCGAACTTCTCCTCGGCCAGTCCCGCGGCGTCCGCGTCGTTGAGCACCGTCACGTGCTGGCCGTTCAGCCGCGAGGCGAACATGTCCCGCACGTTGGTGCCGATCCAGCTGCTGTCGACGTTGGCCGCGGTGCGCACGATGCCATCGGTCACGACGCCCGGATAGGTGACGCCCAGCGGTCCCGTCCAGCCGAACTCGTGGACGACCGCGGCGACGGTCTCCGACACGGCTTCGGGCGTGGCCGGTTGCGGTGTGGGGAGCCGGAAACGCTCGCCGATGAGCTGGCCGGTGTCGAGGTCGACGATGCCGCCTTTGACGCCGCTGCCGCCGACGTCGATCCCCAGCGCTCGATGCTGCGAGCCGTCAGTCGTGGCGGTGGGCGTCTCGGTCATCTGCACTCCTTGAAGGGGGTGGGCAAGAGGGCGCGACCCACACCCTAACCGCGTGTGCTGCGATAGGCGTCATGACAGCACGCGAACCCGAAAGTGGCACCGCACCTGTGGCGCTGCGCGCGCTCGCCGAGCGCCTCGTGACCGAGGCCGCCGCGTTCGTCCGCCGGCGGCGCGGTGAGGTTTTCGCCGGCGCCCGGCAGGACGAGGGCGCGGTGCGCACCAAGAGCAGTCCGACCGATCCGGTGACCGTGGTGGACACCGAGACCGAGCGCCTGCTGCGCGAACGCCTGGCCACCTTGCGGCCGGACGACGCGATCCTGGGCGAGGAGGAGGGCGGGGCGGCGCGGGCTCCCGCGGGTGTTCCGGTGTGGGTCCTCGACCCCATCGACGGCACGGTGAACTTCATGTACGGGCTCGGCGCCTACGCGGTGTCGGTCGGCGTGCAGATCGACGGCGTGTCGGTGGCCGGTGCGGTGGCCAACGCGGCGACCGGAGAGGTGTTCTCCGCCGCGCGGGGCGACGGCGCCGTGGTGACCCGGGATGGGGTGCGGTCGGCCTTGCGCTGCAACGTCATCGATGAACTGCCGATGGCGCTGGTGGCGACCGGGTTCGCCTACGCGCGGGAGCGGCGGCGGCAGCAGGCCGGCGCGGTGGCCGAGCTGCTGGCCGAGGTGCGGGACATCCGCCGTGTCGGGTCCTGCGCCCTGGACCTGTGCATGGTCGCTGCCGGCCGGCTCGACGCGTATTTCGAATCCGGTGTGCACGTGTGGGATTGGGCGGCCGCGGCATTGATCGCCGAGGAGGCCGGCGCCGTGGTGCGGTTGCCGGCGCCCGGCGTGGAGGGCGACGACCTGGTCATTGCCGCGGCACCCGGGGTGTCCGCGGCGCTGACCGGGCAGTTGGCGCGGGTCGGCTACCGCTAGGGCCGAATGGTCACTCGCCCCCGCAAGCGGGAGGTGCCCCCACATCGCGGCTCGTACCTCGCCGCTTGATCGTCGTACGACTAGCAGGTCCCGCTGTGGATCTTCGGCAGCAGCGAGGTGTCGGCCGGCTGCGTCGCGTCCGGCTTGAGGCTGGCGAGCATGGCCTCGATGTCGTCGCTGTGGGCGAGCTCGTTGAACTCGGTGCCGATCGCCAGGTCGACGGAGTCGTCGGGCCGCTGGTCCTGGAAGAGCTGCGTGCACGGCGCGACGAGCCACAGTGCGGCAGCGGCGGACTTGCCTGCGGGGCCGAAGCGGATCTGGCCCTGGCATTCCATGCGGGTGCTGGCGTACACCGGGTCATTGCTCGCGGCGGGCTGGCCGAAGCCGAGGTCACGCAACTCGCCGGCAACCTCGGAGGCCTGACCGCCCTGGCCGCTGGCGTTGAGCACTTTGATCTTCGTGTCCGCCAGCTTGGCCGGCACCACGTTGACCATCGAGGACTGGGACACCTCGTCGCCGAGCTTGGGCTGGTTCGGCTCGCTCGGCGCGGGCGGGGGATTGCAGGTGATCGCCTGGTGGATCTCGGCGGGCTGATTGGCGACCACGAGCCACGCGATCAGCGTCGCCACGGCGAGTACCGCGAACAGAACCGCGGCGGGCACGTAGTTGCGGCGGCGGAACGGCCGGCCGTGCTTGTCGAAGGCCGTGCCCTCGGTGATTTGAGCGACCACATGTGCACTGTAGATGCCCCGCAGCCAGCGTGATTACCAACCATCACTAGCGTATGTGATGCAAATCACATACAAGCGGCGCGCTTTTTGGGCACGAATCATTTGGTAGATGCGTTCGACGCTGGTACAAAGCTCTGCTGCAAGGTAACGGAGGGGATGACCATGGCTACCGATTACGACGCCCCGCGGCGTTCTGAGACTGACGAGGTTTCCGAGGACTCTCTGGAGGAACTGAAAGCACGACGCAACGAGGCGCAGTCCGCCGTCGTTGATGTCGATGAAACCGACTCGGCCGAGAACTTCGAGTTGCCCGGCGCTGACCTGTCGGGCGAGGAACTCTCGGTCCGGGTGGTGCCCAAGCAGGCCGATGAGTTCACCTGCTCGAGCTGTTTCCTGGTGCATCACCGCAGCCGTCTCGCCAGCGAGAAGAACGGTGTGATGATCTGCACCGACTGCGCCGCCTAGGGATTCACAAACGTCACTGGCCGGTCTCGCACGCCCTGCGTGTGTGGACCGGCCATTCGGCGTCTTATGGGGCCTGCAGCGCCGCCAGGATCTGCTCGGGATGACGGGTGCTCACCAGCCAGTACGGCGTGGGGTCATCCGGGTCGTCGAGGACCAGGAGGATCAGCGGCCCGGCCCAGGCCCGGTGCACGACGTACGCGGCCGGGTCCAGCTGCCGGCCCAGCGCCGCCGACTTCGCCGAGCGCGGCACCTCGGCCGACCGGGAGATGACGCCGGTCGGGATGTGCGCCTGCCCCACCCACAGTTCGGTCTGGGCGTCCGGTCCGGTCCGGGTGCGCACCACGCGCAGCTCGATGCGTCCCATCCACACCAGCGTCGCCGCGGCGACCGGCAGCAGGACGGCGAAGGGTGCCCACGTCGGCACGCCTGACACGCCTTGCACCACTTCCAGCGCGATCAGGGCCGCCAGCCCGAAACCCGGTAACCACCACCACAAAGGCACCGTCAACCGTTCCCGATAGAGCACGGTTTGGGTGACTGCTCGCGTGTCCGACACGCGGCCAAGGGTAGTCTGTGGCACCGTGCACAACGGCGCGTCCACTCATTTGTCGGTAGTTCGGTTGGACCGGGATCTTCCGATGCCGGCCCGTGCACACGACGGCGATGCCGGCGTCGATCTGTTCAGCGCGATCGACCTCGAGCTGGCCCCGGGCCGGCGCGAGTTGGTGCCGACGGGAATTGCCGTCGCCATTCCGTACGGCATGGTCGGTCTGATCCACCCGCGCTCGGGATTGGCTATCCGCGTTGGCCTTTCGATCGTCAACGCGCCTGGCACGGTCGACGCCGGGTATCGCGGCGAGATCAAGGTGGCGCTCATCAACCTCGACCCCAGCGAGCCAATCATCGTGAAACGCGGTGATCGGATCGCTCAGCTGCTGGTGCAGCGGGTCGAGCTGCCCGAGCTGGTCGAGGTCACGTCGTTCGACGAGGCGGGGCTGGCTGACACCTCACGTGGCGCGGGCGGCCACGGTTCCTCCGGCGGACATGCGAGTTTGTGATGGCATTCGAGTTCAACCCCGAAGAAGACGGCCCCTTCGACGTCGAGGACTTCGACGACCCGGCCGACGCTGAGGCGGCCCGCCTGGACCTGGGTGGGGTGCTTGTTCCGGTGCCTGACGGTTCGCAGCTCAACGTCGAGGTCAACGAGCAGGGCGTGCCGAATGCGGTGTGGATCATGACGCCCAACGGGCGCTTCTCCGTGGCCGCGTACGCGGCGCCCAAGACCGGCGGGCTGTGGCGCGAGATCGCCGGCGAGCTGGCCGAGTCGCTCCGCAACGACAACGCACAGGCCCGCATCGAGGACGGGCCCTGGGGCCGCGAGGTCGTGGGCCTGCCGGCGCCGCAGCCCGGCCAGCCGCAGGTCGTGATGCGGTTCATCGGGACCGACGGCTACCGGTGGATGGTGCGCTGCGTCGTCGTCGGCACCGAGGAGACCATCGACGCCATCGCCGACGAGGCGCGAACCTCGTTGGCGGACACCGTGGTTCGCCGCGGCGAGACCCCGCTGCCGGTTCGCAGCCCGCTGCCGGTGCAACTGTCCGAGCCGCTGCTGGAGCAGCTGCGCGCGGCCGCCGCCCAGATGGCACAGCAGCAGATGGAGCAGGCTCAGCAGGCGCTCGAACAGCTGCAGCAGCAGATGCAGCAACAGCAGCCCGAAGGTGAGCCCGATGCCCGCCGCAGCGAGCAGGGCTCGGCCATGCAGCAGCTGCGCACCCAGCAGATGGGCACCATCACAGGAGGCTGACGGCCTCCCGCAACGCGGCGACACACGCGTCGCCCAGCACCGTCGGCTGCTCACCCATCGCATCGAGGGTGACGGTCCGCAGCGCGGCCCTGGGCGCCGCCACGGCCCATTCCGCGGCGACCGCGACGGGGTGGACGGCGTCGTCCACCGCCCCGGCCACGCCCATCGGCACCCGTAACTCCGCCAGTTGTTCGCGGGTCGGCCCGCCGTAGCCCGCCGCCTCTTCCATCGCATCCGGCAGACCCGGCCACTGCGCAGTCCAGGACCGCGTCAGTTCATCCGCGAGCCAGGCCGGGCTGCCCGCCCGCATGCCGGCGACGGCCGCATCCAGCCCGATCTCGCGCAGCTGCTGCGCGGAGTAGCGCGCGGCCTGGGCGGCCGGCGCGCCGTCGGACTCGCCGGTCCAGGCCGGTAGTGCGGCCAGGACGGCTGTGCAGCGGTCCGGGTGGCTCAGCGCCCAGTTCGTCGCAACGGCCGCGCCCAGTGACACTCCGCCGACCATGATCGGTCCGTGCTGAGCGGCGGCGTCGAGCGCCTCGAGATAACCGGCGATCAGGCCGCCCGGCAGTGGTCGCGGGGCGATCACCACGGCACCCACGTCGACCAAAGCACCACCGAAGGCGCGACGGATGTAGTCGTCGTCGGAACCCGTGCCGGGCAGCAGTACTGCGGTCATCCCCTGCAAGTCGGCCGTCATCCCTCGATGGTGCCCGGCGGCCGGTACGGCGCTCACAAGGGGGTCCGCCCGCGTCCGGTGTCCAGTGATCGGGATAACGAGGATATATGCCGCGCCGAAATGGCGAATCGGAACCAAGAGGTCTAGCGTGACGTTGGTTAGATAGCGGGTCCACGGTGGATTCGCAGCAAGTCTCAGGAGAGACCATGGCTACGGCGGAAGGCTATTTGCGCCGGCTCACCCGGCGGCTGACCGAGGACCTCGAACAGAGTGATGTCCAGGAGCTGAACGACGAGGCCCTCAACACCGGCGCCATGCGCGCGGTGGACTGTACGCGCGGACAAGAAGTGACGATGGTCGGCACGCTGCGGTGTGTCGAGACCAACGGCAAGGGCTGTTCGGGTGGCGTACGAGCCGAGCTGTTCGACGGCACCGACACGGTCACGCTGGTCTGGCTGGGTCAGCGGCGCATCCCAGGCATCGAATCCGGTCGCACCCTGCGGGTGCACGGACGGCTGGGCAACTTGGACAGCGGGGCCAAAGCGATCTACAACCCGCATTACGAGATTCAGAAGTGACTTTCCCCGACAAGGGGACCGCGGACAGCGAGCAGGCCGAAGCGCTTGGCGAAGCCGAAGCAGAGGCCCAGCAGGACGACAGCGAGGCCAGGCTTTCGGCGCACGTGCTGCTGGAGCAGATGGGCGGCGTCAGCGGCCTGATCTATTCGTCCCTGCCGGTCCTCGTCTTCGTCCCCGTCTCCAGCTTCTTCGGTCTGACCGCCGCGATCTACGCCGCGCTCGGCGTGGCCGGACTGGTCCTGGTCTGGCGGCTGGCTCGCCGCGAATCGGTGCAGCCGGCGGTCTCTGGCTTCATCGGCGTCGGGATCAGCGCGCTGATCGCCTACCTGATCGGCGCCTCGAAAGGCTATTTCCTGCTTGGCATCTGGTCGTCGCTGATCTACGCCGGGGCGTTCGCGATCTCCATCCTGATCCGCCGCCCGCTGGTCGGGTACGGCTGGAGCTGGGTCACCGGACACGACCGCAGCTGGCGCGAGATTCGGCGCGCGGTGCTGGCGTTCGACATGGCCACCGCGGTGTGGGTGCTGGTGTTCGCGTCACGTTTCCTGGTCCAGAACCACCTGTACGGAGCTGACCAGACCGGCCTGCTCGGCGTGGCCCGGATCGCCATGGGCTGGCCGCTCACCGCGGTTGCCGCGCTGGCGTCCTACCTGGCCATCCGGACGGCCCAGAAGGCCCTCCGCGACGCGGAGCACCACGCCGACCAGACGGTCACCGACAACTAGCTCGGGTTCAGCACCTGGTTGCGCAGCTCCTGCTCGACCTCGGCCACCGCAACGAACAGCAGTTCGTCGCCGCCCTCGAGCGGCTCGTCGGATTCGGGCACGATCACGCGCGGGCCGCGCAGGATGGTCACCAAGGTGGCGTCACGCGGCAGCTGCAGACGCTTGACGGCCTTGCCGCCCCACGGCGTGTCGTCGGGCAGCGTGATCTCGACCAGGTTGGCCTGGCCCTTACGGAAACTCATCAGGCGGACCAGGTCACCCACCGACACGGCTTCTTCGACCAGTGACGCGAGCATGCGCGGCGTCGACACCGCGACGTCGACGCCCCAGCTGTCGTCGAACAGCCACTCGTTGCGCGGGTCGTTCACGCGGGCCACGACGCGGGGCACCGCGAACTCGGTCTTGGCCAGCAGACTGACCACCACGTTGGCCTTGTCGTCGCCGGTGGCGGCGATGACGACATCGAACTCGTGCAGCTTGACCGACTCGAGCAGCGACAGCTCGCAGGCGTCACCCAGGCGCCAGTGCGCCGCCGGGACGGCGTCGACGTCGATGTGGTCCGGATTGCGCTCCAGCAGCGTCACCTCGTGGTGATCGACGAGTTCCCGCGCGATGGAGCGGCCGACGGCACCGGCACCCGCGATTGCGACCTTCATGTGCGCTCCCTAGTGGCTTTCGACGTCGTCGCCGGGCGGCAGTGATGCGATGGCGATGGCCTCGGCGACGCGGCCCGAGACGGCAGCCATGTACACCTGATCGCCGGCCTGGATGACGGTCTTGGCGTCCGGCAGCACGCCGCTGCCGAACCGGATGAGGAACGCGACCCGGCCGCCCGTCGCACCTTCCAGCGCGGTGACGCGGTAGCCGACCCAGTCCTCGTGCAGCGACAGCTCGGTGACGCCGACGTTGCCCGACGGATCGCGCCACTTTGTGGTCTCGGTCTCGCGGGTCAGCAGATTCAGCAACCGGTCGGTGGTCCACGGCACCGTCGCAATGGTCGGGATGCCCAGCCGCTCGTACACCGCCGCGCGCTTGGCGTCGTAGATGCGCGCCACGACGCGCTGCACGCCGAACGTCTCGCGCGCGACCCGCGCCGAGATGATGTTGGAGTTGTCACCCGAGGACACCGCGGCGAACGCTCCGGCCTCTTCGATCCCGGCCCGCTCCAGCACGTCGCGGTCAAAACCCATGCCCAGCACGCGTTCTCCGGGGAACTCGGGCGACAGGCGATGAAACGCCGTCTTGTCCCGGTCGATCACGGCGACCTCATGACCGATGCGGGCCAATCCGTCCGCCAGCGATGCGCCAACCCGGCCGCAGCCCATAACGACTACTCGCACCAGCCGATCCTTTCTGGGCCAAGAGCCGGCCCTGAAGCGAATTTCATGCCTCAGCTCAGTCCGAACGCTACAACCCGAGCCCGGGGGGCTTACCCTAGCCCTCGTGTCCAAGCTTTCGACCGCTACGCGACGGTTGGTGATCGGCCGGCCCTTCCGCAGCGACAAGCTCGCCCACACGTTGCTGCCCAAACGTATCGCCTTACCGGTCTTCGCGTCGGATGCGCTGTCGTCGGTCGCCTACGCGCCGGAAGAAATCTTCCTGGTGTTGTCGGTCGCCGGTCTGTCGGCCTATTCGATGGCACCGTGGATCGGTCTCGCGGTGGCTGGGGTCATGTTGATCGTGATCGCCAGTTATCGGCAGAACGTGCACGCCTATCCGTCCGGAGGCGGCGACTACGAGGTGGTCACAACGAACCTCGGGCACACCGCCGGGTTGACGGTAGCCAGCGCGCTACTGGTCGACTACGTGCTGACCGTGGCGGTGTCGACGGCGTCGGCGATGTCCAACATCGGGTCGGCCGTGCCGTTCATCGCCCAGAACAAGGTCCTGTTCTCGGTACTGGCGATCCTGATTCTGGCGTCGCTGAACCTGCGCGGCATCCGGGAGTCCGGTACCGCGTTCGCGATTCCGACCTACGCCTTCATGATCGGCATGTACCTCATGCTGGCCTGGGGCTTCATCCAGATCTTTGTGCTGGGCCACCCGCTGCGGGCCGAGTCGGCCGGGTTCAGCATCAAGTCCGAGCACGGCGACGTGCTGGGCTTCGCCATGGTGTTCCTGGTGGCCCGCGCGTTCTCGTCGGGCTGTGCCGCCCTCACCGGTGTGGAAGCCATCAGCAACGGTGTGCCCGCCTTCCAGAAACCGAAGTCGCGCAACGCCGCCACCACGCTGCTGCTGCTCGGCGCCATCGCGGTGTCGTTGTTCATGGGCATCATCGTGCTGGCCAAGCAGATCGGCCTGAAGATGGCCGACAGTGTGGACCAGTTGGTGGGTGCGCCCGCCGACTACCACCAGAAGACGGTCGTCACGCAGCTCGCCGAGGCCATCTTCCAAGGCTTCCCGGTGGGCCTGTACGCCATCGCCGGCGTGACGGGTCTCATCCTGGTGCTGGCCGCCAACACCGCCTTCAACGGTTTCCCGGTGCTGGGCTCGATCCTGGCGCAGGACCGCTATCTGCCGCGACAGCTGCACACTCGCGGCGACCGGCTGGCGTTCTCCAACGGCATCCTGTTCCTCGCGTTTGCCGCCATCGCCTTCGTCGTGGCGTTCAACGCCGAGGTCACGGCACTGATCCAGCTGTACATCGTCGGCGTGTTCGTGTCGTTCACCCTCAGCCAGATCGGCATGGTGCGGCACTGGAACCGGCTGCTGAGCACCGAGACCGAGGGCTCCGAGCGGCGCCGCATGCAGCGCGCGCGCATCGTCAACACCATCGGGTTCCTCTGCACGGGCTCGGTGTTGCTGGTGGTCATCGTGACGAAGTTCTTGGCGGGCGCCTGGATCGCGATCCTGGCGATGAGCCTGCTGTTCGTCCTGATGAAGGCGATCCACAAGCACTACGACACTGTCGCCAAGGAACTGCGTGCCCAGTCCGGGCCGGACGAGGACGTGGTGTTGCCCAGCCGCAACCACGCCGTGGTGCTGGTGTCCAATCTGCACCTGCCGACGCTGCGGGCCCTGGCCTACGCCAGGGCGACCCGCCCGGACGTGCTGGAGGCCATCACCGTCAGCGTCGACGACGCCGAGACGCGCGAGCTGGTGCACAAATGGGAAGACAGCGACGTCTCGGTCCCGCTGAAGGTCATCGCCTCGCCGTACCGCGAAATCACCAGGCCCATCCTCGATTACGTCAAGCGCATCACCGCCGAGTCGAAGCGCACCGTGGTGACGGTGTTCATCCCGGAGTACGTGGTGGGCCACTGGTGGGAGCACATCCTGCACAATCAGAGCGCGCTGCGGCTCAAGGGTCGGCTGCTGTTCATTCCCAACGTGATGGTGACTTCCGTTCCGTGGCAGCTGAATTCGTCGGAACGCGTGAAGGTGACCATGACTCCGGGTTCGGCGCCGGGCGACACGAGACGGGGCATCATCGAGTGACCGGCATCATTGAATGGCTGAGGTAACAGTGACCGTTGGCCCGCCGGCCAACGGTGGTAGCTGCGTGGCGCGGCACGACGGCCGCGTCATCTTCGTCCGGCACGCGCTGCCGGGCGAGGTGGTGCGCGCCGAGGTGACGTCCGAACGTGGGTCGTACTGGCACGCCGACGCTGTCGAGGTGCTCGAGGCGTCGCCGGACCGGGTGGATGCGTTGTGCGCCATCGCCGCGACGCAGGGATCCGGTTGTTGCGACCTGTCTTTCGTCGACCCGGCCGCGGCCCGGCGGCTCAAGGGTGAGGTCGTGGCCAATCAGCTGGCCCGGCTCGGCGGATACGAGGCCGGCGATCTTGTCGCGGCGGAAGTCGGCACGGTCGGTGCGACCGGGTGGCGGACCCGGGTGCGGCTGGAGGTCGGCGTGGACGGCCGGGCCGGATTCCACCGCTATCACAGCGACGAATTGGTGACCGACCTGTCGTGCGCCCAGGTGCCGGCCGGAATGCTGGACGAGCTGCCGTTGCAGCCGCCCGGCGCGCACCTGCATGTTGTGCTCGACGATGACGGGCGCCGGCATGTCGTGCGGTCCGGTCCGCGCGGGGGCAAGAAGAGCAAGGCCGGCATGACCGAGGTGGTCTCGGGAGAGTATGAGGCCGTGCAGCGGGTCGGCGATCGGGAGTGGCTCGTGCCGGTGACGGCGTTCTGGCAGTCGCACCGCGACGCCGCCACCACCTACAGCGCGCTGGTCGCCGAGTGGGCGGAGCTGTCCGAGGGACAGACGGCGTGGGATTTGTACGGCGGCGCAGGCGTTTTCGCCGCCGCGCTGGCCGGCTCGGTGGGGGAGTCCGGCACGGTGCTGACGGTGGACACCTCACGCGGATCGGCGCGCGCCGCCCGGGCCGCGCTCGGGGATCTGGGTTGCATAGAGGTGGTGACCGATTCGGTGCGCCGGGCGCTCGGCACCCAGCGGGTGGCAGCCGACGTCGCCGTGCTGGACCCGCCACGCACGGGAGCCGGGCACGAGGTCATCGATCAGCTCGCCGCCGCAGACATACCGCGGGTGATCCACATCGGTTGTGAGGCAGCATCTTTCGCCCGCGATATCGGTCTGTACCGCGGACACGGGTACCAGGTCGCGGATCTGCGGGTCTTCGACTCGTTCCCGTTGACGCACCACGTCGAGTGTGTGGCGCTGCTGACCCGGTAAGTTTGCGGTCAGGTGTGCCGGGAAGCCTGGTCGGCGCCGTTCAACGCTGCCCAGGAGAGTTCCGATGATCAACCGCAACACGCGCCGGCGGCTGCTGACCCGCGGTAGTTGGCCCGAAGCCCAGCGGTTCACCGAGATCCTCCGCAAAGAGACCGTCGGCGGCATCCTGCTGTTGCTGGCGGCCGGCGTCGCTCTGGTGTGGGCGAATTCGCCTGCCGCGCACAGCTATCACGCACTGTCTGAGTTCGCGGTCGGCCCGCAGGCGTGGCATCTGCACCTGAGCCTGTCGGACTGGGCGGCCGATGGGCTGCTGGCGATCTTCTTCTTCGTGGTCGGTGTCGAACTCAAACGCGAATTCGTCGCCGGCGACCTGCGTGACCCGGCACGTGCCGCGCTGCCCATCGCCGCTGCCGTCGGCGGCATGCTGGCGCCCGCCGGGATCTTCGTCGGCCTGAACCTGTGGCTGGGGCACCCGGAGAATCTGGACGGCTGGGCGGTGCCGATCGCCACGGACATCGCTTTCGCGCTCGCGGTGCTTGCCGTCATCTCCACGCACCTGCCGACCGCGCTGCGCACCTTCCTGCTGACACTCGCGGTGGTCGACGACCTGCTGGCCATCATCGTCATCGCGTGCTTCTACACCGACCACCTCAATCCGGCCGCGTTGGCACTGGCCGTCATCCCCGGCGTCCTGTTCATCGCGGCCGTGCAGCGCGGCATCCGGCACTGGTGGCTCCTCTTACCGCTCGCCGCGGCGACCTGGGCCCTGGTACACGCGAGCGGTATCCACGCCACGGTGGCCGGGGTGCTGCTCGGGTTCGGGGTGCCGGTCCTGGGCAAGCACGCATCTGCCGAGATGTTCGAGCACGCGCTGCGGCCGCTGTCCGCCGGCGTGGCGGTGCCGGTGTTCGCGTTCTTCGCCGCTGGAGTGAGTGTCGGGGGGTGGCCCGGTCTGGTCGACGCCATCACCCACCCGGTGACGGCCGGCGTCCTTCTGGGGCTGGTGTTCGGTAAAGCCATCGGCGTGTTCAGCACCACATTTCTGCTGGCCCGGTTCACCGGTGCCGAGCTCGACGAGGGCTTGGGCTGGCTCGACGTCGCCGGGGTGGCGCTGCTGGCGGGGATCGGCTTCACGGTGTCCCTGCTGATCGGTGAGCTGGCGTTCGGTACAGGCACGGCCGCCGGCGCCGATGCCAAGATCGGCGTGCTCACCGGTTCGGTGATCGCGGGGATGCTGGCGGCCGTGGTGCTGCTGTCCCGCAACGCCGCGTACCGCCGCATCCACGACCGGGAGACCGCGGACGACGACGGTGACGGTGTGCCGGACATCTATCAGCCTTGACAGGCTCTACCCGGTACGCGTGCGTAGACTGTCGGAATGCTTGAACAGGTCCGCGGCCCAGCTGATCTGGCGCACCTGTCGCAGCCCCAGCTGACCGAACTGGCCGCCGAGATCAGGGAATTCCTGGTGCACAAGGTGGCCGCCACCGGCGGGCATCTCGGTCCCAACCTCGGTGTCGTCGAGCTGACGCTGGCCCTGCACCGGGTCTTCGACTCGCCGCACGACCCGATCATCTTCGACACGGGTCACCAGGCCTACGTGCACAAGATGCTGACCGGCCGGTGCCCCGACTTCGAGACGCTGCGGATGAAGGGTGGCCTGTCCGGCTACCCGTCGCGCGCCGAGAGCGAACACGACTGGGTCGAGTCCAGTCACGCCAGCACCGCGCTGTCCTACGCCGACGGCCTGGCCAAGGCCTTCGAGCTCTCCGGCTACCGCAATCGGCACGTCGTCGCCGTCGTCGGTGACGGTGCGCTCACCGGCGGCATGTGCTGGGAGGCGCTGAACAACATCGCCGCCGCGAACCGGCCCATCGTCATTGTCGTCAACGACAACGGCCGCAGCTATGCGCCGACCATCGGCGGCCTGGCCGACCACTTCGCGGCGCTGCGTCTGCAGCCCGCCTACGAGAAGGCGCTGGAGCGGGGCAAGAACGCGCTGCGCGGCATGCCCGTCCTCGGCGAGTTCTGTTACCAGTGCGTGCACAGCATCAAGGCCGGTATCAAGGATGCGCTGGCACCGCAGGCGCTGTTCACCGATCTGGGGCTCAAGTACGTCGGGCCCATCGATGGTCATGACGAGCACGCGGTCGAGGCGGCGTTGCGGCACGCCCGCGGGTTCAACGCGCCCGTCATCGTGCACGTCGTCACCCGCAAGGGCATGGGCTACGCGCACGCGGAGAACGACGAAGCCGAGCAGATGCACTCGACCGGCATCATCGACCCGCACACCGGGCGGTCCACCGCCGAGTCGGTGCTCGGCTGGACGTCGGTGTTCTCCGAGGAGCTGATCAAGCAGGCCACGAAGCGACGCGACATCGTCGCGATCACCGCAGCCATGCCGGGCCCGACGGGGCTGTCGGCGTTCCGGCAGCGGTTCCCGGACCGGTTCTTCGACGTCGGCATCGCCGAGCAGCACGCGATGACGTCGGCCGCGGGCTTGGCCATGGGTGGCATGCACCCGGTGGTCGCCATCTACTCGACATTCCTGAACCGGGCGTTCGACCAGATCATGATGGACGTGGCGCTGCACAAGCTGCCCGTCACCATGGTGCTGGACCGCGCCGGAATCACCGGTAACGACGGCGCCAGCCACAACGGCGTGTGGGACATGTCGATGCTCGGTATCGTGCCCGGCATGCAGGTTGCCGCACCGCGCGACGCCGCCCGGTTGCGTGAGGAACTCGCTGAGGCGATTGCGATTTCGGACGGACCCACCGCGGTGCGGTTCCCGAAGGGCGCTGTCGGCGACGACATTCCGGCGGTCCGCCGCCAGCACGGCGTCGACATCCTGACCGAGCCCGCCGACGGCCTGTCCGACGACGTGCTGCTCGTCGCGGTGGGTGCGTTCGCGCGGATGGCGCTGGTGGTCGCCGACCGGTTGCGCAAACAGGGTATCGGTGTGACGGTCGTCGACCCGCGCTGGGTGCTGCCGGTCCCGGCGGCCATCGCAGACCTGGCCCGGGCCCACAAACTCGTTGTGACACTTGAGGACAACGGTGTCGCCGGCGGTATCGGCTCCGCGGTTTCGGCGTCGCTCCGCCGCGCCGAGATCGACGTGCCGTGCCGCGACGTCGGCGTGCCCCAGGAGTTTCAGGAGCACGCGAGCCGCAGTGAGATCTTGATGTCGATCGGCCTGACCGATCAGGACATCGCCCGCCAGGTCACCGGCTGGGTCGCCGCCCTCGGCAGCTCGGTCGACATCAGTTCCCAATAGCCAAACTTCCCGCGAGCGGCCGTGTTTGCACACCCAATTGCGGTGTGTCGCGGGCATTTTGGGGCCGCTCGGCGGCGGTGAAGGTGCGCCTACACGTGGAGGGCGATCACTTTGCCTAACGGGATCAGTGCCCAGGCGACAGCGAGGCCGGCGGGAATGCCGAGCAATGGCGTCCATCGTCGACGCGCCGCCAGAGCCGCGGTCACCACGGCGGCGACGATGCCGCCAATCAGGCACATCCATGGAATCGCGACGAGGAAATTCTGACCGCGCGCGGACAGCTTGCACACCCAGTCGGTGCTGCCGTCGTGGCAGCCGTCGGTAGCCATCGCCAGCGGAATCATCAGGAGAAAAGCGAAGCCGGAACCCAGCACTCCGAGCACCCCGACGATTCCGCCGAACCAGGCCCAATGCCGTGAAAGTCCGGGCTCATTGGTCATTCGAAACGGTGCTTTCTCTTCAACTCACCGCTGATCACCACGCCTAGTCCCCGCCCTCGCGATCTACCTTGCCCCTGATCTCCGCATACGCCGCGGCGAGGGCGGTGATCTTGTCCACCGATGACGACGGCGCTTGGGACGGCGCCGCGTCGATGCCGTACAGCTTGGCGGCCATGCGGCTGCGGACGTCGTCGCGCTGTTCGGCGATTTGTGCCCGGGCGCGATCGTCGCGCAGCGACTGGTCGATTTCCTCGGCCTTCGCGGCACACATCAGGAGATCGTCGACCCGCTGTCGGGACTGACATTGCAGTTGCCGGGCCTTCGTCCGGGCATCCGACAGCATCGCCAGATCATCTGAATCAGGATCGGCGAGGGCGCCGAGCTCTTTGACGAGGCCATCGAGTTCTAATGTGGCTCGGCGGTTTTCACGAATCGCCGTGAGGTCGCCGGTGAAGTCGAGGTCGTTGCCGAGCCAGCCATCGGTCGCGGCCTCCGACCGTTCGATCCGATCAATGGCGGCCTGCGCGTCGTCGAGCAGCTCGACACCGTCGACGCCGAACTCCTCAACCAGACGAGCGCGTTCGAACTCCTGGGGTGACGGTTCGCGCGCAGTCGTGGAACCGGTGCGGCTGTCGATCACAATGTGTGTGATCAGCAACCCGATGGCCGCGATACCCATGGCGGGCACGAGTGCGATGCCCTCCGTCGCGACACCGACGACGATCACCATGACAATGCACAGCATCCAGGCCCGGGTCATGGCCGACATGGGACGGCGGGGTGACTTCCGATCGGATGTGAAGACCGCGCCGAGCGCAGCGCCGCCGAGAATCATGATGACAGCGAGGATGGCCGCGACGACGCCGAGCATAAGCAGGAGCCGAATCATCCGGATGTCCTTCTCTGGTCAATGCTGTCAATGGTAGTTCGGCGGGCCAACATGCCTGGCTGACGTGGTGCAGGGGCGTCGTACCGTCCGCGGGCCTACGCTCAACACCATGCACGACGAACTCGAAGCCTGGAAGTCGGCCGGCCGGTATTTCGACTATCTCGGATTCGATATCTTCTATCGGCTCGACGGGCTGGAATTGGGCAGCGGCCCGGTGCTGCTGCTCATCCACGGCTACCCGTTCAATTCGTGGGACTGGTCGCTGATCTGGCCGACGCTGACCGAGAAGTTCACGGTGATCGCGCCGGACATGATCGGCATGGGTTTCTCCGCCAAGCCGTCCGCATACCAGTACTCGGTGCAGGACCACGCCGACATGCACGAGGCGCTGCTGGACCATCTTGGTGTACAGACCGCCCACATCTTGTCCCATGACATCGGCGACTCGGTATGCCAGGAACTGCTGGCCCGCAACCAGTTCGGCGATCAGTCGTACGGCAGCCTGAACATCGAATCGATCACCTGGCTCAACGGCGGGCTGTTCGTCGAATCCTACACCCCGCGGCTGCTGCAGAAGGCGTTGTCGCGAACCCCGTTGGGCGACATCATCAGTCCGTTGCAGGGCACACCGTTGTCGCGGCGGCTGGCTGACCCGACAATCAACGAGATGTTCGGCGTCAACACCAAGCCGTCGAAGGAACTGATGGACAAGTTCCACCAAATCCTCGACTACAACGACGGCAAGAAGGTGATGCATCAGGTCGGCCGCTTCATCAACGACCGCTACACCTACCGCAACCGCTGGGTGCGCGCCATGCGTGAGACCACCATCCCGATGCGGCTCATCGACGGCCCGTCCGATCCCAACTCTGGCGCTCACATGGCCAAGCGCTATCGGGAGGTCATCCCGAACCCAGACGTCGTGATGCTGGCCGACGACATCGCGCACTGGCCGCAGATCGAGGCGCCCGACGCGGTGCTCGAGCACTTCCTCGAGTTCGTCACGCCGATGTTGTGGCGGCCGATCGACCATCGTTGATCGCGCGCGCAACGCGGAGCCAACTGGTTCACTTGCGACATGCGCGTCAACCGCCCCGACCTGGTGGCGCTGCTCGCTGTGTTGTTGATCAGCGCGTGCGAAGGCGGGACGCCGACCGTCACCTCCATCGTGTTCGACGGCGAACCACACACCATCGACACCGGCACGGTGGTCTGCACCCGGCATCCCGCCGGGGGAGTCCTGGTCATCCTGGCGCAGGGCAAGTCGGGTCAGCTGGTCCGGATCCAGCTCACGCAGGTCGGCCACATCGTCGTCCAGAAGGTCGGACTGCGCGACGGCGACGCGACGGGATTCATCGCCGACCCGCAAGAGGTCACGGGAATCAAAGTCGACGACACCTACACGGTCAGCGGCCGCATGCCGCCGAATCGGGGTGAGTCCCAATGGCATACGTTCAAAATCCAGACCACGTGCGCGGGCTATGAGGACGCGCATCCGCACGACACGGTGCCGGCGATCGGGGCGCCCTGAACGCTCGTCGGCCGCGAGCGTGCGCAAACTGCACGCGACACGCCGCAGGTCCCCGTGCAAACACGCACGCTCGCGGAAATGACTAGGAGGACAACGCAGCAGCCAACACCGGGTCGCACAGCTCTCGCTGCCACGGCCGGGCGCCGGCCGCCGCGAGAAACTCGTCGACCGCGGCAGCGACGTCGGCAGTCGGCTTCCAGTCCCAGCACAGCCGCCGCACAGTCTCGGGTGTCACCAGATTCTCGGTCGGTACCGAGACCTTTTCGGACAGCAGGGTCAGCCCACTCCGGCACGCCTCCAGCCGCTCGAACGCCTCGGGCTTACGGCGCGACCAGCGTGCCGGCGGCGGCAGCCCGTTGTTCGGCTCGGATGCCGGCGGGTCGGCCTCGCGAGCCCGCGCCAACGCATCCAGCCACACCTGCGCGCTGCGTTTCTGTCGCGAGCCGCCGAATATCGGTAGCGCCGTGAGCTTTTCGATGGTGTCGGGATTGGCGACGGCGGCCGAGATGATCGCCGCGTCGGGCAGGATGCGGCCCGGCGCGATGTCCCGCCGCTGGGCGATCAAGTCGCGGGTCTGCCACAGCTCGCGTACCGCGGCCAGCGCCTGACCGTTGCGAACCTTGTGGATGCCGGACGTCCGCCGCCACCGGTCGCGCCGGGTCGGGGTGGGCTCGGCGGTGCGCATGTGCTCGAATTCCTGTGCGGCCCAATCGGTTTTGCCTTGTGATTCGAGTTCCGCAGCGACGGCGGCGCGCAGCTCCAGCAGCACCTCGACGTCCAGCGCCGCGTAGTTCAGCCAGTCGGCGGGCAGCGGGCGCTTGGACCAGTCGGCGGCGCCGTGGCCCTTCTTCAAACCCAGCCCCAGGAGCCGCTGCACCATGGCGGCCAGGTTCACCCGGTCATAGCCGGCGAGCCGCCCGCCCAACTCGGTGTCGTACAGCGACGGCGGCGTCATCCCGAGTTCGGCCAGGCACGGCAGATCCTGGTCGGCCGCGTGCAGAATCCACTCATCGGAATTCACGACGTCGGCTACCGGCGCCAGCGCCTTCAGCGGGTCGATGCCATGGCTGACGGGGTCGATCAACACCGTGCCGGCACCGGCGCGGCGAATCTGGATCAGGTACGCCCGGTTGGAATAGCGGAAGCCTGACGCCCGCTCGGCGTCGATCGCGAACGCGCCGTGCCCGGATGCCAAAAGCTCACCGGCACGGGCGATGTCGCTCGCATAGATGGCAACGGCGGGGACGCCGTCGGCGGGTGCCAGTAGGGGAGTGACGTCGGGATCGTCGTCAGACGTCTCGACCGGATCAGAATCAGTCATGCGGTCACGCGCGGGTGCGCGAACCCAGGTCGGTCACGCCGGCAGGCGGCAGTCCGGCGGCGTGCTCGAGCACCTCACAGAACGCCTGCACATGCGGTCCCAATTCCAGCGACGTAGCGGTCCACGACGCGCGCAGCTCGAGCTGGTGGGCCCGCGGCGGCCCGGAGATGTCGCCGTAGCGGACCGACGTCGTCGCGGTGACGGTGCCGCCCAGTGCGGTGACGCCGTCGGCGTGTGACTCGAGCGCATCGACCAGCCAGCTCCACGCCACCTCGGGCAGCAGCGGGTCGACGGCCTCGGTGGAGTCCAGGTCGGCCTGGATGTACGCGACGAGACGCATGGTGCCGTCCCAGGCTTCAGCACCTTCGGGATCGTGCAGCAGGATCAGACGTCCGAAGGCGTCGCCCTCCGAGCTCTCCGGGACCACCGAGGCGTCGGGATGACGCACCTCTGCGCCCAGCGCGTAGCTGAAGGGAGCCAGCCGCTGCGGCGGACGGATCGGGCCGAGTTCGATCTCCTGGCGCACGGTGGCGGCGTTCATTGCCGCAACAGCAGTGCGGAACTGGGCCGGCTCGGCGGAGGTCACATTCTGGGACGCTAGCCCGATCCGGCCGGTCGCGTAAGCAGGCGCGCCGATAGCCCGACATTTGGCTGCCCGACAGGGTATAAGCAACCGATCGGGACATGGCAGCATTAGCAGTGATGAGCACCCGTCGTGAACTGCCGCAATCGCCCTATCTGGCTGCCGCCAACGGCCGCACCCCGGACCGGACCCCGGTGTGGATGATGCGGCAGGCCGGCCGGTCCCTGCCCGAGTACCGCGCTCTGCGCGCCACCCACACCATGCTCTCGGCGTGTTTCAACCCCGAGCTGGTCTGCGAGATCACCATGCAGCCGGTACGCCGCCACGGCGTCGACGCCGCCATCTTGTTCTCGGACATCGTGGTGCCGCTCAAGGCCGCCGGCATCGATCTGGACATCGTGCCCGACGTCGGGCCGGTCATCGCCCACCCGATCCGCACCGCGGACGACGTCGAGGGCATCAAGCCGCTCGAGCCCCATCAGGTAGCGCCGGTGGCCGAGGCCATCGGCCTGCTCACCAAGGAACTGGGCGACGTGCCGCTGATCGGTTTCGCCGGCGCGCCGTTCACGCTGGCCTCGTATCTCGTGGAGGGCGGCCCGAGCCGCAATCACGAGAAGACCAAGGCCATGATGCTCGGCGAGTCCGCGACGTGGCATGACCTCATGGAAAAGCTGACCGATCTCACGATCGAGTTCCTGCGCGCCCAGCTGGCCGCCGGGGTCGATGCGATCCAGCTCTTCGACTCCTGGGCCGGCACCCTGTCGCTCGCGGACTACCGCGACTACGTGCTGCCGCACAGCTCCCGCATCTTCGCGTCGCTGAAAGACGAAGGCGTGCCGATGACGCACTTCGGCGTCGGCACCGCCGAGCTCCTGGGTGCCATGGGCGAGGCCGGCGCGACGGTCGTCGGCGTCGATTGGCGCACCAACCTCGTCGACGCCGCGGGCCGGGTGGGACCGGGCAAGGCGTTGCAGGGCAACCTCGATCCGGTGGTGCTGCTGGCCGGCTGGCGCGTGGTCGACGACGCTGTCCGCCAGGTTGTCGCGGACGGGCGCCGGGCCGTCGCGGCCGGTGCCGCCGGGCACATCTTCAACCTCGGTCACGGTGTGTTGCCGTCGACCGATCCCGGTGTGGTCACCGAAGCGGTGGCGCTGGCCCACTCGTTGTGAGTCTGTCGATGAGTAAGACGTATTGCGTTGTCGGCGGCGGTATTTCGGGTCTGGTCGCCGCCTACCGGTTGCGCCTGGCCGACCCGTCGGCACGCATCACCGTCTTCGATCCGGCGGACCGCCTCGGTGGTGTGCTCCGCACTGAACGCCTCGCCGGCCAGTCCCTCGACGTCGGAGCCGAAGCCTTCGTGGCCCGGCGGCCCGAGGTCACCTCGCTGCTGAAGGAGTTGGGCCTGCGGCAGGTCGGGACCACCGGAGTACGGCCGCTGATCTGCAGCGGCGGCCGCCTGCACCCCATGCCCGACGGCACCATGCAGGGCATTCCCGGGCCGGGCGCCAACCTGCGTGGCTTGGTCGACGAAGCCACCCTGGCCCAGGTTGCCGCCGAGCCGACGCTCCCGCTGCATTGGCAGCTCGACGCCGATCCGACGGTCGCGCAGCTGGTCGGCGACCGGTTCGGCGCCCAGGTGGTCGCCCGGTCCGTCGACCCGCTGCTGGCCGGTGTCTATGCCGGCTCGGCCAAGACCATCGGCATCCGCAGCGCGGTGCCCGCATTGGCGGCCGTGCTCGATCGCGGAGCCCCGAGCCTGACCGCCGCGGTCGGCTCGGTGCTGGCCGCGGCGCCTCCCACGAGCGCTTCGGTGTTCGGTGCCGTCGACGGCGGCTACGCCGTTCTGGTCGACGAACTGGTCCGCCGGACGGGCGCCCAGTGGGCGCAGGTGGGTATCGAAGGTCTGGCCCCGGTCCGAGACGAGCGGGGCGACGGGAGAAACCTCGGCAGCGCCTGGCAGCTGCGTGACGACGAAGGCAAGTACTGGTCCGCGGACGCCGTGGTGCTGGCGCTGCCGGCTCCGCGCGTGGCCCGGCTGCTCACGGACATCGCGCCGGGCAGCGCGGCCATGGCCCGGTTGATCCCGGTCGCATCAGCCGCGGTCGTCGCCCTCGCGCTGCCCGGTGGCACACCGCTGCCGCAGCAGTCCGGTGTCCTGATGGCTGCGGGAGAGGCGTTGCATTCCAAGGCGATCACCCTCACCTCGCGGAAGTGGGGGCGCGGCGGCAATGTCGAGTTGCTGCGGCTGTCGTACGGCCGGTTCGGTGACGATCTGGCCCGCAATGTGGGCGACGACCGGCTGCTGGCGTGGTCGCTCGAGGACCTGCGGACGCTGTTCGGCATCAGCGCCGAGCCGGTGGATTACCTGGTGCAGCGCTGGATCGATGCCATGCCGCAGTACGGTCCGGGCCACCTCGAATTGGTCGAGGAGCTACGGGCGGGGCTGCCCTCGGGGCTGGCCGTCGCGGGTGGATATCTGGACGGCATCGGGGTGCCGGCGTGCGTCGCCTCGGGAACCCGGGCGGCCATGGAGGTGGTGGGTGGTGGCCTTCCGCGATAGGGCACGATAGAGCCATGGCCAAGCTCGATTACGACGCCCTCAACGCGGTGACCAGGTACATGATGATCTCGGTCTTCGCCGTGCAGCCGGATGAGCTGCCGGCGGACGAGAAATCGCGGGCCGCCATCGCCGCGGACACCGCCGCCTACCTCAAGAAGCGCGAGGACGCGGGCGTCGTGGTGCGCGGGCTGTACGACGTCGCCGGCTTCCGGGCCGACGCCGACTTCATGATGTGGACCCACGCCGAGCGCGTCGAGGACTTGCAGGCCACCTACACCGGCTTCCGTCGCACCGCCTTGGGCGCCGCCACCGAACCGGTGTGGAGCGTGGTCGCGCTGCACCGGCCGGCCGAGTTCAACAAGAGCCACCTGCCGGCGTTCATCGCGGGCGAGGACCCCGGTGACTACATCTGCGTCTACCCGTTCGTGCGGTCGCTGGACTGGTACCTGCTGCCCGACGAGGACCGCCGCCGGATGCTCGTCGAGCACGGTATGGCCGGCCGCGAATACCCGGATGTGCGGGCCAACACCGTGCCGGCCTTCGCGCTGGGTGACTACGAGTGGATCCTCGCCTTCGAAGGCCCGGACCTGGCCCGCATCGTCGAGCTGATGTGGAAGTTGCGCTACACCGATGCCCGCCGCCACGTCCGCGAGGAGACGCCGTTCTTCACCGGCCCGCGGGTCGGCATCGAGCAGCTGGTCGCGAACCTGCCGTAGCCCGGACCCCGCGGGCCTAGGTGGTGCCGCCGGCCTTACCGTCGTCTGCCGTCATGATCCGGCGGTGTAATTCCGTTGTGAGCGTGTGGATTTGGCGGGTCAGGTCGGTGTTGGTCCGCAGTTCGAGTTCCTGCGTCTCGAAGTCGTGATCGGCCTTGACGTGCTGGAATTCGGCCTGCCGGTTCTGTCCGATCATCACGAATGTCGACAGGAAGATCGCCTCGAGCGAGACCACCAGGGTCAATGTGGGCCATGGGTTGCGTTCGAAGAAGATCATCCACGCCGCGAACAACACGGCGTGGATGTAGACGAAGCTCATCGACCCCGCGAAAGCGGTGATCCGGTCGGCCACCCGTAGTTGCAGGCTCTGATTGCGTTTGATCGCCTGCTGGATGACGACCGGGTGATGGAGGGCGTTGCTCTGGCGTAGCCGACGGGGAAGCAGGTGGCCGTGCTCGTTCTGTTGGCCTGTCATGGAATCAGGATCGCACCACTAGTCCGGTCAGTGGATCAGAGGTCGGATTGTGCGGTGACCCGTCCGGCGCCGACGGCTTCGCGTAATGCCGCGTAGTCACGTTCGTTCTGGTCCGCGTACGCCTCCGCGAAACATGTCAGTGCCGTATCGGCGGCGTCGCTGGTACCGAGGTAGCCGGCGATCGCGATGCGATCGCCGGTGCGGGAGTGAGCCCGGGCCAACGCGTGGGCGCAGGCGCGGCCGTAGTCCGCCAGCAGCTTCGGGCTTGATGTCTGGACCGACACAGCACCCTTCCAGTCGTGTAGCTGACGCACGTAGTAGTCCGCCTCGTAGCCGTCCGGGCCGACGGCGTGCAGCCACCCCAGCAGGATGTCGCTGCTGGCCTGCATCAGCCGCTGTCCGGCCGAAACCCGTTGGGCTGCATTCGGATACGGACTCGCCCCGAGGAAGCGTTCCAAGACCGAAGGCTGGGCCTCCTTCATCTGAAGCAGCAACGGGTCGTCGCCGTCGCGCCCGGTCAGCAACACGATCCATGCCCGCAGCCCCACACTGCCGACGCCGACGACCTTGCGCGCCATGGTCACGTACTGGAAGCGGTCGATGAGGACGCGCCGGCTGTCTTCCAGGCTGTCGCGGTAGCGCTGCATGAACGGGGTCATCTGTTGCTCGTATTGGTGGGCCCGGTCGGCACCGACCAGTTCTTCGATCGCGACCACCAACGGCGGACGGCTGATGAGCCGGCTCTGGCCGTCGACGGTTTCGGTCAGTTTCGCGACGGCCTGGAGACTGTCGTGCGCGCGGGCCTTGGCGGCGGTCTGTTGGATCTCGCGGGCGAACTTGGTGTCGACGCTGTTCTGCAGTTCGGCGTCGACGGTCGTCTGGGTGTACCACGCCTCCAGCTCGCCCATGCCCGCCAGCTCCTGCATACGGGTGCGGTAGGCGCTGACGCAGCTGCGGACCACATCCGCGCGATCGTCGGCCTGAAAGCTGTTGTCCCGAGCGGCGATTGCCAGGCTCGCCACCAACCGCTTCACGTCCCATTCCCACGGCCCGGGCAGGGTTTCGTCGAAGTCGGTGACGTCGAACATCAGATTCCGTTCGGGGGAGCCGAACAGTCCGAAGTTGCACAGGTGGGCGTCGCCGCACAGTTGCGCGGTCAGTCCGGTGTGCGGGCCGGCCGCCAGATCAGTGGCCATGATCAGGGCCGCGCCCCGGTAGAACGCCAGAGCCGAGGTCAGCATCCGGCCGTATCTGATCGGGACGAGTTCGGCGATGCGGGTGGTCGCCTGCGACTCCAGCAGGGCCACCGGGTCCGGGCGGTCAGCGGTGATGCGGACCTCGGCGAGCGCAGATCGGGGCAGCCTGGCGCGGGCGGCCCGGCCGGTGTCGCGGCGTTCCTCAACTGATTGATTCATGGTGCGGCCGCCTTCCGCTCGATTCCAGGGCTCAGCTGACGGCGGTGCCGAACAGCAAGCCGAGCACGTATGTCACCGCGGCGGCGCCGTAGCCGATCATCAACTGCCGCAACGCCCGTCGTAGTGGCGGACCGCCGGAGAGCAGGCCGACGACCATGCCCGTCGAGAGCAACGCCAGCCCGACCAGGACCGCTGAGACGATGACGGCGGTGACGCCGGCGAGCCCGAACAGATAGGGCAGCACCGGGATCAGCGCGCCGGACGCGAAGAACAGGAAGCTGGACACCGCGGCCCGCAGTCCGGTGCCGACGGCTTCGTGTTTCTCGGTCGACACCTCGCCCAGCGGTGCGTCGGAGAGCGCACCGGCCCGCAGGCTCGCGAACACGCCCGCGGCGCGGGCGGCAGCCTCCTGAGGACTCATCCCGCGGGCCCGGTACACCAGCTCCAGTTCGTTGGCGTCGACATCGAGGGCTTGCACCGCGGTCCCGGCCGTGGCGCTGGGCAACGAGGCTTCCAACAGTTCGAGCTGGGAGTTGACCGAGACGTACTCACCGGCACCCATCGACAGCGCGCCCGCGATCAGCCCGGCCAGTCCGGTGGCCAGGATCGTCGCGCTCGATACCCCGGTGGCGCCGATCCCCAGGACCAGCGCCAGGTTGCTGACCAGTCCGTCGTTGGCGCCGAACACCGCGGCCCGGAAGCTGCCGGACAGCTGGTCGCGGCCGCGGCTGGCGAGGGCGCGAACGACTTCTCCGTGGATGCGCTCGTCGGCGGCCATCGTGGGTGTGGCGTCGACGTCGGTGTCGTACTCCGAGCGGGCTTCGGCCCGTTGCGCCAGAGCCAGCGTGAATACCGATCCGAGGTGTCGAGCGAGAAACCCGAGGGCCCGGGTCCGCAGGTCGGGGCGACGAGGCTTGCCGACCTGATCGCCCAGCAGCGTCAGCCAGTGCTTCTCGTGCCGGCCTTCCGCGGTGGCCAACTCCAGCAGGATGTCGCGTTCGGCGCCCTGACGGCGCTGGGCCAGATCGCGGTAGACGGCGGCCTCGGCACGTTCGTTGGCCAGATGCTGTCGCCACCGCCGCAACTGTGCGTCGGTGGGCTGCGTGACCACGTTTCAGCTCTCGGCCGGGACCAGGCGAAGCGAAATCGAGTTGATGCAGTAGCGCTGGTCGGTCGGGGTGGGGTAGCCCTCGCCTTCGAAGACGTGTCCGAGGTGGCTGTGGCAGTTGGCGCACAGCACCTCCACGCGCCGCATCCCGAGGGTGTTGTCGGCCCGCAGGATCACCGCATCCGAGTCGGCCGGGTCGAAGAACGACGGCCAGCCGCAATGGGATTCGAATTTCTCGGTGCTGCGGAACAGCTCGGCGCCGCAGGCCCGGCACTGATAGATGCCCTCGGTCTTGGTGTCGGTGTACTCGCCGACGAATGGGCGTTCTGTGCCGGCCTCACGCAATACGTGAAATTCCTCCGCCGACAGTTTCTCGCGCCACTGAGAGTCGGAGAGTTCAACTTTGGGAGGCGGGATGCTCATGCGGCTACGCTACCCGCGGGAGCGGGCTGGGGTTTGGACAACCACAACGGGTCGATGCCCTGATCCAGTCGGCCGTCCTTCTTGGCGTCGAGGTAGCGGAAGTACAAGACGCAGAACACCACGACGAGCATCAGCGACCAGCCGTAGGTGATCTTGATGTACTCGAGGAACCGGCCGGTGGTCGGCCAGCGCCACATGAGCCAGCGGTCCATCGTGAGGAAGCCGTACACCGCGAGCCAGGCCGGCCAGCTGCGGATCGTCGACCGCGGCAGCACCACCGTCATCAGGAACGG
>Ga0070667_100000253_pt1 | contig 60746 bp, 63 predicted proteins | sample KBSS33metaG_FD_64659 | JGI IMG/M metagenome (GOLD analysis project Ga0070667, IMG submission 64659) | Switchgrass rhizosphere microbial communities from Kellogg Biological Station, Michigan, USA - KBS S3-3 metaG | ecosystem: Host-associated > Plants > Roots > Rhizosphere > Soil ...
CCTAATATCTAGTAGTTTTTCATCTACTTGTAAGCATTTTTTAGCTTTTCTATTAAGATCAAAAAACACCCCTTCCAATTTTTTTATTTCTGTTGTAGTAAGGGCTTGGCGAGCTTTTTTGGACACGAATGTCCCTTGGTTTTTATTTTGCGATTGTGCTCGCATATAACATAATTCAAAAACTATAAATATAGTTACATGATTAATATTTAGAATCAATAGTTTAATCCTATATTTTTAAATAATGTCATTAATATTACAGTTATAAATTTTAGCTAGAATTTTTACCTCTAAAATATCAAAAAAACGTGGAAAACCATGGAAATTTTAGAAAATGGCGGAAAATGGTGGATTTTGGTGGAAATTGAACTATCAATAAATAATTGTTGCCATGAAATTTTAAAGTGTAACTATCTGGATAGAAGTTACTTTAAGTTTTATGCTCCAAGTTTTGTTGTCAGATGAAGAAATTAAGGCCATAAGCCAAAATGTTCCTGTTAATGAAGTTCCTGTTTGGTTTTATTGGTCGGAATTTGTTCAAAAGCATTTGAGGACGGGTAAAAGTGAAACTACCATCAAAAATGTTCGCGATGTGCTAAGGCTTATTATTCGAAAATTAGGTATTTATACTATTCAACAGCTTAATACTCCTAGGCTTGTTGAAGATGCATTATTTAGTTATAGGGAGAAGCATCCTATTAAAAACAATACCTTCAATTCTTATCGTAAAAATTTAAATACTTACGGTATTTGGTTGGAAAAAATGGAGTATATTGATTGCAATAACATTCGAAAGATTGATAAATGCAAAGGGGAGTACGATGAGAATCTTACTTTAACCCAAGAACAGATAAACGCAGTCATTGTTCAAATAAGAGATAGGAAGCAGAGCAAACTTGAGAGGTTAAGAAACGCCTTTTTTATTGATCTTTTGAGGTTTACTGGAGCTCGACCGTGTGAGTTGGTTGATTTAAAACTGAAAGATATTTCTAAAGAAAGCACGGGTTATAAGCTTTGTCTTCAAGGAAAGAAGCAGAAAGGACGAAAACGTTATTATGACCTTTGTACATATGTGATTGATAGTTTTGAGGCATATATGGATTTTAGGTCTATTTATCGTGAAAATGAGGATTATCTTTTCGTATCTGCTTATAAAAGGGTTCCTTGGACCTATGTTGGAATTAAAAATTTGTTTGCCTCACTTTCTGAGGAATTGGGTTATCGTGTAAATGCTTATTCTTTTCGCAGATATGTGGCTACAAAATTAAATACCCTGGATATGCCACTTGAAAGCATTAGAGATTATCTAGGGCATACACGGGTTGCTACAACTTTACGATATATTGAAAGGAGTTGTGCTTTGACTAAGGAGTGTGCGAATGTAATGGCTTCCTTTAAGTAATATACTTTCCAAATTTTTCCAGACACTCCGAAGCCAATTTATCTAACAATTTGTAATATTTTTTACATAAGTAAAAGGCGTCAGCGTTTGAATGACCTTCTATTGGATAGGTGATATTTGAAACTTTAACGTTTTTAAATTTTAATTTATTTGGCTCTTCTGAAGAATTATTTTTACCCAAAATCATATCTACTTTTTGTTTGTTTTTTACATAAGATTTTAATTTTTTAATATCAGCATCTGTGTAATTTCCAAAAGGAATTTTAAATGTTACTGCATAAATAGTTGTTAAAGGTTTCTTTTTTGTTGTTTCAATCCGCATTTTATTAAAGAGTTTTAGAATTTTTTCTTCCTTTTGGTCAGCTTTTCTTAAGTTATACCAAGTTTTCCATCCTTTTATGCTATTAAATTCAGCTTTCATAACCCACGTTATGCTTCTTGCAGAACATACGAATGCATTAAGTAGATAGTTAAATTCTTCTTGTTTTGAAGTTTTTTTAGGTGAATGCTCCTCTAATAACCTAAGAAAATATTTTGCTTCATTAACTTTTTTTTCTGTATTACTTTTAGGCATATTTTAATTTAAAGCATGCATTTCAATCGATTTACTCATCTGTTGATTTGAACAGGAAAGGTAAATTGTGGTTGTGGTGATCTTATTGTGACCCATCATCTTTGAAAGTGTGTATATGTCACATCCTCCTTCGAGCATAAGCCTTGCAAAGCCATGTCGCAAGGTGTGAGCAGAGAAATTAACTTTTGTTTTCTTTCTGAGTTTTTCAATAAGTAGGGAAATAGCGTGTATTCCAATTGGTTCATCGTATTGAGCGGCACTAAAGAAGTTGATCGTTGTTTTTTTGAGGCGTGCACGGTCTTTTAAATATTCTTCAAGAATTTCGTGAAGTTTAAAATTTATTGGAACCATACGATCTTTGTGTCCTTTTCCTTGGTTGATGAAGATGGTGTTTGTTTCTAATGAAACATCATTGAGTTTTAGATTAATGACTTCGTTTCTTCTTAATCCTGCAAGAATCATAATGCCAATAATGGCTCTGTTGCGATAACGTTCAAAGGTATAGGTGTATTTGGAATGATAGGCTGTGTCTAAAATAAGTATGGCTTGTTCCTTTGAAATTGTTCTTGGTAGCTTATGTTCAAGTTTTGGTTTTTCGATGTCAAAAGCAGGGTTTTTGACTAGGAGTTCTTGTTTTACAAGCCAGCTAAAAAATTGGTTAAGGTGTTTGTGACGATGAAGAAAGGTAACTGGACCCCATTTTTTATTCAATCTTCCATCAAAAAACCATTGTTCAACTAACGGCCGATTTAATTGGTCGGGATAAATAACTCCAGTATCTCTAAAAAACATTTGAAGGCTCGTTTTATAGCCTGCAATAGTTATTGGGGAGTAATTTCGGAGCAATACGCGATATTGGGTAAAACGCGAAAAAAGTTGCGTGAGGGTTTGTTTTTCTTCCATAAAAGAAAAGTGAAGTGATAGGTGTCACCACTTGGATTTATGGAAGTCATTTTGAAAGATGTTTTAGAGCCCACGATATCATGCGTCGTGGATTATGCTCTGGGCTATGTCGATTTTGCATTTCTGCCCTTCATGGAGCCACAGTCGGGAATCGAACCCGAGACCTCATCCTTACCATGGATGCGCTCTACCATCTGAGCTACTGCGGCTTAATGCCGTGCAATTCTAGCATAGGACTTTGAAATTGCAATTTTTTAGGAAAAATTTAAAAGTTGGTCATTTGGGGGGAGTAAGGTTGGGGACACTTTCGGCCGGAAGTGTTTATTTTTTTATCAAACCAACATGAAACAAAAAAAACGATTAAAACAGTTGATGATGGCGAGTTTTGTTTTTGCAACGGTGATGAATCCGTTGGCATTGAGTTTGGTCCGGGCGTCTGCGCCCGGACAGGTCGTTATCAATGAAATAGCTTGGGCTGGATCAGCTGATTCTTCGACCGATGAATGGATTGAACTTTATAATAATTCGAATCAAGCCGTTGATTTGAGTAATTGGCATATTGTTGATGATAACGGCGATCAAGATTATAAAATTTTAAGTGGAACTGTTGCAGCAAAAAGTTATTTTTTGATTGAAGATCATGAATCTACAGTTGCAAATATTTCCTCGGATGCGATTATTGATCTTTCTTTAGCCAATGGTGGTGATTCATTGCAGTTGCAAGATTCTGCAAATCAAGTGATCGATACTGTGAATGGTTCTGGTGGAGCTTGGTATGCGGGAAGCGCAACAACACATGGAACAATGGAAAGAATTGATCCGGCTTCTTCTGCTGATGTAGCTGCAAATTGGGCGATTTCTGTTGGTGGAACTGGTGCAAAATCTTCAGGTGGAACTGTGATTTTGGGTACGCCAAAAGCTGTGAATAGCAAAATGGTTTCTGGCTCTGGCAACGGTTCGGGCGGAAGTGGGTCAACGCAACAAAGTGGTGGAACAGGCAGTAGTACGCAAACCTCTGTGGATTTTATTTCCAATGTTCAAAGTCTTCATACTGGCGATGTGATCACGTTAACGGCAAAAGTGAACGATGTGCAGAATTTGTTTGCGTATGGTTTTGAGATTTCTTATGATCCTGCGGTTTTGCATTATGAAGGTTCATCAGAGCAAGGTTTTTTGAGTCAAAATGGAGCTGTTCCGACTTCGTTTCAGGCTGATTTGAAAGATGGTCATGAAGGAACTTTGTTGGTTGCGGATGCGAGAACGATGAATCCAAAAGTGGGTGTGAACGGCAGCGGCGAGCTGCTTGAAATGCAGTTTGATGTTTTGAGTTCTGAGGATACGAATGTGACGGCTGGTGTGAATAGTTTTTTGGGTTCGACGACAGGTGATATTGCAACGCAATTTCATTCGGTAAGTTTGACCAGTCAAACTGCGCAATTGGCGGCACCAAGCGGCTTGTCCGCGGCAATCGGCCCGCAAAGATACAGCATCGCTCTCCATTGGAATTCGGTTGCGGGCGCCCAAACTTACGACATTTATCGTAAAGATGCACACGGCGCGGTGGTGAAGATTGGTGAAACTGCACAAACGGATTTTGTTGATGCTGACGGTGTTGCGCATAGTGGATTTATTATTCCGGGACAAAATTATGTTTATGAAATTACGGCTGCCAATGGCTCAATTGAAAGTCTTCAAAGTGAAGTTGTAGGACAAGATTCGCGCGGTTTGAAAGGGGATAATAATCGTAATGATCTTGTTGATGGCAGAGATTTGCAGGCTTTGGCAAAGCATTTTGCTGAAACTGACGTTGATGTGAATTTTGATCCGCTTGTTGATACGACTTATGACGGTCGAATTGATGGGGGTGATTTGATTGATTTGGCTGCGAATTTTGCGCTGTCTTATCAAGCGTAAATGTTTGACTGCCCGGGTTTTTATAGAAGGAAAGATCCGGGCAGTCTTTTAAAAAATACGAAGTAATTTATATTTTTAATGCACGTGTGTGCGAAAATTTTATGACTACACAAATTTTTCTTCAGTCTCAAATTTTACAAAATAAACCAGATTCTTTTTTGCGCGTGGATGTGAATGCGCAAGATTTGCCCCAACATTTTTTGGGCATAGCTTTTGATTTGTTAGTTCCGGTAGATTGGCAGTTTGATTATCTTGAGCCCTGCGGAGTTTTTGATTTTGAGGATTCAAATATTTTCCATCTGGTTTCCGAACAACCTGAATTGAATCGGCAGCCGCCAATGGAGCGGGTGGTTTTTGGTCTGGCAATTGTTGGAAATCAAAATAGTCAGACTCGATCTGTTCAAGCTCCACTCAAAGACGGTTGTGTGGCGAGTTTTTATTTTCGGCCTAAAAATGGTGCAAACCCTGATTTGATTGGTCAAAATTTAAAAAACGATGCTGAAATTTCCTTTGAACATCAAGTTTTAAGTGTTTTTAATAATGGAAGGAGGGATTTTACGGATGTGAATTGGAAAGGTTTGGATGTAAAAAATTCGGATCAGGTGGCAATTCAAGCTCAAAATGGTTCAAAATCTCAAGAAAATGCCTCACAAATTTCGTCACAAGAGACTTCGGAGCAGTCTTTTTCTCAGCAAAGTTTGGGTTTTTCAACAAATTTTACCAATTTTACTGGTTCGACGCTGGATTTTTGGCAATCTTTCGATCCAAAAATAACTGATGTTTATGGAGCCGTTTTTTGGTTTTTATTGTGCGTTTTAGCCGTTTTCACCATTGTTTTGGTCTATTTTAGGATGTTTAAAAAAACGCAGTACAAACCTCCTGCTGATCTTGAATAGGGAAAAGCGAGAAAAGAAGTTGACTTCAAGGCATTTTTGGCTATTATTGCATAGCTTCTTTATTAAAAATTATGTCACACGGAAAAAGTCAATTCGCCACTTGGTATTGCGCTACATGCAACCGCGGCAACTACATCACAGCTTACGACAAGAGAAGAAACGAAGATATCGTGAAGGTTTTGAGCAAACATTGCGGACAGTGCCATGAACATACTGACCACAAACGCAAAGATACTAAAAAGGCTGCGAAATAGTTTCACCTCCACATATTTAATCTTCAACTTATGTCTTTTGTTCGACATTCTTTCCGGAAACCTTCTGTTTTGACCGGCGCTTTTTTGTTTACCTCTTTTGCTGCTCTTTCGCTCAGTTTTGCTGGTTGCCAGCAGGCGGGTAGCGGAGTTCCTTCAGCATTAGCTACTCCAAAAGGTCTTTTGGCTGAATCTTTTTTGCCTCAAGATAGTTTTGTGGTTCTTGAATTTGGAGCAAGTAATCAGCAACAACAAGATGCATTTACGAAATTACTTCAACATTTCCCAGCTGATGATCAGCAAACTTTTCAACAAAGTTTAGTTCAGGGGTTTGATAAAGATCTTACAACTGTAGGTTTGGATTATGAAAAAGACCTTGTTCCAGCGCTTGGAACAAATGTTCATGTGTTGGTTGCTTTTAAAGGACAGCCTACGAAACAGGACCAGCCTGATGTGTATGCTTTTGTGCCTTTGGCAGATACCACAAAAATGGATGCAGTTTTTGATAAATTGGTCCAAGGTGGTTCTTTTACAAAAGAAACTTACAATTCTAAAAATATTTTTACTACTACAACAGGGAATAAATCTGAGTTTATGTCCCGAGTGGACGATCTTTTAGTGGTTGCGAACAGTGATGATGTTTTGAAACAAGCTTTGGATCGTCAACAAACTGGTCAACCTTCATTGTTGAAAGATTCAAGTTATCAAAAAGCTCTTGGTGAATTAAAACCTTCGTTGGCATTTGGTTATATTAATGTTCAGGGGATTTTTAATGTTTTGAAACAAGATCCTACTTCCCGAACTCAATTTGAAAAAGCTTTCGGTCAACTTCCTGGTGGAAGTTTTGTTGAAGCGCTTCAAGGTGAAATGTTCTCGGTTCAGGCTGAGGATAAAGGTTTGCGTTTGTATGGAACTGCTTATGGTGATGAAGAAAAAATGAAAGCTTCCGCACAGAATTTTATGACTTTGCCAAATCACGAACCTTATCTTTATAAGAGAGTTCCTGGCGATTCAATTATTGCCTATTTGGAAGGTTATAATCTTCACCAAATTTTAGATACAAATTTTGCACAAATGCAGGGGATTGATGGTTTCCCAGCTGCACTTGAGCAATTAAAGAGTGGTTTTAGTTATATTGGTGTGGATTTTGATAAGGAATTTTTAGCTTTATTTGATGAAGGAGTTGCTTTTGATTTCAGAAATAATGGTTCTCTCATTCCATCAGTGGCTTTATATACTGATGTTGCAAATCATGTTGAGGAAGCGAATAAAATTATCGGGAAATTGAAATTGATTGTTGATGGTGCTTTGAAAAATGCTTCAACAACTTCTTTGAAAGATACTCCGGGTTTGTTAACAAATGATGAAGCTGTTATCAATGGCACTCCTGTTTATGTGTTGCGTTTGCATTTGGATAAAGTTGGTTCTGACAATAAGAATTTGGCTGCTCTTCAACTCTTTTTAACAAAACCTGTTGAAGTTTGGTATGGCATAACTGACGATAAATTGGCTTTTATTGCTCTTGAACCAAATTTTGATCAAAGTTATAAAGGTTCTTCCAAAGTTAAAGATGATCAAAGTTTCCAAGATGCAACAGCTCAACTTCCAGGTTTGAACTCAAGTATTTTTTATATGAGTCCTGGAACATTCGCTTCTTATTTGGATAAGATTTATGGCTTAGCTCAAATGAGTGGAGGTGCTTCCACAGATCAGAATCAAAAAGATTACCAAAAGGTGAAATCTTATTTAAATGCGTTTAAAGGTTTCGCTTTCACTGCTCAAGCTGTTTCTGCTGGAGAGGCTCATCTTAATGGATTTGTTGTGATCCAATAATTGGACGTTTCTTTCGGCTTTATCTTGGGTCCAGCTGAAAAATTTGAAAATTACCTGATTATTCTTTAGAATAAGGCTAAATTTTATTCCTTATTTTTTTTGCTATGAAAAAAATCCTCGCGGCACTTGCGATGGGTGCAATGCTGCCTGCAACTGTTCTTGCGGCGTACACACCTGGAACTTATACCGCTAAATTGAATTTGAACATTCGTTCAACCCCTTCAATGAGTGGTGCGTTGATTGATCATTATCTTCAAGGAGATACTGTGAATGTTTTGGAAGTTCTTGGTTCATGGTGCCGTGTGTCTTCTAAATATGCTCATGCTTACGTTTATTGCAGCATTTTGGCTCCTGGTTCAGTTACTGCTACTCCTACTCCAACCGCTACAACTCCTGCTTCAAATCCAGCACCAACTACTCCAGTTGTTACAAACGGTCTTGTTACTCAGAGTTTAAAAGCTGCTCAAAACTGGTTGCTTACGAATAATGAAGGAGTGGATTATATTAATAATTCTTTCTTTAAAGCTCGTGATGCTGCTTTGGTTTGGGATGGTGCAGCAAGACTTGCTGATTTCTATTTCCAATGGCCACTTATGACAGGAACAAAATGTTCCATGATCTTTAGCGGTACTTCTCATGCAGTAGAAGCTTTCAATTCTACATGTTTTGATGCTGCTGGTAATATTACAACTTCTAAAACACCAGTAACAACTCCTGAAGAAGCTTATGATCTTCCAGTTCTTCCGTTCAAAACTTTTATTGCTGATTTGATGGCTGATAAAGCTTTGATGGCAAAATTTGATACGTATTTTTCAAAAGCTACTCATGTTGATGGTCTTTTCCGTCTGTATAAAGATGTTCATGGTACGCAATTATGGGAAGGAAAATTCATCGATAATAAGAGTGGTTATTTTATGACTGTTTCAACTGATGCATCAAAATTAACAACTTCATTCATCGTTAAATCAGGAATGTTCCAATAAGAAATAGAAATAATAAGAAATTAAAGAGCCGCCTCGTTATGAAGCGGCTCTTTTTGAATGTAGAATTATTTCTGCTTGTTTTGTTATTGTTGAGTTGAAGCTTGTTGAGTATCACTTCCATCAAGAACGCCCTGAATAGCCAATTGCATGGTGTTGTAATCAAGTCCGCCAAGATATTGACGGCCATTGATATAGAACGTTGGAGTTGAATTTACGCCTAAAGCAACGCCATCTTCACGGTCCTTGGTAATGACGCTTTCGTATTTGTTGGCATTTACATCTGCTGTGAATTTATCAACGTCCATGTTTAATTTTTTAGCAATTTCAACATACGCATCCATTGGTTTTTCCATTGTTGACCAAATATCTTGATTTGCATAAAGCGCATTGTGCATTTCCCAGAATTTTCCTTGTGCACCAGCAGCTTCTGCAGCTTCAGCAGCAATAATTGCATTGCTATGCTGTGGAAGAGGGAAGTTACGGAAAATAAGTTTTACTTGTGGATCATCAGCAAGAATTTTTTCAACGATTGGTTCTGCATATCCGCAAGCCGGACATTCGTAGTCACCAAATTCTACGATTGTTACAGGATAAGCTCCTGTGCCTTTTTCTGTGCTGTGACTTGATGTATTTGTGAGTAATTTTGGATCAACAGTACTTTTTGTCGTTGGGGTTTGAGTTGCATTGTAAGCGATAATTCCGCCTCCAATCAGTACGACAATGATTCCGCCTACCCAAAGCAGTTTGCTAGTTTCCTTTTTCATGAGAAGTGTTTTTATGGGATATATGATAGTAAATAAGACAAGCGTTGATAAGAACGAAAGCCACTAGTGACAAGAATGGAATAGTTATAAAACCAAAATATTCAATAAATTTGGTCGTACAAGAAACACCGCTGGCACAAGGCGCGAGTTCATCAGGGATAAGTTTGAAGTATAAAAGGTTGTGGAAAATGGATATTCCAAGTCCGATTAATGTTAATGGTAAGGTATATAAAGCAATATTTTTATCTTTTTTTGCGATTCCAACTGCCAAAATTGCTACAAGAGGGTATAAACAGATACGTTGGTACCAACAAAGTACGCAAGGAGGATATTTTAGGATTTCGCTGAAGAAAAGGCTTGCTGCCATTCCCACAATTGCTTGTAACCAAGCGATGTAGAGAACATTTTCTTTGAGCCAACGTTTAAGTGTAGCCATAGTTTTGTAAGTTTAAAGCCATCACAGTATACTGTTGGTGCTTGCAATTGCCAATGAATTCTGTGTAAATAGGAAAGACTTTTATCTCTTTAGCAACCCGTTAATAACCATCGTTTTGTTGATTTATGCGTGATTTTTTAAGCCATTTGTTTATACGTAAGACCGATAGCGGTTGGGTTCAGTTTTTGCGGTATTTTTTGTCAGGTGGTTCTGCTTTTGTTGTTTATTTTGTTTTGTTGTTTGTTTTTACTGAATACGGCCATATTTATCATCTGACTTCTTTGGTTATTGCTTATGGTATATCGATTTTTGTGAATTTTTTTATCAGTAAATATTTTGTTTTTTCAAGCCATCAGCAAAAATCTTCCCAGCAGTTCGTGAAATTTTTTAGCGTTGCTTTGATCGGATTTTGTTTGCAATATTGTTTGGTACTATTGTTTACCCAAGTCATTATTTTGCAGTATTTAATTGCGAATGTTATTGCATCTGCTTTGGTCTACATCGTAAGCTTTACCCTGAATCGTTTATTCACTTTCCGTAAATGAGTCATTCTGTCCTGACATCTCATGTTTCTCCAGAGTTTTCCGTTGTGATTCCTTGTTTAAATGAAGCCAAAACTTTGCCAATTGTTATTGCAAAAGCTTTGAATGCGTTTAAACGTTTGGGTATTCAAGGTGAGGTTGTGGTTGCAGACAACGGCTCAACTGATGGTTCGGTGAAAGTTGCTGAACATGCTGGAGCCCGAGTTATTCATTGTGTGGAAAAAGGTTATGGGAATGCATTAATTGCGGGTTTTAAAAATGCTCGGGGTAAATATATGATTATGGGTGATGCCGATGATTCTTATAATTTTGAAGAGATTGATGGTTATGTTGAAAATTTACGTGCAGGTTATGATTTGGTTATTGGTACGCGCTTAAAAGGTCATATTCAAAAAGGGGCGATGCCTTTTTTACATCGTTATTTGGGAACTCCGGTCCTCACGTTTTTGTTAAATCTTTTTTTTGGAACAAAGATTTCTGATTGTAACTGTGGAATGAGAGGCATCACAAAAACTGCTTTTGAAAAACTTCAATTGGAATCTCACGGAATGGAGTTTGCATCCGAAATGATTATTAAGGCCGGAATTTTGAAGCTCAAAATTAAAGAAATCCCAATTACGCTTTATAAAGATAAGCGCGATCGTAAGCCACATCTCAACACTTGGCGAGATGGTTGGAGGCATTTAAAATTTATGCTTTTATATGCGCCGAATTTTTTATTTGTTTATCCGGGAATTTTTGCTTTTATTGTTGGTTCAATTTTAACCTTGGTTCAATATAATGGGCCGTTTACTTGGGGGCCGATTTTTTGGGATATTCATGTGATGATTCTGGGCTTAACATTGAGTTTAATCGGAGTGTTCATTATTCAAATGGGTTTGATTATTAAACTTGTTTCTTCGCAACAGCATTATTATAAAAAAGATGCCTGGGTTGTCTGGCTGCGGAAAGTGAGTATGGAAAAGCAGCTTTTATTGGGTGTGTTTTTTACTTTGATTGGTTTGGGAATTGATGCGTATATTTTTTACGTGTGGGCGAATCATAATTTTGTGAATATTTTTATGCCGCAGAAAGCGATTGTGAGTTTGTATTTTATTTTCATCGGACTTTCACTTATTTTCTTTGGTTTTTTTAGAGCTATTTTGGATAAACAGGATGAGTTATGAAGCATTTGAAAAATAAAAAACAGACAGAATTTTTAGCGCGAGTTTTCCAGTTTGCGAAAACGTTTTTGTATTTGGCTGCATCGGGTTTGGTTTTTATGTGGCCGAGTTTGTGGAATAGGTATCCGCTTGTTTTTTCTGATACCGGAGCCTATGTTGAGTCTTCCTTTGATTTTGTTTTCCGTCCCGACAGGCCGATTGGTTATAGTCTTTTTATTCGATTGTTTTCTTTGCATTGGACTTTGTGGCTTGTTGTTTTTGCGCAGGCTTTTATTGTTTCGTACCTTTTGTGGAGATTATTGAAAATTTTTATTCATAAATATTCTCATTATTTTCATTTTGGCATCATCGTTTTTCTCTCTATTTTCAGCTCTTTGCCGTGGATGGTTAGTCAGGTTATGCCGGATCTTTTTCCGGGCTTGATTCTTATGATAATTTTTATTTTTCTTTTTGCTGAAATCGGCTTATTTGAGCGCTGTTTTTTACTCTTTTTGATGTTCATGTTTTTGATTTCTCATAACGTGAACTTTTTATTCAGCTTGGGTTTGATTGCCCTTATAAGCCTTTGTTTGTTTTTCAAAAAAGGTATTTTTAGTCATTTGAAAGAAAAAAAGAAATATTTTCAAAGAATTATGGTTTTAACATCCGTGACTCTGCTTACGCCGATTTTTTTTCTGGCGAGTAATTTTCATGGAGGATTTGGTCTGACGCTTAGTCCGATTTCCTACATTTTTTTAATGACTCGTGTGAATGAATCTGGAATTCTTGATGATTTTCTTGCGCAAAATTGTGCTCAAACGGGATATTTTTTGTGTTCATTTCAAGGCCATTTTCCTCAAAATGATCAGTTTATTTGGAGTCCGGATAGTCCGTTGGCGTTAAAAGGGCCAGGTTGGAAAGGTTGGTTTGATTCCAAGCCGGAATTTGAGGCAATTCTTCATCAAATTTTTAGTAATCCAAAATATGTTGAGGCATTCGCAGGTGATAGTGCTTATCGATCTTTGAAGCTTTTATTGATGTTTGGAATGGATAATTTTTATCCTTACGATTCAACAACGTCGGTCTATAAAACGATCAGAGATTATTTACCGAATGAATTTTCACAATATTTGCAGAGCCGACAATATGCTGGAGAGTTTGTTTCCGTTGATCAATATGCGTTAATTTTTATTGGTACGGGATTTATTTCTTGGCTTGGATTGGGCTTGATGCTTTTTATGAAAAAAGGAGAATCGCCTGAAAAGTTTTTTTTATTTTTGGTGTTTGCTTTGTTGATTGGGAATGCTGTTGTTATGGCCACTCTTTCGGGTGTTTATGGCCGATATCAGGAGCGAATTGTTTGGTTGTTACCTTTATCGCTTGCGATCTTTTTCATTCGAATTTTTTTAAAAGAAAAAACATGGGCAAAGGCAGAGTTTTTTTAAGTGTTTTGTAACCTTGTGGTTACTTAACAATCTGACTTTTTACCTTCTATCTATTTTTCTATGAAATTTCGGTTTTATTCTCCGTTGATTTTGGCAGCGGCTGCTGTGTTTATTGCAGGATGCAGTCAAACTCAACAAAGTTCTTCTACTCCAACTCAGCAGGTTACGCTTCCACCATCAAGTTCTGGTCAATCTGCCAGCAATCAGGCGGTTTTTGATTATTCAGCTCAGACTCAACAAGGTCAAACTCAGAGTCAGCAGATTATGGCAGTTTCCACGGTTTCTACAAATCCTTCAACTTCCATCGTTGGAACTACTTCAAGCGTTAATCCTGAAGCTTTTGGACCTACTCAGGTGCAGTTTATGAGTGGACCGCTTCATTTGGTCGGTTATTTGTCTAAGCCAGCTGGAACAGGGCCTTTCCCGACAATTATTTATAATCATGGTAGTGAACAGAATCCAAACTTTAATGCCCCGCTTTTTAAGTATTTTGTTGATAATGGTTATGTTGTGCTTGAGCCAATTCGTCGTGGTGATGCAGGCTCTGAAGGTCAATATATTGGTGATTTAACGGCTTTAGCTCGGCCAGTTGTTCGTACTCGAGTAGTCGTGGATCAACTCAATGCTCAGGTGAATGATGTGGTTGCAGGCTTGAACTATGCCAAGTCTTTGCCTTATGTTGATACGAATCGTTTGGCGCTTATGGGATGTTCTTATGGCGGAATTGAAACTCTTTTAACTGCTCAAAGTAGCGGTCTTGGCGTTAAGGCTGCTGTTGATTTTGCCGGTGCTTCGGAAAGTTGGGCTGGAAATGAGCTCTTGAGAATGGCTTTGTTTAGAGCAGTTGATACTTCAACAGTGCCAACTTATTTTTTACAGGCTCAAAATGATTATAATACTCAACCAAGTATTCAACTTTCAGGAGAAGCTGCAAAAATGCAAAAAACTTATGACATGAAAATTTATCCCGCTTTTGGTGAAACTTCTCAACAAGGTCACGGAGGTTTTTGTCTTGATGGCTCATCAGTTTGGGGGACAGATGTATTGTCTTTCTTGAGTAAGTATTTGAAATAATAATTTTGTGCTTCATAAAAAAACCGCCACTGATTTATAACAGTGGCGGTTTTTTTATTGAGAATGTTTATACTGTTCCTACCCCTAAAAGTCTTAAGACTAAAACAATTAAAGCAATAACTAAAAGCAAATGAATGAAGCCGCCAGCGATTTTGAAACTAAAGCCTCCAATCCAACTAATGATGAGGATAATGATAATAATATCGAGAAGGTTCATACAAAAATGTTAGAAAGTAAAAATTATTTTGTTAATTCATCCCATTGGTCTTCCAAATTTTTGGTTAAATTTTTGACAGCTTTTTCCGTCCATTTTTTACCTTTGGAAAATCCTTTTACTGTATCTTCAACCATTTTATTGTAGGAATCTTGAGTGAATTTAGCTTTGTCTTTTACATCGTCGATTCCAGCTAAAATGTCTGCCCGGATTTGGATGTAAGCTTTTTCTAAATCTTCGCTGGTTTCACCAAAAACTTCTTCAACGGTTTTTTGAACTTCAGCGCGAGTTTTTTTGAACTTCTTTGCGATGTTTTGTGCGCGATCAGCAATATCTTTTTGAGTTTCTTCGCCTTTTTTAGGTGCGAACATTACTCCAAGAGTTGCTCCAATCGCCATTGCTACTGCTACGCCTAAAACTCCCATTCCGCCTTTATGTTCATCATGTTTTTGTTCGTCTTTTTGGTCCTTTGGATTGTGGTTGTGATCTGTCATAAATATAAAAGTAAAAAAATAAAAAATGAAATTTATTGAATTGGTTGCATGGCATTATTTATGTTTGGTGTGGGTGGGTTCGTGGGTGGAGGGATTGTTGGACTTGGGAGAGGACTCGGGGTTGGCCCCGGAGAAGGGTTTGAGATGGATTGTGGTGATCCTCCGGTGGGGTTTGTGATGTAATCTTTTATCACTGGTCTTTGTTCGGCCGGTAAAGAGCTTGTAGTGTTCGTGGTGAGGTCGTTTGCAGGAGGAAACCAACTTGAGCTGTTGCTGTAAATAATGAATCCCATGATGAGTAATATAACAAGAAAGGCTAAGACATTTCGTGTGCTGTTGTCACCATCTGTTGATGTGGATTGAATCTCCACTTTTTCCGTTTCCGGTTTGGGTGGCGGTTCCATCACGTGGCGGATTTCAATATTGGTAGTAGTATTTTTTGGCATATATTAATTGTTAAATAATTCGTGCTCTTCTAAATATATTTTTTTAATTCCTTCCATTTCTTTTCCCAGTTCCATAGATTTTTTGCCAAGAATTTTTTTTGCTTTTGGAAAAAATTCTGTTTCTTCTTCTTTGATATGGTGTTCAACATTTTCTTTGAGTACTGATATTTTTGCTGCCCATTCTTCGCGGTAGGGTGGTACTTCGCTTAATTCTTCGAGTAAAATTTTTACAACATGGTGTTCTTCATAAGATTCGAGAGCTAGGTCATGGGTTGTTTTTGCTTGTCTCATTGCGGGATAAAATGCCATTTCTTCCATATAAGCGTGTGCATCAAGTTCTTTTTTGAGTTCTTTGAAAAGGCTTGAGCGCTTTTCCGGAGCTGAAATTTTTTCAAGTTTTAGGAAAAGTTTTTTTACATTTTTATGATCTCTTTTCATGAGTGTAAAGGCATCCATAGTTCAAAGATTAATGAGTCCCTTGGGTTTCTGTGTTAATTGATAGAAGCAACATCATCATAGCTTTAATGATATTTTTATCGAACATTTGGTTTATATACATCTATTAAAATTAACTAATTTGTTTTATTTAAGCCTAAATATCATATGGTTATTTTTGTAGAATTTGTATCTACGTTTTTATTTTGAAATTACGATGTTTGACATTGTTCCTTAAAATTATTAGTTTGTTAGGCCAAAATATTGATTTTATGACTGATCGACTTATTGTTGTCAACGAGGACGGCAGCGAAAAATCAGAGGACTTAAAAAAGGAAAGCAGTCCTTATGCCCTTTGGGCTGCCCAACTTGCTCAGATTCCCAATGTTCCTGTTGCTGCATTACGTACACTCTACAGCCATCAAGATTATCTTATGGAAGAGGGATTTTTCCCTTTAACTCAGGAAGGCCAACCAATGGACATGGCTCAGCTGGCTACGCTGGTGAGTAATCATTTTAAAACGGTCTGTGATCAAGAAAAGAGAGGTGTTACAAAGTTTGACATTGAAAATACTGCAGCTTATGGAGATTTAATTCATTGGCTTTTGTTAGGTGGAATTCTTCATCCTAACCTTGCAGGGGATTGGGAAGTTGATCGAACTAAAAAAGGTGAAGAAAGTTTGGGAATAAAAGATTTTGGGAAATGGGAAGCTGCGTTTGCCCATAAATATCGATTGGCTAAGGACCCAGATAAGGTTTATCGGCATTTGGAAATGGGACCAGGAAACGGTGCGGCAATGCAAAATCGTCGTGTTGATAGTAATAAACGATCTCCTGGTCAACAATTTGAACAATATGGATTGGCTGATAAAATTTATTTTCCCATTGATAAAATTCTTAAAAATTTTCTTAAGCCTGAAGTACAAGAAGATTCTGCCAATCAACGTTTTATTGAGTTGTTGGGTTATGCTTTGCGTCTGGAATTAAAATCTCGTTGGTTTAAAGCTGATGGGAATGTGATTGGGGAATGGAAGCAAAAAGTTCAAAGGTTTGATCTAAATATTATTTACGAACTTTTAAAAGATCCCAAGCCTTGGCTTCATAAATGGTACAACCCGCAAACCGGAATGTATAAGGTTTCTCAAGATTTTGAAAATCAACGTGAAGAAAAACTTGATTATGATATTCATCGAAAGTTTTTAGAAATGGAAAACTTTCCTCAAAAGGAAAAAGACGAAATTCTTATTCGGGCTGAACTTGATAATTTGGCATCGGAACGCAAAAAAATTAATAAGATTTATCTTAAAATAGAGGATTTTATTATGGATATGGATAAGGCTTCCTATAAGCATCTTTTTGATTCCACCACTTGTCTTGATGAATGGGTGGGGGATTTGAAAAAAATTGTTGATGTTCCTCGTTTTTATCCTTATACAGCCGAAGGATTAATGGCGTTTGCTCAAACAGAAAGGAAAAAACATAATGAAATACGTGAAGGTATTAAAAAAAGAGAAAAAGATCTAAGACAAAGGCAAAAGCTGACTTTTTCTGATTGTCAGTCCCCGGATTTAACGGAAAGTATTTTTGTTCCTCCATTTGTTCAAGGTATTCAGAATGATAGTGATGTTGCTGAACGAAAAAATAGACCGAATTTAAACAGGCATGCTTCTGTTTCTTTGGAAAATTTCACGATTTCGGATTTTTTAAATGTCGATAAATATTTTCCTCCCAAATCACTTTTTATTATCAGTGGAATTCGTTCTCTTTCTCATTTGCCCGATGATCTTTATGAAAAAGTCATCAGGCTTCTTTTGCCTTTGCTTAAACCAGGAGGTCATGTTCTTGATGATGGTGTGCGCCATTCTTACAGTAGAGCTTTTCGTTTTGATATCATCCAAAAAATCATGGATGAAAATCCTGATTATCAAGCTTTTGCTATTACCGATAAGCGATATGGAGAGCCAAAGTCTGCATTTATTCAAAGAGAAAGTGAAGAAGGGTATGCACCAGATATTTTTGATTCCGATGAACAACAACAGCTTTTGGGAAGAGGATGTAAATTTGAAGAGTTGGATCATGTGGTTCAACGTCCTGATTTGCAGATTTTAAATCAAGTACGTCGAGATATTTTGAAGGCTACTTCTCATAATGTGAATGTTTTTAAAGCATTTCAAGATGTTATTACTGATCAGGTTTATGGTGGACTTTTTACAAGGCTTAAAAGAGCAGCAGATATAAGAAGTTATCAGAATGTAAAAGAAGGGCAGCGACGTTCAGCTTATTTTAAAGGAGGAAAAGCGATCAATCGGGCTGTCATTGATTATGTCCAAAATAATGAGTTTGTTTCTGTAGAAATTATTGAAGATGTTCGTGAAAGTGTTTCTAAAAAAATTGATGCTTTATTGCGTTCATCCCGCTTAATTGACGATTCCAAAGAACGTTTAAATGATCCGCGACCAGGGAAAATTTATACGCTTCCGGTCGTGAGCAAAGACCCCAATGTTTCCGCTGAATTAAATCAATGTTACGAATTCCCAGCAGAAGAATTACCAACAATGAAGTTTTTTGGTACCCCTGAAGCTAAAGTTTTTTTGGAAATGCGTAAAGAGCAAATCAAAGCTGAACTTTTTAGGCTTAAAGAATTAGGGATCGCTTCACCAATTGGTATTTTGGGATTTAAAGATTGTGTGACGAATGACCTTTTAAGAGAAAAGATTCAAAATCTTTTAGGGGAAGATGTTTATGATGATTGTGTTCGATATGTGGATGTTTCCTTTGATCCTCAACAATCAGGTTCTTCTAATATTGAAGAAAAAGAGTCGGTAGAAGCGGCTATTGATGAACTTATTCAAGCAGGTGGTCTTTTGGTCTCCGGGGGAAGTTGGCATGATAGTCCAATTGAGGTTTTTTATCGTCTTTTGATCGGGAAAAAATTGTTAAAAGCGATTGAAGATCCGCAAACAAAATTACGGATGTTTAATATTTGTTTTTCTTCTCAGGTTTGGTTGGATTTGATTGGTGCTGAATATTGGAACGGTGAAATAAAAACTCAGCCGGGAATGCTTGAAATAGGGCCTGTGCCTCTTAAAGTTTTACCACAAGGACAAGAGCATCCGCTGTTTTCAGAATTGCCGAACTTGCTTACTGTTGCCGCAACTCATAGCGGACATGTTGTGAATAAGGTTCGTAATAAATCTTTAAGGACAGCTGAAAAGAAACAGCGCGTCATTCCGCTCGCAGTTAGTAACATTACTGGTCATGAAATGGCATGGTCCAATATGAATGGCAATGCTTACTCCGTACTTTTCCATCCTGATGCCTGGCTTAGTGAAAATGGAAAGGTTTCAAATGATGTCGAGAGAATTTGTGCTCAATTGAAGGATAAATATGAAACAGGAATAACAGAACGTTTTGGTCAAAATGCAGATTTTATTCGAAATAATTTTGACCAAATTCTTGATGATTCTGGAAATCTCCGCATTCAAGGTGAAGCGGGGGATTTTATTTTAGCGAACGGGATTTATGCCTTGTTGAAGTCAATCGCTTGAGGTGTGTTCGGTCTTAAAAAACACAGCATAAATTGCGACTTCAATAATTTTGGCATATTTTTCAAGGAAATCGTTGTCGAAAATCGCCAGTTTTTTTTCTGGATTGGCATACAGTGAAAGACTTCCGATAAATTTATTCTGAAATCTTAAAGGTATCAGGAGCAGGGAAGTGAGGTTGTTTTTTTTGGATAAATATATGGATTGATATCTTGGCTCGTTGGCGATATCGACTATTTTAAGCGGGCTTTTGCTCTGTTCAGCTTTTTGAGCGAGACTGTTTTGAAACTTGATGTTCGCTTTTCCATTCCAGTCTTGGACTCCAAATGAACTGATGAGATCTAGTGTGTCTTTCTTTTCATTATAAATTCTTAAAACGCAGGCGTTCGTTTTTGTGATCATGATCAAAGAACTCACAATGTAGTCAGCTATGCTTTTTTTATCATACGAAGAACCAAGCAATTCAAGAATTTCAAAAACATAATCCATTTGGCGCTGAATGATGCCAAAACGATTATAGGCCTCCTGGATTTTTTGATATTTTAAGGAAAGTTCTTCTTCGAAATGTATTTGGTTTGTGATGTCGCGAGCGATCAATAAATAATAAATTGAGTTTTTATCAGCTGTAGATATTGATGTTAAGGTCGCAGAAATATTAAGATTCCGTTTATTTTTATGAGTGCTTTTGAGTTCTAAATTATAATAACCCCTGGTCTGTTTGAAGAAGCTGGAAATTTGTTCCAGAGAGAAAAGCTTTTCAAGTTTTTCTCCAATCATTTCTTCGTGTTTATAACCAAAAATAATTTTTGCCCCTTGATTCCATGATGTAATTTGCCCATTTGAATCAAAAACAATAATTGCATCATTGGCATGTTGGATGGCACTACTTAAGATTTTTTCGCTTTCTTCTGATTTTTTGAGTTCTGTAAGATCAGTCATGATGCCGATTGTTCCGCCATCAGGCAGCGGGGTTCCGCTCAAGAGTACAGGGATTTTTTTACCGGATTTTGTTAATAAATTTCCTTCATAACTTGAACTTATGCCGTTTTTCCGTTTTTTTTCGTTGGTTTCTTTTACGATGCTTGCGCTTTCTTGATCCCAAAAATCATAAGATTCTTTACCCATCATTTCTTCCAGCGAATATTCCATTATTTCGCAAAATTTAGGATTCGCATAAATAGTTCTTTCGTCTTTATCTCCCATCCAAACAGCTTCGTTAAGATGTTCAACAAGTTTTTTATAAAGAATATCCGACGAAACAGAAGATTTGATTTTTTTGAATTCTTCATGGTTTTTAGGATTTTTTTTCATAGTGTTTCAAATGATCAAATATTTTTTTGTACGCGTATTTTGTGTGAGCGTAGGTCAACCATTTGGCTTCTATTTGTTCTTTTGGTGATTGAATGATTTTGATTTGATCACCTTCCTTAATGCGATAATAAAGAGGTTTAGGTTCATTATTCACTAATGCTGACTTTGTTTTATTTCCAAGATCGGTGTGAATTTGGTAAGCAAAATCAAGAACAGTCGCTTTTTCAGGCATTTTAATCATATCGCCTTTATAAGAAAAGCAATAAATATTTTTTTCTTTTTTAGAGGAATATGCAATACATAAGAGGTAATCCAACAATTTTTGCTCTTTTTCTGTGATTAATTTGGATTTTTTTTCTTGAGAATAGATCCAATGTGCTGCAATGCCGTTTTCAGCGAAATTGTTCATTTCACGGGTTCTTATTTGTATTTCTATTGGTAAATCTAGGTTTTCAACAATATTTGTAAGTCCAGTATGAAGACTTTGATAACCGTTTATTTTGGGGATTGTGATGTAGTCTTTAAAGAAATCCGGAAGGGGATAAAAACTGTCGTGAAGTAAATTTAAAACTTCAAAACATTCTTTGGTTGAATTTGAATTCAGGATTATGCGAAAGGCAAAAACATCATTCATCCTCAAAAGATAGTGTGGCCTACGAATGTTCTTTTTGTACGTACTGTAAAGGTTTTTAAATCTTCCTATCAGTTCATAATCGTAATTTTTGTTGTCGAGAGCTTCATGAAGTTTTGTTAAAATTTCTTCAATAATTTTTTTTGATTGTTTTTCATATTTAGAAAAACTTTTTTTTAATTCGTTATATTTTTGTTCGTTGCTGATCTGAAAACAGATATCACACAAGATATTTTTTTCTTCAAAAAAGTTAAATCTTTCGCAAAGGGGAGCTAAAATGTCTAAAAATTTTTCCGCTAAATTTTTCTGTTTTTCTTTATCTTTCATTTCGAGCAGGTTTTTTTTGAAATATTCCAAAAAAAGATAAAAAAGCTGCGGTGATGATGCGAATTTATCAAAAAAATAATTAAAAAGAAGCTGTTTATTTGAAGTTTTATTATTAACGATATTCAAATATTTTAGCCAAATTTTAAATTTATTGAGATCAGTTTTGCTAAGGCGAAGTTTGTTCATAGCTATTGCGTTATTCGATGTTCTCATTTAAAGATGACAATAGATTATAAATTCGTTTTTAGCTGATTTTTTTATGATAAATTCTTCTGAATACATCAGGTTAATTGGCTTTTTGAAGCGATTTGATTGTAATAATCGCGAAGCTGCAACCTATATTGCGTGTCTTCAAATGGGAATGGCTTCAGTTCAAGAGATAGCTCATCATTTGAATACGAACCGTATTACTGTTCATAGTACTATTGAACAGCTCATAAAAAAAGGTTTACTTTTTGAGACTAAAAAGGGTAAAAAAAGGTTCATTGTGGCTGAAACTCCGGATGTTCTTTCACGTATTTTACAGCGTAAAGTTAATGAATTAAAACTAGTTGAAAATGATTTGGATGGAATTACGAAACTTCTCAATTCAATTCAGTCACAGGACCGAAATTTTTATAATGTCAGATTTTACGAGGGGGTAAGCGGATTTAAACAAATAATGGAAGAAATGCTTAATGCTAAAAACGATCTGTGTATTTTTACATGCTCAGAGCTTTTTTCTGAAGGTATAAGCACTAATTATTTAAAGGATTATTATAAACGCTTAGGAGCTGAAGGAATTCATTCAAGAATAATTTGTGCCCCGGGGCCTTATTCTCAAGCTTTTAAAGCAGACCAAATCAAATATAAATTGCAAATTCGTTTGGTGTCTTTGCCAAAAGATTGTATGACCGCTTTCTATTTATGGAATGACAATATTGTGCTTAAGTCTTTGAAAGACGACAGGGTTATTTGCACGGTTATTCAAAATGAGGATATGGCTTATTTTTTCAGAAATGTGCTGTTTGAATCTTTTTGGAATACAGCCCAACCTTTGGTTTAAAAAGGTAATTTCAATTATATTAGTTTTTTGTCGAATTGTTTTCGACTTTTATAAATAAGCCATTTTTTGTTTTATTTAAGACCTTTCTCGATTTTATTGAATGTCATTTTTGTTTATTTGTTTGTTCGAATTTAAGAATAAATATAGTTTGTAGATGCTTTATAAAGCTATCACGCAATTGCAATTGCAAACGGAATCAACGCAAGTAAATAAAATTTTGAATGAAAAGAACGAAAGAAGACTGAACGAAGGTCTTTCATTGTTCCTTAACTATTTTGTTATGAATCGAGCTTTTTACCACAATCAGGCACGTCAATTTGGATACTACGATATACAACATCATCATGTTGAACGCGGTTCGGTGGTATTTCCAATTCTTATCGCCCTTCTTATCGCTATTATCCTCGGTACGTCACTTTATTTTGTCGTTACTGCTGACCAATCTGTTTCTGGTGTGGGCACGATTTCAATGAATCCTCCTTCATCAGTGCATCCTCGTCTTACTGAATTGAGCTCAAAAATTTATTGATTTTTGTTGCTTCATTATTCCTTAAATTTATGTTTATGAAAAAGAATATTGAGAAAAATCAGGCTTCACAAAAGGATAATTCATCTACTGCAAACAATAGAAATCATCATGGCAATACTTCTAGTCATATCAAGAAATCTGATACCAACAAACGTGGAACCATGAACAGCGCAACCGATGCGCGCACTGATAAAGACAAGGATACAACATATAATGACCAATCAAAGGGAAATACATCTCAAGGAAATATGACTGGGAATTCAAACAATGATAAGAATTCTAAATCAAAAAACCATGAGATTGATAATAGAAGTTATGTTCCTGGAGATAGTGAAAAAAATATGAGTGATGACTCGGATGATGTGACTTATAACCGTGATCAAGATAAGAAGACTCACAATGTTTAAGCACCACTTTTATGCCTAGAAAATACAGCCCAAAGTCCCAAAAGAAGGTTGAAAAAGTGATGCATGAGTTTAAGCGGGGAAAACTTAAGTCCGGAAGAAGCAATAAAACCGTTAAATCACGAAAACAGGCTATTGCTATCGGCCTTTCCGAAGCCCGCCAGGCTGGTGCGAAAGTTCCTCGACAGAAGAATAAGAGTTAACTAAAAAGGGATCGGTACCTAGAAGCCGATCCCTTTTTTGTTGTAGTTAATCTTTTTAAGCTGTGAATTTGAATGTTGCGAGAATGCCTTCAAGTTTAGCCCAGATTTCGTCTTTATTTACTTCAGTGACGGTTCCTGGATCAAAGTTGCCGATTTGGGCTGTATGAATTGTTTCGTTGAGTTCGTAGCAGGTTGGGCTTACAAATGTTCGGTATGTTTTCATGTCGTATAAATTTCCTGCTCCCGCGCCAGCACCAGTTGTGGTAAAGAAATTTACACCATTGATCGTTTTGGTGTCTTTGAATCCATCGCTTCCTTCAGGCAAATTCAGTGTTAAACATTCTTTTTCTGTTTTTGTCGTAGCTTCGCTTACAGTGAATGCAGCATCACCTAAATTGGTTTTTGGATAATCTTTCGATGCTAATTGGATTTGAACGATTTTTTGATCAAGGTTGGCATAATTTGGATCAACAAAACTGAATTCTGTTGGATAATCAAATGTGAAATTATAGGCAGAGTTATTATACGTTTGGGTTGAACCATTGGATGTTGATTGAGAATCATTTTGTTGAGTTGAACCATTGTCAGCATTGGTATTTGGACAAGCTGATGAAGGGTTAAGGCACATTGCGCCCATTTTTAGACAGTAATTTCCTGTCGCACAAGCGCAAGAGTATTGGCCTGTAGGACATGAATTTTCGGTTGTTTGAGTAATTGCTGATGGTGGAGGTGTTGGAGATTCGTTTGAAGGGTTTGTTGGTGTTGTGTCAGTCCCTATACTCACGGTACAACCTGTGAGGGTTAATAAAATAATTGTCGAGAGTCCAAGGATTTTTTTCATATCGAAAAATATTAAAGTATTGGCTTTCATATATAATAACTGATCTGGCTTAAAAGTGTTACAATTTGATTTTCTTGATTGCCTTTCAAAAACTGATAGACTTACTTGGCACTTTTAACTAATTTTTATGATTGAAGACAAAATTTCCCTTGCGCTTAAGCAAATTGCAAAGCTCAAACAAGAGTTTACAGACATTAAAAAGGATATGAGAGCAGATGAAAAAATTGATACTGAAGAATATATGGATCTTAAAAAGGCATATAAGGATTTAAAGGCCCAATTGAAAGACTTAGAAGACCAATGGATGTTGAGTCTCATGAAAGATGAATCGTACGTTAAACTGAGAGAAATGAAGGTTAAAAAGGAAGAAGAAGTGGCATTAGAGAATCAGAAGCTTTTTGGTTTGATTGCTGAACTTCCTCCTAAGTTTTTCCAAATGAACGTTGAATTGGAAAATGGACCAGTGAAGTTTGAAGTTCATCCAGAAATGCGTGCATATTTAAACGGCAAAGAAGAAAAGAAAAGAGCTGCGTAGTTCTTCTTAAATGGAGCAATTATTATGCGTTTGCAGGTATTTTCCCGAGTTTAGGAGCGGATTTTTTTGCTTGTGGAACTGTGATCAGGAAAGTGGAGCCTTTGTCTAATACGGAATTAAAAGTTACTTTTCCGCCCATTTTTTCTACAAGCATACGAGTGATAAAGAGCCCGAGGCCAGTACCTAACACTTCGCTGGTTTTTTCATTTTGTGCACGGAAGAATTTTTGAAAGATTCTGTCTTGTTGATCTTTTGGTATTCCATATCCAGTATCTGTGACATCGATCGTAAGTTTGGTGTTGTCTGAAAATACTTTAATATCGACTTTTCCACCTTTGCGATTGTATTTAACAGCATTGTTGATGATGTTCATAAGCACTTCGTTGATTTTTTTGTCATCGACTAATGCTAGTCCTACTTTTGAATCTACTTTTAAATTCAGCTTAACGTTTTCTTTTGTTGCTTGAGGTGTTACTTCTTGAATAATCGATTGGATAATCGGAACGATGTTTGTTGGTTGTGCAAAGATTTGGACGGTTCCTGCTTCGTTTCTTGAGATTTCCAGTAAGTCGTTGATGAGTTGGCTTAAATGTCCGCTAGCCGCAGAAATATATTCCAGATTTTCTTTTACATCTTTTGGAAGATTTTTTGCAGAGTCTGAAACAAGTTCTATGAAACCTTTAATCGCTGTTACAGGTGCGCGTAATTCATGTGATGCAATGAACACAAATTCGTCTTTTAAACGCGCAATGTCTTGAGCTTTTGCTAATTCACGTTGTTGGGATTTTTTTAATTCACTTGTGCGTTCTTCAACTTTCTTTTCCAAGAGAACATTGAATTTTTTAATTTGTTCAAAGGATTGAGCGTTTTGGATTGCGATGCCAGATTCCGAAGCAAAAAGATTGAGGAAGTCGATGTCTTGGCTGTCGTATATTTCTCCTGAAAGTTTTGAGCCAAGAATCAAAACTGCCACTGTAACATTTTTTACTTTAATTGGAATAACGATGGAAATATCATAATCTCTAAAGAAATTTTTGATGCCGGTTTCTGGTAATTCATCAAAAATGAAAATAGATTTTGTTTTAATATATTTGTAGAAGGATGCGCCGAATTTTTTATCTAAGAGGTCATTTTTTTTGTAACCTTTTGTAAAAGATTCGCTAAGTTTGTTGTCTTCAAGAATTACAAATGCTGATTTTGTTAAATGCATTTCCTGGTTTAAAATTTCAAGAATGCTCGTTGTCATTGTTTCCAAATCGATCGTGTTTGCCATTACATGAGTTAACTGTGCGAGCAATTTTTCACGGTTGTAATGGTTTTTGTAGAAAATAACATTGGTGATTTTGCGTAACCATGTGAGTATCGGCTGAAAACTTAATGCCGTAAAAATGGCTAAAACCAATGCTGCACCTGCAATGACTAAATCAATTTGAACCCCAAGGAATTTTTGAACGACGAAGAAAAGGAAAAGTGCGTAAATTCCAATACAGAAGAAAATAAAAATCACGAATGCTACTGCGCGGGCTAAAATAAGTCTTATATCCAAAAAGCGATATTTGGCGATGGCATAGAATGATGAAATTACAATCGGGAATAAAAAGACCGGGCTCCATACAAATTGATCAATTATTCCAAAGATAGGTAGAATAAGATTGCTGACTAAAAAGGCGATAATGGTTGGTACGAAAACCCAAAATGAATATTCAAATCTTAATCGGTTTAGGCCTTTTAAGGTGAAATTTTTGAAAGCACCTAAAACTAAGGTCATAACTGGAAGCAGGAAAACGTGTGCAAGATAAAAGTAATACCCATCTCCAAGTGTTACGACTGGGCCAGCAGCTGTTGGGGTTTCCATTTTGTCTACCCAGGGGGTGAACATCGTAACTCCCACTAATACTAAAGTAACCAGCCAAAAAACATTTTTTAACCAGTTCGGTATTTTAAAATTTTCGACAGGAAAGTAATAGAAAAATCCTAAAAGTCCCATGGAAAAAATTGGTCCTGTGGCGTAATTTAGTCTTCCGATCAATAAAAGGTAGCTCCCAACATTCACGAAAAGATAAAGGTAAAGCGTAAGATGCCAAAGCAATAATCCAGCAAGAAAGATAATGAAATATTTGTTGATTTGTGATTTTAAATCTCTTTTAAATACAAAAATCAGCAATACTGCGTAAACCAGGGCAATGCTGATGTATATAAAATCGAACATGGAATGGACAGAGGAGGAAGTTATTGCGATTGTATCATTTTTTCAATCCAAAATAATAGTTAAAAATCTCTCACTATCGAATGGAGGATTTTATCAAGTTTTCTTCTCGTAAAATCTATGGCATATCCAAGAGCAAATTCTTTACACGTATAGATATCAATATCAATCACACCCGTTAAGTTATTCCATGTTAATTTAACACCTGAAGTTTCCCAATGAACCCATGCTTCACCTATGCCAGTTTCTTCATCATAAATAATAAGTGGTTCTGATAACCGGTTCATTTTTAATTGAGGCGCAAGATCTTTTAAATATTCGCTGACTTCTTCCTTTGAAACGGGCTCTTTTAATTGTCCGATGATTTTAACTCTTTGGCGTGTGATATGTTCCGCAAGTTCTTTCCATGTGGAAGCTAAAGGATCTGTGCTTGTTTTATAGGCAATTTCGTCTTTTTTACCTTCAAAATGTTCGACAGTTGCAGTAATAATTTCTTGCTGTAATTGAGGATCAAGCGCTTGAATGGTTGAAATATCAACGCTTACAAAAGGAGGATGAGGTTCGTTTGTATGATCCCATGCGTATAAATGGCTGGCACTACCTTCTTTATTCCCGTCAGGTTTTTTAAAAGCGGACCATCCAGAAAGTCCGTATTTTGGAGATATATGAGTTTCTGTCGGCCTTATTTTTGTGCTTTTTAATAAAGTGGCAAGGACTTCCATATATGTGTCCACTTTTTTTTCACTTTCTTTTCCAGTGCCTACGGCTTTGTCACAGTTTAATTCAATGACGAAAGTTTCTCTTTCGGTTCTTAAAGGCATGGGGAAGTTTATTTAGTTGATATGTATTTTTGGGTACCTGCAATTAGTCTCGGAAGTGTAGAATAAACTCTTACTTCTTCGGACCCGGGTTTTTGCATGCCTGTTGTAAAACCTACTTTTTTAAAAATTGCTTCAGCTTTTGAGCCTGATAATGTGTGACCAATAACCGGTATTTCTTGTCCCGGATATACGGCTAAATTTTGTTGTCCTCGAGTATAAACAGCGTTCAGCAAAGGATAGGATGCTCTGGCATCTCTAGCTTTTTGTGCAATTGCTAATTCCGCTGAATTAAAAACTGGAGTGTGTTCGGTGTGTGTTTTTCCTAAATGTTCTCTAAATTCAGAAAAATATTCGTCGTAAGTTAAAACTTGTTTGCCAAGATCTCCTGCACCAATAATCATTTTGTCTTTATATCCATCATGAACAGTTGTTTCCCATCCCAATGAAAAGCCGGCCATTTGCATTTCTGTTGAAATGTCGTTGTGAGAAAAGAGTAAACTTGCAAAAATTTTTTCTTTAAAAACACGAACAAAATTTTGTTCGATATTTGTGGGTTCATAAAAAAGTTTCATCGGGCTTTTGCAATCTGGGCAGCAATTTTTTTCTGGATTTGCATTGAACTCTTCATCAGTTTTTTCCAATGATGCTTCTGTTGGTAATCCTGTTTTTTTCCCACAATCATCGTTTGTACATATCAGATATTCGTTCCATGGCTCACCAGCATAGATTCCACGATAAAGCGCGGCAAATTCATTAAAAAATCTACCTAGAACTCCTTCATCAATCCTTCTTTTTAATTCATCATTATGAGAAATAACTCCAATGGAAAATTTACTATTCAACGCAACAGTGTCCATAAGTTTATGCGCCACTAACTCCTCATAACTAGTATGTAATTTTTCAGTCATAATTTATTTTTCATGTTTGTTTTTTTTGTTGGTTTCTAAAAATTTTTTAATTTTTTCCATGAATTCGTTTAAATCAATGCTTTTATGAATGTAGTCGTCAGCAGAAGTTTCTTTAAGCTTCTGTTCAGCTTCCATCGAAGGATCAACATTTGTTAATAAAATAATCGGAATGTCTTTTGTTTCTTCTTCTGATTTCATGCGATGCGCAGTCGCTAATCCGTTTTCATATCCTGGCATGTTAATGTCCATTAAAACGAGATCGGGATGTAAACGTCTCGCCATTTCTCGTGCATCATTACCATTTGTTGCATAAATTATGTCGTAACCTGCTGTACTTAATTTTCCTCCAAAAAGACGACGCAATAATGGGTCGTCATCAACCAGTAAAATGTGTGTTTTGTCAGCCATATTTTTTATTATAGATGGAGCCTTCCTTTTATCAAAATAAAATCAAAAATATCATTAAAAAATCATTTCTTTGTGTTGCGAAAATTAAGATTATTGTTCTTAGTTTTTTCTGTTAGACTTCAATTTGAAGAGAAAATTTATCAGTTCATAAAAAAATTATGGGTGAATATTTAGGCGATTTAAAAAAAACAGAAATTATTGATGAGCTCTTTAAAATTCCGCGAGAACAACGTGATGAAGAATGGACAAAGAAATTTTTAGAGAATGTTGGTGATGCGAGTTTTAGATGTGGAGATCCTCAAACTATTTTGGGTCCGGATAGTTTTCCTTATTTTAGTTTGTATTTACCAGAGCCTTATAAAGAATTTCAGTGTTATGTTCTTCAACATATGAAGGATGATTTTTTGTTGGAAAAAGGACTGGGTGTTGTTTTTAATTCCAATGGTGGTTCTGCTGATTGGGTTTTTACTTATGGCGACATTGTGAATTATTTTTTGAACGGGAAATTTTATACACCTGAATTGAATCCTCCTGAAGCACCAGAAGAAAAATCTCCAATGAATATTTTGGTCGGTCAGCCTTCTGAAACCTATCTTCCAAAAGCTGTGCGAAATGTTTTGAAAAATTATTTGGTTTCCGTTGGTATTTCTGTTCCGCAGGTTTTTTTATCAACAAGAAAAAGCGGGGATTCAATGATGCAAGAATTGGTGTTTGATTTTACGCCCGATATGTTTGCTTCACCCGATGCATTTGAATCTGTTATGAACCGCATTGCTTGGTTTTTGCCGCGTCATTATAGTTATGCAACATCGCCAAAAACCGCTTCATTTGGAGCTTCATTTATGCCGTTGTAGGTTTTGAATAAATTTGGCAGGGCCAGTAGGAATCGAACCTACATCAAAGGTTTTGGAGACCTCTGTACTACCATTGTACTATGGCCCTTCGTCGCTTTTTGCTGTTTTAGCTCGCGTACTATAACAACTCTTTATTTTTTTGGCTAGATTTTAAGGGCGTTTTCTTTGATAAGAGCTTTTACAGTCTTGCAATTTTGGTGAAAAGTGATAAAATGGTTCTTAACCATATATTTTGTTTTATGTCAACTGAGCTTCAGGCTAAATTTGAAAAATTGGTGGATAAAGTTTTAGATAAACGTCCGGTTTTAAGGGAAATTATTGAAAAACGGGGGGATAAAAACCTTTACGAATACGCAAAGGATTATATTAATGTGAATCTTAATCCTCCGATTCAACAACGTCAGGATGAATTGATTGGTACCATGTCTGAAGAGATTCAGCGTTTATTGGGTGCTGATGTGGCGAAGAGTGTGGCTGATCAATTGGCAGCCCATTATTATGTTTCTACAGCAGATCACCATGGTCCGGTTACCCATCCTTTTTTTATTAATTCGAATTTACTCACTTCAGCTCCGTTTTTTGAACATTCCGATCCGGTTCTTCAGAATGTAATTGTATTGGCATGCGGAAGTGTTTCTTTGAATAACTCTTCATGGCCTCGAGGTATTTTATTTAACACTTATACCAAGGGAAAAATTCAGACACAAAAATTGTCTTTTTTCCCGGCGAAAGATCGTTTGTGTCCGGTATTTAATTATCGTTCATATACCAAAGAAGATATTGAACGTTGTAAAGGTTTTTTGAGAGATATGATTAAAAGCGGTGATGTTCATATTGAAGAGGGAACGAAGATCGAAGCTTTATTGGATGAGATTTATTTGAATCCTGCAGCGCTTGATTCTCAAGATTTTTCTGAACAGGTTACGAAAACGAATTTTAAATTATGGAAGAAATTTTTTGGTGAAAAGTATGCTGATGAAGCACCAAACCTGATTTATTTGGAAATGGAAAGTATCGTGACTAAACTTTTGGTGAAACATCATCTTTATACAGACACAGTGATGACGCATCTGCTTTTTGACCATGCGTATGATCCTTTGGTTGAAAAGCATTTTGATGGAATTCAAGGCGCGTTTGATCGTAAAGCAAATTATGGAACGTATTTATTCTGGGGTTTACCAAAAGGTGCAAAATATCGTATTCAGATGTGGAAAGAAGGGGATTTCTTGGTGGCTGAAGATGGATCTTATAAGATTGAATTGAAACCGGAAATTATTCAGAAAGCTTTGGAAACCAAAGAACTTATGCCAAGTATGATGTTGAGTTATATGGTTTTGGCTTTTTATTATGGTTTGAAATGTTTGGGTGGTTTTAGTCAGGTGAACTACCTTACATTTATGAAAAATGCTTATATTAAAATGAATGTTGATCGTGGAAATTATCGCAGCATTGAGGTTTGCGCGCGTTCGCAAACAAAGGAAATGGGTGGAGATTTTACACTCGCATTTATGGGTGGTCCCAATGGAGAACTTGTTCCTTCCACAGGTTTGGATTTAATTTTGTACGGAACTGAAGAGTCTTGGCCAAAACTTATCGAACAATCAAAAATTATTTCTCTGAAAGAAGGTATCTTTACGTTGATGCCGGAATTTTATAGAATTTTGTATTTGGAAACTGAACGTGATCCAGAACTTTTGAGTGTGAGTCCGGAAGATATCACCAAGCTTTTAAAGCTTGATGAAAAGGTTAAGGCCTGCACAAATATTAAAGTGCATGAGTAGAATATAGGCCGTTGTTATTTTTTATCTGGTGGAATGCTGTAGTACGTGAACAGATATTGTGCCATGTCGTGGTACAAGAATGCTGTTGTGGAATCGGCCCATTCGGAAGTTCTTGGTCTGTCCATTTTTACCAGAATCACAAATTTTGGATCGTCGATCGGAGCAAATCCTAATACGGTTACGACTGTTGTTCCTGCGCCGTTTTGTGCTTCGCCGTGTTTATAAGTTTGAGCTGTTCCAGTTTTAGCGCCAAGATAATGATCAGGAAGTCTAATGTGGCTGTAACTGTCGCCGTTTTCAACGTTGTTTACCAACATTGCTGTCATGGTTGTAGCGGTTGCTTCGCTGACTACACGTTGAACCATAGTTGGCTGTGTTTTAATAGTTTTCCCGTCTTTTTGGACGATACTATCAACAATGTGAGGTTCCATTAAAACTCCTTTGTTTGCGATTGCTGCGTAGGCAGTAATCATTTGAATTGGAGTTACTAAGATACCTTGTCCAAAAGCATGGTTCGCTAATTCGGAATCTGTCCAGGTGTTGTAGTCATCGATTCTTCCCGGACTATCGTCATCCAATTCGATGCCTGTACGTTCGTTGAAGCCGTATTTAATCATGTAGCTGTAGAATAAACTGCGGCCGATCTTTTTTGCTACCCATGAAATTCCTGTGTTGCAGGAGTTTTGAATAACCCAGGTCATACTGGAATAACCGGTACATTTTGCAGAAACGTTTTTGATTTCAGCATCATATTTTTGGCCATCTGGAGCCGTGTGTCTGCCGTTCGGGTTTTTATCCAAAAAGAGAACCCCTGGATCTTGGAAGCTAGTTGAAGGCTTCACATCACCATCATCAATAGCGGAAGACATGGTGAGAATTTTGTAAACTGAACCTGGTTCGTAAGGTTGAGACACTGCTAAATTTTGATATGCTCCTGGCCCGGCGTTATTTTTATATCGTGTGTAAATAATACTTCCATCGGTTTGTTGGGTTTTGAATACTTGGACTTTATCGTCTTGCTGAACATTACGGTAAAGCCAGAAAGCATTATCTATTCCTGTTATTGGGATCAGATTTTTAATGTCATCAGCGCTTAAGTTAATCGGTTCGGTGTCATACACAGAACCATAATCATTTGGATCAAACGTTGGATAATCGGCCATGGCAATGATGCTGCCGGTTTTTGGGTCCATAATGATGACTTGGCCATCGTCTGCACGGAAATCGGTGACGTATTTTGCCAAAAATCTTTCTGCAGCCATTTGAATTGAACGATCGATGGTTAAAACAACATCGTCACCATCAACTGCCGGTTGGATAATATTGTTGTCTCCAACGGTAATCTGGCGACCAACACTATCTTTTTGGGTTTGGAAAACACCTTTTTTACCCTGGAGTTGAGTGTTGAATTTATTTTCAATTCCATACTGTCCAATGCCTTCTGGCGTTACAAAGCCTAAAACGTTGGATGCTAATTGGCCTTCAGGGTAGTAGCGGAAATACTCTTCTTTAAGACCAAGTCCACTGAAACTTTTTGTTTTATCGCTTGTGATGAGTTGTTTGATTTGTGCTGAAATATCCTGACTGAGTTTTCGTTTTAAAATAACGTAACGATTGAGACCTTTTAAAATGGTTTCAAGTTCAGTAGGTGGAAGTTCTAAATAGGGACTTAAGGCTACTGCTACTGCATGGCGATCTACGATTTGTGCGGGAAAAGCATTGAGATCTGATTGATCGATTTCGATTCCCGGGAGATTAAGGCCAGCAATTTGGTTAAGTGTGTCCTTATCTAAACTGTTCGTTAAAAGGATTTCCGAACGGTTTACCTGACTGATTTTATCCAAAAGGTCAGCAGAGAATTGTTGGAAGAGTTCTTCATCACTTAAAGATTTTACGAGTGCTTTTTGTTCAGGAGTTGTGGCTTTTGCCAAAGCAATTTTTACCCGTTTTTCGTCTGCATCACGGGCATCTTTTAAATCAAAAATCATTGGGGAAATACGATCGGCAACAGTTTTTTTATCTGCAATTAAGGTTGGATCAGCAAATAAAAGATCCAATGTTGTGTTTGTAGCAACACGAACATTGTCGTTTGAAGCGTAATCTTTAATGAAAATTTCTCCGCGTCGGGCAGGGAGTTCGCTATAACCGTAATGTTCTTTGGCTGCTACGGTTTCGTAATAGTCGTAACGTAAGACTTGAAGATAAAAAAGACGAACAACAATCACGCCAGTCATAAAAATAATGGCTGCTGTGAGCAGTGCAAGCCGGTTCATTGGCTTCCATGTCCGATTTGTTCGTTTTTTGGTCATAAAAATTTTGAAGACAGGTCGCTATTATAGATGGATTTTTGCAAAATTTCCACCATGGTATAATGTGCAACGGTATTAAAGTGTTTTTAATCCTTATTTTTACGATAATGTCACGGAAGACCACTCTTGAAAATGGCTTAAGGATAGTCACAAAAGAGCTTGATAACACCAAATCAGTTACGGTACTTATTTTGGTTGGCGCAGGTTCACGTTATGAAGAAAAGAAAATTAATGGTATTTCTCACTTTTTGGAACATATGTTCTTTAAAGGAGCGAAGAAATATAAGAATACAAAAGAGGTTTCAGAGGCTATTGATGGTGTTGGAGGAGATTTTAACGCTTTCACAGGTAAAGAATACGCTGGATATTACGTAAAAGTTGCAGATAAGCATTTTGATTTGGCGGTTGATGTTTTGGCTGACATGCTTATTCATTCTAAATTTGATCCTGTTGAAATCGATAAAGAACGTGGTGTTATTATGGAAGAATATAATATGTATCAGGACACTCCGATGTACCAAATTGGTTGGGATTTTGAGCGTTTGATTTATGGTGATCAGCCGATTGGTTGGGACCAGGTTGGTACTAAAGAAATTATTATGAGTCTTCAACAGGCGGATTTTTTGAAATATCGAAAAGAGCTTTATACTCCTGAAAATACCGTTATCGCGATTGCTGGAAATGTTGATCATGATGAAGTTGTTGAACAGGTGGAAAAACTTTTTGATTTTGAAAAAGCTAAGAAATCTTACGATTTTATTCCTGCTGAACCTTTTACGGGCGGAAAAAAATTGTATTTGCGAAATAAAAAAACAGAACAGGCTCATGTAATGCTTGGTTTCCCTGGCTATAACGAAGAACATAAAGATCATTATGCTGCGAAACTTTTGTCGATTGTTTTGGGTGGGAATATGAGTTCAAGAATGTTTTTGTCGGTTCGTGAAGCTCAAGGTTTGGCTTATTATATTAGTACTTCAACTGACGAATATACGGATACTGGTACGTTCACAACAAATGCCGGAGTGTCATTGGATGGCATTGATAAGGCAGTTGTGGCGATCATGGCTGAATATAAAAAAGTGTTGGATGAAGTTATTCCTCCTGCAGAACTTAAAAAAGCTCAGGAGTTTTTGAAAGGAAAAATGGTTTTGCGATTGGAAGATTCTGAGGAATACGCACATTTGATCGGGAAATATGAATTGCTGTACGACAAAATGCGTAGTCCTGACGAAATTATGAAAGCGATTGATAAGATTACGGTAAAAGATTTACATCGAGTGGCTCAGGATTTGTTTAAGCCTGAAAACGCACGTTTGGCCGTAATCGGTCCTTACGAAGATGAAGAAAGATTCCTCAAACTCCTTAAGTTTTAATTTTTAAAATTTATCATGAAAAAATTTCTTCCTACCCTATCTCTCGTCGTTTTACTTTCCAGCTCTTCAGCTGGAGCAGTTTTTGCTATGGGTTCTCAAAGTTTTTCGGATGTTCCACCAGGTAGTGATTATTATGATGCAGTTGGATATTTGAAAACAGCAGGTATTATTGATGGTTATGCTGATGGTACGTTCAAGCCTTATCAGCCGATTAATCGTGCTGAGTTTACGAAAATTATTGTTGGTTCAACTGGTTTTATGCCTGCTTCAAATGATTCAGGTGGAAATGATTCACTTACTGCTGATGGCTTAAAATTTAGTGATGTTCATGATGGAAACTGGTTTAATCCTTATCTTATAAAAGCTGTGCAGATGGGTTATATCAGCGGTTATCCAGACGGCACCTTTAAGCCTGCACAGAATATTAATTTTGTTGAAGCCTCAAAAATTATTGTGGTTTCTTATGGTGGTGATTTTGCTGGTGCTGGTTATGCTCCAGAAGATTGGTTCCATAAATATGTGAATATCCTTGAACAAAAACATGATATTCCAACAACCATTAACACGTTTGATCAGCAAATTACCCGAGGAGAGATGGCTGAAATGATGTATCGTTTGAAAACTGAAAATGTAGGTAAACCTTCTATGACTTATGATGATTTGGCTACACCAAAAGGTTTTCTTACAGGTACTTTGAGTTATCCAGCTGAAGGAGTTCCTCCAGAAATGATTGTGTGTGCTGATAGTACTGCTAATGCATCAACTTACTGTACGTATAGTAAAATTAATTCTCCGGTTTATGAAACTGGAGTTGGGTATTCATTACCTGTTCCTGCTGGTACGTATAATGTTTATGCAAAGGTGTATGTTCCTGCGAGCAGCAATTTTGTTACCGGATTATATTCAGATTATGTTACTTGCGGCATGAAACAGGCCTGTACTTCACATAAATCTATTAATGTGAAAGTAACTGCTGGAGCTACCGTGAAAGGTATTGATCCTTCTGATTGGTACCAAAACTAGTGACAAATGTCGCGGATTGCATTATGATTCGCGCGAAATTTATTTTTTTAGTTTAAAAATATGAGTATGAACTTTTCAGGTGTGAAAGAAAAAACATTGGTTCTCATTAAACCGGATGGTGTACAACGTGGTTTGATTGGCGAAGTAATCGCTCGTTTTGAGAAAAAGGGTTTGAAACTTGTTGGTATGAAAATGATGAGTTTGGATGAAGCTGTATTGCGTGAACATTATGCACATATTGCTGACAAGCCATTTTTCCCTGGTGTAAGTAGTTTTATGCAAAGTTCTCCAGTGGTTGCAATGTGCTGGGAAGGTTTGGAAGTTGTTTCTGCTGTTCGTGTACTTTGTGGAATTACAAAAGCCCGTGCTGCTGATGCAGGTTCGATTCGTGGTGATTTTGCTATGAGCGTGGCTTGTAACGTTATTCATGCTTCTGATTCTGTTGAAACAGCTCAAAAAGAGGTTCCACGTTTCTTCAAAACAGATGAGGTTTATGAATATGCGAAATCAGAATACGAGCATGTTTATATGGACGACGAAAAAAACTAGTATTTTTGTATGCCATCTTTAAAGCTAGCTTCTGCTAAGAGGCCACTAGCGAAAAGCGAAACTCCGCTTACGCTGTTTGAATGTGTGCGTAACCGGAATGCGTTTTTGTTGCAGAGTTCTCAGCGATTTACATTTATTGGCTACGACCCTTTTGCCAAGATTTGGAGTATTCAAGGTGTGACGCAGCTTTTGAAGATGCGGGATTTTTTGGATTGGAAAAAAAGTGCGAAGGGACAAATTATTGAAGGTGAGCCGTTGGAAATTTTGAGTGATGTCATGAAACGGTTTCTTTTTACGGGAAAATCACCAGTGCCTTTTTGCGGAGGAATTGCGGGTTATTTAAGTTACGATTTTGGAGCGAGTTTGGTTGGTATTCAACAAAAAGTTTTTGATGATGTTGAACTTCCAGATTTTACGTTCTTTTTTGCTGATAAGATTATTGCGATTGATCATGAAAAATCAGAAGTCTATTTTTTGGCTTTTGCTTCAACTGATCTTGAAGCTGAACGGAAAGTGGAATTGATGGAAAAAGATTTAAAAAATGGTCCGATGTTTGTGGAATCTGGAAAAGTTGGAGAGATTTTGTCCAACCTTACTTATGAACAATATGTACAAAAAATTGCAGAAATTAAACATTATTTACAAGAAGGGGATACATATCAGGTGAATTTTTCGCAAAGATTTTCTGCACAAAATACCAAAGATTCTTGGGAAATTTATAAAGTTTTGACGAAGATGAATACGGCTCCATACAGCTGTTATTTTGATTGTGAAGATTTTCAAATTATGAGTTCTTCGCCGGAATTATTGCTTAAAAAAGAAGGTTCAAAAATTTTGACAAAACCGATTAAAGGAACAGTTCCACGTGGAAAAAATGAGCAAGAAGATGAAGAAAATATTCAAAAACTTTTGGATTCACAAAAGGATGCGGCTGAACTTGCGATGATTGTGGATTTGGAGAGAAATGATTTGGGTAAAGTTTGTGATGCTGGATCGATTAAGGTTTCTGCTCATCGCGCTGTGGAAAAATATGCTCGGGTTATTCATACGGTTTCTACAGTTGAAGGGAAACTTTTGCATAATAAAGATTTTTTTGATGCGTTGAAGGCTGTTTTCCCTGGAGGTTCGATCACGGGCTGTCCTAAAAAGCGTTCAATGGAAATTATTGATGAACTTGAAGATTTTAAACGTGGTGTTTATACGGGTTCTGCGGGATTTATTGGTTTTGATGGGAATGGGTCCATGAATATTTTGATTCGAACCATGTTTTTGCAAAATAAAAAGCTTTTTTATCATGCTGGTGGAGGGATTGTGATTGATTCTGATGCTCAACAGGAGTACGAAGAAACGTTATATAAAAGCCAAGCGTTGAGTGAGTCATTAAAAAATCATTAAATTGTCATAAAACAATTTAAGAATAGAGATATATTGACGTATTTAACTATTGCTTTTTGGTTTTGATGAGCTAGAATTCTTGGTGAAAACTTTTTTGAATAAGTATTTTATGTCAACGAGTTCACACTCTTCTGCTCCAGACGAATTAGGCCAATCTTTTGATCTTAGTAGTGATCCGGATGGAGACGTAATAACGAATCCGCTTGAATTAAAACCTTTAACTGATGAAAGAGAAAAAAGTGATATTCATACGATCCCGACTATCAGGCCAGGAGAAGAAGCGAATGATACTGAAATTGAAGATGTGAAAGGGAGTAAGATGGATCGTGAGAGTCAGCATAATATTGACGAAGAGCTTGAAAGAATTAGAGATTTGGCTCTTCAGGCTGCAATTCCCAAATTTACTCCAAGTGTTTTAGCTGCTGCTCATATTGGTCATAAAATTGATGATGACCATTATGCGGGTATTGAACATGCTTTGCTTTCTGATCCAGATGGTGAAACAATTGTTGATATTGAAATTGCACAACCAAAATCTCAATAAATTTAGTTATTTTTATGGGAAGTTCTCGTCCCCCAGAATTACGTGATTCACCTATTGAAACAGTTGCACCTGAAACTGAAAGTAGAGTTGTTTATGTAGGTGAAACTGATCGCACTCCTGAATCAAAAAATGTTGGAGATGCTTTGGTCGCTGTTGCAAAAGGCCGGAAAGAAGTTAGGATTGAAGTCAGAGATGCTTTGCAAATTCCTGTTGTTCCAGTTCCACATTCAAAAGATTCAGCAAGATTTAGAAAAATTTCACCAGGTCCTTCAACAAAACGAAGTCCTGTTATTCGACGACCTACCCCACCTCAGCTTAAAAGACCGCCAAGTTCTGACGATGATTTTATTGGTGTAAAAAAGAGTGATTTGCATGATGATAGTGATCTTGATTTTTTGAAAATTCCTGACCTTAAAGAAGACGATCTTTTGGCTTATCTTGATCGTATTTTAAGGACGCCCAATAAAAATTCCGGAAAAAAATAATGAATAATTTTTTTGTTTGAACTATGAATTCACTTCCAAGAGAACCAGAAAATTCACAAAACGATGGAGATCGAGATTCGCAGGTAATTCCAAAAGTTTCTGAATATAAAGAGCCGGTTGCGATCAGCGTTTTTGCTGATACAAAGGAAGTTGATAATGAGTTTACGATTGAATTGTCGCCAAAACCTAAGCGAACGGTGGATTCAACTGCGGCAACGATTCGGGCAATGTTGGAAAGATGTTCAAATTCACCTATTGAATCTGTGAGGAATGCTGCGAAAAATGAATTGGAATTATTGGACCAAAAAGAGAAGGAAGCGAAAAAACCTCGTTAGATTATTTTGTTGAGTTTTGCTAAGATGCAGCCAGTTTTACGCAAGAGTATGATTGTTTTTTTGAACGGAAAATTTGTGGATGAGAAACAGGCAAAGGTTTCGGTTTTTGATCATGGGTTTTTGTATGGCGATGGTATTTATGAAACTTTGCGGACGTATGATGGTAAAATTTGGCAATTAGATGAGCACTTGAAGCGGTTGAGAAAGTCTGCGCGGATGTTGAAAATTGATGTGCCTTGGAAAGATGCACAGTTAAGTTCTTGGTTGTTGAAGCTTTTGAAGATGAATGGTTTTGATGAATCGCGGATTCGGATAACGGTGACGCGCGGGCTCAATGATTTTGATTTTTCTGGTGGAAAAAAACCGACGTTGTTGATGGTGGTTCAGAAATTTAAAAAAGAACCCGCGAGTGTTTATGAAAAAGGTGTGGATGTAGTTTTATTGCCCTGGAAGCGAATCCTTCCTGAAGCCAAAAGCATCAGTTTGCTGCCAATGATTTTGGGTCAGCAGTTCGTGGTAAAAAAGAAAGCATATGAAGGATTGTTTTTGGGTGAAAAAGATGAAGTTTTGGAAGGAACAATTACAAATGTCACCGCGGTTTTTGGAAATGTTTTAGTTGCGCCAAGTAGAGGCGTTTTGGCTGGATGTACACAAGAAATGGTTTTGAAACTTGCGAAGAAAAATGGATTTAAAATTGAAAATCGCCAGTTATTTTTATCCGAACTTTTAAAAGCTGATGAAGTTTTTTTGACGAATGCGCCTCGAGGAATTATTCCTGTGCGATCAATTGATGGGAAAAAGATTGGTAATGGGGAGCCAGGTTCTGTTACAATCCAACTCCTTAGCCAATTTAAGGCTGCGGTTTCTCCTCAAAAAAGAAAATAATTTATCAAAAATTTTGCATGGAAAATGTTCGCGGGAAAAAATTATCACTCCAAAAGCCTTTAATTATGGGGATTTTGAATGTGACCCCTGATTCTTTTTCTGATGGAGGAAAATTTAAAAGTACGGAAGAAGCCGTTGAGCATGCATTAAAAATGGTCCAAGAAGGTGCGGATATTATTGATATTGGCGGGGAATCTACAGGTCCGGGTTCCAAAGATGTGGTTGAGAAAGAGGAGTTGGAGCGCGTGCTTCCTGTGATTGAGGGTTTGAGAAAAAAGAGTGATGTTTGGATTTCTGTTGATACGTATAAAGCTGAAGTAGCGCGTCATGCTTTGGAAAAAGGTGTTGATATGGTTAATGACGTAACTGCGCTTCGAGGAGACGAAAAAATGGTTTCTGTTTTGGCGGAATATGATGTTCCAATTGTGATTATGTATGCCAAAGATCCAACGGCCCGGACAACTCGAGAAGCAAAAAATTATGATGATGTTGTGAAAACTGTTCATCATTTTTTGGTGGAACGTTTGGATTTTGGAGTTCGCAATGGAATTCGCAAAGATCGTTTTATTCTCGATCCTGGAATGGGCGCTTTTGTCAGCAGTGATTCAAAATATAGTCTTCAGCTTTTGAAACGTTTGGATGAATTTAAAGATATGGGTTTACCGATTTTAGTTGGTGCTTCACGCAAAGGTTTTATCGGGGAAATTTTGAAAACGAAAGTTCAAGAGCGTTTGGAAGGGAGTTTGGCTTGTGCGGCTGTTGCTTTGATGAACGGGGCTTCCATTTTGCGCGTTCATGATGTACAAGAGACTCGTCGCGTTGCTGATATGGTTCACGCTATTATGACTTCTTAATTTATTATGTTCGTTACCAAAGAGTTCACATTTGATTCAGCGCATTTTTTGACCAATTATTATGGCAAATGCGAACGTGTGCATGGTCATACTTATAAATTGCAGGTGACGGTTGAAGGAAAAGTTCAAAGTAACGGGTTGGTCGTGGATTTTGTGGTGTTAAAACGTGTGGTGAAAAAACAGGTTTTGGAAAAATTGGATCATCAACTTTTGAACGATGTGATTGAAAATCCTTCAGCAGAAAGAGTTGTGATGTGGATTTGGGATCAATTAAAAGATCTTCATGTTTTGCTTGCAGAAGAGCAGGATGACCCGAATCTTGGTGATGAATTAAAAAAATATTTTAAAAAAGGAGAAGATAAAGATTTGCAAAAAGGAGATTTCGAAAATGCTTTAAAATTGTCTGAACTTAAACTTTGGGAAACTGGTTCGAGTTTCGTAACCTATTGTGGGAAATAATGGAAATGATATTCTGTTGGTAACAACTTTCCTTACCTTCATTTTTAAATATGGGAGAACTTTCACCTTTAGATGATTTAGAGGTTGATAAAATGTTAGCGAATCTTGAGCAGCCTGCTTCAGCAGATTCCAGAATTTCTGGTGTGAATGTTGTTGTAGATTCTGGTGTTTCAGCTATTGTCGATCGTTCACGGGCGATGATGGAAAGTTCTGACCGCATGAGAGCAGTTACTATTAGTGCTGATTCTTCTGAGATTGATCCTGCTTTGATTGAACATATTATGGCTGATTTTGAAGAAGTTCAGTTAGCCGGAGTGGAGCGAAGGATTTTGCCTGTGGATTTTAAAGAACAAGGTTATTGGGGAAACAGGGTGTTTTTATTTACAATTATGATGGAGGAAAAATATCCTGAGATTTTTGGAGATTCTGAAAAATTTGATAGAGTTCAGGCTTTGATTTTGCAAAAAGGTGGTTTTCCTTCTGATAAAATTCCGACTTCTAAAAAGTAATTTTGTATCATGGAAAAGCATGACGAACAACATGTGTTTTTGAGTTTGGGTTCAAATATGGGTAATCGAGGGGCGAATTTGCAGATGGCGCTTGTTGATTTGGAACGTTGGGAGGTCAGGATTTTGAGAAGTTCGTCGATTTATGTGACGGATCCGGTTTTATTGAAACCTCAAAAACCTGGTGAAAAATCGCAAGAGGATTTTTATAATATGGTCTTGCAGGTGAAAACCGACCGTTCTCCTGAAGATTTATTAACAGTTTTGCTTGCCATTGAACGGAGTTTAGGGCGTGAACGAAAGGAAAAATGGGGTCCTCGCACTATTGATATTGATATTCTTTTTTATGGAGATCTGGCCATGAAAGAATCAGAACTTGAGATTCCTCATCCACATTTGGCTGACCGTAAATTTGTTTTGATTCCTTTATGTGAGATTGCGCCGAATTTTGTTCATCCTGTGCTTAAAAAAACCTCGGAACAGCTCTTGAAGCTCTGCAAGGATGAGGGTAAAGTTACGGTACTTTCTTAACAGTGCCCAATGTCAGAAGATGTCCAAAATCATAATGCGATGATCATTGAGTCTTATCGCGATCATTTGAAGTTTCTGCGGAAGAAATCTTTGGAAATGCGCATTGAACTGCTCAAGGCTACAAATAAAGCTCAATATGGTCACAGTGGGAGTTCGCTTTCTGCCATGGATATTTTGGTGACATTATATTATGGCAAGTTTCACGATCGTCCGGTGATGAGTTTTGATCCACAAAAACCGGGTTGGGATGCTCAGGACTATTTTATTTTGTCTAAAGGCCATGCTTGTCCGGCTTTGTATGCGATTTTGGCTGATTTAGGATTTTTTCCGAAAGAAGAAATGAACCATCTTTTTCAGATGAATAGTTTGTTGCAAGGTCATCCCGTGAAAAAAATTCCTGGGATTGTTTTAAATGCAGGTTCGCTTGGTCACGGGCTTTCCGGAGCGCTTGGATTGGCAATGTCTTTGAAAGCTGAGAAAAATTATAATAAGGTTTTTTGTTTGATGGGTGACGGTGAATTGCAAGAAGGTCAGGTTTGGGAAGCAGCAATGGCTGCGGCTCATTATAAATTGGATAATCTGGTTTTGATTATTGATGATAATGGTTTGCAGATTGAAGGACCAACAAGATCTGTCATGAATGTTGACCCGATTGTTGATAAATTTGAATCTTTTGGGTGGAAAACGGTTCCGGTTCGCGGTGGTCACAATTTTGAAGAGTTACTTTCCGGTTTGGAACGCGCAATTGAGGTTCAACGTCGACCGGCTGTGGTTGTTGCTCATACGATTAAAGGAAAGGGCGTGAGTTTTGCTGAGAATAAGTCGTTTTATCATGGTGTTCCACTGAGTGATGAGGAAATGGCAGTTGCGATTCCGGCGTTGGAAGAGGAATTGTCGTTGCTGGATTTATAGCCGATTATTTGAAATATGGTTTTTGCTCCGTTTGTTATTTATGCGATCGTTAAAACGTTTTTCTTTTCTCCTTTTTTGGTTGATGGGGAATCGATGATGCCAACGTTACAGACCAGCGAATTTTTTATGGTTGATCGTTTGTCGTATTTGGCTGGGGATCCCAAGCGTGATGATGTGGTGATTTTTTATTTGGATGAAGATCCGACGTATTATTATGTAAAACGGGTGATCGGTTTGCCAGGGGATAAGCTTCATTTGGAGAAAGACGGAGTGTTTTTGGTTGATCCTCAAACGGGGGTTCGCCATAAATTGAGTGAACCTTTTATTATGCCTGATCCAAATCCTTCGGAACATTTTTTGTCTGATACCAATGAACTTGGTCAGGATTTTACGGTTCCACAAGGCCGATATTTTGTGATGGGGGACAATCGTGAACACAGCAAAGATTCTCGTTTTTTTGATGATCCGTTTGTTCCGCGAAAAAATTTGTTAGGAAAATTTGGTTTTAAAATTTAAATTATTTGTATGCGTCATCAACAAATTCAGCGTGTGGTTTCAGGTGTGCTTGGAATTTTAGTGCTTTGTGCTTATGCTGGTTGTGCGATTCATAATACTTTACCAGCGACATTGTCGTATATTTCTTCACAACAAGGCACTGGCGTTGATGGGAAAAATTCTCAACAGAAAGCCCACAATGGTCCGCAGGCACAAGATTTGGGACTGCAAGATCTTACGATTCAAACTCCTGATGGTGATGTGGTTTTTCATGTTCAGGTTGCGGATACTGAAGCAACGCGAACAGTTGGATTGATGTATCGCGAAAAAATGCCGGCAACGGAAGGAATGGTTTTTCTTTTTGATCAGCCACAATCACTCACATTTTGGATGAAAAATACGTTGATTCCATTGGATATGATTTTTATCAATAAAGATTGGAAGGTTGTGACTATTCAAAAATCAGCTCAACCTTGTACATCAGACCCGTGTGTTTTGTATCCGTCGAACGCAAATGCTCAATATGTACTTGAAATTAATGCTGGATTGAGCGATAAACTAGGGATACAACAGGGAGCAAAGGTTCAATTACAACAATAATTTTTATTAATAGTTCGTTGACTCATGACATTAGGACTTTTTAACAAACCGGTTTACGACGAAGTTGCTTCGACCTCCAAAGCTTTTGGTGATGCGATGATTAAGATGGGTGCGAAGTATAAAAATGTGGTTGTTTTGGACGCGAATGCCGGAAGGTTTTTGAATTTGGGCGGGTTTGCCCGGGCTTTTCCTGATCGTTATTTTAATTTTGGAAATGCGGAATCCAATATGATTGGTGCTGCTGCAGGATTTACGGTTCGCGGAAAAATTCCGGTGGTGTGTTCTTTTTCGATGTTTGTGACTGGTCGTGCTTGGGAACAGATCAGAAACGCTGTGGCGTATCCGTTGTTGAATGTGAAATTCGTGGGAGCTTTTAGCGGAATTTTGAGTGGTGAAGACGGTGCAACGTATCAGGCTTTGGAAGATGTGGCTTTGATGCGTTCGATTCCAAATATGAAAGTTGCTTGTCCTGCGGATGGAGTGGAAACAAAACAGGTTTTGGATGCGATGATGAACGATTATGGTCCGACCTATTTGCGTTTGGCGAATATGCCGATGACGAATATTTATGATGATGACCGCAAATTTGAGTTTGGACGTGGTCATATTTATCGTCCAGGAACAGATGTTTGTCTTTTTTCTTATGGTGATGCTTTCCATTCTTCTTTGCGGGCTGCGGAAATGCTTGAACGTGATGGGCTTTCGGTGATGGTTGTGAATCTTGCTTCGATTGCGCCGATTGATCAGGCGTTGGTCATTGAATGTTCTAAACAAGCTTCACATGTTGTCACGGTTGAAGATCATCAAATTGTTGGTGGTCTTGGTTCTGCGGTGATGGAAGTGTTGAGTGAAAATTATCCATGCAAAGTTACTCGCATTGGCATGAACGGTTTTGGTGAATCTGGAAAAGCTGACGAGCTCTACAAAAAATACCGTCTTGATCCGGTGGGAATTTATGAGCAGGTGAAACAGCTCTTTTAGGTTTTTCGTTTAACCCAGTTCGTTACTTTTTGATGTATTTCATCTATTATGCCATTTGGCTTATCATTGTCGTTTTCAGGTTTCACATCGATTTCTATTCCCGGAACTTCAAAATCTTCAGCGTCGTCTTGACCTGATGTTTTTTTTACATCGAGCCAGTATTCATAATTTTCTGGTTCAGTGCTGTCTGGAATGTCGAAACTTTCTAATTCAAATTCTCCTGAAGAGTTGAGTATGTCTTCAATTTTTTTAGCTTCCTTAAAGTATGTTTCTTTTTTTACATCAGGCATTTTAAATTCTCCAGGAGCGTTTAGAGCGGTTACGATTTTTTTATCGTCTTTTTTAGAATAGGGTTTATATTTTGGGATATTTACAACTATATAATTTTGACGGTTGTTTCTACCTAAAGATATTCCAAATTTTAATTTTTTCATTTCAATAATTATTTGGGGGTATACCGCATGCCCAAACCATCGCATTTTTGCTTCTCCCAAACCATTTCGTGATAAACAGTGGGCTACTTTTTTTGCACCTAGAATAAGATCCTGTTTGAGATCTTCCCTTAATGGTTTAGCCAATTCCTGCCGCGCGTTTTTGGATAAGGCATTGTCTGAAAGTTTTTTCGATTCTGGTTGTTTCCGTGCTGTTTCGTTCATAGTTTTTTGGATTTATTTTTTATTATCGATCGTCTAGCTCATTGGTTCATCTTGCTTTAGAGGTCTCGTGGTAAGCCGTTTTCGATAGTCATCGTGAGATCTTCATCATCGGGTTCGGCCGCTTTTTGTGTGGGCAGATTTTCGATGATTTCTTTTTGGGTTGTTCCCATAGTTTTTTCTATAGGATTTGTTTTTATTTTGTACTTAAACCGAAATTTGCGGAATGTTGAACCAACGGCTTTATTATCAATGAATTCAAAAACTCTTTTTCTTAATTCATCCAAAAATTGGCGTTCTTTTTTTGGAGGAAGATCTAGAAGTTTTTGAACGATTAGCATTTGTTGATTTTGAACTTCAGCTTTTGCTAAAATTTTTCTTCTGCGCTTTTCTTCGTTGCCTTGAAGAGTTTTCATGACATCCATTTCTCCAATGAGTATTCCGGGTTCGTCTTGTCTTCCAGTTTCAACTCGTAGTTGGATTTTGTTCGTGAAGATCGTAAAATCACGTTGATCCGAACCAACGGCACTGATTTTTTCTATAGCATGACCCATGTCTGTAAGCGCAGCCACAAGGTCTAACTGGAGAGCCCTTACTTTTGGAAGATCACTAAGTTCAATAGGGCTTTCCGGTTCAATAATAATTTCATCAGGAGCATTTTGCATGTGTCTGCATTATTGCTTTTTCTTATGCTGATGTTTTTGTGCCGCAGTTTTTTTTGCACCTTCAGGGAGTTTTGCAAGATGAGGTTTGCAGACCATGCCTTCTGGCATTTCTACTAATTCAAATGGGCGAGTGAAGTGCCAGTTTTCGATTTCTGGCATGTCTTTGCCGTTTTCTATGATGTATGCTGCATGTTCATCAAGTTTTTTGAGGAAGAATGCGGTGAGTTCATCTGCTTTTGCTTTGAGTTTTGGATTTTGTTTTACAGCTTTTTCCAAGACATCAATACAAAGGTTGTAACGATCGGTTTTGTTCATTACCATCATGTTGAATGGAGTTGTAGTTGTTCCTTCTTCCATGTAACCGTGAACACTGATACGATCCATGGCTTCGCGACCGAAAATAAGTTTGCGGATTGCTTCCGGATAACCGTGGAAGTTGAAGATGATCGGCTTGTCTTCCGTAAAATAGCAGCAGAAATCTTCGTGACTTAAACTAAGTGGATGTTTTTCGTCACCAACGCCAAGCGCTGTAAGTTCAGAAACATTCACGAAACGAAGTTTAAGTTGAGGAATGAGTTTGTTCAAAAGTGAAATTGCGGCCATTGATTCTTGAACCAAGGCATCACCAGCTGCAGCCATTACAATGTCCGGATCTTTGCTGGCTTTTGGATCGATCCAATGCCAGATTCCAACGCCGACTTTGAGTTCTTCCTGGGCTTCTTTTAAGGTTAACCATTGCGGCATAACTTGTTTGCCCGCAACGATCACGTTAATACTGTCCGTACGTTTGAAACAGTCTTCAAGAATTACCAAAAGTTGGTTGGCATCAGCAGGGAAGTAGACACTGCAGAATTTGCCGTGTTTTTCCAAAATGCCGCTGATGAAGCTTGGATTTTGGTGTGAATAACCGTTGTGTTCCTGTCTCCAACCCACACTTGTGAGTAAATAGTTCAAAGATGGAATTGGTTTTCTCCAAGGAACTTTGCTCGATTGCTTCATGAATTTTGCGTATTGATCCACCATGCTTGCGATGATCGTGGCAAAAGCTTCGTAGGTTGCAAAAATACCGTGACGACCAGTGAGCGTGTAGCCCTGCATCCAGCCCTGCAAATTGTGTTCACTTAAAACTTCCATCACGCGTCCTTCTGGTCCGATGTTTTCATCGTAACTGTGAAGTGGCCACATGAATGCGCGTTTTGTGACTTCAAAGAGGGCGCCGAATTTATTGGATTCGGTTTCGTCCGGGCAGTAAAAGCGGAAGTTTTTTTTGTTTGCTGCAATAATATCGCGCATGTATTCGGCACTGACTCCTGTGTTTCCGACTTGTGGTTCGCCGCGTTTTGTTAAATAGATGCGGTATTTTTTTTGATCCGGGAGTTTGAGTTTTTTCATCATGTTACCGCCGATCGCATATTTGTTCATGCCCATGCGTTCATCGCCTTTTGGAACAAATTCCATGATTTCTGGAAGTGGTCGTCCGTGTGAATCTACAAGTTCATCGACTTTGTAATTTTCCAACCAATCTTTTACAAGTTTGAAATGTTCAGGATTGGTTCGTGGATCGCTGATTGGAATGCCGTGAGAACGGTATGTTCCTTCAACTTTGTGACCATCGGCTTTTTTGATTCCGGTCCAACCTTTGATGGAACGAAGAATAATCATTGGCCATTTTGGTTTTAATAATGGGGTTTTTGAAGAACGAGCTTTCTTTTGAATTGCGCGGATTTGGTGATACGCGTGATCAAGTGCACGAATCATTTTTGGATGAGGATTTTTTTCGTGAGCATCAGTAATGTCCACAATGATGGGTTCGTATCCGTAACCTGTGAAAAGGCTCATGAGTTCTTCGTTGCTGGCTGTCCCGAAAATTGTTGGTCCAGTAATTTTGTATCCATTTACATGTAAAATCGGCAACACTGCTCCTGATTCTTTTGGATTTAAAAATTTGTTTCCGTGCCAAGCTGTGGAAAGAGGTCCGGTTTCTGCTTCACCATCGCCAACAACACAGGCAACGATTAAATCTGGATTATCCATGACTGCTCCGTACGAAGTTGCGAGTGAATATCCAAGTTCTCCACCTTCCAAAATCGCGCCTGGAGTTGCAGGATTCACGTGACTTGGAAAACCACCCGGCCAACTGAACATTTTGATAAGTTTGTGGGTTCCTTCTTCGTCTGGAATTAAATCCGGATAATATTCGGCGAGTGATTTTTCCGCAAAGAGATTGGCAATAACGCCAGGAGCTCCGTGGCCCGGACCAACAACGTACATCATTGATGCGTGATGTTTGTAGATTAAATAGTTAAGATGCGCATAAATAAAATTCAAACCCGGAACTGTTCCCCAGTGACCCAGAATACGTTCTTTGATGTGCGTAGTTTTGAGTTCTTTGCGAAGCAGGGTGTTTTCTTTCAAATAAAGCTGCGCAGCGCTGAGGTAATCTACGTAACGGAGATATTTTGGAAGCCATTCCAGTGCGCGTGCGTCCAAAGATTTTGATTTTTTTGGCGCCGGCTTTTTTACAGTAGGTTTTTTTTTGATAATTTTTTTAGGCATAAATTTTGAAATTAATTTTTATTTATTATTTTGAGAAATTTATCACGTCCGTCATTTCAATATTTTTATTTCAACATCTCGTTAGTTACTTCGTCGTAATTGTTTACCAAATAGTCCGCCCCAGCGGCTTGAAGTTTTTCTTTTGGAGTTGTGGTGATTAAAGCGATGCAGTGCATGTGGCCGGCTTTTGCTGCTTGAACGCCATTGACGGCATCTTCAAAAACAATGCATTCTTCTGGTTTGAGTCCGAGTTTTTCAACAGCTTTCAAGAAAATATCCGGAGCAGGTTTTGAATTTTCTACGTCTTTGTTTGTGATAATGAATGGAAAATATTCGCGTAAGCCGACTTTTTTTAACAGGAAATCTGTAGCTTCAATGCGGTTTCCGGTGCCCATGGCGAATTTCATGCCTTTGGCTTTTTGTGTTTCTAAAAATTTTGCAACGCCAGGAACGGCTTCAATTGGAGCGTTTTGAATAATCCGATCGTAAACAACGGCTTTTTCTGCTGAATATTGCTGGGTTTGTTCTTCGGTGATCGTAATTCCGTGTTCTTTAAAAAATTCAGGGAAGGTGCAATGTGCTCCTCGTCCTGAAAATCGTGCATCGTCTGCAGCTGTGTATGTGAGGCCGTGATTTTTGAAAACTTCAATAAACGCTTGAGCGTGAAATTGTTGGGTCAATGTGACCGTTCCGTCGAGATCAAAAATGAGTCCTTTGATAGCCATAATTTTGTGTTTTTATTTATTACATTATAACATGATTTTTTGTTTTCAGCAATTTGTGCTAAAATCCTGACAATTTATATTTTCACTGATTTTTAAATCATCTTTATGGAACGACTTCTTGGCGACTCAGAGCCATTAACTGTTGATTCTCCAGTCAGACTTCAGGTTCAGGCAGAATTTTTAGGTTTTCTTGCTGCAAAATTAAGCTCAGTTGTTCCAAGTTATTCTTCCAATGATTATTTAACTTTTTTGATTCAAACCGTTGGAAAAGATTATGCCGATTGGTTTCAGTCTTTTTCTGAACGTCCAGGCATCACTGCCGGTTTTTTTCGTGAAACGTTCATCACGCAGCCATCGATTCTTTTGGCTCAACTTTATCCTGATCTTTCGCAGGATGAATATTTTGAGAAAATAGCTGCATCTTTTCGGGAAAATTTAAAGCCGGTTGAAACTCACCGATTCATCACGTATGATGAGATCCAGCAGGTTTTAACAGGAAAAGAAGCCGCTAAAGAAATGGAAACAATTGAATCTTAAATATTTTATGGCACTTCCACTCAAAATTTTTTCAGGCTCTTCTCATCCAGAATTGGCTAAGGCTATTGCTAAAAGTCTCCATGTAAAATTGTCGGAAATGGAATTAAAAAGGTTTGCCTGCAATGAAATTTATGCAAAACCTGTGGAAAGTGTTCGTGGATGCGATGTTTTTGTTGTTCAAACAGGAACAAATCGTGTGAACGAAGATTTGATGGAACTTTTTATTATGATTGATGCGTTGAAACGTTCTTTTGCTGAACGTATTCACGTGATTATTCCTCATTATGGTTATGCGCGTCAGGATCGTGTGGCTACGCCGCGTGAACCGATCAGTGCAAAATTGATTGCGAATTTGATTTCTGCTGCGGGTGCAAATCATGTGATTACGATCAATTTACATTCGGATCAAGAACAAGGATTTTTTGATTTTCCGGTTGATAATTTGACGGCGAAAAAACTTTTTGTTGATTATTTTATCAAGAAGAAATTGAAAGATTTGGTTGTTGTTGCGCCTGATGCTGGTGCGGCAAAAGTGGCAAAACGTTTTGCTGATAGTGTTGGTGCCGAATTGGCGATTATCCATAAAGTTCGTCCGGAACATAATGTTGCGGAAGTTTTACATGTTGTGGGTGATGTGGCTGATAAAACGTGTTTGATTTATGACGATTTGATTGATACTGCAGGAACAGTTATTGCTGGTAAAGAAGCGCTTTTGAAAAAAGGTGCGAAGGATGAAATTTATTTGGTTGCAACGCATGCGGTGTTTTCTCCTCCAGCTGTTGAACGTTTACGTGTAGCGAAATTTAAAGAGGTTGTTGTGACGGATTCAATTCCGCTTCCAAAAGAAAAAATGTTTAACGGTCTTCATATTCTTTCTGTAGCTCCGTTATTGGCAAAGACGATTCGAAATGTTCACGAATCGAAGTCTGTTTCTTCTGTATTTTAATTTTTTCATTTATTTTTTATGGCGGACGCAAATCAACAAATGGTTTATCTTGGCGGAGATATGGATAGTCATGAGATCAAACAACAGTTCAAAGATTTTTTGACTCAAAAAGGTATAAAGTTTGTGGACCTTGGAATGTTTGAAAATGATCCAACAGATTTTGCTGTTATTAAACGTGAATTAAACGAAAAAATTCAATCAGAACCTAATCCGGTTGGTGTTTTGATTTTTGGAAAAAAGAATCAGTCATAATTTTACGAGTACAAAGCCATGAATCTTAAAGAACAAGCTGCCAAAGAGGCTTTAAAGTACGTAAAAAGCGGAATGGTGCTTGGTCTTGGCACAGGTTCAACAGTGAAGTTTTTTACAGAAATGTTGGGTGCGGCTTTAAAAAATGGTGAATTGAAAAATATTGTTGGTGTTCCAACTTCTGAAGATACTGCAAAATTGGCACGTTCACTTGGGATTGAAGTGAGCAGTTTGGATGAGCATGACGTTTTGGATTTGGCTGTGGATGGAGCTGATGAAGTTGATCCGAAAATGAATTTGATTAAGGGTTTGGGAAAAGCTTTGCTTCGCGAAAAAATGGTGGAAATTCATGCCAAGCATTTTATGGTTGTGGTTGATGAATCAAAGATGGTGGAAAAACTTGGGACACATGGACCTTTGCCGGTTGAAATTGTGAAATTTGCTTCAGGCGCAACCGTGAAATGGTTGGGAACTTTGGGCTGTGAAGCAGAACTTTGGATGGAAAATGGAAAACCTGCAGAAACTGATAACGGGAATTATTTGGTGAAATGTACGTTTAAAAACGGAATTGACGATACCCATATTTTGGCTTCGGAATTAGCACAATGGCCGGGAATTGTTGAGCATGGATTGTTTTTGGATATGGCTCAAACGGTGATTGTGGGGACGGAGAAAGGGCCAGATGTGAAGCAAAAAAAATAATTTGGCGTATTTTTATATTTATTTGGAATCGCTGTTCGGCAGGAATGGTTTTTTGTGTTATAATTTAATGAACGCATGAATTTAAAATATTTTTATGGGTCAAAATCAACACATTGAGGATCCACAGGAGCCTTTTCAACGGCCTGCAGCTTTAGATCGTTCAAGGCTTTCAATTGAAGGACGTGAATACCATTCTCCAGATTTGAGTGATGAAGTAAGGATTGAAGTCATTAGTAATGCCGAAATAGTTCAGAAAATTTTGGATGGTAATTTTAAGCCGCGTGAAATTCAGGAAAAAGATTTTGATGAATCTTTTAAAAATTTGAGACGACTTAGCTTAAAAACAAAGGAAGAAGTCTTTGATCATGCTTTTGATGTGTATAAAAAAAATCCTAATTTTTTGCGATATATTCAGAAACGCCTTGTGAACCAAAAAATTAGATATGCTTGTTTTAAAGATCAAATTAAAAGCATATGGACGATTGTGAATTGCGATGATGTGGTCGCTTTTCCTGACAATGATCCACTTGTAGATATTCAGGAAGATGGTTCGGACGATACGTTTTCTTTGCCGCTTTTTGATGCTTTTAAAAATATGGTGCTCTCTTGATTAGATTTTTAGCGTATAATGCTAATAAATATTTGTTGAAAAATTTATGAACATAAAAATCGCTCCATCAATTTTGTCTGCGGATTTTGGGAAGCTGAATGAAGAAATTGCTTCTGTTGAGTCATATGTGGATTTGTTGCACGTTGATGTGATGGATGGTCAGTTTGTGCCGAATATCACGCTTGGAGCGCCTGTAGTGCGTTGTATTGAAACGAAATTGCCTTTGGATTTGCATTTGATGATTGAACATCCGGAAAATTTTATTGAAGATTTTGTGAAAGCTGCGACGGAACATGGCCGTTCGCCCAAAGATGTGAGCATTACGGTGCATCAGGAAGCGTGCAAACACTTGCATCGAGTTGTGCAATTGATTAAAAGTTTTGGTGTGAAAGCTGCGGTTTCCATTAATCCTGGAACGCCGTTGGAAATGATCCGGGATGTTTTGGATGATGTGGATATGGTTTTGATTATGAGTGTGAACCCTGGATTTGGTGGTCAGAAATTTATTGAACATGCTTTGCAAAAAATTGAGTTGCTCCGCGAAATTAAGCCAGAACTTGATATTGAAGTTGATGGCGGTATCAACGCGGAAACCGGTAAGCGTTGTGTTGAAGCTGGAGCGAATATTTTAGTTGCTGGTTCGTATATTTTTGGAGCAAAGGATCGAAAATTGGCGATTGAGGCTTTAAGAAAGTAGTTTTTATCATTGTTTTGTAACGCAACATAATTGACATTTGTCAATTATTCTTTTATAATAATATGATATTTCAATTTAAATAAAAACAAAAAACTATGAATATTCGTTCTGCCGTCGCGTCTTTGGTGAGGGATTATTTCCGCGTGGGCGTTATTTCTTTGGGAGCATTTGGGTTTTTGCTTATGCCCTCGATGGTTTTGGCGGCAACAATCACTGTAAATTCAACAGGGGATTCGCTCACTGCTGCTGATGGAAATTGTGATTTGTCTGAAGCGATTACAAATGCCAATAATGATACTGATGGAACGGGTGGTGATTGTGCTTCAGGTTCAGGAACGGATAATATCGTTTTTAACATTGGTGCTGGTGATGCGCAAACCATTGCGATTGCTAACGATATTCCAGCGATTACTTCTGAAGTTCACATTGATGGAACAACACAACCAAGTACTGGTTCGCTTGCCAGTTGTTCACCAAGAAATTTATTGATTTCAGTTGATGGCCAAGGAAACACTCAAAAGATTTTTTATTTTTTGAATGGTTCACAAAATAGTACGGTGAAAGGTTTAAATCTTTATGGAACGACCGTTGCCGGTGTTGATATTGCAACAGATAATATCAGGGTGACTTGTAATAATATTGGTACAGATTTGGCTGGTACAGCAGTTTCTCCAAACATTAACCAGGATTCGGGTATCCGTTTTGAAGGACCTGCAACTGGCAATACCATTGGTGGAACTGGAGAAGCGGCAAGAAATATTATTTCTGGAAATGCTACAGTTGGTATTTGGTTGCTCAGTAATACTCCTGGTGATGTTCAAAACAATACGATCCAAGGGAACTATATTGGTACTGATGTAACAGGAACTTCTGCTGTTGCAAATGGCGGCAATGGTTTGCAACTTCAAGAAGCCAACAACAATTTTATAGGTGGTAGTCTTGCTGGTCAGGGGAATCTTATTTCTGGAAATGGTCAAAATGGAGTTTTTGTCGGTGGTAACGCTGGTAGCGATTTTAATATATTAAAAGGGAACTATATTGGAACAGATGCGACAGGCATTGTTGCAATTCCAAACTTTAATTCAGGTGTGGATGTGTCTAAAGGAAGCAATAATACTTTTGGAACTTCAGTTGTTGGTGATCGTAATATTATTTCTGGAAATAATGGAAATGGAATGAGCCTAGAAGAAGGTAGCAACAACACTGTTCAAAATAATTATTTTGGATTGGGGGTTGGTGGCGGCGTTTTGGGAAATAATTTTGATGGTTTTGCTATGAACAATGGTTTGCCCGTCTTAAACGCTAATACGATTGGTGGAAATAGACTTTCTGGGGAAGGAAATGTGTTTTCTGGGAATGGTGGGAATGGAATGTCGACGAATCATGATACAAATTCTATTATTAAAGGAAATATTTTTGGCCTTGATCCAACGGGAAATAGTAAGATTCCGAACGGGTCTTCGGGTCTTGCACCAAATACTTCAAGCCTTGCAATAATCGGAAGTGCAACAGCTGGGGAGGGCAATATTTTCTCTGGAAATAACCAAGACGGTCTTCATTTTGATTTTGCAGACAACGTTGTTATTAAAGGCAATATCATTGGTACTGATATCACAGGAACTATTAATCTTGGAAATGGTAATGATGGTTTGCTTCTTGCAAATCAATCGAATAATAATACGATTGGTGGATCAGCAGCTGGTGAAAGAAATATTATTTCGGGTAATGGTGCAAATGGCATCAATTTGCCAGACGGTGATTCTAATATTATTAAGGGGAATTATATTGGTACAGACATTACTGGAACTTTGGCTTTCCCCAATAATTTTTCTGGTATCAATATTAGTGGTGGTGGAGGAACCAGAAATAATAATGTGATTGGAGGAAATAGGACTTTGGGGGAAGGGAATTTGATTTCAGGAAATAATGGTGGTGGGCTTAATGTTTTTGATGCAAACAGTACAATTATTAAAGGAAATTTGATTGGTTTAAAGTTTGATGGTTTGAGCGCTTTGCCGAATCTTAATGGTGGACTTAATTTGGGCGGAGACGATTTAACGGCGATTGGTGGATCGATTGCTGGCGAAGGTAATGTCATTTCTGGAAATGGACAAATGGGGATTGTTTTGGCTTCCAGCGGCCCTAATCCAACAACAAACAGCATTCTTTTTGGAAATTTTATTGGTACAGATATTAATGGTGTGAATGCAGTGCCAAATCAGCAAAGTGGTATTGCATTGGCAACTGCAAATAATAATCAAATTGGTGGTCCGAATGCAGGTGAAAGAAATATTATTGCAGGAAACGGAACCACTCCTTTTAGTGATAGTGGTATTTTTATTTTGGATGGAAACAACAATCAACTTCTTGGAAACTATATTGGTGTGAATGTTCTTGGAAATGCTCTTGGTCAACAAGGTAGTGGTCTTCAGATCTCAGGAACAGGAAATCAGATTGGTGGAAATAATCCGGGTGAAGGAAATGTGATTTCTGCGAATAAATCAGTGGGAATTATTCTTTTGCAACTTGGTCCAGCACCAACAAGTGGAAATCTCATCCGTGGGAATTTTATTGGAACAGATACATCAGGAAATGTGGCTTCTGGATTTGGAAACGGTAATGTGGGATTTGGCCCAATTGGTGGTGTTGCCCTACTTTTTGGAGCTGAAGATAATGTGGTGGGAGGAACAAATCCAGCTTCTAAAAATATTATTGCTGGTAATACTGGAGCCGGAGTCATGGTTTATAATCTTATTCCATTGGGTGGAACTGATCCGGAACGTAATGCGATTTTGGGAAACTCGATTCACGATAATACAGGAATCGGTATTGATCAGGCTGAAAATACGACGTTTCCAGCAAGCGTAACCCCGGATATTAATGGTGGTCCAAACGCTAATGATGCTGGTGATCCAGACGTTGGTCCGAACGACTATTTGAATTATCCGATTTTTACAAAAATTCAAGATGTCGCAGGAGGTAATGCTAAAATCGAATATAACTTAGATGTTCCTGCCGGAAATTATCGTGTGGAATTCTTTAAAAATAATGCTGCAGATTCTTCGGGTTTTGGTGAAGGACAGACTTTTATTGGTTCTCAAAATATTACTCATCCCGGTAGTGGGGTTGAGAGTTATTCAATAACTGTTCCGGGCAATACAGGAAATGTTATTTCTGCAAATGTTACTCAAGATTTGGGAGCCGGAAATTTTGGTCCTACTTCTGAGTTTTCTTTTGATGCAACAGTTGGAACTGTTCCTACTCCACCGGTTGTTCCAGTGAGCAGTCCTGTTAGTAGTGGAGGTGGTGGATCAGCTGCGCAATATAAACTTTTTGGTGCAGCATTAACTTCCGGTCAGACTCAACAAACTGGAACAACACAACAAACTCAACAAGTTACTCCAGCACAACAAGCAGGTAATTGTGACAGAGCAGATAAGCCTTTTCCATTTGTAGATGCGGAAAATCATTGGGCTCGAATTCCAATTGAGTATCTTTATCGTCGTTGTGTGATCGATGGTAAAAAAGCCAGACAGTTTGCTCCGGATGATTCCATTAGTCGTGCAGAAGTAACGAAAATTGTTTTGAAACTTTTTCAACTTGGTACTTCAGATTTTAAAAATGTTTTCGCTGATGTTCATCAAGGGGATTGGTTTGCAACGTATGTTGTTCAAGGTGCAAAATTGAAAATTTTATTAGGATTTGTGAATAACGGTGTGACTGAATTCCGCCCGAATCAGCCAATTACCCGTGCTGAAGCTTTGAAAGTTTTGTTAGTAGCCAAAGGTGTAAAAGTCGGAAATGAAAAGGCGAGTTATCCTGATGTTCATCCATCAGATTGGTTCTATTCGTATATTGCTTATGCAAGCACGAATGGAATTATGAATGGTTATAATGACCCAAAAGGTGGTGCCAAATTTTTTGCTCCAAACCAACCGATTACCCGTGCGGAATTTTCTAAGGCTGCAGTGATGACATTTAATCCAGTTGCAATGAGCAGTCTTGCTCTTGGAAACGATCATTCGATTCGTTATCCAGGCGTCCTTGGTGTTCGTACAAGTCGTTGGTCTTCATACTTCACAAAAGATTTTGTTCTGAGTATGATTCAGGATGTATTCCGTCATTTTATGGCAAAATAATTATGCCTAAAAAAGATCCGCGAGTTGATGCGTACATCAAAAAATCTCAGGATTTTGCAAAACCGATTTTGACCCATTTGCGTGAGGTTATTCACAAGGCGTGTCCGGATGTGGAAGAAACGATCAAGTGGTCATTTCCGAACTTTGTTTATAAGAATGCGGTCATGTGCAATATGGCTGGGTTCAAGGCGCATGCAGTTTTTGGGTTTTGGAAAAGTTCGTTGTTGAAAGATCCTCATAAAGTTTTGAAGACTGATGGAGCGATGGGCAGTTTTGATAAATTAACGAATCTGAAAGATTTGCCTTCAGATAAAATTTTGATTGAATACATTCATGAAGCCATGAAGCTTAATGAACAGGGGATGAAGGTTGAGAGAAAAAAGCCACCTGTTGATAAAAAAATTGTGATTCCTGGGTATTTGAAAAAAGCCTTGGAATTGGACAAAAAAGCTGCGAAACAGTTTGAATCCTTTAGTTACAGCAAGAAAAAAGAGTACGTGGAATGGCTGGAAGAAGCAAAAACTGAAGAAACACGTGAAAAACGTTTGCTCACTGCAATTGATTGGATTTCCGAAGGCAAAGGCCGGAATTGGAAATATGAACGGTAATAGTTTTAGCCGTTCATAATTTTTTTGGTGTGCCCGGCGCGGTTCGAACGCGCGACCTTTGGCTCCGCAAGCCAACGCTCTATCCAGCTGAGCTACGGGCACTTAGCGCTTTGAATTGAGCACGCTCAAAGAGCAAAGCAGGCGCTAATGTAACGTATTTTTTGGGGTTTGACAACCTTAAATCGAGGTTTTTTCCCTATTCGGGGATCCCTGACCCTCAGCAATGTCTTTTACCAATTCAGTGTGGATTTTTCCGTTGGTACTCACGATATTCATGATGTCGATATTGTCGAGTTTCAGTGGATTCCCTTCTAAATCAGTAACTTGGCCGCCGGCTTCTTGTAAAATTAACACTCCAGCAGCAATATCCCATGGGTAAATTGCGTATTCCCAATAGCCATCGAGGCGGCCCGTTGCGGTATAAGCCATGTCTAATGCTGCAGATCCAGCACGGCGAATGCCTTGGGCTTTTGGTAAAATGTGTTTGAAAATCGGAATATTTCGTCCTTTTTCGTTTGGATTAAATCCTGTAGCCAGAAGAGAGTTTTCAACATCTTCAACTTTGGAAACTTTGATTGGTTTTCCGTTTAAAAATGCGCCTAATCCTTTGCCTGCGTAAAACATTTCGTTCAACATCGGAGCGTAGATAACGCCAACCAAAGGTTCGTCTTTGTAGGTAAGGCCAATCGAAACCGCATAAAAATTATAGCCGTGGGCATAGTTTGTGGTTCCATCAACAGGATCAATAATCCATTTGAATTCCGAAGGTTTGATACCACAATCTCCACTTTCTTCTGCTAAAAAACAATGGTCTGGGAACTTTTTTTTGATTTCGTCCACGATGAATTTTTCGGAACGCACATCAACTTCCGTCACCAGATTTTTTTTGTCACCACCTTTAAAATTAATCTGAATATTCGTCTGATAATATTCCAGAAGAATTTTCCCAGCGTTTTTGGCAACTTCGACTGCAAAATTTTGGTAGCTTTGAATGTCCATGCTTCAAATGTACTTGCGGCTGCGGCGTTTGTAAAGAACAACCAATAAAGCTGGCACAATTAAAAATGGCCAAGCTTTTCTTTTGATTTTGAAGTGCGTAAGATGAACTTAACTTTTCCTTTCTCTATGCGCCGATTTTTTGTTTGTTGTTTAGAGCTGATGTTGGCCGTTGGTCTGGTTTTTCCTCGTGTGCAAGCTGCATCGACACAGCAGGTTTTTTCACAGCAAATTTTGTCTCAACAAACGCAGGCTGCAACTCAACAAACTTCGCTGCCGTCTTTGTGGAGTCAGGTTTTTTCCAATGAATTTGTTCCAGTGTTGTATCGA